>Ga0123354_10001830_pt1 | contig 26900 bp, 16 predicted proteins | sample TergutLab28metaG_2_FD_97872 | JGI IMG/M metagenome (GOLD analysis project Ga0123354, IMG submission 97872) | Labiotermes labralis P4 segment gut microbial communities from Petit-Saut dam, French Guiana - Lab288 P4 | ecosystem: Host-associated > Arthropoda: Insects > Digestive system > Gut ...
GTTAAAGGCCAAAGGGAAGAGAGGTTTCTTTTTGAAACAGTGGCGCAAACCTTCAAAAAGAAAAAACTGTTAATTGTTGGGTAACCTAAATTTGACGTTCCCCCCCCCCCCCCCCCACACACACACACACACAGTATTCTGCTCAACTCTAAGAGTGGGAATGATTTCGACCCTTGAAAGTAAAACCATTTCCTGTCTCGAAAATTCGGGCACTGATCACCTCTTTACATCGCGCCTTATGTGACAAGAAAAGAGACCTCAACTGTTGCACTGAGAAAGCCTAAAATCATGCAACCGCTAAGTTTTACAAATTACACTTCGCTCAAGTATGTTCGTTTACTACTGTTTCAGTACACTTTCGCACTGTGCACTGCCATTCTAAGCCTGTGTCTGGGACAGTCGATGATCTCTCACTCTGGGGCAAGGCTGGAAGAACCGCAGCAGGCCCTGGAGGAGGCGCGGGTGCCCCCGTATGATGCTTGGATTAAGCAGAATTTGGACTTGGGCGGAGGGGAAGCTCGGCTGGATACTAGCTATATGCCAGCCGTAGAAGAGCGCCAGTTGGTGGACCAGGAACAATTGGACCAGGGAAGAGATGCAATGAAGACGGACGAACATAGATTCTGGAGATATCGTCCGTACTACGGGCGACGCTGGGGAGGGAGTTGGCCTCTATACCCTAGCTGGGGATGGGGCTGGAATGCTTATGGTTATGGTCGAAGATACCCTTACTACGGCTACTATGGGTAGTGTGCTGACAATAGTTTGGAAATGATAACGGAGTAATGTATTTAAATATTTTGAAATGGCGATGAATGTGAATTCGTGTGATCTTACTAAGTGGGGAGAAAACTATAACGTCTAAGTGATACCGGGTATCTTCTTATGTGTCTTGGGATCAATCGCCGTGAATATTACATTACTTTGCAGTATGACGGCCAACGGTGCTGGGAACTGGTCTACCAATACGAAGATATATCTTGTTTAAAATGCATATTTTGAATATTGTACTTCGCAAGTACAGCAGTGTATCATCTGTAAGGATGAATATTTTAATGGTAGAAATGAAACAGTATTTAAATTCGGACTAATACATGAAACTTGTGGGCCGGGTAGCTCAGTCGGTATAGCGACTGACTACGGGCTGGACGATCCGGGATCGAATCCCGGTGGGGAAGAGATTTTCCGCCCGTCCAGACCGGCCCTAGAGCCCACCCAGCCTCCTGTACAATGGGTACCAGGTCTTTCCCGGGGGTAAAGTGCGGCCGGGGCGTGCTGCTGACCACTCACGCCCTTCTAGTGCCGCGGTCATGGAAGAGTAGTGCTATACTTCTACCCACCCTCTGGGCCACACCGGTTCTGTAACGGTATCACTTTACTTTTTACCTTTTTTACATCAACCTTAGCATTGCTGCTTTCATTGCCTTCTGTTCAGTCCACTCATACAGTTCCAGTTGTTGCTGTCCAGAAAAAAAAGGTGCAGCGAATAGAAAGAATCAATATAATCATGTGCGTTATGAGTGACTGCAGTATTTTATGAAAGTATTTTTAACCAAATATTATTATAAGGCATTGATTTCTTGCTTCTCTCAAATAACCTCAGAAGGACGTTCTGGACCAATGGTCCAGTCTGATAAAGCGGAAGATATTCTGATACTTTCTATGCCTTTCTTAAACCAATTTTTCTCGCCGAAAACGTCATCCATATTAAATAATGTCTTCAGTGAGTTTAAATGAGCAACAGATCTTTAATAATAAATTGGATTATTTTTGTTTTCTGCAACATTTTAATTTTGAAGAGTATCTGCCTCAGCTTGATCTTGTTGATTCTTTCCTCATGCTGCAGAACTTGATCATTTTTTATAAAAATTAACATTATCATTTTTATGAGTCGTATATAAAATAAGAAACTTTACCCATAAAAATTAAATTAGGTAAAAACAAAATGCACGGAAGATAAATTATTCCAACCAAAAAACAGAGACGGACGAAATTTAATCATCGTCCCTTTTTATGTTAAACCATTCCTGCCTAAAATGCCTAGCTGGAATGCAAAACTTTGTCTCATAAACTTCAAGAAACAGCGTGCCTAAGACACCGTGTAGATGTATCCAGTTTCCTTAACAATCTTTTCCCAGCTTCTCAAGAACTCAATATAAAGCCTTCTGTGGTTTCGAAATCTCCATTACAATTTCCATGTTCACGGAAATAAGGTACAGTTCAGTTCTCTGAATAAGACAGGACAAGCTTCTTTTGTTTATGCTGTTGATTAAGCAACTCACTAAAAACATAAAATTCCGGCGTTTCTGAAGAGACTTTTCATTCGTACTAGGGCTACGGACACAGTCAAATAAAGTGAAGTTATTCCTGACAAAGTGATCAGTCAGGCAGAACTCCGGGTATTTTAACACACATATAATTAAGACGAGAACGTACATGTAGCCAAAAGTATTAATATGCATTGAAGTTAGATGTGTACGTATTTTATAACATGTTTTGAGTGACGCAAAAAATTCTTTTCATGTAAAAATAAGCTTTTTGTTATTGAAGACAAACTAGATTACATTTTGTACCTTAATGCTGGGTGAGAGTATTTGTAATTGGTAAGCGTTCAAAATTGACATTGAAAAATTGCTGTTCTATGCTAATAGAAATCATAATGTTGTTAACGACTAGATGTTGATTAGTGTGGCCGCAACGTGTTATATTATCTCAGAAATAATTAAATCATTTTTTGGATTAGGTTCTTAAATTTCATCTTCTGTGGTGTTACGTGACTCCGGATTGACAGGAGCCTAGTGTTTGCTTTGGGTTTCTAATTAAAAGCATAATACAAATACTGTAACAAAAGTACACTGACAAACCCTCAGCAGAGCGAAAAATTCAGCAATAAGCAGTGAAGGACCTCAGAAATGTACTGACTGAAATTATACATGACGCACTATACTAATCTGCATCATGGAAACTGCAATTTGACCTTGCTGTGTTTGTCAGAAAACAAAAAATCGTGGTGACACGGGATAGGTCAGTCAGTAAAATGATTGTGAGCCGAAAGACAGACCTTACAGTTTCTGCCACCACCACCTGTAGGACTTACTGCGTTTCTATATGTACTGGGAGCTTTCAACCGAAGATGCAGCTGCCGGAGTTGTATTTCATCCAGAGACGAAATGAATTATGTGATTGTTTTCAAATATTTGCACGGTGCTCTAGTACAACGATAACTTTACAGTCACTTCTCTATACTGGATGGACCTGTAGTTTATTAATGTAAGATTTAAATGAACCGTAGAAAGGGGACAGAATGAAAAGAATACTTACTTATCAGCACGAACAAGCCATGAATGTTTCAGTTTGCAAGAACATTGTAAACCTTTATTCTAGAAAATATGGCGGGAGTATAACTATAATGGATTTAGGGAATACAGATTCCCGTAGGTGGTAGCGCAATTGTGTCTTCAGTACCTACTAATACTCAGAAAGTGAAAACGTAACATTTACGGCCTCAAGCAAAGAGGTCTTCGAAAGTACTGTGCAGGTATCCTCGGACCTAAGAAAATTTTAAGGATTTTTAAATTTATTTTTTATGAAGACTAAAACGCAATTAATTTATCTGACTAAAAATGTACGAAAGCTAAAATGTGTGACAAGTTAACTAATTTGTGCACTTTCGATGAAAATGAAAGGTAATGGAACTAAAGTAAAAATAGAAAAAGTCGAAAATGTTGAGGTTCACAGCTATAGCGTAAGCCTGGGGATAAATCTACGCACATTGTAAATTGTGTAAAAGTATGGAACACTCTTGTGGGTTACTGTAATTTATAGCTGCTTGAGTCTGATTATACAATACGTCTGAAATATGCTGTCGTTACGTTTGCTTTATTTTCAGTTCAACAAATGAGTCATTATAGTGCATTCTATGTATAAGGTTTGGCGATCCAATAATCACTCCCGAGCAAACATTCAAAGAATATTGAAACTTTATATTGAATATAACCTTCAATCACATAGCCATCATTATGAAAATTTATGGTACAAGGATGCAAAACAGATTTATTACAGGTTGAAGAAAGCAGGGTTTTGACGCTCCACCACAGCAGAGAGTTACTTGAAAGATGTGGTTATGTCCTGACTATGTATTAACTGCTCAGGGAGTGAGATCTTCGCCGGTCTGGATTGTTACGCGGAGCAGATGGCTTGTTACCGACGTTTCGGGGCAGCGAACAGGTTTAATATTATATGTGTCGCGACTAGCCTACGAATTGGACTATCGAGAAACAGCCTTTCGATTCCCTGGAAAGGCAAGAGATATTTTTTTATTCCAAAATGTCTGTACTGGTTTTGGGACCCACTCAGTCTGCAATTCAAGGAGTATCGCGAGGCGACGTCCGCAGCTTTAGAGTGGTCGGGGACGCTTTGAACTATATTGCCGCTCCTTACACATGACTATGAGGCTTTCACAAGAACAACCGTACGTTCTACTTGATAATCTGCTGGTCAACGGAATGCTTGGCCCTGCATTAGTTTGGTTTGGGCATGGAAAAACTTTCATAAACCATGTTTTCAAAATCAGCGTTACGGAGCTTGATACGTTTCAGGCACAATAACAAATCGTACAAAATTTTAAACGGGAAATATCGCCATATCAGATCGAGATTTTAACTGTATTTAACGACTTTCAACGATGATATTTTCTTTCCATCTTGCCTGTATCCCTTAACGACCTTGCAATTTCAACCTCCTTGTCCATTCTTCTATCGGGCGGTATTGCAAGCTCTTCTTCCTAACATAAACTCACCGATTGCTGGAGATGTACCTCCATTTCCCTTTCCGTCTTCATGACGTGGTGCTTAATTAAGGAACTGAACAATTTTACTTTTAATATTTGTGAAGTTTGTTGCTTCTTTATTCATTGGTTAGCGACAGGCTAACTGAAGTTCAATTTATCATTTCTCTGAGCCTCGTTGCGAGTCTGACCTTGTGTACAGATTGAAAAGCAATATGACAATCTGACTAGTTCTTACAAGGCCAACTACGAATCGTAAACAAGACCACAAAGGATGACTAATATTCCTTATGGAACATGGAATTTAAGATTTGTTGCAGTTTGCTCCGGTCTGCGGCGCAGGCACTTTCATTCCACCTTTTGGTCAACGCCATTTAATTAGCACTGAGATGGTAAGTGAATTTGCCTTGTGATAACGTCAAAATAACAAGGATCAACTTCTTCACGTGAGATGGAAGGGGCAACAAAATATTGTATTGGAAGACCTTTGTTTCTTTAATCTACAACAAAAAATTTCTTATGGACCACTGAAATGGATTGAATTAGTGTTTAGAAACGTAAGTGTATAAAGATTTCTTGCCAGTCACCTGTCAACAGTCATAATTAAACATTTGTCAGTTTGACTAATAAAAATATTGGTTAGCTTAAACGTATTCTAGCAGAAGAGTATTTCAGTAATTACCATCGGCATCATATTGGATTATTAGTTTGCTAACCTTTTCCATTTCCTCATATTAAAGCAAGAACAGAACTGTTCTGTTCCCAACGCTAGGTAATTGGGCCGAGAGATGCCGACTCGGTTGCGTCGCGTAGCAGGGTGCCACACGTAGGAATCAACAGCTGTTAACGCAAACACAACAATCATTATACGTGATAATTTACGGCTTGTCAATATTTATATATTTCATTACACGGTGATATGTGAAGTGAAGCAGAATACTGGATTTACATGCCCACAAACATCAAGTTTCTACTACATCAGTGCTCCAAAGCAGATTTGTCAATCGTGAAACAGGTTGCGGAACAAATCTGCAAAACATCTTCGCGATTTGGACCGCAACGTATAAGGTCACATTCCCCCGTCTTTCTTAGCTCGTAAATTTTTCAGTATAGAAAAAGACAAAGACGTAAAATAGCCCTTGTATTTAAATTTGCGGGAGTTTTTTTTTTGTTTTATGCTGTAAAAATCATAACGACAGTAAAACTTTATAACATGGGCGTTAAATTCTATATGGCAAAGAACTACTTTCATTATTGCAGACTGGTTCGCGGCCCCCCTCCCCCCCCCCCAAAAATAAAAATCTAACTGTGCAATTTCCATAATTTTAAAAATGCGGCAGCACACCGCATAACACAAGCTGGCCGGCAGCGCGTTGGTGACACATGCTTTATGTGTATACAGTATATGAGTACCACAAAGCTCTTCAGGCCGCATATTTTACAGGCAGTTTTAAGAGGTCAACTTCGAAACTGAATATGGTGGTCTTCTGGAATATGGCGCTGAATTTTCGAAGAAAGGCAATACCTCCGTTGCCATGGTTCTAGTTTACCACTTGACCGTTGGGAATGAAGAAAAACATTCCTTCGAAAAGTCGGTAATTCCTCACCGGACGATGCTGCGCCACATTCCAGAGGTACCTTGAAATACACAATTTTGACAAAATTTTAAAATGTTTCCTTCTTTGCACAGATCTATAGATGGTTATAATCATACTTGGATGCAAGACAGAAGACTGTGCGTACCTAGCAGTTGTATAAAATTATCTGATTAGCATGCTGCTTCTAGAACATAGGTTGATGGTGTCTGCGAATACAGCGACGAGGAAAATATTTGAACCTCAAACAGGAGCGAAAAAATGGTAACACATAATAAGGAACGTCATAAATTGCATCTTCACGTACTATCATTGAAGTAATAAAATAAAGGAGAAAAAGATTGGCTTGACATTTAACACGGAAGAGAAAATGAGATTTTAAACAGTAGGATGTGAAAATGCGAACTACACTGACAATGGATCACATTAAGATGGAAGTTTATTGATTATTTAATTAAGAATGCTTTACTTAACCTCTCTACCAGTGGCTCATGCTGCAGGGCTTTGAAAAGTAATGTGATTAGAGGGTAATGAAATGAAAAGGTTAAACAAATAAGTGGTAGCAATATAATTTTACGTACTACCCGGCATTTTCCTGTAAGAAAAGGGAAAACACGAAAGCGGCCCACGAAATAGTTGGTATCTGGGCCGAAAATAGAACCCGAGTCCTCCAGAATAACAAACAGGTATGCTAGCCACCCAAGCTCAATGTTCGGTGACCCTGTCGAATGATGGACTGGCGTGACGGCGTTTGTGATGGACCTTCTCATTTTATGAACGTAAATATTCAGCAGGGTGGCCTAATAGCAAATTTCGAGGCTTGTATTGAGAAGCCCTCACTTCGATAGTCGCCAGGGTTGCTTTTGCCGATTTGCTGTTTTCTTAGCAAACAGCGTCTTTCGAATACTTGCCTTATCACCATTCAGTACAGCAATTTAAGGTTATGCTGTCCTTCAATCACAAATATCTTTAAATAAACTAATAATCAACCACATGGATGCTGAGCAAATTGTTTTCTCACAATGAAGCAGAAATATAGACTGGGGGCGTTTCAGAACAGGCGAAAAAGAAGTGTACCAGGAGACTGGACAAAATTTCATAATGAACAATTTTAGGACTTGTATTGCTCGCCGTGTATTATTAGGATGATCAAATACAGGAGGAAGAGATGGTGGAGGGGGTATGTGACTCACACTTACGTGTGTGGCAAATGAATTGCATAGTGGCTTTAGTGGAAAAACCTGAAACACAGCGACCACTTGGAACAAGTAGACGTTGATGTTATGATAATATTAAAATTGATGTTCAACAGAAGGATGGGAAGGTATGAAATGGATTCTTGTAGGTCCGAAAAATATGCCAGTGGGAGGATCTTGTGAACGTGATAATGAACCGTTCGGTGTCAAAATATGGTAACGACTTACTTAATTGCTTGATACACTGAAGGAAAGACCTTTCTCGATGACCTGGACTAAGAAAATGGTGACGAAGGAGAAACCTGTAAGAAGAACACAGGCTTGACGCACGTACCTACGTCACAAGGCCACGTCACTAACACGTCCAGTCCTGCGAGACGTAAGCCATAATTTAACGATGTTTGACGCGCGTTACTTCGGCCAAGACCACGTCGTATACGATTCGCTTGGAAAGCTTCGCAGTCGAATGATTTGTCTAAGATCTTCACTGAAATATTTACAGCATATGTGATGCAGTCACTGGTCTCCGCGTACCTTGCGAATGTAACTGACGAAAGAAGCAAACAAATAACAGCTAATACTATGTAGAACCTGGAGTTTCATGACATCTACTCCCAGTATCAAATATTTCTCTGAGCCAGCAACATCTACCACTATCTTCACAACAAACGTTATAAGAATTCGTATCACCCATGCATCTTCTCCACGTTCCTAATATGCAGATACTAGATCGGCCTCAACAGTAAAACAAAAAAAAACAAACAAATTGGCAATGTACAAATAACAATGACGCGCTTTCACACAACCGTTGCTACAGTGGAAAAGCAAGAAATATTACATATCCTGAGTGTGTGTGTTCATCGCCTTAGTTATCTAGCATGCGTTGTAATACCGTCATACGTGGAATATCCGACTCTTACCATACTTTTTTCTGCATTGTCTCTTAAACACCACGATTTTCGGGAAAAAATTTTGAACATAAAAGGTGCATTTTTTCTTCTGTTCCAATTTGTATGAAAAATTTCTCATGCTAAGAAGAATTCAGCGAAATGTTATCATAAATGTACATAGGCCTTCACGAACAGTGCACGTTCTTCTTTTCAGATTTGAATCAAAATTTAATTTTCTCGACAGATTTTGCCAAAAATATCTTCTATTAAATTTCACGAAAATTTGTTCAGTAGGAACCGAGCTTTTCCATGCAGACGGAGAGAGACGGGTGGACTGACATGACGAAATTAATAGCCGCTTTTCGAATTTTTGTGAACGCGCCTATAAAAATGCATAGTTATTGTAATGGATTGGTTAAGTTCTTCTCACTTTCATAAAAATGAACGGACAACTATTTTTCCTACCCTAAAATGTGGAAAGTACAAACTAGAATGCGGTTAAGCCCTTACGCAAAATATGATACACAGTGTACAGTATATTCTACATCAAATATAGCCCCAAATTTCACGGAAATGTCTCAAGAGTTATAAAAATCACGTATGACCCGAAGCTTTCACTGCATGGATTCTCATTAAAAAATAACCGCTTACCACCGAACATCGCCTTCATGGGAAAATTGTGGAAATTAAGGCAGAAATTTTTTCAGGCCCTTAAATAAAGCGTGGCTTTTACTGCATGGTTTCTCTTGAAAGTCACAACTTATTAAGAGTAGTGAGGATGGATGTCCAGTACCGATTATTAACTGAAACGCTGGACATACGGAAATCCGGTAGCATTTTATTTATGTCCTTGAATAAAACATGGATTATAATACATGGAATAATAACACTGCAGTTGGGTTATTACTGAAATCGCGTGTAATGCCTTGCGCGTTCTTTAACACAGTATGGTTTGTGAAGTTTATTTTTGAAGCCATACAGATCACTTGTAATGACACGGAGTCGCTGAATCTTCCAACTGAATCTCTTAAATATGATCTAAAAATAATTTGCCAACAAAATACATTTGGGTGGCATAGGTGTGATTGTCTGAGAACTAAGGCAAACCAGCAGTGTGTGAATAATATAAAGAATTTCAGTCGCTTTCGCAAAAGTACGAAGAGCGATTATTAGCTTCGTCATGTCCGTCCGTCTGTCTGTTCGTATGGAACTCCTCGGCTCCCACTGCATTTTCATGAAATTTGATTTTTTAATATTTTGGAAAATCTCTGGAGAAAATTTAAGTTTCATTAAATCTAACAACAATAACGGGTGTTTTACGTGAAGACGTAAGTAAATTTATAATCACACCTCGCTGAATTCTTCTTGGAATGATAAATTTTCAGAAAAATTTTACAACGAAACTCCAACAAGAATGGCATTATATTATAACGTAATAATGAAGCGCTTTCGTGCAACCATTTTTGCAGTGGAAAAGCAACACATGTTACATATTCTGAGTGTGTGTTTGTAGACTTCAGTATCCAGCAAACACTGTATTGTCATTTGTGGCCTGCCCCGCTCTACAACATTTTTTCCACATTATCTCATAAACGGCGCGATGTTCGAAAAAAAACATTATTGAACCTAAAATATGTGTTTTAGTTTCCTATACAATTTTTGTCTGAATCGTTTCCCATTCTGAGAAGAACGAAGGTATATATAATCAAAAAAGTGTATTGGTCTTCATGTAAAGTACCCGCCGTTCTTGTCGGATTTTAGTGAAACTTCGATTTTGTGGACAGATTTTCTTAAAATAGCCAAATATGAAATTGCTGGAATATCCGTCCAGTGGGAGCCGAGTTTTCCATGCCGACAGACGCACAGACGGACAAACGGACAGACTTGTGGACAGACATGACGAAGGTAATAGTCGTTATTCGCAATTTTGCGAGCGCCCCATAAAAGTAATTTTATGTTCAATAACTTTTCCGAAAATCGTGCCGTTTATGAGATAAAGTGGAAAAATATGGCAGAACCCGACAGCCCCCAGATGACAATTTTATATGGCGCATGCGCATTGCTTGCTACGTAACTAAGGCTACAGACACACTCAGAATATGTAGTACTTATTGCTTTTCACGGAAACAATGGTTACCCCAACAAGCCTCATTGCTACTCTTTACGTTCAGTATATTGCCTCCCTTTTTGACGTTAATTCAGCGAATGGTGTTTAGGACACTTATTGTTGTTTATTCTGCTAACCAATTCAAAAAACAGGCACTCATTCCGCGCAAATTGTTGAATTGTGTGACATTGACTAGGATGGTATGCATGATTACCACTCTCCTTCACAAGGTTGTGTGAGAAATGCAAACCTCATTTCATCAAGGTTGAAGCGAGTGCTAATGTTATTATTGAATGTACTGTTTAATCTTGTCATTCACGCAGATTTGTTTACATGTAGGTATTGAAAAATCCCGTGAGAATTTGCTAGTCTCCCATCGGGCGCCTCCCAAGGTGGCGGATAGGGGAACGCTCACCAGGGATGGTGGGTACCGGGGAAATAAAATACCCAGGGTGGACCAAAACTAGCACTGCTGCCCGGAAGTTTGATATTGATTTATCAAGGGCTAGAGGAAGAAAACCTTGACCAAAAATCACCTGGCCCTCCAGGTTGGTTGCTGATGCAACACGCCAGCTCCTCGCTCGTAACTAAAAAACAAGAAATGATAACAAACCAAACACCAAGCCTCGGAAATCGGACAGAGATAGACGACTCAAGCTAAGAAACAGGACTTTGAAATTTGGAACATGGAATGTTCAAGGCTGCAGAAATAAAATGGAGGAAATAATAAGAGAAATAAATGTAATGAAAATGGATGTGGTAGTTTTAACAGAAACAAAAAAGAAGGGAACAGTATGTGAAACATTGGGAAATTATATACAACTTTTTAGCGGGGCGAAGAAATATGAAAGGACCAAAAGAGGAGTATCAGTTTTGATAAATAAGAAATGTAAAGGTTCCATAAAAAATTGGGAATCTTTTGATGAAAGGGTGTTAAGATTATATATGAACATACGGAGTAATATATTAACAATTATTGGAATATGTGCACCTAATGAAGGTAATTGAGTTGAAGTAAAAGATGAGTTTTTTGCCAAGTTAAATGAAGAAAAAGTAAAATCTGGTAGTGGAAGACAGCTTGTACTAATGGGGGATATGAATGGAAGAATAGGAAGAAAAACTGGAGACACAGTAGTAGGAAATTTTGGAGAAGAGAGGGTTAATGATAACGGTGAAAGATTAATTGAATTATGTACACAAACATCACTGACAATATGGAATGGATTTTTTAATCATAAAAATATACATAAATATATAAGGGAGCAACATACAAAAAATTTTAAACATATTATTGATTGCATAATAACAAAACAAGATTTAAATCTGAAAATACAGGATGTTAGATCCTATAGGGGACCAAATTGTGGGACAGATCACAAGCTATTAGTAGCCAAAATTTTATTTCCCTATAAGTACACAACAACAGACGAGCACAAAGAGAAGAAAGAGAATACAGTAACAATGGTGGATAAGAAAAGGAAATATAATATTGAAAGTTTAAAAAATGAAAGTGTAAATTTTTTATATGAACAGAGACTAAATAATAAATTAAATCGAAATGAATTTACAGATACAGAAGAGATGTATAACTACTTAAAAAAATTGTATTCATGAGGCACCAAAGGAAGCACTGGGAGAAAAAGAGGTTAACAATGGAAGGAAAACAATTTTTTGGGATGCAGAAATGGAAAAATAAAGGCAAAATAAGAAACAATTGTTTCTGAAATGGCTTAGTACAAAGGTTTATAATGACTAAGTACAATACAAGAAGGCACAAGCAAAAATAAGAAGAATGGTAAATAACCATATATATATATATATGAATTTTGAGACAAGAAATGTTTGGAAATACAATCATATTTGGGGAGTAAAAAGAGCTCGGAATCTTGCAAATTTATTAAAATTATACGTTCATCAAATAGTGGTAAGAGCCAACTTAATAAGTGCAGATACATAGGAAAAATACTATTACAAACTTTTAGTAGAGAATCGCAAGAATTTTTAGAAAAAAACGAAAGGTTATTGGAAAAAGTATAGGTGGTGTAATTGAAATTGATAACAATACAGTAAAGCAGGCAATAATGAGAATGAAGACGGGGAGAGCTGCAGGCCCATGAGACATTCCTATAGAGTTGATAAAGAGTGGCCATCAGATTTATTGGAAATGATTACCATATTATTCAATAAGATTATAAATGGAGGGAAAGTACCAGAAGAGTGGAAGTTTGCTATTATAACATCGAGAGCTAAGAAAGGAGATAAGAGGAAATGTGAAAATTATGGAGGAATATCAGTAACAAGCACATTTAGCAGAATTTATGGGCGCATACTAGCAAAATTGGTAGAATTAGAATATAAGAATATGGAGATGGAAGAACAATCAGGTTTTCGAGCTTAAATGTCCTGTATAGATAACATTTTTTTTGCTTAACACAAATGATAGAAACAAAGAAAGCCGCTAACAGGGAATTACGTCTATTATTTATTGATTTAACAAAGGCATATGGCAGTGTACCATTAAATAAATTATGGGAACCCCTAGATAGATCAACTATTAATACAAAATTTATAGGAGCAATAAAATCATTATATAAAGGATCTAACTCAAAAATAAAAATTGGAAACCTAATTACACAAGGCTTCAAAGTTACCAAGAGATTAAGACAAGGTTGCAGTTTATCGCCAACTCTATTCAAAATATACCTAGAACGAGTGCTAAGGAACTGGAAAACGAAATGCCAACCAATGGGTGTACCAATTCAAAACACACATGTATACTCACTCAATTTTGCAGATGACCAGATATTATTAGCACAAGATCATGACATGGAGTATATGGCAAGAAGACTAAAGGAAGAATATGAAAAATGGGGACTTGCCATAAATTAAAAAAAAACCAAATATGTATGTATGGGAGAAGGAAAAGAAATTTTAAAATTTTACGGCGAGGAAGAAATAAAACCGTGTACATAATGTACTTATTTAGGTACAAAAATAGACCAGTTGGGAGATAATATAACAGAAATAAAACACAGAATTAGTCAAACAAGAAAAGCTATAAATGCTTTAAATTCTGATTGGTGGCACAAAGCATATTGATGTATGTGCAGAAGTATGCACATCCCTACCAGAGAAATAAATACAATTTTTATCTACAGAAATGGATGTGCTAAGGAGATCAGCAAGAAAATCAAGGATGGAAAGAATAAAAAAGGACATATAAAGGAAATAATGGGAGTGAAAGGGAAGCCGGACATCGTAGACATCATAGAGATGAAAAGACTATAATGGTATGGCCACGTCAAAAGGATGCCAGAGGAGAGAATACAAAAATTAAGTATGGATTGGATGCCACGGGAGAGAAGAAAAAGAGGACGTCCAAGAAAAACGTGGATGGAAGGAGTACAAGCAGCCATGGCAACAAGAAATTTAGAAGCAGGTCAATGGAGAATCAGAGAGGAATGGCGTTTGCTTTCCGGAAGACGGCGACAGCTGTTAAAAAACCGGATGGATAGAAGATAGAAGGTACTGAAAAATGTTTTGTACTACATTACTCATGGATTATGCTTCAACATACATGGCTTCAAATTGAGGGCATATTTACATAATCACGTATTGTAGTCGATGTAGTATTAACTTTTCCTTAAATGCAACGTGCCGCATCAAGCAAAGTTTTACAGTAGCCCGAAATTAGTTTTAAGTTTTAACACACAACGAAGCAACACGCTCGGTAGGACTCCTCTGGACATCCATGCCCCCGAATGGATTCGAACCTACAATCTCAGCAGGCGAGCGGCCGCACACCTACACCTTAGACCGCGCTGCCGCTGGAATCGGCTGGTCTTCAAATAAATGAGTCAAAAACAAAGGTTCAAATCCCAGCAAAGAAATAACAAGTAGCACAGAGAATTAACGTTGGTGAATGTAATGTGGAGGTTGTTAACGAATTTACGTACTTGGGTAACCGCTTAACCAATAAGAATGAAGAATTAGCAGCTGTACAAGTAAAAATACAAGCCGCCAATCGGGCCTATTTCTATCTTGTCTATTTATTGAAATGTCATGACATGAATTGGAGATTTCGAGTGACGTTATATAAAACCTCACTCGTAGTATTATGGTTTATGGTAGTAAATCATGAACTCTCCCTAAACAAGCCATGAATAAAACTGATTCCTTTGAACGGAAAATCCTCCGAAAAATATTTCGACCTACCAACTAACAAGGGTTGTGGAGAATCCGATAAAATGCAGAGCTGCAGAGGGTGTAAAAGTATATTCCTCTTTCAACACACATCCGAATAAAGAGACTCAAGTTGGCAGGTCACGTTATAAATTTGTAAGACCATCGCATTCCAAAGTGGATTTTTAAGAGGAAGTTTTGGAGGTAAGAGGCTAGTAGGAAGATCACGTAGCAGGTGGGAGAATAGTGTAGAGAAGGATGCACTCGCCCTGCTCCATGTATGAAAGTGGAAGTCAGCAGCACTAAATAGAATTGGAGGAAGAAAAATGGGGAAGCCATGACCCGAATACGGACCGAAGAGCCATAGGACAGAGAGAGAAAGAGAGAAAGCGAACAGACGCCAATATGTGAGTGGAATGAATGCTCGCTCTTTGGTGGGATTTCATGCACGCATTCTAAGCACCGTGGAGGATGGCCCAGCTCAATGCAGAACCTGGAGCTGAATGGACGACTGGTAGATAAGATGCATAGCAGAGGAACGTCGTATCAATGTTGACATCTGTGATGCAGGATTTTGGCAGCATAATAGCACTAAGGAATTACGAACGGCATTGGTTTAATCGTTGTGTATGGCACAGCTACTTATAATAATAATAATAATAATAATAATAATAATAATAATAATAATAATGCCAATAAAGTGTAACGTATTGCCGCTTAACTGGTGCGACTACGTCAGTGTTCATTAGTGACACCAACCTCAAAGTTACAATAGCCGAACTCGGAATATTTTTCCGATTATTACTGCAGACAATTCTGAAGCATCTAGGGTTACAAAGAGACAGAACGACTACCGTTCTCTCGCGGGTACAGAACATGGACAGCCGAAAGGAAACACACACAGATAGACAGACGGACAGACAGACACACGTACACACACTTCTTGTAAGGTTATTTCATCGAGAGAACAAATGGAGAGCCAGACGGACAAAAACACAAAATTCCTAAAAGCTTCTTTCTTGGACAAAGTAAATGGAGAGTCAGCCGGACAAAGGTACAGACTCCCAATAAACTTCCTTTATGGGCGCAATACATGGAGAGCCAGAACGACACAGTCACAGTCATAGGCGGAGCACAGGGACACAGGCACTCACTTTACATAAGCTCCTTAAATAGGAAGAGCACATGGACAGCCAAAGAGGAACACGACATAAAATTGCACACTTTTTATAATTATAAAATAAACATTTTTGCAGGTAAATATAAACGAAATTAAATATATGCTTAGGTCACGACATGAAAGCTGCAACAAAGCCACGCTATAACTAAATAACAAATAGGAAGAAAATAGTTGAAGAATAAAAAACCAACTAGATGACACTTGTTTTATTTACTTTACTTCTTAGATACTCAACATGTTTCGGGCATTAATATGTCCATCTTCAGGAGTTTGCGACGTCAGCCGGCTTCAGCCGGCAGCCCGGATACCACCCTAGCCGAACCGCACCCTGACTCCAACACACAGCAATCCAAGAACAATACAGCCAATGTGGTAGTTCAACAACATAATCGAAAACTTCTGAAGATGGACATATTAATGCCCGAAACATGCTGAGTATCTAAGAAGTAAAGTAAATAAAACAAGTGGCATTTAGTTGGTTTTTTATTCTTCAACTGTCACAATGATGGACGGTCCAATAAACATAAGATGAAAATACTTACATTTTAGTTATTTTTATAAGCCTTAACAACCACGGAATTCTAATTACCGGTTTATAGTGAGAGGAATAAGATGACATAAATCTTGATAACAAAAAATTTGCTATCAGGAAAAAATTTATCGCAATAATCAAATGCAGGAATGCGTTCTACCTTCCAGAGCACGACGGAAACTCTTGTAAGAGTTTTCTGGACGTTTGGATCTAGAATAATGCGAACTTATATTTTTTCAATGCTTTCCGAAAAGCAAAAACAGAACAGAAAGTTACTGTTCTTATGCACCATACAGGCAGATAATGACCCATGTAACCTGATTTGATTTGAACGCATCAGGATTGGCTTCACATGGATCAAAACAGGCGCCAAGTGTGGCCTTACATGAACAATGGTGATGTATTTTCGGATTATACAAAACCAGAAACGTTCTTGGCAATGTTAGTTTTACGAAACTTTGAATTTCCCAAAGCTACAAAAATTCTAGCACCGTGTAGGCATGTAGGTGAGTTCCAACGTATAGAAGAAGCTTACTGAGTTCACCTTTTCTTTTACCCTAAAAGAGCAGGATATTTTCTTGAAACCGCCTACCACATCACATGCTCTTTTATTCAAGAAGAACACAATATGCGGGAATTGAGCGATTTGACAAAACGTTACATTATTCCTAGTTAATTCTTTGCGCTTTTTTTCATTTGTCATTAGAAACTACACACCGGCTGCAGTACTACAGCATCTTTTATTATTCTGAGAGACGAAAATAAATGCCTCGATCGAATTACCATCAGCAGCAATGCACACTAAAGACAGGCATGTCGGAAAGTTTGTCGTAAGAACTTTCGACGTCCAGTATACGATTATGCTGGAGAGTAGACTTAAGTCTCTGGTTAATGGAACTAAATTAGGTTGGAATAAATAATGAAATATTATACACAAGAATATAATCTGCAATTTATTTTCGCGTCCAACGTTTGAATTGTTTTTACTATGAGAGTTCAACTTGCAGTACCGTCAATATGAAATGTGTCGTGCCAAAATTTTCTTTCGAAAGGAACTTCATGCAAAATTTGTAACTACGCGGTAAATCATGTCAGCTGTGTACATTGCTGCACATTCTTTAATTTTCTGTGAGTTTTGAGGAGGTTATGACGTCTCTTGGGTGATTATGAGTTTCGGATGCGAAAGAGTGAAAGAGGAATAGACTGACGTCATGTAGAGGTAATAGCGCTTACTGGGAAATGAGAAAATCTCAAATCGCACCAGTTAACATAGACTCTTTCAGGAGTTGAAAGAGTGGCCTTAGTAGAAATCAAATTATTTATCGGCGAAACTCTTCATTTTAGGTTAACTTTATATTTATTTCTAAAGCCTAAAGCTTCTTATGGAGTTCCGTCTTCTTCCATCAAACATGTATTATGCAAGTACATAAATTTAAAGTTCTTCGGGTTACATGCCATAAAAACACATGTGGGGTGAAGTATAGCTCGGCACTAGGTGGGAGTGGGTGGTCAACATCACAACCCTGCCGTTTTATCCCCGGGAAGGGGTCATCTTTCCCAGTGTACAGGAGGCTTGGTTGGTTAGGGGGACGGTTTTGACGAGTGCGGATAATCTCTCACCCAGGGCGTTAGGAAACCCGAACTGTTCTGCCCGTAGCGAGTCGCTATACCGACTGTGCTCTTGCGGCCACCAAACGATATCATAGTGCGATGAAAATGGAATGGAAAAATATTGAAAGAAACCCTTCGTCAAAAATAAATAAAATCTCAAAGGTAAGTACATTTACACTGCGATACTGAAATCAGCATAGTAACAGTACGCACGAAGCGCTACTGCTATTCCGGGAATATTCCTTCGGTCAAGACTTGCACTGTAATAAATTCAGTACCAGTATTTGACAAAGGAAATAATTTAAGTTTTGCTTGATTCGTTATTAGTAACAACGAAATTAAGCAGACGTTAAATTTATGAACGAGGTTTTTTGGATTTTTAATGTAGGGTACTAAAGAGACCCAATGACTATGGGGCTGTTAAAATTTGTGGCACTGAAAAAGGGCCGGAAATATGCCGAGAAAATATGACATAAATGTTGTCAACACGACATATGAATGTGGCTGGCGAACATGACATACATTATGCCCGAACGACATATAGGTGTAGTTCGCAAACATGATACAAATTATGCCTACACGAAACATGAATATAGTCCTCAAACATAACATAAATTATGTCCACACGAAATAGACATGTAGTTATCAAACGTAAAATACACGATGCCCACACGAACGTCAATTTCGTTTTCGATTCTTTTGTCACTCACTCACGCACACAGCTTTTTGTATTTTCTGATAAACGATTTCTACAGATGTGAACATAATTGAAATTATATTTATTATTTAAAGCCAGTGTTTCTATATTAGATGTTATATGATTCAAAAAAAAAAAAAGGAAACTATATACCTACGTCTTGGATTGTAACAGGGGGTTTTCTAGAGGCACGGGTTTACAAGTGTCCATCATTTCTTGTTATTTAAAACAGTGGTTCTCAAAATGGGCCATATGGCCTCTCAGGGGATCACACTTAGTTTCTAAAGGGCCGCAGAAGAATGGGGGAAATTAGGATGCTGCAGTAAATTTTGAGTGGGCCACCGAAATTTCACCGCCTTAATAAAATACAGGGTTATTCGAAATGATTGTCGGGGTTTTAACAACTGCCACCTCGTTCTCCAGATGCAACTCCATGTGATTTCTTTCTATGGGGTTACGTCAAGGATCAGGTTTATGTTCCTCCTCTTCCCGCAAGTATCCCGGAACTGAAGGTACGAATCATAACCGCCATTGAAACCATCACCGCTGGCGTGCTACAAACAGTTTGGAACGAACTCGATTATCGTGTTGATGTTTGTAGAATCACAAAGGGTGCACATGTAGAGCACCTGTAAGGTGTGTAAAAAAAACTTGGAGTGTTGTTCTATTAAATAAAAAATACATATACACCTATCTCAAGTGTATTGTGTATGACAAGTTGTTAAAACTCCGACAATCATTTCGAATAACCCTGTATTTCAAATTCAAAATTGAATCAACAGTTCCCATCTCTCCTGCCACGCCCTGAAGCATAGGAGACAGAGGTGCATTTTATTGCGTTTCCCACACCTTATTCAGTTTTTCTCTTTTCAGTTCGGTGACTTATTTGCTGTCAAATGTACGTAACTGTATTGATGTGAAAAGAGACTATCTTCGCTTATCATTGCAGGTGTTCATCGGGCCCAAGAAACACACTGAATATAATGGCAATTATTAGCACAATATGTTTACTTGTATAATTAAAGTGTCATACCTAAAATATTTAAAAAGATACATTATTGTAAACAAAAGTAGCGTACATATAGTTGCATATGTGAACACTCAATGTGGATACAAAGTTACTTTTTTTATACGTAACAGAGTTGAAGTAGGGCGGGCGTCACACAGATCAATCAAGCTCTAAGGGGGGCTACGAACAAAAAAGGTTGAGAAACACCGATTTAAACTAATTTATAGAATTCCTACTTTGGTAAATGGGTTTATTTATTTATTTTTAACTCGAATATGTTTTTAAGGCTACTTTGCTGTACGGCCTGTTGCTGATATCCTGTGTGATGGCATGGAATGATCTCAACTACTGGAGCTACGGCCTGGGCTACGGCAGAGGTCATTACGGAATTCATAACTACAACTACTGGAATGATGTAGAAAGTGGGCGTATACAGAAATATCCCTGCATCTATCCGTGGTGCAACGATGGAATAAACTTCCAACTTTATCCATACTGAAATTATTTATTTCTGATAAAGACTTTAGGCGAAAGAAAATAAACTTTATTATGTTTAAGTAACAACCTTCAGTTCCTTAGAACTACCAGCCTTAACAATTGACAGTTAACAAGTTATTGTATTTAAATTGCAATAATGCAATAATACGCTGAAATTTAGGTAAGAAATCCAACATATCTCATTATAATAAAATATTTATAACGTGCTCATTTCGATTTCAGACTTGGAAATTAAACAAAGATGGACAACTGAATAAGTGTGTGGCAGGCAGATGCCACTTGAATTCCTCTTTCCATTATTACCAACACATGTGGCTTTGGACTTCAAACCCTTAATTACGGAAAAGAAGTCAAAAGGATAGCCGCTAGCAGTAGGAAGTCAAAATTAAATGACTGAATACTTTTGTACTTTTAATTATGCATAGAGAGAAGAACGAGCACACAGCAGGAACATCTTATAACAAAGTTTCTGGATTTCTGCTTGCGAGACTTTCAATTTGGAAGCAATTAAGAATTCATCCTCGACTCACTTCCGAAATATCGCTTGTAAATTTTAAGTGCCAGTATTCTAAAACACATAAAATTTGACAGCTGTGCCATCGTTAATGAAATTATCTGGCTAGGAACGCCACAGAATAAATTCAGTGTAGCGACCAGCGGGGGTAGTGTATAACCGCAGCCAATTATTTGCATTGGAGCAGTCAGGTGGTAATTCGCCACCGCTGCCCGTCCATTGTTCTGTCCATTACCAAGCCACCAACTATATTGGCACAGAAGTTAATCCCATCAGTACCCACCAATTTCTAGTGCCGCGGGCGGCGTTTTCTTTCCACTGACTCGCTCTGTATAATAACAATTTGTCCGGAGTAATTTCCTCGTTACCTCTGCATGAATTTTGGTAAAGTGGAGTTAAACCGCTTTACCACGCATATCAAACAAAACACATGCAATCACAATAAATGAATAAGTTCATCTGGTAAATAACCAGTGCAATGAAATGTCGGGCCTACGTCGGTTTTTATATACTTGCCTGTTACAGAACCAATCTGCTAAAGAAACAATGTACAGTGTACCAAATAAGCCTTACCTTACTCTTTAAACAAGTACTTCAAAATCTTCGCTGCCACTACCTTTGAGAATGTCAAATTAACCTGGAATATTCATTTTTTATGTCTTCTACAACGTGCATTGCAATATAATCGTAAAATATAAACCACCTTTGTGAAACCAATATATTAATTTTTAAGATTTCTTCACATGTTTCCATCCCGTCTTCCTGAAGAAGAACCCTCGGGTTCGAAACACGTAGAAGATATTGTAAAAACTAAAATAACAGTTTAACAAAGGTGCAGTTTGTTGGTTTATATTATACGAATGGAATATTCCTATCACCATCTATTCAGGTTTCACGGTGAAGGATTAATCTATGTCCCTATTCCTGCTATGGTTGTGAATAATAATATTAAGATGGGGTTTCTCTGGTTTAACTCTGGTTGTTATTAAAATTTTTAAAAAGTTAAACTATTGTGAGATTTAGGATTTTAACAGGAATTAGTTGCTACAACAAAATTCTAATCAAAATTTACCAACAATCTTGTATCCAACACAAGCTATTTGTGGAGGTACTTGGTCTAGATTAATATGTGTATCTTTACCACAGATTACGTCCCAGAGGACCACAGACAGAGCACTGGTTACACCTTCCATATGTTTGCATCTACTCTGCCTTACAGCACACTTAAGAAAAAAAAACCCACAACTTCCTCATTCTTACCGTTAGACTTTTGAGAGTTATGGCGGCGTAACAACAATCAAGGCTGGATCATCTTGTGATTTTAAAGTCAACCCGTTTCTTTCTATTTAAACAGAATTTTGAAGAACTTTGTCTTCCTTCATGTTGAAAGTAAGGGATGTGCCCCTCATCTAGTATGAATAAGAAAATTTGAGCTACCAAGTTAATTTTAGGTTCTTTAACACAGCACTCGGTTTTTGCATTTCGTCTTGACGAAGGATAGATAACAAAAACCCTCCCCTTCTTTCCTACCGGACAGTAAGCGCTCTCGCAAATCTACCAGCTTAGTGGCTTTTAGTCCGCTTAGCAACAGGGTGGGGAAACGTTAATAAGGGGATGCAACATGATACAGCCTTCCTGTTTTTATCACTTGTACCTCTCTCATCTCAGTGTATGTCATAATTTGTATTTGAAAATTTTCATTAACAGTCCAATAAAAATGTTACAATCTATTTACGTAGTTACACAAAACAAGACACTATATCAGTTTTCAGTAGAATGACCAGTAAGTCAAATTACCTCATTCCTAAAAACAACTACCAGATTTGATTTTTCCCGAAAACTAGAATGGCCAAACAGAATGAATCAAATTCATGGAAACTGCAATGTACCTTTTTCTCACGGAATCTGAAGAGTCTTTTCAAAATTTTAAATGTTCCGATCGTGTTAAGATTTGCTCCATGAATATTAAAATAATTTATACGGTATTGTAATAATTGATTAATATTATCAGTAGGTTGTGTACATTATTAGATTGCGTGACAGACATTTGATTGTGACGTGAAGAATCTAGTGAAGCTTAAGCAGTCTTACAGCATAAATAGGAAATTCGAGACTGATGTTGGATATAGTTAAGAAACTTTAGTCTATCTACCACTGCAAAAAAAAATTATGCTTCACTATCTTCAACTGGAAAATGGTGAAAAGCGTAACAGAACAGTGAATCAGGATATCAAAACATCTTCGTATTATTACGTTTATCGATAAGTTACTCATAATACCAGTCGACTCCCTGAACTTAACCCCATATCCAAAAACAGCTTCACACCTACTAGAATGAAAGAGGGCACTGCTGGGAAGACGCACTGATGAGAAGAAGATCGGTCGCAGTTTATATGGGGCGATAATTTTGAGCACAGACAGTACTAGCGTAGAGCTAACATCGCGGCCAAAGCGACGATCGAACGGTAAGAGTCTCTTTAGAGCAAATATACCAGCCAACGCGTAAGACTGGATGGAGTATGAAATTGGGAAGCATTGCAGCGACGCTATATTATTTTTTGCATTATTTTTTTCAGCTAGTAAGCGGCCACAGGACTGATTTGTTTTTCCAACTCCGTATGTTAGAATTAAATTAAATTTCATTAACATATTTTGTATTTAGTTTTGGTACATTTTATGAGCGATTTCTTATGTCTGTCTATTTCTGAAGCTCTTCCAGAAGTTTGCTAAAACACGAAGTAGGCTAAGATACTTATAATTTTTTTCTTTCATCCAGTTTAACCCTTTAAACGCCGAGTTAAATCCCATCTGTCATTTGCTTGCATTATTAGGAGCCCACCATATTCTCCGCATTAGCAGGATAAGGGTTAAGTAGATCTGGTTACGGTTTTTATGTGAGATATTTTTAAAAGCCCTATAAAAATTTTGACAGCACCATATTTAATTTACGTAATTTTAAAGTCAGCCAGTGCTGTGAATAGTGTGACATTAACATTCAAAAATTAAACGAACCGAGAGACTTTATTTTATTTTATTTTAATGAAAGCGCATTGTTTCGGTTACGCTAAATTATAGATGGCCATTAGCTGCAGAAATTGGCAGTACTATTTTTGTCATTGCGAGAAATTAAATTTCAGAAATGCCAAAGATTACAGTCGTGACAAGAATGTAATAAGTGTAACATACGTGTAGTGTGAAAAGGAAGCGATTCTTCTGAAACACAATTCAATTAAAAGAAAATAGATATTCAGAAAAACACAACACATATTTTTTCTCACTCTAAATATCCACATGTTTCGGATTGAACAATCTGTCTTCGGGCTGATAACTAGACTTAATTACATGTAAAATGCAGTTACATGCGGAACAACCAGTGCATCGTTGTGTTTATTATGAGACCCAATGTCACATTAATATCATTACATTAATATCGTAATAATAAACTACGAATAAAATTAGGGTTAAAATTGTTCAGAACATTATTTGTATGTGTATAAATTTTGTGGTTAATTAACAAGTCTAATAAATACAGCTATGTAATATATTAATCGCCGGTCCCAGTAGCCGCGCAGTCTAAGGTGTAGGTCTACGGCCGCTCGCCCGCTGAGGTTGTGGGTTCGAATCCCACTAGGGACATGGAAGTCTGTCTGTTGTGAGTGTTTTGTGTTGTCAGGTAGAGGTCTCTGCGACGCACTGATCACGCGTCCAGAGGAGTCCTACCGACTGTGATGCGTCATTGTGTGTGTGATCTAGAAACCTCAAGAATGAGGAGGCCATGGCCCGCGTTGGGCCACAGCGCCAAAAAAAAAAAGAATATTAACCTCTATGGGCAGAGCCCGTAGATATTAATGCACCCTAGAATAATTAATGAGACTTCCAGTTAAGGAAATTACCCTTCTTGGTGTAGGCTTAAAGTGTGCACAACCTACATTACAAGCACAAAATTTGGGTTATCGTGTCCGCCCATAGCCTCTAAAGTATTTTAGTAAATGCATTTATAACACGTGTTAATTAGGCACAAAATTATATAAATACAAATAATGTTCTCAACAAAACTTCATCTTATGTATAATCGCTATTTATTATTGAAGTTGTATTGTAATGATATATATATATATATATATGTGCTGTAGGATCCCACAGTAAACACAACGATAAGCTATACTATATGTTCAGCAAGTGACTGCATTTTAACTGAAATTAATTCTTGTATCAACTCAACGATGAATGTTCAAGCCGAACCATATAGCTATTTAGAGCGAGAAAGATCATTAAGCTCTTCATTATGTAGTTTTTTCCACTCCCTTGTTACCTGGTCTCTCTCGGGACCAATATTCTCAACGCCCTATTCTTAAACACCCTCAGCCTACGTTTCTCCCTCAGTGGGAGCTACCAAGTTTCACACCCACACAAAACAACAGGCAAAATTATAGTTCTGCTTATCTTAATCTTTACATTTTTTATAGCAAACTGGAATACAAAAGATTCTGCACTGAATGATAGCAAGCATTTCCTGGTTTCAATCTGCTCTTAAGTTCTACCTGAATAGAATTTTGATATGTTAAGGTATTTGAACTCTTCCATACTTTCAAAGGAAGTAATACCAATCTTTATACTGTGACTTCGTTCTGCATTCTTATCTCGAGACATGACCATGTACTTATCAGCATTTGCTTCTAGTCCAATCTCCTGCTAGCCACTAACAAAGCTTCTGCGTTTTCCGTTACAGTATGTAAGCTTCCTCCCAATATATTTACATCATCAGCATAAACCAGAATCTGATGTGTACCTTTTAATATCTAGCCATTCTGGTCTACCTGAATCCTACTAATAGCGTACTCTAAAGCAAAGTGGAAAGGAAAGACGATAGAGCATCTCCTTATTTCAAACCATTCCTAATAGGAAACATGTCAGACAAATTCTTGTCTACTCCGGACTCTGCTATACGTTTCAGTCATCACATGTTTTTTAGCCTTACCCGTTTCATGGGGATACCAACCGCATTCAGAATATTTTACAAGACCTCCCTCCTAACGGAATCATATGCTTTATTGAATTCTATAAAGAGCTTATGCGCGGCTTCGTTGTATTCTCATTTTTTTTCGTGTATGAGACGAATGCTGAATATATTATCAATAGTTGACCTGTTGCATCGACATCCATGTGCATGATCCCCATTAATTTCCAATGCTTATGGAGTTAACCTTCACAGCAAGATATTTGATAAAATTTTGTACGTAGTTGGCAAAAGTAATATGCCCCATGTAATTACTACAATCTGTTTTATCGCCCTTCGTATAAAGAGGTACAATGATTGACTCTTTCCACTCCTCAAGCAGTTCCTCCTTATTCTAAATAGAAATAATAAGTTTATGGATCTCGTAGCGAATTGTTTTACCCTCTGCCTTAAACAGTTCTGCTGGGATTTGACCAGTACCTGGTGATATGTGATTTTTAGCTTTTCGAAAGCCAACTCAAACTCAAAGGCACTTGGCTCAGGCAGTAGTGGTTCTGCTGTGTGTATTTCTGTCTGCCTACCGTCAATAACCCCATGTATTTTCAATAGCTGAGAGAAATGGTTTTTCCACCTAGCCAAAATACTGTGGGAGTCTGCAACCAAATATCATCCTTTACTATGTTAGTTCTAGGCTGGTAACCCTTCTTAAAGTCATTGATGCCCCTATACAAGTTCCTTGTATTTTGGATCTTACTGTTAGCTTCTAGTTCCTCAATTTTGGCTTTCAGACATTCTTTCTTTTTGTTCTTGAAATATCTGCTAGTTTCACGTCCTACATCGTTTAGGTTATCTACACAGCTTTGGCTTGGATCCTATACCCACTGAATTTTAGCCAGCTTCCTTTGATCTAAAAAACCTAAACATTCTTCATCAAACCATGGTTTATTCTGCTACAAGTCCTGCAAACGTAGACTGCCTTAAGTTGAGATTTTCACATGCTCTTGAATGTTCTCCCAAGACCTATTTATGTCCTCGCCATCACTTAAAGTCTCCAAAGCTGCAAACCTGCTTGTAACCTCAATCTCGTATTGTTTCCTAACCTCCAGCTCATTTAACTTCCGGAGATTCAATCTTTCCCCATCAAAC
>Ga0123354_10001832_pt1 | contig 26873 bp, 23 predicted proteins | sample TergutLab28metaG_2_FD_97872 | JGI IMG/M metagenome (GOLD analysis project Ga0123354, IMG submission 97872) | Labiotermes labralis P4 segment gut microbial communities from Petit-Saut dam, French Guiana - Lab288 P4 | ecosystem: Host-associated > Arthropoda: Insects > Digestive system > Gut ...
AAAAATAAGGGGAAGAAATAAATATGTAAATTACCCTAAATAAAGATGAGACTAAAATGAAAAACACCCCCCCCCCCCCCAAATGAAACGTGTCTGCCTAGGGAAAATATACTTATCCAAATCTAAGATGACCCCCTAAAATAAAACGTCTGCTAAGAAGTAAAATTTTGTTTTATACACTTAATACAGAAACCATTTCAGATTATATCTACCTTTACCAATTAGTGTCACTGTCTCCAGCTTCACAGTCAGTGCCTTCCTCTTCCGTACACTCACTCCCAACATCCCCACCCTCTTCATTGTCATTCTACAACACCATTATTCATCATTCCCTTCCACTGCATTGGATATGCAGCACTTCTTAAAGCCCTTCAAAATTATGGCCATGTAGTTGTGATACACAATGACTAAATAATACATTTGTATTTCTTGGTTTATAAACTTGCTTGAACCCAAGATAATTCACAGTTTTCTCCACAGATGGTGTTAGTGGTGTTAAGAATATTAATACATGTGTTGGATTTTTGTGTTATATGTGGTGTGTGTGTGAACTGTTCAGTCTGAATTCATGGCTGTTTTTATGGTTTTTAATTTGTGGATTTGTCCAGGTTAGTTAATTTGTAATTTTGCAATAGCAGTTTTCATGTTACTACCATTGGACTAGATCTGTTCTGAGGTAAATATCTTAACACGTTATTGTTTCAATAGTGCCTAGTGATCAAGAATAACTCAATCTAGAGGGTCATCCAGGTTAGGTGCTTCTTTGCTTGATTAAACAGAAACATAACCAGCTGCCGAAACATTGTGCTTCTTTAAAAAATTAGATAATGGGCCAAGTTCAAAAAATAAGGTCGTGTCAGTTAACTTCAGTTGTGCTCTATTCCGTCTTTTGGATTTCTTGACCCATGAAGATGGGACGAATAAGTTGTTCCAGAATGTCGGTGAAGAATTACCACTCTACATTGCGTAATGTCTCACTAGAACGCATATCTCACATGATGATTTGGTGATACAGGTCTTAGTTTGGCTCTGCATGTTCCAGTTTAGAGACATCCAGTTTGGGGCATTCTGGTTCGGCGCTTCATACCCGAATTTTAGGTGACCGCACATATTTAAATGCCTAATTTAAAGAAAGAACTTTGTCTTGCATTCGAGTAAATTACAGTAGATTCCATATGTCTAAAGTTTAAGATCATTTGTGTAATTTAGAGTGCTTTCCTATTTATATTAAATATGTAATTATAAAATTTCATATTCCATTTTGCATTTTCACAGATTTTAATGTTGTTATGTTTTGTTTGACTGAGGAAGAAAATTCCTGCTAACACTGTTCTTGAGATGGTGATCTTGAAGGATACCTTTTATCTGTTGTGATGGGATGTAGACTAAGAAGTTTACTAATGTTTTGGAGGAATCTGCTGCCTCCATCTCCTACGCTGAAGATGATATTCTTTATTATAACTTTTTGTGGTTTAGCATACAGTGGTAAATGTGTTGTTAAGGTACTCCAAGGTTGAAGTGTTAACCTTTCTGTGCCAGAATTAAATGCCCAGTATGACAGGCAGGAGTGTTCATCAGTGAAGAATTTAAAGGCTTACACAAGGTTAGCTGTAATTTACCATCAGCAGTGGTCAGTGTTCTGTGCTTTTGAGCATCACATTGTGTGTTAGATATCTAAAATGTTTGACTTCAAAAGTTAAAAGAAATGATACATTGAGCTGGAATTTGATTTAAAACAAAATAACTTGGTTTTCATGCAGATAAACACAAGGAGTTAAGTAGGAATATATCTTGATTTTGGAGCTAATAATTTATGTTACCACTTTAAAATTGCCAATGTGAGGTACTAATTTGAGATTCCACGCAGAGAAAATGTAATTCATGTGCAAGGTTCTTGATTGGTATTGTTATCTCTTTCTTTGCAGTTGGCTGCTATAGGGCATTTTGTTGCATTGTCATTAGAACAACTGAACATCAGCAGCATCTCCATGTTTGAGGTGGAACGAATGGTTATCATACCTCAAGCCTCTAAAAGCCTCTCTGTCCTGATGACAACTCTCCTGAGGTGGGACATGAAGAATGTATTAGTGTATTTGTAGTCATACTTGAACATTCAAAATTATTACGTGTAGTGAACAGATTATTACATAAAGCAAATGCTTATGACTAGAAATGTGAACAACTGAAGAATCCATCCTGTCAGTGCTAGGTGACAGATATGTCAGCCACCAGTTATCTTGAACATTATGCTCAACACAGGTATCTTTTAAAACCACCATACTTTCATTGGGTACACTGAAGCCTGGGATTTGTAATTTCATACATAACTAGAAAGGAAACTTCTCAATAAAGTGACATGTTCCTGTAGCTGCCAGCCGCCAACATTGTTTGCAATAATGTGTGTTCAATTAAGCATTATAAAAATGTCCGCTTTGGTTACATTAGCTAGACTGCTGTTTCCTCTAAATATTTAGTTGTAAACTTGCAACACCTGCTGTGGTAACAATTAAAAGTTATTCATGTATGAAACCATGCGTAACATCACTGTGGGCAGATACTGACTTGAGACTTGGGGTCAGCATGGCAGCTGGTTTATTACCGGTTTATTGCAGTATACCGTTACAATAAGGCATGAAAGATATCTTCATTTGTAACATTAAACTTGGTGGTAAAACAGTGTTTACATTTTGTAATATTTTGTTATTCTTGCAGCACTCCACTGTGCAGACTGAAACTCCATACAAAACCACCAATGCCGTACAGAACTTGGACAAAGAAGCTGGAATTGAAAGTGTCATACTGGTACAAGATGTACATAAAATCATACAAAAATGCGAATTTTGTAAGTAGAGTTACGTAACTGTATGGCTGTACTAACTTCAGAACCTTTGTACTTATGTGCATTGTACTTTATATTTAATCTGCTCACTTAGAGTCTGCTGATAATACTATGTTTACTAGACTATGTGATAACCTTTTTGATAAGGTGACCTCACTTTAAAATATTTAGTGTTCAGGAAAATACCTATATTCATGTCATCTAGGTTTTTATGTTACTGTTCACATGCTTAATATTCTTGAATTAAATAACCATCAACATTTAAATATTAGAGTACATTAGAATTCAAAATTAATGTTTCTCAGTTTAATATTTTCCCTCATTTTAGGTTCATATTCTTGTTGTACCAGCCAAAACCCCAAATAAATAATGTATAATTTTTCTTAATTTAATGTTTCGTACTTTTAGTTTGTGTTTTGCATCCAAGACACAAAAATTTGGTCCGTATATTGGAATCTCAATGTAGGGCTCTTGTTTACAGCTTTCCACCAGCTGATGCAACAGCTTGACAGACTGGCTTGGCATAGGCCAGCTCATATATGTATCCACTGAGTGATGTCATGAAAGATACATGCTGTTACCTTTCCTATTAAAATGATCTCCCATGATTTTTACAGAATATTTTACTTTAACAGCTCTCACATCATTATTCAGTATAATTATTGCTGCAGCTGTATACAGTTTTTTTATTCACATAGCCATTGCAGATACAGATACAATTACCATATTACCGTATTCATAGAATGTGCTTAACTTGGTGTGTGATCATAAGGTGACGTCTCTCCCCCTACACCTTTCACATTTTTTGATGTTGAATTTAGGAATGTTTTCATCTAATTTACCAATAGGTTTGATAAATGGGTTAGAGTCTTATTTCTGTAGTGCTGACAGGCACATGTGAAATGCTTTTCTGTTCCAGATGTTTGAGAAGTTTGGGATTGAACATCAGTTCTGGAAGATCTTGGGTAACTGGAATCCTTTGGAGGAATATGAATTCCATGAGCTGTCTTTGTATCAAAGGGTCATACTCATCAAGACCATCTGTGATTACATTTTGGTAACGGTTATAGAATGTCCTTACATTTGCTAGAACTGTTTCCCAGTAAGACTAAACTTACATTGAATCCAGTTATAATATTTTTGTATGTCAGTTTTTGTAACATTATTCTTCAAAGAAGACTCATCCATGTGTTTTATTTACATTTCTCTAATGTCATTGGCGTTCTAGAACATGTTTTCTCAAAACTGTGATCTTTACCAGCTAAGCAGCTTTAATATAAAATGCAATATAACAATGGATAAACATTTTTAAAAATAAATGAAACATAATCCACATACATTTGCTAATATGTGACTTTGCTTGCAGCATAATGTAAGTCATTACTGCTGTCATTTAGTCTCCAATTTTGACTTTTCTATTTAAAAAAAAAAGGGGGGGGGGGGCATTGAAATCATTAAATTTCATGTAGTGGTAAGCCAGCAAAAAAGTTCAAGAATCCCTGTTCTAGAAAATTTATTTGTATGACTGAATAATATTTTGTGATTCTCCTACACTGTCATCTACATATTACATTTACCAAATTACCTGTTTTAAAAAGAAAGCTTTGGTTTATACATCCTGTTGTGAAGGATATAAACTAAAATTAAAACTTTTTCTGTCTGTAGTTAAACGGGTTGTAGAATGTGTAATATGTTGTCAAATAATTAATAGCTTATGCAAAGCAGGATGCTCAGAATAAGGTGGCTTAGAAGTATAAATGCCTAAGACTACGTTTTGTGATGGAATATTATCACATCCACTGTAATCGAAATGACAGTGTTCATGTATGAATCCTTAAGACTAATCATTAACAGCTGCCTAATACCAGTTTTTCTTTTTGACTAGCAAAACCATAAAATCCTGAGAGACACAATAGCAGAGAAACGTGATGAATTTGGGAAATGTTTGGGTCAGGATCGTTCTGGTGCAAAGTTTTTCTACTTCCCACAGTTATTGGATCATTGCATTAGAATCTATCGGCAGACTGCAGAACCAAAGAGCTGGATGGACAGAGATCTGGAGTATACAGAACTTTTGGCAGAGAAGGTAAACATATGTATGAAATCTGGAAATGTAATTCTGAAAATGTTTATTGCTTACATGTAACACTGAATTCTACACTATATAGAATTGTTATGAAAGTGGGGGCATGTTGAAATTATTTTTATGTTTAAACTGTGTGAGATGAAGAAGGATGCTGTACAGTAGGTGATTAATTTCCATACATTTCCTATAAAAAAATATATGTTTATATTGAAGATGTGTGAGATGAAGAAGGATGCTATACAGTAGGTGATTTACTTCCATACATTTCGTATGACAATAAAAACATAACGTTAAACTATGTCATTGCACATGACATGAATTACAACAGCATTAAGACACAACTTTTTGTATGTGTGTCTGTTAAGTGGATTTACATCATATGTGTGTGTTTTGAATGTGTTTGTGGTAATTCTGAGAGGAATTACTTTTTATCGGTGTGTGATTTGTGGTTATGTGACTTAAAACTTAGTAATTAATGCAGATGAAAACAGTAATATACAAAGTCAATAATAAAATTGATGTGGTACAGCCTGTGTCAGAGGAAGTGGAGGCTGGATTAGCTGAACTGGGGAATTGACATTGATGCAGTGGGATGCCCTTATGGCGCAAGTGATTTGATGATTTGTTTTATCAAGTAAAATTAAGGTCATTAGAAGCATTGTGGCTTGTGTTCCAATGAGTGTCATAATTTCCTGTGTAAGTTATCTGACCCTGTCCCTTGAAGAGATGATAAGGGCCTTGTTTTTATGACTCGAGAGTGAGACAGACAAATGGTTGTCAGTCAGTAGTGCTGTGGCAAGGGAAAAGACCATGCCAGTAAAGGCATGTTTAAAAACTGTACCTGAAACTCAGGAATCTAGAATTAAAGGCTTTCCTTGTCATTGTTAATGATCCAGGGCATCCACATGACCGTGATCTCACCCATTGAAATCCAAGTTTAGTGTCTGTCCAACACCACCTCACTTATGCCGCTGCTCAACTGTTCACAATTTTCAAGAGTTTACACTTACCGTGCCTTCCACAATATCTTGGATGCAAGTTAGGAGACCTTTCTTAGTGTCAGCAAACACTGGAAATTGTGCAGCTTGGCTGATTGTGTAGTAAATGCAAGTATAAAGGAGTCTGTATCCAGCTGATCGCACAGCGCTGAATGACTTGTGGAAGAAATTTTGACCTTGAAGCAGTTACGATTTTCAGGGATTCCTCAACCAGCAGGAAGAAAGAAGGAGCATCTTTGTTTTAGCCCATAAAGTTGATATCCAGGAAGTATGCAACTCTGATGCTGCTCACATAACTGAGGATGGTCCTGAGCAGCTGACAGTGCTCAGTGTTCGTTGAACCAGAAGACATAGTTTATGACATTGTGGAGAGGTGCCATCTGACTACCATTAGTGTAAAGAAAGGTCTCTAGATGACGGGTGACAAAGTTGGTCATTGCTTTGACATTGATTATTTCATGGACATATGCCAAAAACTTAAGTGTGATATGAAGACCGTCACAGCACAATGGAAGGAGGTGTATAGGGACGTGGAGAAGAGCGTATAGCAGCAAATAGTTGCCTGTTTTTTTGCTAAGTCTTCTGTCTCCCTCCCCTGTACCATGCCCTTTGTGTTATTTTGAACACTGATAGTCATACTCGTAAACAGCAGCACAAGTATTTTCATGTTTATTAATCATTAAATTACAGTTTGTTGTGGTTTGTATATCTATGGTACTCCTAACCCCATGTTTCTGACTTTTATTGCATGTTATGAAAATGTTTGTTAAGAAATGGCAGTACCATTAGCAATAGATTTTCAGCATTTTCAGTTTATTTACGACAGGTCTGTCATTCAATATTATTCAGCTGTTACAAATCAGTCTGGCAGTTTTTACATTGTCTGTAGACACATAAAATTGCCTCATTCTGGGATTTATACTTCCAGTCAAATATCATGCTGGCTCTTAGAGTGCTGAATTTTTGGTGTTACTGCATCTGAATACATGAGTAGTGTATGTTCCCTGATACAGAGGAGGCAGCGAGTGAGTCATACTTCATAATACTACTACTACTACTACTACTACATACTACATAATGCAGAAGTTTTCATTAACTCTTTGCTTTCAAGTTTTCTTATTGCACATCAGCCAGCCAGCCAGCCAGGTTAAGTTAACAAAGATACAGAAAAAATCCATTGGCCACAATTCAGGAGTTTTTGTTATTAATATATGGGGGTTATTACAACATGTTACGGTCAAAAGGGACCATCTTCACATTATATATATATATATATATATATCCAAAATTACTAAGAAGATACATTGGGTTTATGGGTAGTTTATGTAAGAAAGAGATCACATTTGTACAAATAACCGATTTATGTTAAAGGGTAATTCGTGTGTGTATTAATGTCTGTTTTTCCTTTGTAGATTTTGTGGTTAAGTGGATGAGAGAATGTTTTTCGTCTTTATTCCAAGCAGTCTGTTGATTTTTGTAGTAGTCGAGGTAATTTTTGATAGGTGGTATGAACCAATTTAAGATCAGCTCAACTTACCTTCTTGTCGCTTTGTAGCATCTGTGGGAGTTGTGGAAGTAGTTCACACAGTTGTCTACTAGATGCCAGACATTTATACAGCAACAGAAATTTGTGTTATGTTCAAAGATGAAATTGTTACATAACCAGTCTGGTAAATGACAATGTAGGGAAATGCATGAAATCAGATTTCTGGCAAATGAGGACATGGAATTAAAATGTGTTATATTGCCGGGGTGGCCAGCAACATGAGCTTTGTGAACCACACTTCAGGCAGCAACTTAGGCGAGAGCCACTCATTAAAACATTTCTTTGCTTATTTTGTTGCTTTTATTTCTGTTTATCCAGTTACAGTAGGTTAGTTGTGGTTGGTTCTGAGTCTCCTTTCTTTAGATATCTTTTAAAACGTTATTCATATTCTGCCTTGTGTGTATGTAAACTACCTAAAGCCGTGTTATATTTTTACAGGCAATTTGCGTGAACCATGTTGTGGCCACCCCTTTTCTGTAGCTTAACCTAGTCTTGTTTTTGTGTTGTGATACAAAATATTTTTCCATATTGCTATATAAGAGGTTGAAGGCTGATGACCAAAATTTCAGGGGGCGGGGACAGAGTGGGAAATGCCTACATTAATGAATCCTGTTTCTAATATTTGATGACTGGTGAATTTCAGTGTAATGGCAGCACCACCATAAATGGAAAGCGTAGGGGAAGGAAACCAAAGAATCGTGGTAAAATAGCAAAGGAGAAAAACCATTCTGTTATTGCGATCACCAGGAGGTCACTGAGAAACACACCCAGACCTATGGAAATTAGTGTGAGTGTAGTGGCATCAGCATCAGGCCAAGCCAATGAAAGCTCAAATTGTGGTACAGCAGGGTATGAGGGCGAAGCTTCGTCAAATAAAAGTGGTTTAGAAGTGTTAGGTAATAAGCACTCCAGCCCACAAACTGGACATTCTTCAAGTACCATTAATGAAAATCTGTCTGAAGAGACACGACATGAACCGTCCATTAGCACATCTTGTGGTATTGATACACATTTAGAAAATGGACCTAATTCTAGTCAGACTTCTGTATCAGAAGACGTTTATACTTCTTATAATGAATCTCTTCGTAACAAGTGTTCAAGTGAATGTTCTGACTCATTGTCAAATTGTAATTTAGAGATCAAGCCTGCGTGTGATGTTGATCACAACAATAAGGTACGGCCTATAATGGTTGAGAATAAAAACAATTCCACAGTGGATCAGTCTGAATGTGTGAATGTACAAAATATGCCTTCATACCAAACACAAAATATACATGAGGACAGCAGTGCGGTTTTAAAAGTGTCTAAAACAAGAAGACCACTGTATAATCCACACTGGCTGGAACCAAATCCAGATGACTTCAGATTAGTGGTAGACACAGTCGAGGGCGTGAGACAACTTTTGACGAAGTACTCTGATGATGACAGTGTGGTAATGAGCAGGCAATCGAATAAAAAGGTGAGGTATTGCCATTTGACAATTAAGTTGTTATTGTGTAGTAATTGCCTTAGTTTGTTTATTGCTTTCTTTACATGATTTTGCAATTTAGTTACAATACAGCTGCATGAAAAATGTCAGAATTAAACACCTGTAATTGACAGTAAAATAATTCTGGGAACTGTGTTAAAACCAACACTATACTGTAACTTGCTATTGATGGTTATGGTGTCTTGAACTGAGAGAAGGAAGGAGTTATGGGTTTAAATAGGCATGATGTTACTTTATGTGACTTCATTGCACAAATGATCGTAATTTGCTCAAAAAAAATGCTTAAGTTTTCTAGCATTCCAGGATGCCATTACCTTACTAAGTAAACAATGTCCTGGGTACTTCCAGTGAAGGGTTTGGGGACTTGATAGGTTCATTTCTGTCACACATAATATCTTTAACCAACAGGGGAATTTTAACATTTTTAGGTGCACTCTCAAGTCAGTGATAAAGTTTCATGCAGTGAGTTTCTCATGCAGGCCGCCAAAAATTTGACTCAGACCTACTGAGTGACCATGCATGTGAATGTAGTGATAAACTACGGTTAAAGCAGTGAAGGTAAAGGTAAAGCAGTCCCTCTGCAGGCCTGGACAGGCTCTGAGGGTTCCAGGAGGTTGAGGCCTTCAGAAGGTGGCTGGTGCATAAGGCTGCCAACCTTACCACCTTTATGTGCCAATTGTCTTTGCCACTGTTAAAGCATGTGTGGTAATTTCAGTGGTCTGCTTTGTAAAAATTTACATAATTGTTAGAACTTTATGTTGATATGTATATTAAGAGGTTACAAGAAGACTGTTTTTTTTTTTTGCTGTTTTATTATAGGTATCTGTTTTATTATGTTTTTACTGTTGAGTGTCCATGTGGTGTGTCTTGCTGAATTAAATGAGAGATGCCTTGTTCCTAAGGTTGTTTCAAAGGGGCAGACGTATGGAGAGGCATGATGGTATTATAAGTCTCACTGTACTGATAGAATAAGTTACTGGATATGTAACAAGTAATTGAAATGATTCACAGTATTTCTTAGTGTATTTTTTGTTTCAGTCAGGGAAAGGATGTCGTCCAGTTTGTGAGGTTAAGTTGTTTCATCAGTTGTCATCACTTTTGAGTGACTTGGATTGTGTGGAAATAAAAATTCTGACAAATACCAGATCTGCTCGTGAGAAATTGTACAAGGAGTGGGTGGAGTTCAGCAACAGGTATAGGTGTTCTGGATATTGTTTGTATGTTGGTACTGCCAAAACGGGATATGCTGATGAAATTTTAGGTTCTCAAAGTAAAGTCATACCTTGATATACTGCTGCTGTTTGTTCAGTGCAGTCTGTGGTGATGTATCAAGGGTAGCAGTAAATAGAAATACAGTATTACAGGAATTTTTCTTCACAGATCTGTATTGGTGCTAAAAGAGGATGATACTGTACTGGGGGCAGCTATATTAGCATTTGATGGTAGTGATTATACAGAATGCTATCTTGAGGAATATGATGCCATTTAGTTTACTTTATTCCAAAATGTTTGTTAGTTTTTACCATACTATAGAGTCACATTTCGGAAGAGGTTATTTTTCAAGACTTTTTTGGTTAATTTCGAAGTATCAGGAATTGGCCTTATGTATCACCAAAGGCTTTTTAGATGCCAGTTTTTTGCCAGGGATTTGTTCATTAGATTTAATATGAAAGTAGTGCTTGTCTAATATGCACACTATCTCTCTTGTAATCATTTAAATTCTGGACTGCTCAAACATCACAACCAATTTATTTATATTCTGGACTGCTTGAAGATCACAGCCTACTTTTGTATTCTGGACTGCTCAAACATCACAGACTGCTCATTTACATTCTAAACTACTCAAACATTACAACGTGCTCATTCATGTTCAGGACTGCTCAAATATCACAGCCTGTTTTTTATATTGTGGACTGCTCAAACAGCACAGCCTGCTCATTAGCACATCTTCATGTTAAGGAATTCCCAGGTTCCAGTGTCTTTAAGAAGACCACCTCTTTTGGTCATTGTTTATAAAGAATTTACTTGGTCCCTGTAGGCAAATACTAGAGTACCTCAAATTGTGTTGAGACCACTTTCACATCATTTCAGACTGATTTCTAATCATATCACGCAACACTCTCTAAAATATTTGTAGCTGTTGAAAACAGGAAGGTGAGACTTATGAATGTAAGTCTTTATCGGGCTCTGATGTGGCATGACAAATCCCACATTCATGTTATTGACATGACATCATTCCAAAGGGATGAATTAATGACCCATGGCCTGCATCTAAATTCATGAGGCCAGAGGAAGCTTACACTTCTTATTCCTAAGAGTTTGGGTGATAGCAGTGTGTGAAGTATTAGCAGTAGGCCTGTTATCACCAGTACAAGACCCTCCCCTTTTTTAGCTTAAAAGCAGAAGCACAAGGGTGTTTAAGATATATTGATTGTATTTATCTAGAGTCTGAAAATCAAGACAGAACTGTAGATTCATCTAATTCACTACACATCTTTCATCAAAATATTAGGGGACTAAGAAACAAAATTGATGAGTTAATAAATTGTGTAGCAATAGATAACAGTAATCCCCATGTACTATGTTTTAGTGAGCATCACATGGAGGAACAGGACCTGCTACACCTCACATTACCAGGCTATTTATTAGGATCAAGTTTCTGCCATCAAAATCTACAGCAGGGAGGTTTGTGTATTTTTGTTTGTAGAGACCCATATTTCAGAAAAATTAATATTTTATGTAACTGTGAAAAAAGTATTTGGAAATTTGTGCTGTTGAACCAGGGACTAAATCTGAATTAAATGCATTGAGCTTCCACAGAGTGTCCGTAGGAGATTTCAATCAATTTTTAAAAAACCTAGATGATGTTTTGAAACATCTCTAAAGCAGAACTTTTAATTTGTGGAGACATAAACACAGATTATCTCATTGAAATCAACTGATAGAAACAACTAACCTCATTATTAGCAACATATAATCTGTCACACATAATAAATTTTGCAACAAGAATTCAAAATGACTCAAGTACTGCCATTGAAATATAATATATTTGTGGATAACAGTAGAATAATTTATCTTCTTTATCTCCCATAATAAAAGTTATAAAAAAAGCTAAGAAGCAACACTGCAGTAGACTTAACAGCAAAATCTAATCACAAAATGATGACAGCGGGGAACATTATGAAGAGACAGGAACAAGTACATTCATTGGAACAGGTTCCCACCTTACCTGTGAATGATGAAAAATTAAAGGATCCAAGAAACATGGCCAGTACCTTTAATAATTTCTTCATAACAATTACTGAAAAATTAAACATTCAAGGGATGCTATATCAATTCTAAAAGGTTCATTCCCTGGAAACGTCCTCAGCATAAAAATAATTCCAATCACTGAAGCTGAGATTAAAAGTATAATACATTCCCTAGAACCAAAAAAAAAAATCATCAGGTTATGATGAAGTAACGCGTAAAATCTTAAAAACTTGTGCTTCTCTCATTAGTCACCCATTAAGCCACATTTGTAATTGCTTGCTATATACAGGTGTTTTTCCTGGCCTGTCTTAAAATTGCAGAAATAAAACCACTTTACAAGAAATGAGGCAAAACTAGTATGACAAATTACAAGCCTGTTTCACAATTAAGGGTTTTTGTAAGGTATTTGATTCCGAGTCGGTGTCAGCAACCAGAATTTCACCAATGGCTTCCTCCTCGAGTTTGATTTTTTTTCCCGGCCATTGCCATAGACACCTTCAACAGTCTGCCTTATTTACACTCCTCTGTATGAATGGGCACAGTTGCAATAACCTAATGCTGCTAAGATATAAATGTCTTGTACAGGGACAGCAAAACAGATCTAAAACTATAATGTGACTACTGTATAAAATTCCAGCTATTCGAGGGTGCCCAAGATGTTTTTAGTAGATAGATGGCTGTGTGTTGCATGTTATTACCCCACAACGCCTACAGATTACCCCAGCACTACAAGAGGCACGTGTGTGGCCCCTCCTGTACCTGTAAACATCGATTTTTGTGGATATCTCAGATTTTTTAGCATTAATTTTGTCTCAGTTATATAGGCACAGTAAACCACTGACCACCTTTCTGGTTAACAACTATGGTTCATTTCATAGGCCAGTGTTGATATTTCAACCCACAGTGAACTGCAGGGCAAGTGATAAACAAAGGCACGCTGTGTCTCGAACAGCATTACTGACTGAAAGAACTGTGCAGTTGCTATGTGTCGACATAAATTGGGGTTTTTGGAGGGGTTTAGGAGGTGGAGGGGGTCCATTCTGGCTACACCGAGAAACCGTGACCTTCATGGGTCCTGCAGCTTACCAAAACACTGTGATTTTTCAGGTAGGAGTGAACAAAATTCCTCCAAACTTCAACACACTATTTGTGACGTCTTTATAAGTCATTCAGCAACTTAAAAGGCTCACTGTGCGATGTCTTTAGAAGTCATTCAGTGTTAAAGAGTTAATGAGCTTCATTATCAACCATCAGGAAAATTTTCAAACGGATACATCTGTACACGGTATTACTACAAGGAATAAGCATCATCTTCGTAGACTGTATGCCAACCTGACTTGTGTAAAAAAAAAAACTCATTTATGCTGCCTTCAGCATTTTCAACAGATTACCACACAGTCTGCAATCCTCAAGAATGATAAGACAAAATTTAAAGGAGCCAAAAGAAAATGCCAAAATACAAACTTCTTTTACTCTGTAGGTTAATTTTTTTTTGTGTAAAGATGATCTGTAATTCTGTCTTTGTAAAATGCTTATAGTTTTCTCCACTGTAAAAATTGTTTATATTTGTGTATTTATGATTTCTTCCACATCCTACTGTCTCTGTGACACTTGCAGATCCATGGAATGTATGTATGTATTTGTGTGTGTACACTGTTAATTAACCATAACTAACTGTGTGTTTGAGAAGCTAATGGCTCTGCATCTGGTCAAGAAATTTTATGCATTTTATATATCCTGAGGTATCAGTATTGTCTTCAAAAGAGCTTCACAGCTTCAGTTTTGTATAGTATTGTTGAGAGTGAGACTGTGCTGTTCCTTTTGAATTTTCAGTGGATAAAGACTGTTGAAATTCTAATAATACCTACCTAATATTTAAGTTGTAATGAGGTATGTTCAAAAAAGTTGTCACACAGTTTGAATAAACGCGGTACATACCAGATATGTTCGGTGAAACATTATCCTTCTGACATAGTGTCCTGCAGTTCTGGGATTCCAGTGATGCTTCCATTTTTTTGCAGTATTCCATATATAATTTTTAAGAAATTTGGATTAGCTGCTCTAGCCATTTTTTGTTTGTATTTCCTAAACTGATTCCAAGTGGCATCTTGTTAAATTCACTTTTCATTTTGGAGAGAGGAAAAAAGTCTGCTGGAGAAGGATCAGGGGCAAATTTTAGCTGTGTAACCACAGGAGTTTTGTATTTCTTGAGAAACCTATGGACAGAGAATACTGTGTGCATGGGAGCATTGTCATGGTGAAGAAACGGGCTGTGTTACGTGGAAAGTTCTGGCCATATTTTCCACACTGCTTTACGCAGATGATGTAAAAAGGTCAGGTAGAACTCTGGATTCACTGTTTGACCCATGGAAGTGAACTCAGTGCACCAGACCTCAACAGTCAAAGAAAATGTCAAGTGTCATCTTCATGTTTGTTCTGCTTTGTTTTGAGATGACTGTGACTTCCACTGTGAAGAATGCCGCTTTGTCAAAATATACCTCCACATGTTGTTAACATCTTTTTGTTGTTAGGACATGATGCCAGTTTTGTTGGCAAAGGATCAGTTCTCACAGTATTCTTTCTCCCTGTTGTATGGAGTATCTTTATGCATAGAATTCTGTTTAGTGAAGGGTACTTCCCAGCTGCAGCACCAGTGAATTGCTTGTGTGCATCTCCTGTTACCACATATCTGGTGTTGGTGGTGGTGGTGGTGGTGGTGGTGGAGGAGGAGGAGGAGGAGGCACAATTGATCCCAATAGTAGTATCATCTACTCGAGTAATTCTAAAAGCACTATCACGAAGTCTTGAATATTTCCCAGCGAAGCCAAGAAGTGAGAAATTCGATGATGGTGATGATCATAATAATAATAATAATACATCAATTGCATTTATTGTGTTAGGTGTGTCTGGACTGACATACAGGTGGTAATGGTGTTATAAATGACGCTCACTCCTTTCAGACAGTTTTGGCTTGCATTTTCAGACAGGGATTTTAGTGTAAAAGAAAGAGATGCAGTATTTGTTTTATTTTACTCCTTTGTATTTATCAGACAGCTTTCTCTACAAATACAGTAACCATACTCAGCACCCATGTATTGATCCAAAAATAATGTAAAATATTTGTCATGTGTTCTGCAGTCTGTGAAAATCAGTAAGTACAGAAGTGACATTTGCTGAAGGGCTGTGCAGTGTAGAACTGCATTGCTTCGTCCATTCCCTAAAACTGTGGTTTCCAGAGCACTTGGTCACAGTGGTTTTTGTAGAACACCACAAAAAGTTGTGTTTTTAAAGTTCTCTAGTTCAGTGACTCTTCTCACTTCAATGTGAACATTAACTTGTGCTCAATTTGAGTAAAATGTGTACATTGCAACAAATCCATGTTATACAACTCTCAGATGTGATGTTTCAGACCTGCCGGCTACATAGATCCAGACGAGGCATTCTGGAACAATGAAAAGGAGCCAGCTGAGACATCTGAATGCCAGACTCCAGAAACACATCTTTCTCAAAATTCAGATGTATTAGAGGACACAGAATTGCCTCAGATCCCCCAAGTGACAGATCCTGGTGATACAGCTGAAGGTTAGCATTCTGTGAAAATGAGAATTGTAGAAATGTTGCATTTCACTGACACATTTTAAGGTGTGTTTGCAAAATTGCAAAAAGCCACCCTTAACTTCATCATGTCTGTTTGTCCATCTCCATGGAACAACTCTGTTCCCCCTGGATAGATTGTGGTGAAATTTGATATTTGAATATTTTCCAAAGTTTGTTTTGAAAATGCTACTTTCATTAACTGTTTTCAGGCCTAGTGGTTACTTTATACCACTAGGTTTAACATTCACAAATTTTACCTGGTGCTTACATTGCATGTGTGTGTTTTTTGTGGATCTCAGAACAAACACCAACTTCTGCCCTATGCAACATTAACAGATTGATTTCTGTAACAGAGGTGGAGAGTGTTTAATGTGCGCTATGCACTGAGTCTTTATATAAAACAGATAGGCTTCAGTTATGATAGAAGCCATCTCTGTTGTGTTATTCAATACTCAATAAAGCGGTTTATTCAGTCTCAACACATCAATATATAGTCAATAATACATAGTTTTGGCTACATGTTTTTGTTTTACCAAAACATCTTCAGTCCAGTATTTTCTATGTAGAGTTACATTTAGTGTTTACATACACTATGGGATCCCATAGTATATACATAAAATCATACCAGTTTAAAATTGTGATTTAAAGTTTAAAATATATTGACAGAATGTATTTTTAAAAATATATGTAGGTATTCCTATCAGTGTGAAGGTACTTTCATAGTAAAATTTATGTCAACTTATATACGTTTCGAGTTCTTCTAGGACTCGTGTTAAATGGACATTCAAATAAGGTTGCGTTACACTTGGTATATATATATACACGTAGTTGGAGCCAAATTTTGTCATATATTTGTGCATGTATTCTTAATTCCGAAATAGTAATTTATATCACAAGTATGCTCAAGCTGTCCAATAGGAGGTCAAGTTCAAGGTTGTGTATATGCTCACAGTATAAACGTATACAACTTCTATATATGCATACGTGACTGATCTGTTTATAGACGCAGTTTTGTATCACATGAAGTTCTATTTAGTACGTGGACATGTTTGCTGATGGTATGGCAGACTCCTGTGTAAATTGTTGCATGAGATTGATGTATATGTTTCTGTTTGATGGATGTTTTTTGTTTATTCTGTGTTGGTATTTGATTTTTTAAGCAGAATAGAAACTTGCATCATGTACGTGCGTGTGAGTAATGCTCGTTTTTAAAAATGCATTCTGTCAATAGATTTTAAGCTTGAAATTAAATTTTAAACTGGTATGATATTATGTCAACACTTTTGGATCCCATAACATATGTACACATTAAATGTACCTCCATATAGAAAATATTGGCCTGAAAATGGTTTGGTAAAACCAAAACATGTAGCAGAAACTCTGTATTATTGACTACATGTTGATGTGTTAAGACTGAATAAACCAATTTATTGAAGATAGGTTTCATCTGTAAAAGGTTAAAATCTGACAAGAGTAAGAAGTATATTCCACGAAGACTTAAGTACATTTACATTAGTCTCTCACTGAATTTTTCTTAGAATGTGAAATTTTTGAGTCAAAAGTTGTAGAGAAAATGAGAACACACATTTTATGTTCAATAACTTTTTCCCAAAAATTGTTTCATTTTTGAGAGAAAGTGGAAAAGTATGGCAGAGCCAGACAGGTCACAGATGACATTGTAATATGGCATATGCATTTTGCATGCTAGATAACTAAGACTTGACACATGTGCAGTATGTATAATACTTATTACTTTTCCATGGTGACAGTGGTTAGGCAAACATGCCTCATTGCTACATGATATGTACATTGTGTGTCATTTTAGATCATATTTACTGAACTGATTTATTTTGGAATTACAGGATTTGGTAGAGCATCGTGTTATAGGGTCAGGGTTTTATCCAATGCATTGGTTGCTTCCTGCTATTCCAGTTTCCTGTTGAGTCGGCAGCCACATATCTTATTTCAGTGTGTTACAGTTAACCTTTAAAGAGATGGGTTGATATTTAAATTTTAATGCATGTTTTAAGAAAGACTTAGACTGCTAGTGGAACCAGCACACCTGTAGCCTAGATGCCTTGAGAATACATGTCGCTCATTGTGAGCTCAGGCATTATAGTAATGAGTCTGTGGGCTGAGTGACCAAGGAACTGGTTTGATTGCTGGTAGGAGCAAGGAATTTTTCTGTTTTCCAATCACGCAGACCAACTGCGGGTCAGGTCCCACCCAGGAACCCATATTGTCGAGGGGGGAGTGGGGGGTAGCCATGAAGCTGATCACTTACCTCCATCTACTGCATGGAAGTATACATCCACTGCCCCTTATGCCTTTGTGGTGTGGTACGTCAAATGCCTTTGATGTTTTCCATTTCTTGGATTGTACGGAAAATTTCTCCATGGTTGTACCTCTTCAATTTTTTAGTAGTGTGTGGGTTTGAGCTAACTCTATGCTTATTACATTAGGGTCTTCTGGGTTGCTACACCATGCATTATGCATTTGTTCCAACATTTCAGAGGGACTTGCTGCCTGCATCTTCAGGTTGCTTGAATTTAGTTCAGGTTGGTAGTGAAGTGAATGTATTGCCTAATTTTTTTTATCATCCAGTGTTGACTCCAGAAGGTCAAGAGTTGATTTCATCAGTCTGTTGTCATGAACATCTTTCCTGTTTTGCTCAGAAAAGGAGGAGTATATATCATAATCTAGACATGAATATACATCTGAATAAGTCATTTGTCACATCCAGTGCTGTGTCTTCTACAAGCATCCTTTTCAAAACCAGCTGAATGTCTTGTGCACCGAAGGATCAAAATGATCCACAGCACTTGGAAACAAGTAACAGTATGTTGTTCACAGCCTCATGCAGTGTTGTGTTTTGCCTGGTCAAGAAGTAAGGATTTAGCTTGCTGTACATTTAGCTGTCCATGATAAGTTGGTCCCTGTCACCATGGCATGGTGCGTCCTCAGGTTGCGGATGAGGGAAAGGCTTCCAATATGGAGGTTACTGGGAATATTTTGTATAAGCAGTCACAGACAGTGGACAAGGGGTGGTCCTCCAGCTGGCATATTGCGTGAGGTGCTAATAACTCCTCACCGTAAAAACTGGCCTCATTACAAACAGATATGTGTGCCCCAGGTCTGGACTAATCCTGTGGTATGACCTAAGCAATAGAAAAGGGACATGTGATTGGATACATGGAATGTAAGTGGCCTGTGTAGGTCAGGTTCACTTAAAACCGTAGCCAGGGAATTAGCAAGGTATAAGCTAGATTCATTGGGTGTACAGGAAGTTAGGTGGTACAAAGGCGGCAGTGTAAGAGCAGGGGGATTGTATTTTTTTTTCTATGGAAAAGGAAATGAAAAATCATGAGTTGGGGAAAGGTTTTATATATATATATATATATATATAGCCCCCACCACAGAATAGTATCAGTGGTTAAGAGAGTAGAGTTTGTTAGTGATGGGATGTCATATGTAGTTCTGAGAGGTTGCTGGTGTAATATAATTGTATATGCATACATCAAATGAGGAGAAAAGTGATGATTCAAAAGACTGTTTGTATAAGGAAATGGAGCAGGTTTTTTATCATTTTCCTAGGTATCATATGAAAATGCTGTTAGGAGATTTAATACAAAACTGGGAGGATGGTATTCTTTCAAACCAAAAGTTGGGAAGGAGAGTCTACATCAGGATAGTAATGATAGTGGTGTTAGAACAGTAAATTTGCCGCATAAAAAAATCTGGTTTTTACAAGCATGATGATCCCTCACCAAAATATTTATAAATACACCTGGACTTATCCTGATGGAAAGACTCACAACCAGATTGATCACATATTGATAAACAGGAGATGGCATTTGAGTATGCTCGATGTGTGATCTTTCAGGGGAGCTGACTGTTATACTGATCACTATCTGGTGGTTGCAGAAGTTAGGGAAAGATTGGCAGTAAGTTAACAAGCAGCACAGAAGTTTGATGTGGGAAAATTTTATCTCAGAAAGCTAAGTGAGCTGGAGGTATAGATTAATACCTCAAACAGGTTTGCAGCTTTGGAGAACGTAAATGATATCAAGGACATAATCAGGGCTTGGGAAAACATTAAAGAGAATGTCAGTACCTCAGCTAAGACACTCTAGGTCTGTGTGAATTGAAGCAGCATAAACCACGATTTTTAGATGAAAGGAAGCAGGCTAAAGTGCAGTGGTTACTGGAGTGAAACCAAAACATTGTAAATAATTTAAACAATGTAATATGGGCAGCTAGTAGACATTTCAGAAACAAAAAGAATGAATATCTGAAAGCTGAAATTGATGAACATGAAACTAACAGAAGATAAAAAATATCAAACTTGTATAGGGGCATCAGTGACTTTAAAAGGAGTGACTAGGCTGGAACTAATATAGTAAAGGATGAGAAGGGTGATATGGTTACAATCTCCCACAGTATTTTGGCCAGGTGGGGGAGCCATTTCTTTCAGCTATTAAAGGAACATGGGGTTAATGATGTTAAACAGACAGAAATATATAGAGCAGAACCACTTGTGCCTGATCACTTTGAGATTGCGATGGCTATTGAAAAGTTAAAAAGAAACAAATCACCAGGTAATAGTCAAATCCCAGCAGAGTTGATTAAGGCAGGGGTAGAACAATTCACTCTTAGATCCATAAACTTATTAATTCTCTTTGGAATAAGAAGGAATTGCCTGAGGAGTGGAAGAAGTTGAACATTGTACGTATTTCTGAGAAGGGTGATAAAACAGATTGTAGTAATTATGGAGGCATGTCACCTTTTGTCAGCTACCTTCAAAATTTTATCCAACATCCTGCTGTCAATGTAAACTCCATATGCAGAGGAAATTATTGAGGATCATCAGTGTGGATTTTGATGCTACAGGTCAGCTACTGGTCATATATTATGCATTTGTTAAATACTTGAAAAAAAGTGGGAATAGGATGAAGCAATTCATCAGCTATTTACAGGCTTCAAGAAAGCCTGTGATTCAGATAGGAAGGAGGTCTTGTATAATATTCTCATTGAGTTCGATATCCGTATGAAACTGGTAAGGCTTCAAGAAAGCCTGTGATTCAGATAGGAAGGAGGTCTTGTATGACATTCTCATTGAGTTTGATATCCCTATGAAACTTGTAAGGCTAATAAAAATGTGTCTGAATGAAACCTATAGCAGAGTCAGGGTAGGCAAACATTTGTCTGACAAGTTGCCTTTTAAGAATGGTTTGAAACAAGGAGATACTTTATCACCATCACTTTTCAACTTTGCTTTCGAGTATGCCATTAGGAGGGTTCAGCCAACCCGGATGGCTTGAAATTAGATGGTACACATCAGTTTCTGGTTTATACTGATGATGTTAATATATTGGGTGGAGGTACGCATCCTAGAGAGAAAAACACAGAAGCTGTAGTAGATGCTAGTAAGGAGAGTGGACTAGAAGTAAATACTGATAAAACTAACGTACATGGTAATGTTTCGATCATAATGCAGGATGAATTCACAATATAAAGATTGATAATTGTCCTTTGAAAGGGTGGAACAGGTCAAATATTTGGGAGCAACCATTGGTTCAGGGGAAACATATAAGAGAGTAGAAAATTAATTCTATTTATGAAATAAATGCCAGTCAAACAACTAGATTCATATATTCTATAAGCACTAAAATGCAAGGTTCACTCTTGTATGTTAACACTCCACAGTAATAATATCACATATATATTATCAATCTTATAAATGGCGCGTGCTACCGCGTGCTTAATTTATTATTGTTCACTGCAGCCCCTTTCATTGCACACGGTATGCCCTTGTGGCTTGGCGTTAAGCTGAACTGATTAATTACACTGACGATATTGACAACACAATTCCTAATAGTAATTTCATGCGGAGTTGGTGGTCAACACTTTGGTTTGGACACACACTACAGACCGAATTACTCTTATGATAAACTACTAGAACCCTTTGTTCTTGTTCAAATGTAGCAACATGAGTAGCACGTCTGCTACCTCACTGAAGGCCACGCACAGACTGGGGACACGTGAGACCGACTCAAGCCACGCTAAAACAAAGAGGCATGCTATGACGTCAGACTCCTGCCTAGTCTCGAACACAGCCCTATATTGTGCAACTTTGTTAATAATTTAAATAAAAAATAGTTAATACTTATGACACAAAATTTGTCCTTTGCGTGAACAACCATAATGAATCAAAATTCTATTCAGGAAGAAATTAAGAACAGGTTGAAATCAGGGAATGTTGGCTATCATTCAGTGCAGAATCTTTCATCTTCCAATTTGCTATCCAAAAATATAAAGATTATGATTTATGGAACTATAATTTTTCCTGTCATCTTGTATGGGTGTGAAGCTTGGTTACTCACATTGAGGAAGGAATGTAGGCAGAGGGTGATTGAGAATAGGGTGCTGAGGAGAATATATGGGCCTAAGGGGGATGAGGTAACAGGGGAGTTGATAAAACTACAAATGGTGAACTTAATGATATGTACTCCTCACCAAATATTATTCAGGTGATCAAATCCAGAAGAATGAGACGGCCAGGGCATGTAGCACATATGGGGGAGATGAGAGGTGTATGCAGGGCTTTGGTTGGACGTGGGGGAAAGAGGCAACTTGGAAAACCCAGGTGTAGATGGGAGGATAATATTAAGATGGATCTATAGGAATTTGGATGGGGAGCATGGACTGGATTGATCTGACTCAGGATAGGGACAGGTGGTGGGTACTTGTAAACACAGCAGTGAGCCTTCGGGTCCCATAAAATGCAGGGAACTTCTTGACTGACAGAGTACTCAGCTTTTCAAGAGGGGCTCTTTTGCATGGAGTGAGTAAGTAAGTAAGTAAGTAGGTACAATCAGCTGTGGTGCACTTGAATTGTTGAGTGTAAGATCGATGTAGTCATTTAATTTCAATACATAAACCACCATGGTTAAAAAAATAATGGAATGGAGATATTCACTGTAATCATATTGAACTAGTTACTGGTACTGTTGAAGACAAAACACAGACCAGTTGCAGTAATAACATTTCTTGTGGTTTGTTGCAATGGGAAATTAGAGTGTAGTCCCTTTTTGTACCAAGCAATTCAAGAATTGTTTGTTAAATAAAGGATCATAAACGAAAGTGCATCTAAATTGGTAAAGGGATTAATTGTTAATAACCTGCTTTTCATCTGAACTTTGAGCTTAAAAATGTATTTACCACAACTTACATTATGATCAGCTGCAGAATGAGTCACTTGGATAGAAATGTTCATGGGCATGAGAAAGCCTGTAGAAATTCAAGTTTACACAGTATAGGTTAAACTCTGTGACTCTCTGGATCAGTCAGATGTGTCAGGATTTGTGGATTAGGTTACTGTTGTTATAGTAGAATCAGTGACTCATGTTCTCTTCCACTTTGTGCTGTGGCTGACTTCACCCAGTTTGTAAAGGTGAATGTGCAAGTGGTTTCTTCTGACCCTAGTCCCAATGGAAGGGCTGGTGGATGCATTTCAAACTGTACCACACTCACAGGGAATGTTGTTCATATCTGAGGATTGGATATTTTCTTTGGTGGAAGGTAACTGCATGATGTCTTAATGCAGAGGACCACTGTTTGAAAGTCTGTATTGTCAAAAATATTTGTCTTGTATGGTTTGCTGTATGACGGTTTTGAGTCTTTTATGAATGTAGTCATTTATCTAACTAACCACTCAACTCCATGAAACACAAGTTTTTCTTCTTGTTGCTTAGGTAGTCAAGAAATTCTTCACATTTTAACAAATCTGAAGTTCAGAGAACTTGCCACAGGTGCATATAACCTATATCCATTAATGAATAGTGCCACAAGAAAGCCACTTATATTATTGTGGATCCACATACGGTTTATATCTTTATTTGTCCTTGAGTCAAATATCACTTGGTTCTAGATACACTGCAGAGATGTGTAGGGGACGGCATGAGGCTGCGTCGCCGCATTGCCACAAACGAGAAATATGATGGACTGGATGTATCAGATGGATCCACTGACGTTCATTCTGATGACAGTGACAACTGGGTAGTGTCTAAGAGCCGGAAGAACCGGCCAAAAAAGCGGAAGAGAATAAACAGTCCTGCCCTCCTCAGCTCTAGCAAGAAAAAGGCTGCTTCAGTGGAGGTAGAAAATGTTTGGCAGTTTTTTGTTTGTAACCAAATTTGCATTTCTCCCATATGTCGTATACTCCTTTTTCATATCTTCCCCAACTAATTTATTTTAATCATTTCTAAACTGTTTGTAATGTAAATTGCATTCCTGATACCTGTCATGTACTTCGTTTTCACCTGTATTCCAGTAATCTGTTTTCATTAGTGCTGAACTCATCTGACTGCAATATAGATTCAGATGATAGTCATGCTCTTGGTGTCTCAGTTTAGGTGACAACTTGCTGTTGGAGTTCTCTCCATCTCCTAACACATTTTAAGCCCATTACAATAAATAGTATTGAATTTGATTAGGAAGTATTCTTCATACTAACAACATAATGTGAACATTCACTTCTCCAGTATTCAGTCATTTTCATGCTTATATCAGCCATTTTTTGTCTTACAAAATTGTTGACATAAGTATTCAATTAACTTGTCAAGTGTGGAGTCCCAAGCTCTGCTCACCAAACATAATCACCACCTGCCCTGCAAATGCGGAGCTGTGTTCTTGTTCTACATGCTCAGTCCCATCCATCTGTCTGTCAAACACATGTGAGGCAAGTGTAATCCAGCTGCTTGATTTTTATTGATAAATAACTGGCTTTCAGGTGGTGTGAAACATAGTTCTGAGAAATGATAATTTTTTTCTGGTGCCTGTAAATGAAGATGATTTAGTTGAATTTTCTAGGTGCACACTGCTTTATTTTTGTCTATGTCAATAAAAATTAATTTTTCTATAATTGTCATGAGCTTACGTATGGGGCTTTCATGTGGTACATGACATTATTCATGTACATCAACAGCTTCCTCCTCCTTCACAGCTGATACTATGTTTCAGTTATACTTGAGACTGAAATGGCATTTAGTAGCAAGGATTTGTTGTTGGAGGAACTTACTGATTCTGATCCAAGTCGTTTAAGTTTGGATAGTGATTCAAGTGGGACCAGTAATTTGGCTGTAGGTGAAGGAATTTTTGTTAGGAAGTGGTGATAACAAAGATGATGACTTTGTTCATGGTGCTACTGCAAGTGCTATGAGTGTTACTGCTTTTATGCGGGAGGATATGCAAAAGCAGATAGAACAGTTTGTTGGTAACTGTGGGCCTCAAAGCGCAGCACAAATTTAAACTTATTTTGCTAAAGTGTTCAGCAATGATAAATGCATGTTTGAGTTATGCCTGATAACCATATGTAGTAAGAACATGCATATGACATTGCAGATTTATTATAAAGTATATGTGGTATGTACTGAATGATTTGTAGTGAAAAGTGTTATGTAAGTTGGTTGGTTGAAGATAACCTGCACTAGTGTCATAGTGGTTTTGCAAGACCAAGCTCACATGTTGGGTGTTTTGTGCAGTTGCCAAAACACCAAATGTACATTCTCATTTTGTGTGAATTTCTGATATTCTGTTTCACTTTCAGGTCTTTAATGTGTTGACGTACTTCAGATTTAGATAAAATGTAAGCTGTGTAGTGGTGTTTATGACCTCATTAACCATCTAGTAATCAACTTTAAAATCAGTTGTGTGTTACTAATAAAGTGTAATTATAAATGTGCTATATAAAATGGTATCTTTCCTACAGTGCCCACAGCAACCACCACTTAACCAAGAAGAAGCTTTCCCAAAAATGGTTCAAGACTCTATGTCGAAGATCAAGATTCAGGATGGTGTTGAAAAATCAGCAGCAAAGAAACGCCGGGTAAGGAAGAATCTTTTTCCCTGCAATGAAGCTTCCACCAAGGAACCTGGTCACCAACTACAGCAGGAGGAGAAGTGTCAGAAACTTGTAAACTCAGCTACCAACAAGTCATATGATACTGCAGTTTCTGATACATTCAGAACCATGCTATCTGTGAGTCAGACTGGCAGGATTACCGCTAGGGATGTGAAAACCAAGGTGCTGCTTCCGTTACAAAGCTGTAAAGTAGGTGATGTTACCAGAACAGTAAAGAATCTTGAGAAAGGTGGTGTGATTATTGATGCAATCAATTTAGAAATGGAGAAGGGTGAGTCTCCTGAATCTGTAACACAAAATGTTGAAGTCCATGATGGGAAGGTACAAGCTGGAAAGCCTTCATCTCGAAACTTTGTGGATGTGTCAGGAAAACCCAAACAGACACATGGGCGGGAAACAGTACCTGGACTGGCATGCATTACAAGTTACAAGAAAAACCATAAGATTATGAATAAGCATGTTGGTTTCAAGAAATCTGATATGAGGGAGAATGTGAAGAAGGCCACTGGGTTTCCAGTCCTTACTCCACACTCAAGTCAAGTTTGTAGGACTCATGTGGGGGTTAAATCTCAATCCATCACTGCAAGTAATTATCCCTCAGCTTTAAGTTCCAACACAGATTGTAAAGCACCATCCATGTGTGTGAATGAGACCTTAGGACAATCTCTGGGTAATGTTCAGGCCGAAACTGACATTATTTGTATCAGTGATGATAGTGATGATGAGATAGAATGGCTGTGCTCGAAGTATAATCCATTGTTGGACTATGAGCTTGATAGAGAGAAACAGTCTCGCAAGAAGGATGGACGGTCTGCAGTAAAGACAGAAGGCAACCTGACTCCAAAACAGACGCACATTTCTCCAAAAAGTGGTCCTCGTGTGCAAAGAAATATACGGACACGTCGATTGGGAGCAGCATTTTCCACTGGCAATAGTGTCAATACACTTCAAAATCAGATCCAAACTCTAACTACAAACCCCAACAGTAATACTACATATCTTACCCACAACTCAACCATAATACATGACAAGGTTAAAGAAGCATTTCCAGTGATGCATAATCATGTGGGAACTCATACTGTTGCAGAAAACCAAGATAGAGTGAGTGAAGCAGTATTAACAGTGCAACCAAGTGGCAGTTCCC
>Ga0123354_10001835_pt1 | contig 26865 bp, 6 predicted proteins | sample TergutLab28metaG_2_FD_97872 | JGI IMG/M metagenome (GOLD analysis project Ga0123354, IMG submission 97872) | Labiotermes labralis P4 segment gut microbial communities from Petit-Saut dam, French Guiana - Lab288 P4 | ecosystem: Host-associated > Arthropoda: Insects > Digestive system > Gut ...
AACTGAACTGAGTTCCTGAGAGCGTGTGATGCTGTATTGTGGCCGGTGCACTATCCGGAACTGAATTGAGTTCCTGAGAGCGTGTGATGCTGTATTGTGGCCGGTGTACTATCCGGAACTGAATTGAGTTCCTGAGAGCGTGTGATGCTGTATTGTGGCCGGTGCACTATCCGGAACTGAATTGAGTTCCTGAGAGCGTGTGATGCTGTATTGTGGCCGGTGCACTATCCGGAACTGAACTGAGTTCCGGACAATGCACCTTGTTTTGTATAATTTTAACGTCTGATATTTATAATCCATATTTTATTTTATATCATTTTCTACTACCATCCTACAGAATATTCTAACCTTTAATAATACGATTTTCAACACTGTGGAGCAATCTGACAGAATTGATCACAATGTATTCTTGTAAGAGAAATGTCACCCTGAAGACGGCCGGATTACCGGCCGAAACCTGTAGATCAAAATATCACAATAAAAATACACCAGTGGAAATAAGTGCATTTGTTTGGTCCTTGAAACACATTATACAAATTAATGCACGGAATTAGGTACTTATTAAAATGCATGTCATTTGATCTTTTGACCAGTGCTCGAGTTTGAAACATGTCAAATGCAGCAAAATCCAAAATCTCGCGCTTGTGAAATGCCATTTCACCCCTTGACCCTTCCCCTCAATACTCAATGATATATTTGCTCTTGTTCGTCATGAGATGCTCATTAACTCTTTTTTTTAAAGTTTTCCTTTTCTTCGAAGTTTTAAAATTACTGTCTTTTTACGGTAATCAGATATCCTTTGAAACATTCTTCCCGTCTGTACATTCCTCGTGTGTATGCCACAAACTGACCTCGAACTACCACTTTTTCACCGATCAGCGAAACTCTGCATGACCAACATATTATGCGGTACTTATCTAGAAATAAATAAGTAACGGTACCCGTCTCCCTGCCTATGGCCCTGGGGTCGACTCAGCCTCTAACAGCAATGAGTACCAGGAGTATTTCGTGCGGGTAAAGGCGGCCGGTGCGTAAGGCTGACAACCTACCACCATCCTGCACTGTTGTCACGAAATCTATGAACCTTAACTTCCTGGAACCATCTGGGCCTGTCCAGGCCTGTAATGGGACTGCTTTACCTGCTTTACCCGTCTTGCTGCAACGGCCTACTACAACAATGTTCACCAACAGAAGTACCTAGGATGTGTAGTGTGTCCAGCGCAAATGAACTGAAATACACCGCGGCAAAAGTCATTTCACGCTGGGGATGCTCGCCATAAAAGTAGTTGCATGACGAAATGAAGCAGTTTTTTTACCCCATAATAACGTAACAGAAGAAATGCGTTCCTGTTACACTGTTTCGAATTACTTTTACTGATACAGCAGCCATAGATGCGTCGCGAATGTGAAGAAATAAAATAATGAAACAAACATCTATGTTTGGCTCAATGTGTAACAAATTAACAGACACTGTGTAGTATCGATTATCCGGAATAATGGTGGGGAGGACGGTGTATGGATAACTTAAAAACAAGGATAATCCAAAACATAGACTTTATTGAGTCACGGAGAAATATTAAAATTGTAATTTATTTATTATATACATAAGGCATAATTTACACTTATTGTTTATGTGAATAGTCCGTGATTTTTTTTTCTATAGAGGATTTCTTTCGAACACTCGGCGCTAAATCCTACCTGTGGCATTAGAAAACTAAGAGAGTGCAAGGATAATCCGCGCACGGATAATCCAGATTACACTTTCTATATATACTTATTTAGGCTTATAAAAAAAGAATCAGGCCTAGCTAATGTAAATTCTACATTTCAGCATCTAGAAAGAGGTAATTACCTGACTTCCCTTACATAGGATACTCTTCCTCTTCTCCTTTCTCTCTCACTCCCTCCCTCCCACGCCATTTTCCACGTGGGAATGAGCACTACGGAGCAGACGGTGTTACCTGTCGCCGCAAATATGACGTCGTCCGCTCTACGGCTAACAGTCCCGCGTTCCAGCCAACACTCTACGTTTGCTGCAAGACATATATTTATGACACAGGAAATCGTTAGCAAAATGCAGTATTCATTGCTGAAGCAACGTAAAAACTAAACAGCACTGTAAGGCCATGTAACAAAGGACACAGCTGTATCAGCAATCTGTACCTAGAACTCCGCGTAGGGTACTCAGAAGCAAGCCGTTAATGTATGTGTGCGATAACACTACTTAATATACATGTGTCAGCGCTGACATCTGTCCTTTATAGCCTGTTTCAAAGCGACTGCTTTATAAGCATATGTGGGAGATTTGAGGCTCTTAAGTCGCGGCAGTATCAAGATTCAGATCTGATACGACGCCGTGTAGTGTGGCAAGGGTTTCCAACTTCTAAGATGCCTTCCGTCAACACTGGAGAAATGTTAGTTATGTACTTAGGTCAGTATTGCCTGTAAACTGCAATATTGAAACACTGCCAAGATTTGGGTAATGCGTCTCGAAAATAACAATACGCTTTAACAACAACCACTTTGTAGCGTTGAAAACTGAAAACGAGAAATATATCATGAATGTCTGCTTTCGTTCTAATGGTACAGAAAGGCTGACAGGAAAAACATAAGTCGACAGACATATTTAAAATAGTTACTATTTTTACGTCGCACATTCTGGAAACAAGAATTACTGACGTTAAATTAAACAGTAACCAACTCCAAAGTGCAGAGTCATTCTTCAGAATCTAATCGTCGTTCAGATAACAGGCACGCTTCAAGACCCTTACAGGACAAACAGGATCATTACGGCACCTATCCTAAGTCACAGGAATCCACTCTTTACTTTCATATATCAGTCATTTAACATATGTTTCAGTATTACCCTGTTATTCTGGGGGTACAATTCCACATTTATCCCGTCTGGCTTCCTCTGTCAACTACTTTTGCTAATCCAATTCTCTCGCTGCTGCATGCAGTGAAAGTAACATTCCGAGTTTTTTCCCCTCCATTTTCGTTCCTTACGTTGGCATAAAAAAATCCGCTGAAGTCCGGGGCATCGTACAATGTTTAATAACATACCAGTTTCCTTACAATAACGAATTATCAGCCCTCTTAGCTCTGAGGACCAAATATTTTCGGCTGTCCGCGAGTGTGTCTTTAATACGTTCTGATGTGCGCGTCACAAACGGAGGTCGTTTCCTTATCGTCTACTCGTCTATTCTGCCAGTCACGGTAACAGACCTAACTCACTCAATGTACAGGGTCATCCCTAAAAAGTTTAAAACTTACTAAACTGCTCGAGATACGCCTTATTTATACGGAACTCGAATGCCCAATGCCGTAGCCACAAAGTATTTGCTCGAAAACAGCTGACATCATGAGCTAAACTCACGCCATATCTTCACATATAGTCAGTCGAATCCACTTTAATATTATACTTCTCTCTAGGGCTGCGACTTTCAAATCAAACAAACAAAAGTTTACGCACAGGTGCGTAGTTCCATCTTCGTTTCATTATTGACGACAACGGGCATTCTTGCAGTATTGTTCATGTGATACTGCAAATAATACCGGGATATTCGTGACTGATATTCTGCACTTCGTTATAGATCACACTGAAATAGTTCGTTCGGTACGGTGACTACACTACGGGCTGAACACCCAAGGAATCATGGTTTGATTTCCACCGAGCAAAGAGTGTTTCTCTTCTCCAAAGAGTCCGGATGAACACTGCTGCTCACCCTGCCCCCCTGTTCAGCGATTACTAGGAGCTGCTTCGCTGAAGGTGAGGCGGTTTCAGCTTGAAACTGACCAATAATCGCCTTCTCCTGCATCGTTTAATAAAGCATGAAGCTATACTTCCACACTCCCTTATATCTTCATTACACAAGGCCAATTTTACCTTTAAGTTTACTGTTATTGGTACGATTTCATATATTCAAGTACGTAGGACGGAACTGTACGTCATTTCATAAAAAGCAGCAACACTCAACCTTGATATAACACATTCCCGTTGGTCTTTCAATCACAAATACGACCTTTTATTCGATTATCACACACACACAAGTTATATGCAAACGTTTTTGTGGCGACCATCATCAGGCCACCACACAAGAATATGAGTGCAGTAGCCTGATGATTGTTCGGTCTCAGGGCCGAAACTAGCCTTCAGAAAAACGTTTACAAGTAGCTTGTTGTGTGTAACTGATAATTGAATAAGTAAATGTATTTTTAGCAACACTCATGGTATCTTCACTTTTAAAATTTATCGAAAGACACACCCACTATGATGTTCCTACGATCCTGTCCTCAAGATGTGGCAGTTCTTGAAACGTGCGATAATTTGTATTAAGTTACCACAAAATGAAACGTTCCTCGAAAATATCAATTATATCAGTAGTTATGCAATAGTACATCTTTCTTCAGTTTCAACGGTTTCTAAATTAAATACAACGAGCGAATACATATCTGCGCCTGCATACAGCATGATCCTTATCAAGAGAGTAGTGATACTCGTCACACTAGTTCACTACCTGAACTTTGTTTCAAATCACGAATTATCTTACACGAATATCTGAGATTTGAATATTGCAAGGCAGATATTGAATGTTACTGCCTTATAATATACAAAATCTGTATCAGTCAAAACTCTACTATATTTCATCAAGTGAGTTTATGCGTCTAAAAGAGAGACATGTTTCAACACAAGACAGGCCATTCTAAAGCTCACAACAGTTCTAAAAGGCATATACTAAGGAAGACATTTCTTCCTCAGTATATGTGTTTTTGTCTGAAAAAAAATTTGTATATTGTAAGCGTAGAGAAGAAACCAACTAGACGCTACTGAAAGCTTTATTGCACTTATAATCTGCTCAATATGTTTCGGCCACTTATATGCCCATCATCAGGACCTCGAGACTATACTTGTGTTTTTGCAGAACATAGTGTGTAATGCCTTGGTTGCTGGTGGTCGGCTGTTAGGAGCAGAGTAGCGGGCTATGCGTCCGAGATGAGGGAAATTGTGCGACTCGCACAATTTCCCTCATCCCCGACGCATAGCCCGCTGGTCTGCTGCTAACACCCGACCACCAGCAAACAAGGCATTACACACCATACCCGGCAATAACACGATCATAGTCTCGAGCTCCTGATGACGGGCATATAAGTGCCCGAAATATGTTGAGCAGATTATAAGTCCAATAAAGCATTCAGTATGGTCTAGATGGTTTTCTTCTCTACCTTATACAACGATGCACGGTCAAACATACATCAAATTTGTATTTTGTATTATCATAACGCACAGCAAGATGTTATATACAAAGACTGTTACTGTCTTATGTGTCCCTGTGTGGACTTACAGATTTACGTACTTTTCATATATAGGCTCTGCCCAATTATAGCTACTGATATCGGCTTCAGAGGTAAGACCGACAAGACTTTCCCGTATTAAGTATAACTGAACACCATATTTAGGCCTAAATTGATTGACAAATTATGTGACATGCTGAACATAAAGCGTAGATCACAGCTGCCATATGTTCACGTACATGCTACCTGGTTAATTTTACTATGTGACCATACTGCGCAGACAGTAAACATTACGTAGGATATAATTAAAAGAATCAGCAGTTAATTTGCATTGTTAATTATCAATATTACTTACAATAATTTAACCCAAGCAATGACAAACCAGGATGGAGGTGCAGTGTAAGGCGTAGGTTTGGAGCTGCTTGATTGCTGGTATCGCGGGTTCAAATCCTTCTGAGTGCATGAATGTTCGTCTCTTATGTTTGTTGTGTGTTGTGCAGATAGCGGCCTCTGCGACGGGCTGATCACTCGCTCAGAGGAGTCCTACCGAATGTGTGTGTGTCTAATTTTATGTGATCGAGGTATCTCAACGATGAGGTGGTTTTGGCCTAAGTTGGACTGTTACGCGTCAGAAAAAAAAAAGACAAACAAGGCCTGCCAATAGCGCAATATTTCCATTTCTTACAATCGAAATATATTCCTTTCAACAATGAATACAAGGCACTTACCACCAATAAGGTACAGCTTTATGTAAAGGCCATATAAAGTGGCAATATTGCCTGACGTCTGGGGTTATGTGTGTGGTACACAGAAAGCTGCGTAGTGTTACGGTAGATGGCGAACATCACAGGCAGGAGAGGGCGCCCAGACTACTTGCCAACCTAACGCTACACAGAATCTCTTCTACAGGGCGATTCAGGAAGAAAGTTATATATTTTGGGAGGTGATAGTATTGATCATTGTGACAAAAAAGTTAATATGAACAAGTGTATAATTCTGAATGGTTACCGCGATAGAGCTGTTTTATTCTAAAATACAAAAGCACTGTGACGGGTAATAAAGAGATCTATTACTTACTCTTAATTTAATTTTTTAACATTAATGTTTAAATGACAAAAAGGTTACACATAAATAACAAATTTGACAGAAATAAAAAAAAATCGAAAATTCCACCGCCAGCCGCAATGCACTTTGCAACTCGTGTGCGAAGACGGCATGTTTTTCGTCTGAGTCTTCACGTTTCTTTATGCGGGCAGCAGCATCCAAAATGCAAGCGACAAACTCGTCTCTTATACTCACCTTTCTTTTGTTAACTGTGCTCTTCATCCAACCCCACAAACAAAAATCTAAGCTGTGGCTCTTGGTGATTCCACCTCGGTAACCATTCGGAATTACACATGTTCATACAAACTTTTTTCTTCTCAAATGACCTCCCAAAATATTGATTTTTCCTCCTGAATCACCCTGTATACGACACTGCAGATAACAGCGATTGCGGGTAACATATCTGACAGCTGTGGACTACATTATAGTAGGCATACATATACACATACAACAAATACGCATCCGCCCGTTTTTTTATGTGACAGTAATTCTGTAAAGAATATAATACATAAGTCACTGAAGACGTCACAAGTGAAATACGAGCGACATCATCTTATGTACGGATGATGATATACGACTAAACACAACTTCATTCTCTCCACTGACGCACTGTCATTAGAGAAAGAACACGTTACCAGAGCTCTGGGATTAACTTCTTTTTTAAATTTGATATCCTCAAAACAACCTTCTGTTATGAAAGAGGGCTGGGTTTAGGGGCGGGCCAGCCATGCAGCTGTCAGGGGTGCCGAACTATAAGAGACGCTAAAACGTTACTGGAATATTCGGAAATATGGTCTTAGTAAGCTCAGGAATTCCCATGTGAAAAAAGAATTCTGCAAAAATAATCCACGATTTTGGCACGCATCATCAAAACTTTCGCCAGCCCTGTCCTAGGTCGAAAAAGTTTTACAGAATATCGGTTTGAAGGGGACACCAAATTATTAGCCTGACCGGGACGCCCAAAAGTCTCGGGCCGGCCCTGACCAGAAGTCAACACCTGGAAATTTCATGTAGGCTAAATTTCTTGACAAGGGCATCAGCGTTACTATGCATACGCGCAGTATGCTTCATTCACTCTAAATTACACTGTATCTTTTAATAATATTTCTTAACTATGAAATTTCTTAATCATCAAATTCACTTGCAGCCAACCGAAAAGTGCGACTAGTTACACATACAAGATGGGAATTCTTGATTTTAAGCTTTCGCCGTGTTCTACATGTAATATGTTTTCTTTTGGGTAATTCCCCGGCGTCTGAGTTCTAATAGCAGACGTTTCGGAACACTGTATCTGTTCCATCTTCATAGGCAGGTCGATGAAGTACTTCATCGACCTGCCTATGAAGATGGAACAGATACAGTGTTCCGAAACGTCGGCTATTAGAACTCAGACGCCGGGGAATTACCCAAAAAAAGCATATTACAAGATGGGAATTATTAACCTGCAGTGTGCATAGCAGCCGTGCATTTCTAACGTATTCATAAAATTGACAAGACAGATACTGTACGTGAAACGTAACATTCTGACCTGTTAGTGTAACCACTGTAGCCGTGGAAAATAAATAAGTATTAAACATTTCGAGTGCCTTCTTGCCTTAGTCATCTGGCATGCAAAGCGCATGCGCCGTATTATATTGTCGTCCGTGACCATATGAATGTACCAAATTTCACCACATTATCTCATAAACGCAATAATTTTCGAGAAAAAAATATTGAACATAAAATGTGTTTTGATGTTCTCTACAACGTTTGTCTGAAACATGTCTCATTCTAAGAAGAATTCAGCGAGACACTATCACAAATGTATGTAGTCTTCATATAAAGTACCCTTTATTCTCGTCAGATTTTAATGAAATTCGAATTTTCTCGGCAGATTTTAAAAAAGTAAAATATCAAATTTCATGAAAATGCGTCCAGCGGGTACCGAGTTGTTCTATGCGAATAGACAGACGAACATAACAAAACTAACAGTCGTTTTTCGCAAATTTTCGAACACGCCTAGAAACCAATTATAATATGCAGCTGCTGGAAGACACCCACGAACCGCCTCTAATGTACTTCCGACATGTTTCGTCCCAGCTCGTCCATTATGAGGGAGTCGCATAAAAATAAACCGGGTAGCACCAAACTTTTAATATTGCATGTTATAATAAACCAGCTCAATTGGAAATGTACACGTACATAATTGGAATACTTCGTTACTGCACACATTTTTACATCTTCGAGCAGAAAAATCTCTTCACACTGTCGGGGATCCAAGCTCGGACGGTGCGGGTGGTAGCCTACTGATTTCAACAACTACGTTGACCGGCACCTGTGTTACTCTAGGGTAACACTGCACCATCTGTACAGACATGGATAAATGGTCATTACTTTGTCACTGATCTGAAAAATGAAAGGAAATGCCATACAATTTCTTCTTCTCTTGCGGACAAAAATATTCATTAATGAACACCGCCAACCACACTCTAACTAACTAACTAAATAACTATCTATCATCTATCTATCTATCTATCTATCTATCTATCTATCTATCTATCTATCTATCTATCTATCTATCTATCTATCTATCTATCTATCTATCTATCTATCATCTATCTATCTATCTATCCATCCATCCATCCATCCATCCATCCATCCATCCATCCATCCATCCATCTATCTATCTATCTATCTATCTATCTATCTATCTATCTATCATCTATCTATCTATCTATCTATCCATCCATCCATCCATCCATCTATCTATCTATCTATCTATCTATCTATCTATCTATCTATCTATCTATCTATCTATCTATCTAACCAACCAACCAACCAACTAGCAAACTAGCTCGCTAACTAACTAACTCCATTGAGAACAACCCTTACAGAGAAGCTAACAGGTCCTCAACTAAGCAAGAAATACCCCGAATTTTATGGAACCCCCAGGTTAATTAACGCATTCACAAGCGCCCGCCAAATGTCCCTATCCTGAGCCACTCAAACCAGTCCATACCTCCTCATTCCACTTCTTGAAGATCCATTTCAATATTATCCCCATTTGGGTCTTCAAAGTGGTCTCCTTCCTTCAGATCTCCCAACCAAAACCGTGTATGCATTTCTCCTATCTCTCATACGTGCCACAAGGCCCCGCCCATCCCATTCTTCTTAATTTTATCACCCGAATAATATTTGATGAAGATTAAAGATCATGTAGCTCCTCGTTATGTAGTCTTCTCCATTCTCCTATTATCTCGACCCTCTTAAGCCGAAATATTTTTCCTCAGCAACCTCTTCTCGAAAACCCCCAGCTTATGTTCCTCTTTCAATATGACAGACTAAGTTTCACACATATACAAAACAACAGGCAAAACTATAGTTCTGTATATCTTCGTGTTTTTTAGTAGCAAACTGAAAGAAAAAAGATTAAGCAGTGAATCCAAGACATACACCTAAGAAATATTATAGTCTAATAACGTCGTATTGGGAATCATTTATTTATATGGCGTCGATTCCGTTGTGGCTAAATCCAACATGGCACTACTCCATCCTTCTTTTATGCATTCATTCCGTTACGATTTATTCAATAACATTTACAGCGGTTCCGTCTATATGTGTACGTCACAGACATTCAGTGTTGAACGAAGTATAATGATAGACACTGACATATGAGAAGTGCTGCAAGAAACTGCCAATAATCTCGATATGATTGTAGATGCATGTCATGAAACAATCTCTTTCTTTTGCACAGATTACTCAGTGTAAAAGAAAGACCAATCTGTTCCATGCAGAAGGTACCTCGTTCCAGCAACTGAAGATAAAATTTACGACTTCCTGTAATGACGTCTGACGCTCCAGTCTTATTCCTAGTTAATACATTATAAACACATTTCGGTCTGCTTATGTCTACTTATTTTTTATTTACCTTTTTTCTACTCGTTTCAAAACTGCTACCTCTCTTTTACAACTAAAAAATAAATGAATTATTTATTTTGACTGAGTAATGAAACTAACAAATAAAAAATGCACTGACGAAGACATTAAGGGCACATTAAAGTAGAAAAATAAAGTTCAGCATCTTTTTCTTGCAGGTAGGTGTCCTAAAAACGTATATATTAACGTATCATCATCATCATCATCATCATCATCATCACTCTGTCTCCTGACAAGCCCATAGTCTCCTCCAAAGCGAGCTGTCCAAAGAGTGCGATCGAAGTGTTTCCGCTTTCAATTTCCAGTATCTTCTAATTTCCTTAAGGTCATCCAGCAGCTGCTTACGTCTTCTTCCTCGTCTTACCTTCGCTTCTTTCACATCAAATTGTGATTCTACTTAGAGTTTCGTACGGATTTGAAATATTAACAGTGTAACTCCTGTTGAAATTTCAACGCGAAATCTTGATATTCCTGCAGATAATCTGTCCACTCTTATACGCAGTGTGCAGGTTGAAGCTGAATCCGCTCATGCCTGCATTGGTTCATGGTTATCAATTAGGCCGCCGCCCTGTGATTCTCAGTTCGGCGAGTACCGCGCAAACACTGGACTGCGCTTCGTGCAGCCGACGACGTCGACTGCTGCATACCGACAGATGACGTCGTCCTCTACATAGTACTCAGTCCAGCGTTTAGAAAACTCTTAATTTACAGCCCTTGAGTGACGTAATGAAATTACGGTTTCATTGAGGATGCACAAAACTAACACGTGGGAAGTGTGACATAAAAAGCTCTGTGTTGAAGGGGACGCGAAATATAGTGGTGTGTGCGTGACAAGAAACACACCTTGAAAGAGCGGCGGTTTTTGGTCTGGGGTGTTTTCGTCCCTGATTACGGTAATGACCGCCATCGAAATGTCGGAATATAGCTTGACTGACTAAGTACAACTTGACTAAGTACAGCTTGTCTGTATAAGTATGTGCTTAGTGTTGGACCAACTTGTAGACAATAGCGTGACAGATATGCATGGTACCAACAACACTGTGAAATAATTTGCATATTTCTGGAGAGAGTTTGATAGAATAAGAGATACTATACAGATAATTTTAACGGCAAAAGTCAAGGTTGCATTATAGACTAAGATATGAACCTCTAGACTGGTTCAAAGCGACAGTCTTCTCTGAACCTGTTACCTGGCACACGTCTCCATGATATTTAGAATGATTTGTTACAGGGTAAGGTAACTAAATGTGGATTGGGCACTAGTCGCAGATCAAACTGTCCACAGAGTTGATTTTTCAAGGTAAAGACAGATGTAGTTACAATGCTATTTTTTAACGACTGTGTCTTCGTCCGGCAGCAGTATCTGTTGAGGGAATCCACTGTGTTGGATAGGACAGTGTGTGTTGCAAACAGCTGTCTTACTTTCAACGCAAAATTAATGCACGTAACTTTTAAAATCTGTACTTATGCATTGAACGAACTTACAGTTTTAAAATTCATTAGAAAGAAAGATAAAAACGTGTTGTGCAAAGGGAAAAAATTACTACTCATATCAAGCATACAGGCACGCAAGCGGTGAACTGTTCACGGTCATTGAGCATGCAATGTAATTCGGATTGCGGGGATTTCAAATGAGTTTCGAGTTCACCTTCCATTAGGTATATTATTAATAGTATTTGCATCAGTGAAAAGTGCCATTAAATGTCAGAAGATATTCTGTTACATTTCATTTTTTTTAAAAAAGAAAGACAACTACATTCTGAATCTGAGAACAAGTGACCGCAACATCAAGGGCGGAGACTAAAACATATATTAAAAATAAATTCGCACTTTCTTTCGACACGATTCATGCTTTCAGGATTCATCCCTAAGTACCTCCATAACTAGATCCCTTGCCATATTTGATGACAGAATTGTAACGCTTGAATGTTCTTATTGCCAATATAGATACTAACATCACTAAGTGTCCCTCGAAAGGCACAAACGTGTAGACAGTACAAACGAAGATATTATGCTTCGCCACGCGTCCGTTACAGCGTTCAAGGGCAATCTCTGGTAGACAGTGACGTGGTCCTAACGCGCGAAGATTGCAAAATACACAACGGGCAATTTTCCAAGATAAATTACCATAACGTATTGTTGCGATCTCGACAACAACCAATACGGGAGGATGACTGTAATTATAGTTTCTATGTTATTTTAAGCCTGTACTCTATTTACGCAATATTCAAACTCCCGTTTGCCTTCATCTAATTCCGCACTGCCGGTTTCTGTCGAGACACAAAGTGGCGAGTGGGTAGTAAATACCGAACTACGTTAAGATAGTCAAGTAAATGAGCATAAGTAGGCAACAGTCACTCATTTTTCGTGCTACCCTGAAGATGGAGATAGCATGTCCCTGCGGAAAGTTTTATTTAGCTACAGGATTACATGGCTTCACAGCCCACATCACACGCTAAGCATTCGGTTGGCATTCGACATCTCCATTAATTTCGTCTGATCTAGATGGTATTACAATCCCGGCCTCGGCAGCTGAAACTTCAGGTAAAATACAAGGTCCGGGCAACGACACCCAGGCCCTGTTACCGATCAAGTGGCAACGTTTCTCGTCTCACATTGCTTAGTTCTTCGTCTTCGTTGAGTTTTGTTATGGAAATTTCCCTTAATTATTGTACAGGATCATTATTTTATCTGACAACTATCGTTTGTTACTTCCCGCCGCTACTCCGCCACGTGTGTAAGGCATTCTGATAAGTAGGCTAATTTTATACGATAAACGAGCCGACAGGAACTGGCAACCGCCAGTTGTCGGAAGAAATAATGGCCTATGTAATATAAGTTGAATTTGAATGACAACGTGAATACACCGTCAATCTGTACGTTGTAATTTAATTTGTGTTAGTTATAATTTCATGAAGCGCCAGTTTGTAGAACGGACTTCCGGCGGCGTAAATTTGGCAAAAACGGGAAATCAACTGAAGCTTCAATTGCTGCGGTTGCAGGCAGAGTAACTGCACAGCTGTCGCAAAATTTTTGTCCGGTGCAGGAATGCACGAAGATGAATGTGATGTCGCAAGGGCAGGGTATTTGTTTCGTTTCGTCCTTCGATCCGACAAATTCTACTATGCAATTTGCCTTTACGGCAGTAAGCAGCAATTAAAAGCAAAGTGGGGTTAAGCTATTGAAGTGAGTTCTGTATCCCGGTATGATCGATCACCCTCGCGAACACCGACTGCTGCCGGAACTAGGCAAGGCCCTCGTGACAATCGTAATATTCTTCCACCCTAAGGATAGAAACTGCATACTTTGTCGAAAAGTCGATCAAACTTCATTACTCTACGCGGCTCAACCCTGAAAACCAATCAAACGCACTAAATACCATCCACAAGAGCCTAGAGATACAAACTTTGGAAAACATCTGTGAAAGAACAAGAGAGATTGGAAGAGAAAAAAACAGCTCTCTCTGAATATGACGTACTTAAGCCGAAACAAGCAGGACAGTTACACCGTGAGATAATGCAATATACAGGGGTGCAGAAAAGTCCTTAGCCCGACCAGGAAGGAAATAAGCTCGGAAGCATGTCAGGGACGTGCGCAATTTCAACAACATCAAGACGCGAGCTGTTATCTATTTTTTTTTCTGCAAGGCAAGGCGCCGAAGGAAATTCACTACATTCTGAAAGGAACATTAGCTTGTTTCCTTCCTGGTCGGGCTAAGGACTTATCAGCACCCCTGTATGTTTTTTACCTGTAAGTGCGTTTATGTGGAATTGTATGGATAATAAGTGAAACTTCTGTGCTAGCAGAATAGATTCAACGAAACCGAAGACAAGTTCTTCTTCTTCTTCTTCTACTTCTCCTCCTTCTCCTCATCCTTCTCCTTAGATGGCACTACAGTGCAATGCGGACTTTCGTCTCCTTAATGGACTTCTCTCAGTCAGCTCTGTTCTTTGACCTCTCTTTCAAATTTGCAATTCTGCATTTATTAATATCTGTTTGTACACAATTCCACCATCTGTTTTTGGTCGTCCTCTTAGTCTGCTTCCATGGGGAGTATTACTAAGTTCTTCAATTACTTTTCTTTTACTCTCCAGGCTGTTAACATGACCAATATAATTCAACCGACTTTTTCTTACAGATGAAACTATATCTAATCTCCATAAAATTGCATTAATTCTTTACTATATCGCTTTCCCCAATTTTCATTGACTTTACTTCCTTCAAATATTCTTCTTAAAACTTTTCTTTCAAAAGTAGCAAGCCGTTTAGCAAAATCTTTAGACACGTTTCTCAGTATCTGTCAATACGCAGACAAACTACGAAAGCAGTAATGTGAATGCGAGTGTGTAATACAGGAGAGGATTTAAAACATAACTAATAAAAGAAAATTGAAAGAGCAGCAGCAATGGCAGCGAATATGACGAATGCGAGGAAGGAGAAGATGATCAGTGTTACGTGCATTTGATTAAAATTGTCAAATACTTTATTATTTAAAAAACAAATCATTTACTGTGCATCGAACACAACTACCTTTCTTTAATTAGACACAGTTACATGTTCCGGTCGTTTCCGACCATCCTCGGGCCACCAGGTCAGCGTTTTCATGTAAGGCAACATGCAGAACAAGTGTAGTCGCTCTGTGGGATCCCACAAGTTGACAATAATAATTAAAATACAAAATTTATAAAACTGTAAAAATTGGTTGAAAACTAGTTGCCAGTTGTAAAACTGTCAGTCTTCGTAAGATGTGTAATGGTGAAGATATAATATTAAGTTATAAGATAAAATTATTATGATTTTATAATTACAACCAACAAGATGCAACTATTTTTTATTATTTGTTTCTAAAAGGCTCCACATGTATCGTGGATAAGATGGAACTGACTACGTCAGTTCCATCTCATCCACGATACCTGCCTGCAGCAGTATTGGTTGACAATACCTGCAGCTGAATGTACAGTTATGTGCTCCTGATGATGGGCGGAGGAACCGCCCGAAACATGTAGAGCCTTTTAGAAATAAATAATCAAAAACAGTTGCATCTTGTTGGTTGTAATTATAAAATCACACTAACGATGCACGGACACACGAATATAAAAAATAAATAATCAAAAACAGTTTCATCTTATTTGTTGTAATTATAAAATCACACTAACGATGCAGGGACACACGAATATCAAAAATAAAATGATTAATATATATATTATTTATTTTACAATATGTCTTTAAAAAATCATCAACTTGTATACGAGGAACTTACATCAGGTACAAGGTTCTTTGTATGCAAGCAGAAGAAGAAAAATTAAACAACTCTTTTTGACAGCGACTCGCTCCTAACCGACTGCTTGAACATTTCGTGGGCCTGTTTTGATGATCACCATCACGTTGTGATAGTTAATCATTCGAAATCCACTCTAAACAAACACAACACCCGCACGTTATACTCTGGTCTATTTTTATTCTCCTACGACTCAGTCTTTCCATTCGACCATCATCAGGTAGAGGACACAAGTTTATAAACGGAGAAGTATACTATGGAAGAGGCTCTTCTATAGCCTACGCACATAGCTGTACGCTGGCACAGAATCTTGCTGCTTCTGTTTTGTCTGCATTATAAGCAGTTCGTACAGATCCTTGTGCGAATTTCGTGCAATAAATATGTGCCTTCTTCAGAGTGATTTATAAAGTTCATACACCTCTTCACACCCAACACAATCTCGGTTTATGGACAGATTTACATAGCTCGGTGTTTACTCTCAAAATTATATAACAGGAGTAATTTTCTACTGTATGCCTAGAGCGTTGCGCTTAAGTATTGATCACTAGGCAATAAACCTATGTGGCAACTTTCGATTTATTTTCTTTATGCCATCCCTGCTATATTGTTATCCGTCCTGTCTCTTTAAGGTTTGAAAGAAGGTGCACTTTCTATTAAGATATCAAAATTTCAGTTCTCCTCTCCTGACATGCGGGTAGTGAATACAATCCCGTACACGGGAAGTACACATTTTGAACGTGTTCTCGTCCACTGCAACACTAACTTTGTCCTTGCCTTATATAGAGGCTGTAAAATATGAGTGTCCTATATTTATGTACATGTCCGTATTTGTTTCAAAGTCCTGTATGTCAAATAAACATTCAATGTACGCTTTTAAACAAATAATTACCAGAGTGCAAATAGTTATAACTTCAAGTACCAGGATGGCACGCACAGTCACTGCATTAGAAATAGATTTATCGCATTTGAAACCCGATGCAAGCGAGTCATCGTGTCATATTCAGTACTGGTGCGAGAAATAAGGTATCCACAGCTATGCAGGTGACAACTCAAGCCTTCTGAGATTCTGAGATACAACGCCGCTCTAATTGGCTTTACGATTTACCAACAGATACAGTGCCACATCCCAGAATCTAATATTCAGTTAGTATTCTTACTTTGAATCTGAAAAATTCCGGTTCGAAGCACAGCCCAAAAGACTGATTGTATAGCTTCCGCAAAGATTTCTCTCAAGCTGGAGGGAAATACTGCGAATATACGCATCAGACCACAACGGACTTCTTCCTTACCCTTTCAAAGTTATCCTGATCCTATCAATCTACTATAAATGATATGTACTGAAATGAATGCCACTAAACATAAGAAGATCAGTATCATATAAGCTCATTATAAATTGCCGTCATTATGTTCAACAATATTCTTACACGCACTATCTTTGCTAATTTCAAAAGATTAGTTGGAAGGCGGCATGCATACAGAAATGTTTGTCAAACATGCCCGCATTTACACAATACGTAACCTGCACGATCAAAAAAGCAGCAGGAGTTGTTCATCATTAGAACCCATGAGCTGAATAAATTCAATTCGAATTATTAAAAAATGCTTTTTTTTATAAGGTCCAAGATGGTCTTTAAAATAACTACACCGCGTTAGTTTCCCCACATATTTGCACTATCTGACAAAGTTTTGGGAAATGCCATAATTACTCGTGTTCGCATTCTGTGATCATCAGCTTTAAAGTATGCTTGCTTAGAATGTTTGGAGAAAGAACATGATCTACTATGAAAAAATCTGCAGTTTCTTCAAACATCCAACTTCGTAAGTTAAGAGAAAACAATAACGGTGCGTCTTCTGGGCTCCTGTGCAGCATTGGATGAAACTAGAGTATTAATCTGGAAGGAATATTTAGTCACTTGTGATGAAAGAAAAAGCAAACGTGACATGTCAAGTGTCTATTAGTGATGTAAGCCTCTGTTATTTCTTAGGACAGTTTCTGGCAGCGAATTCATTCTGTATTTTGTCACTTTTCATTGTCTTTTACATGTTCCTGGTCTTGTCACGCTTTACTCTTTACTTTCTGTCCGGTAGCCCCAATTTTTGGCACACTTACAAAACGAGAAGAAACCTCGAGTTACTAGAACAGCGCCAGATATTTACAACAGAACGGCAGAGTATTGAACTACATGAGCCAGTAAAGAAGACACTGCTGTTGGCAGATCAGCATATTCAACTTCTCGCAGAGAATAGATCCCGCAGTGTTCAGAAATACTCACGCTGATCACGACGGCCGTTTCGAAGTCAGAGTGGTACCGATTCGTAAATACCGCCTGCAACACGTCACTTCCCAAAATTCGAACAGTTGTTTTCCGTTGGCCGAACATAATTGTCGTACCAAGTCGAAACGTCAGTGCTACATCCACAGTGTGATAACAACAGCTGATATCGAATACTGCGCAAAGAGTTCGACTTTCCGACCAACCGAAAGTTAACTCCAAAATTCCAGAGCGCTACAGGACTGGAATTGTTACATCGATATTAAGTTCAGTTCATCACAACTACGGATTGTATTTAAAAAGGTGTATAAAACTTACTGGACCACGACGGGCGGAAGAAAATCCGAATTGTCAGTATTCTGGCTGAGTGCTAATGTTGGATTTAAGTTCGATGGCGGTGACATATCGATGACAGTCGACAGGTAACAATTGATTATTTCAACGACAACGGTGCACCGTCAGGAGAGACGTCGCAGGCCTGTCCGCTGCTATGGAGAGGAAAAAGGATCCAGCTCTGAAAATCGGTTGAATGGCATCAGACCACATACCTTGGTGTTTAGGACGGGATATGGCAACCTTACGGTAATAATAGGCAATAGTGAAAGGTCTTTGTGTAAATTTATAAGTATAAACTAGGAACAACAAGTGCTGCGACATGACAGGTGTACTAAGCTTGCCGAAAAACATCTTACTCATCGTTCTTAATTGCTGATATCATAGAAAACGTCATTCTCTGACACTTTAACAAAATGAAATTGAGCAGAAGAACTTTACTTAGGCGCACTTTACAATGTAAAATAAGAAGCATGTGTGTGTGGAGACAACGTCCGCCCGCCATTCTACTAATTTTCTATCATCTGCGACAAAACCGTATGTCAGATTTTCATAAAATTCGATACAGACTCTCTTTATGAAAGGTTATTGCGTAAGCACGATTTTCGTGAAAATCGGCCCAGTGACAATCATACTTTATCTATAGGAGTGAATGAATTTCAATCCATACTTTCCTCACTCCTTGACCAGTACAGGCGAAATCCGGCACAGATATCCGTGTAATGTCGTTGGGAAATTGTTAGTTTTGTGAAAATTAGTGCAGTGAAAGCCATGCTTTACTAAGTGGCCTAAATTAAAGTTTTCCTTATTATGTATACTCTTCACCAAATGCAGATAAATTCATTACAAGAAATGTCCTCAAAACTGCGTTAAGTGACTGTGAATATAGTGATATGTGGCAAGGCGGAAGCCATTCGTTACGTACAGAGCGTTTATAAAGGTTTTACCCTATTTTATACATACTTCTCTCGCTTCAGATAGAAGTCAGTACAAGAAATATACGTAAAATTTTGTTTCGTAAAAATCGGTAAAGTACGGGCGTAAATAAATGTGTATCCGTAGATTTCATATTTTTTGCCCGATGAGGTTAAAATTCGTTATAACAGAATCTCACCTAGGTCTCTGCCTACTAAGCCGTGTGCCAGCTTCGTGAAAATAAGCCCAGGGAATACTGCAATATCCTTACGGGCATAAACAGTAAGTGTGTACCTTTGAAACTTTGAAATTATGCAACTAGAGAACACCTTGGTAAAGTCTGTGTGCTGCGTCATAGTGCACACCATTCATTATAAACTTGCGAACTGCCCAGTGGTTGTACATAAGTTGCTGTCCCACAAGGCAATGTTGAAGCTTGCTCATTCACTGACAGAGCAGAGCACATTCACCTTTGTCCGTACGTCATGCAGTTCACTGACTCAGAATTCTTTATACTAAAGTTAGTAAAGTTTTCCTTGACAGCACCGATTATATGACGATATTAGTAATGTCTTCATGTCTTTCTTTTTTCCATACATAAAGGGGGGCCCATGCCATTACCATTCATATGTGTTTTCCTTGCACCACTAACTAACTAACTAACTAACTAACTCACTCACTCACTCACTCCGCAGAACAAAGTCTTCTTGAGCAGATAACAGGTCCTCAGCTAGTCAAGAAACACCCAGCATTTCACGTAATAGGAAGGTTCATTAACGCATTCACAACAGACCGCCATCTGTCCCTGTCCTGAGCCAGATCAATCCAAGCACCCATCAATCTGAAACCTCTTGTCTTATGTCATTGGAAGAATGAACGTGGAGAATGTATTATTATTATTATTATTATTATTACCATCATCATCTTCGAATTTCTCACTTCTCAGTTTTGGCTGGGAAATAATCATCTGTCCTGGCACGTAGTAATCAACAGGATTAGGCTCGGTGGTCCTATTTGTAGTTTAAAAAATTTCTTACTATTGAACATGTGGTAAGAATTACAGATTTTTGCAGTTGTATATATGTATTCGGGTGCAAGTTAAGCCTTATTAGACTTTGTTATAGTGACTTTGGAATTACTTCCGTAAATGATATTACTATCAGGATCACTTGTGTTGCCTTTTGCTTCCACATAGCACATATTTCATTCGCCAGTTCTTGGTGCTTGTTTTGTTTGTCGGTTATTGTTTTGGCGAGATTATGTGTATTTGGGACAGCTATGTCTATCAAAAAGGTGTTCTTTGTTTTCTTATTCATAAAAGTTATGTCAGGTCAATTAAAAAGTACTGTTTTGTATGTAACTATGCTGCCATTCCAGTACAGCTTGAAATTTTCATTTTCTCCAGTACACTGGCTGGTGTGTACTTATAATATGAACTATTATCTTCAATCAGTTCGGCTGCTTCTACCAGGTTCTGGTGGATAATTTTGGCTAGTCCATCATGTCTCCTTACGTACTTGGTAGGTGCTGGTTGCTCACATGCTGCAGTAATGTGTTGGGTTGTCTCCGATTCTTTTCCATATCTTCTGCACAGCTCATCGGTGTCTGGCTGCTTCAAAATGTATTTCTTGTAGTTTCTTTTTAGTATGACTTGGTCCTGTATTGCTGTTAAAAATCCCTCTGTTTCGACGAACAAATAAGCGTTTGTCAGCCATTTGTTTTATTATTATTATTATTATTATTATTATTTACACACTTTACATGACAGAAGACATCATCTTGATGCGTCTGTCGTTACTAAGGTTTCTTTTGGGTTTTAGATCTTGTCCTTTTCAATGGACATTATTAGTCCTCAAGTTCCCTCTCTGTTTCACGTCAGTCCTTCCTTCAACACTTGCCTCTCCTACAGATGCGCAACTGCGGCAAATTCAGTTGGTGGTAACTGAGATGTCTTCAGGAGGCAAATTGTCACATTCAAGCAGATTTGATTGTTAATATTAGTTCACCACTGTAAGGCGTCTAATTAATTATCGATTTAAGTACTCTTCTGTTAGTTTTGTTTTTGTACGTTTGTGTCCTGTTTATTGTCTATTTTTTATATTCGTGTGTCCGTGCATCGTTAGTATGACTTTGTAATTACAACCAACAAGATGCAACTATTTTAGAAATAAATAATCAAAAATAGTTGCATCTTGTTGGTTGTAATTATAAAATCATCTGTTTATTGTCCTTTATTATTTGCTTTCGTATGTTATGCTGTTTCCGTTACTGGCTATCTGACTCATGATTCAGCACGTTAATAAGCATTAACTAAATTATTATTATTATCATCATCATCATCGTCGTCGTCGTCATTAATAATAACCTTGATCACGAGTAGGCGAAGAACACAGATTGAGTTGCGTTTGATATCATAGTGCATACAATATTGGGATATATGAGCGACGAAGTTAAAAGAATAATGGAGAATATGCCACAAGAACAACGTACTTTATGTTACCTAGGGCTGTGAAATCTAGAAGATGAATATGGGCAGGGAATGTAATACTCGCGGGCCAGAAGACATATACCTACACAACTCTAGGTTCATAAACTAAAAGAAAGCGCCGTCTTGGGTGAAATAAAATATATTGAAAAATAATATTAAAATTAATTTTAGACGAATAATGTGTGATATGTGTTCTGTAAACTTTGTGGAGTGGACAAATACACAGTGCGGCCCAAAAGTTTTAGGACTTATATTTTTTTAAATCGAAGGCACATGCCTATTTATATTCAAAATAAGCTTCACTGGCATACATAAAGGCGTTAGCGAGATCGTACAATTTCTGAACAGCTGGCGAAAATTCCCCTTTTTGGACTTTCTTTAATTCATCATTTACGGCTTCTTGGACCTCAGCAACATCTGCACAGTGCAGTCCTTTTAACTGCATTTTCAAGTTGGGGAACAGAAAATAGTCTGGCGGACATAAATCTGGAGAGTATGGAGGGGGGGGGGGGGGGGATAAAGGGTTGTAATATTTTTTGGGTCAAAAATTGGCAAACACTTGCAGCTTTGTGGGTGGGCACATTATCTTGCAACAAGAAAAATTCTCGAGAGCAGAACGCAGCTGGACGAACCCGCTGAATGCGTTTCAGGAGGAGATCCATTACTCCTTTATAAAATTATGCATATACTGTTTTCCGTCTGGTACGAATTCTTTGTGCACTACGCCATGTGAGTCGAAAAAAAATTATCAACATGGTCTTGATGCGAGACCTTTGGAATTTCAGTTTCTTCGGCCGAGGGTATGTCTCACCAACCCATTCAGAACTCTGTCGCTTTGTTTCGGGGTCATAGGCAAAACACCAAGTCTCATCTCCTGTAATAATTTTCTTAAAAAATTTTTGTCTGCATCGGCCATTGCGATGATGTCTTGGCAAGATATGACTCGATCTTCCTTTTGCTCAGTTGTCAAGGAGTGTGGAACAAAATGTGCACAAAACTTTCTCTTTCCCAAATCCTCTTTCAGAATACGAAGTGCTGCAATCTTGAGGATGTTCAACGATTCTGCTATCATTCTTGATGCAATTCGACGGTTATTTTTGACCAAATCGGCAACAGCAGCAATGTTTACCTCAGTTCGAGTCGATTTTGGACGGCCACCTCTCTCGTCATCTTTTACCAGTTCCGTTCGGTCTCGAAATCGACAGTACCGCCTAAAAACATTTGATTGGTGCACAGCCTCATTCCCATAAACCTTTTGCACCAACACTAGCGTTTCTGTCGCAGACAGACCGGTTTTGAAACAAAATTTTATGGCAACTCTGATTATTTCCGCCATCCATGACCTACAAACAAAATTGACTTTATAGGACAAGTTATAACTCGTACACTGTCGGAAGATAAACAAAGGAAACTCTTTGTGTCAACGGATGTTGGTTGATAGTACTCAGTTAGTGAGTTGGCCGATAGATCGTTCTAGTTCTGTTATTTAAAAAAAAAATCAGCCCTAAAACTCATGGAAAGCACTGTGTATCAGTATTTGAAGAGGTTCAAAAATATATTTTATATAATCTACACAACGACTCGCAGGAGAAAAATAATTTCACCTCTCCAAGTGTCCGCCAGTAAGGTGTAGAAGACGCTGGATAAAGATTCAAATAGACAATCGGACTATACTTTTCTTCATCCTTCCTCCTAACCACTGGAGTACTAGATATACACGTGAGCACATCTCTATATTTTGCAGAGGAAGTGCCAATATTTACTCTACTTCAGTTTCTTTTAATTATAAACAAAGAGATGCTGGTATTAAGTTCCTGTCCTCTTGTGATCCAGCGTCGTTCTTGGCGAGAGCGTTTACAAATATCTGTATTGAAATTTTCAGTAAAAATTATAAAGGGAAATTCTTAAATAATAAAAACTAATTTCGATGCATTTAAACAAGCAGCAATCAGAAAGTTGACATCTTTGCTTGTTTATTGGTTTGTTTGTGTTTTTGTCTGCTTGCCTGCTTGCTTGCTCGTTTGCTTCCGTATACAGTGTCTCCCACTACTGTTACACCTGAAACTCACACATGGCACGAAATGTATTGGAATTATTATACTTTAATCTAGAATGTACAGGTTTGTAGCTGTAAGCAGGGCCGCCGAGAGCGGGTTCGAACTCCGGCGAAAAAAAATTGTCTTTCCTCCACCAGCAAGAGCGGATCTGCTAAAATATTTACACAAAATCATAAGGACTAACTCTCAGTTGCTGTGTGACTTGGGCTTGGTATGAAAGGGTTAATGTGTACAATTTAATACAAGGACACTATCGAGAAAGACAGAAAACATAAGCAACATAGTCGGGGCTCCGGTTTCCATTCCGGACTGCCGGGCGCCGGAAATTTGAACTGGTTTCCCCACGTCTCTTCAGCACTGGCTGTTAAGTCGCGTGACCCTGATCATCAAAAATACTCAGTGTGTTTGGATATGTAACTGCAGGACGGGGAAAAGATAATAAAGGAAACATCGCCCACCGATAACCACCACTTACCGTCAACATGCTAACACGAGCCAAACAGGCACTGCCGATGTAGAATGCTCCTCAATACGAGAGCAAAGAAAATTAACCTATATTATATGAGATCAATAAGCATGTCAAATCGAACAGCACAATCGAGTTATTTTCAAAATCAAGGACACAGGCACAGGACACACTTCTAGTCAATCGAAACCTGTGTCATCAAACAAAGTTTTTTCACCTACTAATAACGTCAGTCAGCAAAATTATTTTGATTGATAAACTGCAAAAAATCGAGAAGGAAAAGGAATTAGATTATTCGAGTTTTAGCCCGGTATATGTCTTGACGCACTCGGAGAAATGACGGAAGAAACGTTATTCGAACCCCAAAACTCCTGCATGGGGAGCACGAGTTCTAAATCCTCAACTGTATCTTTCTACCCCTCACATTCTGTCTCGACTTTTAAGTTCTGAATTTTGAACTGTCATTGTCTGACATGACTCACAATATTTAACATTCACAATGTTTAATACTTTTTCCTAAAGAACTATATTACACAATAGCTAATCAGAAAATGTCGGTTAGGTAGGATTTTTTAAGCAATATACCAACTGTTGAAGTTATATCGCGTAAGATGTGGTAGATTAACTCCAGATAATAAAGAGGAACACAAGTAGAGAGAAGCATTGCTTGCCCACTTTAAAATGTCGTATTGTTACTTGCCTGGGCGAACACATTTCATTCAGGGCAATCATGTCGCTGTCCGTGACACAGAGAGGGGACTTCCAAAATTGTAGCCAAGGCTGTTTACGACTATGCCAATGGGTATAGAAAAACTTCTAAATTTTAACCAAGACAAATTACTGCTGTGCTAATGTGCATTAGAAACCCTCAAAATTGTTACCCAAAATCCATATTACTGTGCCACATATGCACTGGAAGCCCCCAAATTTTAGCCTAGGCTCCTCACTACTGGTCCAATTGCACCGGAAGCCCTTCGAATTGTAGCCTAGACTACTTACTGCTGTGCCAATGTGCACCGGAAGCCCTATAAATTGTAGCCTATATTTCTTACTGCTGTGCCAATGTGCACCGCAAGATCCCCAGATAGTAACCTAGACTCATTACTGTGCAAATGTGCACCGCAAGGTCACCAGATAGTAACCTAGACTCATTACTGTGCAAATGTGCACCGCAAGGTCACCAGATAGTAACCTAGACTCATTACTGTGCCAATGTGCACCGAAAGATCCCCAGATAATAACCTAGACTCATTACTGTGCCAATGTGCACCGCAAGATCCCCAGACAGTAACCTAGACTCATTACTGTGCCAATGTGCACCGCAAAATCCCCAGATAGTAACCTAGACACATTTCTGTGCCAGTGTGCACCGCAAGATTCCCAGATAGTAACCTAGAATCATTAATGTGCCGATGTGCACCTGAATCTCCCAAAATGAGGTCTAGAACTCTTACCGCTGTTACAAACTTTGCGCATGTAACGCGTTTGTGTTACAGTTCTGCAACAGAAGGACAGTGCCTGACAGTACTAAAATATAAGAAGAGTTCATTGTAGTTCTGTAACATTATGTGACTGCATTATATAACTGCAAAAGGAGTAGGGCAGTGCGTTATTGTTTTGAACAGGAAAACGGCATTGCAAAAGGAGAAGTCAGTGAATTATATTTCTGTAACAGAAGGAAATTTCAATATATTGCTACAACAAGAGTAGGACAGTGACTTCTGAACAAGAGAAGGGCATTATACGAGGAGAAGTCAGTGCATTAATGCTCTGTAAAGAAGAAGGGCAAGGCACTATAGTCCTGTAATAGGAAAAGGACAATCCTTTATAGGTCTGTAATAGCAGTGCAGCCTTTGCTGCTAGAAGAGTAAATATTTATTGGTGATAATGTGTGACTATTTAGGAATTAGTCAATCCTGAGAAGCGTTAAGTTTTATTTTCGTACTCTGTACTCCAAACAAGGGGAAAAAGAAACAAATTACACAGTTCACAAGGCTAGTAAATCACTGTGCAGTTATAATAGCAGTCATTGTTTTAAGCGAAAAAAGCTGCCCCAGTTCATGCCACGAAAGCATACAGGAAGAGAAGAAATAAAGCTCTCAGGTAGAGCCGAGTGGTCAACATCACTCCCAAGCCGTTTTACACCTGGAGAAGAATCCTGGTACGCATTGAACAGTAGGCTGTGTGGGACCCAGACTCTTCTGTCTGGACGTTCTGAAGACAAAACCCTCTTGTCCAAGCCAGAATTCGAACTCCGGACCACTTAGCCCGTAGCCTACATACTTACTTACTTACTTACTCCGTGGTGCAGAGTCCTTCTTGAGAAGCTAACTGGTTTGCAGCTAGTCAAGAAATTCCCCGCATTTCACGGAACCCGAAGGTTCATTACAGCACTCACAAGCCTCCGCCACCTATCTCTATCCTGGGCGCGCCCAATCCAGTCCATATACCCACACCATACCTCCTGGAGATCCATCCTAATATTATCCACCCATCTACGCCTAGGTCTCCCCAGTGGTTCTTTCCCTCCGGCTTCCCCACCAAGACCCTATACACCCAGCTCTCCTCACCCATACGCGCCACATGCCGAGCCCATCTCATTCTTCTTGATTTTATCACCCCACAATATTGGGTGAGGAGTACAAATCATTTAGCTCCTCGTTATGCAATCTCCACCATTCCCCCGTTACCTCGTCCCTCCTAGGTCCAAATATTCTCCTCAACACCATGTTCTCAAACACCCT
>Ga0123354_10001837_pt1 | contig 26815 bp, 15 predicted proteins | sample TergutLab28metaG_2_FD_97872 | JGI IMG/M metagenome (GOLD analysis project Ga0123354, IMG submission 97872) | Labiotermes labralis P4 segment gut microbial communities from Petit-Saut dam, French Guiana - Lab288 P4 | ecosystem: Host-associated > Arthropoda: Insects > Digestive system > Gut ...
AGGACGCTAGCATTGTCACGTGACGTATCAGCTGTGCAGGTTGCAGTATTTGGAACCGCAAGAAGCCCCCACTTTTCTCTGGCCATTATCTCCGTAACCGTTCAACTTTGGATATAGGTGTTTGGGTTATATTGGTATACTTTAAAATAAGGAACACCCTCCCGAAGTCTGGCACATTCCTCCTGGGACACCTTGTATATATATAAGGTATACAGTACATAGTGTTACTATTATTGTACGTAACTATGTTTCATCACGTCTTGTCTGTGGGTGGTCAGAGTCATGGTTTATGGTCCATCTTTGGTCTCGAAAGTGAGAGGGGAAAATATGTAAAATACAGTCACAGCATTTACCTCTGGGGACTGATGAAGAACATGAAATATTGGTCAAAATGGTTTGTATCATGGCCATAATTTGAACTGCGCATCTCCTGATTGTGTGTCAGCATTATTGCTTGAGCTGACTTGTTTACTACTACTATTACTACTACTACTACTACTAATACTACTAATACTACTGCCACTGCTGCTGCTGCAAATGTTACCATAAATATTAATTTGGGATTTGCAAAATTGTTTAATTTTATTACAGTAAATTTTAGGTACATGCTTGCAGTTGAAATATACCAGCTAGTGAGATAAATACAGTAAAATGAACTTGCTTTTTTGCATCTCCAAGTGTGTGTGTACCTGGAATACTTCAGACATTATTGTGGTGTTTCATTGCTGTTATTATCATCTGTTGTTTCAGATCATTGATGACTATATAGTCATGAATCTGTTTCCTCGGTCACTGATCTTGTGATGATGTCGTCCAAGACTTTGACCTGTGAAGAAAACTCAATTGTTGGCCTACTATTGTATCAGCCTGTGATGAAGATGAAATTGATTACATTTCTTTTGTAGTGTTACCAAATATTACTATAGTCTTTTAATGGTTATTGTTCATGATAATAGCTGGACACATTAAAAATGTTCCAGTTATGAAGATTGGGCTGTAAATTTTGTTATATTCTTGGGACAGAGCAAGAAGAGTAATGCATAGTCCAGTGAAGCTTTGAAGTACAGACAAATTGACATAAACAGAAACATATGTTCTGGATCTCAAAATGTAGGTGAGCGATGCCAAACATGTGGACTGTCAATTTTAAGAGAGAATTGTATGTGCACATAGGTGTTAGGGATTGGCCTTAATAAAATTATCCATTTTTCTGTTATCTGAAGTGGAACACACTTCGTAATAAGTAATTACCATTTTTAAATTGCATCATTCTTCTTATTGGTCTCCCTGCATTTGAACAGTTCCTTGCGTATCTTCCGATAGGAAAAAAGCACATTGCATGGAGCATTGATTGCTTTTTATTACCACTACAAAAGGGCCAAAAAGAGTGATGTTATATGATGAAGTATTTTAGACTAATGTTAAATCTTATTGTAAATGCTTTGGTATTTTGTTATGATAGGTTTTATATAAACTCACACCTCTAAGCAAGTTTGGAAGATAATTTGATTTGTAAATGGAGGTTGCCCCATATTTGTATATCATGCCATGAAGTCATGGAGGATTGGAGGTAAACTTCTACAAATTCTTAACCTTAGCACTAGATGGAGTTGTTAGCATTTTGCTTTGACTGCTTCACCCATGTAGAAAAGAGCCCTTGCGTCTGTTGAATATGAAGCTGGACAGACCTCACAGTTGGTCTGAGAATGTTGAAGGGAAAAATCACTGCTCTTGTCAGGAATTGTACTGTCAGTCATACATTCCATACCTAGTCATTTGTTGTTTTTAATGTGAGAGATATGTAATAAATTTATTTTCAATATATCCATTATGTGGAAATTGCGATCACATTGTCTTCTCAGAAAACAAAAATGTGTAGATTGTTGCTTTGTTGTAGGGACTGTACTTGAATATTTCGTTTTTATTGCTGTTCAAAGGTTACTTTTTTGACAATTCTTTTCAAAACACTGTTGCAATGTTCACATGTAAAGAATTTTTAATATGGGACATTTTTCAAGATTTTGTTTTCCTCAGCTATTTAAAGTCAAGTGGTAGGTGTATGTTCCACTTGCTGTAGCATTTAAACATTGCATATTTATGCATTATGTATTATTATTATTAGAATAAATGGGGATTATTTTCCTCAGTGGCATTGGTCCTTATAATGGATACAAAGTTTGTTCAATGTGAGGTTGGAATTAAATGTTTTGATCTAATTTCCATGGGTGAGACAGAAAACTATCCACAATATTTTGAGTCTGTACAGTAGCATTATTTTTTTGCATAATCACCCTTGTTTAATGTGCTTAGTTCGTCGGGTGACATGTTTCTCTGTGCACAATCAACAGCATAGCTAGCACAACAAAATTTAAAGGACACATTGCCTGGTACACAACTCACCCACACTGATGGTTTTTGGTCTTTATAGGTTTCATAGATTAGGCCCAAAAAATATTTTTAGTGATTTTGCTGTGATGATAAATTACCCATAAGTATATATGTGTACTTTTACACCATAGTTTTAAGCATTAATATCCTTTTTCTAGGGTTAACATGTTCAGTTGTACCCTGACACCATGGTTCAACCCTTTGACGCCGGAATTAAATCCCTCTGAACAACACTATCTGCTGGAATTTTTTACTGGGTCTTTTAAATTTTATTGCTTACTCTTGGGGGGGGGAGGACATAGCTCATAGACTTTTCCATAAAATTAATGAACTAAAATTCTGCACTCTGCTTATGAATTGGTTAATCCAGGAAAAAATGTTTACCTATTTTTATAATAAATTTAGGCCTGTGAATCACATGTATTATATAAAATGTGTAAATAGTTCAGTACTCACATAATTCTGGCTGCTGCATAAGGTCTGTGACTCCTTTGATCACTGTTTTATCATAACACACAGTATTCACAAAGATGGTGATATATTACAAAATTACTTTTGTGTGATATTCTGCAAAACAAGGCACCACGCAGAGACCTACGTCACATCTGGCGCGCTGTGCCCTTTCTCTGGCCGCGAGAAGAACACAGACGGCAGAGCACTTGGGCTGATTTCGCTGGCCATTGTTTGTTATGGCTGCTTCTGCTGAGGCTGGCTGCTGCTGCTGTTCTCCTCCTCCTCAAAATAGTCTTCTAACATCGCTAGCTTTCACACCTGATTCCGAGGCCATGTCATGAGCCAGAATTTCACTGATGGTTTCCTCCTCAAGTTTTATTTTTTTCCAGCTATTGCTGGAGACCCACAATCGTCTGCCTTGTTTAGACTACTATATATGACTCGGCACAGTTTCAGAGACATAATACCAGTAGGTATGAACATCTCTACAGTGTCAGCAAAACAGATCTAAAGCTGCGATGTGACTGCTGTATAAAAATTCCAGCTATTCAGGGTGCCCAAGACATTGTTACTAGATTGACGGTTGTATGTTGCATGTTACTACCCCACAACAACCCCAACAGATTACCCCATCAGTACAAGAGGCATGTCTGTGGGCTGTTCTGTAGCTGTAAACATCAAGTTTTGTGGATATCTCTGATTTTTCAGCATCAGTTTTGTCTGAATTATAATGGTACAGTACGCCACTGATAACCTTTCTGGTCAACAACTGGAGTTCGCTTAATCGGCCAGTGTTGATATTTCAACCCACAGTGAACTCCACATAAGCAACAGTTAAAGCAAGCAGTGTCAGAACTGTATTAGTCAGCTGGGAAAAACGAACAGTTACTAAGTGTCTGCATATATATTGGTGTTTGTGGATGGGGTACATTGTGGCTCCTGAATGAAAGTCTGACCTTCATGGGTCCTGAAGCGTAGCGAGCCACAGCAGTTAACCGAATAGGAGTGAACAAAATTCCTCCAAACTTCGACACACTGTTTGCGACGTATATATAAGTTGTTCAGCTATTTAAAGGGCTCACTGCATGATGTATATGTAAGTCGTTCGGCATTAAAGGGTTAATCATTTTGAGTTTTTTCATGTAGAGTGGATGTTCAATTATAGCGTGTAGGAAAGGTTTTATAGAACACAACAGTTTTAATGTCATTGTTTTTGGAAGTGTGTACAAGGCGCAGAAATTAACTGCCTTAGCGGCATGGAAGTGGTTATGACGATGTGTTCCATACTTCTTTCTCATCATATCAGGAAAACTACTCTGGGCGGTGAATAATCAATATAGTATCAAGTAAGGCTAGGCGGGAAATTCTGATGTACTTAAATTCATTGATCTTGAATTTTATTTTTATGTTATAAAGCTGAAAAAAATTGTCATATAGAATTTGGTTATGTATTCATGCATTAACAAATCACAGTAGTATTTGTTGCAGTACTTATGTTATCTGTACTTTATTCTGCCATGTGTATATCCATATCTTAATTAAAGTTTTATAGTGATAAGGAACAGAATATTCTATTTGAATGAGACACTTCTGCTTTTTATTTAGGGGATTCTGGATTCCAATCTTGAACTCAGATATGAGCTTTTCTGACTCAGGTGTTGTATTGTTTTCTGTATTCAGTCCAGCGTAATACCGGGATGATATCTCGTGTTATACCATAAACACTTGTGTGCATGTCCTGTCCAGTTTGTCAGTCACATTTCTTTTGTCTCAGCTGTTGATGTCATTAAGTATAGCCAAAGTTAAATAAATATAAGAGAACAATAGGTTGTAAGTTTGAAAGGCTATGAGATGATTTTACAGAATTATTGTACGTATAGAATTTTTGAGGTATGCCCCATTTTTGTACATTGTTCTTATGATTGAAACTACTTTTGAGCATTTTCTTGTTATGTCTGAATTCTGTAAGCCCCTCTGTAATTAATTTTTCTGTAGAGTGTCATGTTCAGTTGGTACATGCTATGGTATGTGCAAAAACAAGATGGTCTTCCTTTACAGTCAGTCTTGTTTTCAGTCCTAATGAGTGTCTTTGTGTAGTTTACTTAGGCAGGTGCTGTAACCTTTGTGAAGCAGGTTCTTAGAATAGTTTTTGTAGTGTTGTAAGAATTTTGTACAAGATATATGAGTGCTTTCATCAGTCATTCACAGTATTTGTGTGTGTGCACTTGTGTGAATTCCAGGTAGACACACAGGCATTATAACCATTTCCAGCCATTGGTGCTATTTTGATATTAAATATGTCTTTTTTTTTTAGGGTTCCATTGAGTCACTTCTTTTAGTTTATCAATTTCTTCTCAGTCCATTCTAAATTTGTTATTCTAAGTGAGTATTCTTGAAGTCTGGCAACATTGGCATCAGTAACTCAGCTGTGGTGTCCCAGGTTGACATCTTCGTGAAAAGTATCTGATGATGTGATACAGAATATGTATGTTCTGTGATTTTATATGTAAAAGAAACCAGATTCATTTGTTTGTAGGTTTGATGTGTGTGTCTTGAAATCCATTTTGATACGTCTGTGTTATCCTTTAGCCAATGGATCTAAATACTGTTTCTCTTGCCAGCCAGAATTTTGTCCCATGCCAGATTTAAATTTCCACACAGAGAATACCATAGTGCCCACTGGGCCATTTGCCAGTATTTTTCAGAGAACAGCCTATTTGGCAACCTGAGAAGCAGAAGGGTGTATAGTCCAATTTTATCATATTTGAGATAATCATTTGCCTTGGAATTTAAAGTTCTTGCAGGTGCAAATGGTAGTAAGTTCAAATACTGTCCCAGTGTTGCTGGACCAAACATTAAACACCAGCCAGTCACATATTGGTTTAAGAAAAGTGTTGTATTACTTCAGGTATGATAAAATTGGACTTAACATCCTTCTGCTTCTCAGGTGTGGTTATGGTTATGTAGGCAATAAAGGTTAATGTAATCTGCATATGTGTTCTCATGGTACAGCATGTTTGAAAACAAGTGTGCTGTGTGGTAGCCATTGGATGCAACTGTTATGGTACTTCTGAAGAGTGACTTACTAGTTTGATGACCTCATTGTCATGCAACAAAACTTGACAGTTTGGCTGAAGTCTCTGTGAGTGTAAGCTTGTTTATAGGGAAGTAAAATTATGGTTGAAATCACGGTATGTAATTTGTGGGTTAAATCATCAATGGTTTGGCTTACCAGAAAAGTTTTTGACTGCCTTATCTAGTCTATTTTGTAATAGAGATATAGGTAACAATTTTATTGTAAATTTTTATTCTAGGATGTAGAGCCAAGATTGCATAAAAAATGGAACATTATTCATAATTTAAGAAAGTCCTAATTTTCAAAATGTGGTGTGAATTTTGACCGATAACATTTTAGTCACTTGTGTAATAGTTATATATAGCACTGGGATATTTAAAATTTACATACCATATTCCTGTGGAAGTAGTACCGTCACTGGCTGATGTAATGGCTGCACTGCAGGACAGGATGATTAGAACCAACGTACAGTTTATGCATATATATATTCCTTTTGTTGAAGGTCGGCTTTGCGAATGCAAAGTATTTATCATATCCCACCCAAAGAATGTAATGGCTATCTGCAGTGCTGACCTCCCTATAGTCCATGTTTGGTGTATAATTGTGTGCTCACTTCCCCGGGCAGATTGTTCTTTGTACGGCTGTCATGGCTGTGTATTTAAAACTGCAGATTTTGTCTTTTAGCTGATATGGATGACTAATCAATGTATTCATTTTTATTTCCAATTTATCTGTCACAAATGTTTAGCCAAAGTGACTCACATCTTTTGGTCTTGTTTCTTTTTTATTTAAGAATTGGTAATATGGTTTTTTGATATTCCTGCCATGCTTCTGTTTGTTGTATAAGTTATGCAGTTGGACATTCCTTTGCATCTAAATTTTTTATGTTACAATATCAGGTTTTCATATAAGCACATTTGCTGCAGGAAAGACAGGTTGCATTGAAAGTAGCAGTGTCTCAAAGAAGCTGCACATTATGGAGGAAGGGTAGAAAGAGGACAGTACCTGTGTACTGTTGTGAGGCTTGTACTCTTGGTCTGTAGCTTGAGGAATGTGGATAACTTTCTGTGGTAGTGTGCAATGCATAATCTGATTATCTGTAGTTCAGGCAATATAATGTGATAATTCAAACAAAAAAGTATTAATTTTTGTATCATCTGTAACGTTTTAGCAGAAATGCTACAGTTATTATGTTTATGATTGAAAAGCCTTTGGTTTTGGGTTGTTGAATAATGAGCAAGTTGGCTTCAGAATGTAAACTTTTTATATTTGTTTTCCTGTGTTAAGGAGATGGTTTGTACAGAGTGGATTTTATTTATATGAGGGGGAGGGGGGGGGGGGTTGAGAAGTGGTATTTCTGAAGTAACACACACACACACACACATGTGCATGCTGTGTTTAAGCATGATTCTGTACACACAGACTGAACAACAGCTTGTGTGTAGAGACAAAGATTGTATTTTGTTTGTCCAAAATTTTTAGATCATGACCAAATTTTCCTCAGTAAATGCAGTTGTATGCTGAAATAATACTTTGGTTTAGGTCAGAACTGTTTCTTCCTGTATCTCTCTGATTTCTCCATCAGTCCAGCACCTCCCATTTGGAGTGGGTAGAATGTGTGAAGCAACAAAATAACTAGTGAATGTACCAGGAACTTTCTGAAGGAAAGGAAAGAATGCTGAACCATTTGAGTTCTAAACATCAGTTGTTCAACCTAGAAATGTGAGATTGCCAGTTTTCTGGATGAATGTTTTAAGGTTCTTGACCTCCAGGATGTAACTGTTGAACATCATGAGCTTTGCTGAAAATAGGCAGATAGCAGTAAGTATAAGTGTATTATTTATTGAAGAAAAACATTTTGTGCTTGCTCTGTATTGTGTGCATGTTTTCAGGTATAAGGAGATGAGTTTTGAAGAAATATGTTGTGTTTCAGCACAGTATAGAAATGCTTCCAATTTTTTACTTCTGTTGTTTTTTAATTATACCATTAGCAAGAACTGTTTGTGTAGTAGAGGTATATTCACTGTGTGCCTGATGCTTCTGTCTTGCTGTCTTCTGATTCAGTTGTGTTGTCATTGTTGTAGACAGTTAACTAATTTGGTGGAACTTGGTAAAAACGTTATCAGAGTCCAGAGTCTTTCAGCATTTCTTAACTTCTTGTCATGTGTAATAAAATGATGACCTGGTCGGTCAGTACATGATTTGGGTGCATATTAGTGCCATTCCGTCATGGGCCATTAAATTTTGTAGAGATTTATATATTTAAAAATATACAACTTTTCATTAGGCTAATTTATTTGAGAATAGGTGACGGTCATAGGAAGACATGAGTATTTTCCATGATACTTTATTTTTTGTGTAAAGCATCTGTTTACTTGTTTTGCTGAACATTTCATTCAGCTTGTTAAATCATAGATGTGTAGTAATTCCATGTCAGCAGTATTCCTTCAAAGACCACAACCATTTGCGCTGTCATAATTTTTTCATTCCTTCTGAACTGTAAGTGAAATGAGTCATAGAACTGTGATGCTATAGAATAATTGGGCCAACAGTATCCTATTGTAAGATAAATTCTTGATAAACCAGATTAAAAGTAATAATACTAAATTCCATTGAGCAAAGACAATGATGTAATTTTTTTTGCAAGTCTGCTGAAATAGTATCTCTTACATTCTGTTATGTTACTGACTTCTGTGCTGTTGTGTTCTTTATTTTAATTACCATTATGGTTAACATGTATTTAGTAATTGTTGATATTTGTTGAAGAAATCATCCTAGTGTATACTTCTGCTGTTAATGAATTAACTGATTGAAATAACAGTTAACGAATCATACTAACTGGAAGCCTGATTGACCATTCAGAACCACTTATGTGTTCCCCAGTACTCACAAAGGTTGACGGGGAAGAACTTACCGTCTGATTTTTGTGAAGCACGGGCTAGGTACTTCTGATATTGATGTTTTTTGTATCTGCTCATATTCTAGTGGTCATCAATTTATGAAATGTGTTTTGTCATGTAAGTACTGGAATTCTCTGTCAGCCACATACCTTGTGTGCTCATTTAGTGTTTTTTTTTTTAATTGTAAAATATCATGCAGTATAGTATCCTCCATTATTCTGTAGGTGGTTACTGGTTGGATGTATTTGGGCATCATCCTAATGGCTGGTGTCTCAGAGCTATGAAAGCAAACCAGAACTGCCCAAGAGAGCATTTTGCACAAGGTATTGGTGGCTAAGCAGCATGAAGCATACAGAATTATAGGAACATTTTTATAGAGGTAATCTTTCTCATAGATGAGAAATTTTCAGATGGTTGAATGTTAACATTGGTTGGTACATTTGTATATTTAAAGGTTTGTATAAAAGTATAACTGACTTTGGAATAAAATTGATACTTTCAGATCATTTCTTGGTCAATCTTTGGTTATTCAGTGTGTTGTAAATTAGAGGAATGTTGTCTTTCTGTTTTTGTCGTAATGAATTTATTGATGCAGTGGTCGGTTCATAGTGTAAGTTCAGTGTTTTGGATACCTTCTTATTCTTGCTTATCAGAGAATGAAGTACTGGGTGAACACTCTTCTACAAGAACATAAGAGTGATCTGTGAAGGACAATCACCATGAAAGTGTGAAGTCTCTTTATCATTGATACAGTAGTATGTGTAATTTGGATTTTTTTAAATGTTTTCAAATACCTTTTCTATAACAGTTATATTGGTGGAATATTGGTTTTGTTGAACACATTTGGTCACACAAAATGCTTATGAATTGTTCTTGTGCAAATTTTGGCCATTTCAGGTTTACAAACCGTACCAGTAATTTGCTCTTCTGCACTGAACACATAGTTACAGGATAGTAAGGTACAGGGTTTGAATATGAATGGGTTTTGAATTCTGTTATGAAGCAGAAATTTAAGAGAGTGATAGAAATATGATAGACAAAACACGGAAGTGCTATTTTTTAGTTTCTGAGGCACACACCCAGATTTTTTTTTTTTTTTTGTGGTGGTGGGAGTGCTGACCGTGAAAATGTACAATTTATGTTTGATTTTAAAAACGGTTATAAAAATCATGTTGTTCAAAACCGTAAAGTAACATTGTTTTGCTGCTGCATTTATATGTGTGCGTCTAAATACAGGGTTATTCGAAATGACTGTTGGGGGTTTTAACAACTTGTCATACACAATACACTTGAGATAGGAATATATGTATTTTTTTATTTTATAGAACAACACTCCAAGTTTTTGTTACATACCTTACAGGTGCTCTATATGTGCACCCTTTGTGATTCTACAAACATCATGATAATCGAGTTCCTTCCAAACTGTTTGTAGCTTGTCATCGGTGGTGGTTTCAATGGCAGTTCTGATTCATACCTTCAGTTCACAGCTGAGTGCACATATAGAGCACCTGTAAGTTATGTAACAAAAACTTGGAGTTGTTCTATTAAATAAAAAAATACATATACTCCTATCTCGCGTGTATTGTGTATGACAAGTTGTTAAAGCCTCGGCAGTCATTTCGAATAACCCTGTATAACTACACATTCCACTTAATATAAGTCAGAGGGTTTACTCTTCTTGCTGTTGAAATTCATCTAAGAATTCGTATTTTTATTTTATTTTTTCAAAAGTTTGTTGTACTAGTCATAAGCCACTTCCAGTGACTGATTCCACCTGAAGGGTAAATTATGTAAAACATTTGATATAATGGTATTTATAAAATTTGTGTTTCGATTTGGGGGGAGTGGGCTGCCGGGCTGAAGCCCCCCCCCCCCCGTTACAACCCTATGTTATAGAGAATTCTGATTGTGTAACTGGCTTTTGGGTTATGTTGTCCCCCTTATATTTGGAATATATTTTTTGCTTGTTCTCTGCTTTATGCCGAGATTTGCATTGCACCGATGGTGCAGTGTATTATTATTATTACATTGTAAAAAAAAAAGGTAAAGGGACAGCAGTCTCATTACAGGCCTGGACAGGCCCTGAGGGTTCCAGGAGGCTGAGGTTCCCCATATTTCAAGACAATCGGCACATGAAGGTGGTAAGGTCAGCCCTACGCACCGGCCGACTTTACCCCCAGGAAATATTCATGGTACTCATTTATATTAGATGCTGAGCCAACCGCAGGGCCATATTGCGTCCGGAAGGATTATGTCAAGGAAAAATTCCATTGATACCATCGGCTTATAGCGCAGTGCCTCAACCAAATGCGCCACTGCGTACCCCATTATTACATTGTACATTCTGTAATAGAAAATAGAAACCAATCCTTAGTGATTGGTGATTGGCATAGGATGCTTTCTGGAATTTTTGTCCTTGCATTTTGAAGTGGCGTATGTAATAATGAAAGTTTATACACTGATATGTTATACAGGATAGGCAATGTGTGTATGACGTATCATGGCATGTTCGTACAACCGTTGTTGCAGTGGATAAGCAATAAGTAGTACATATTCTGAGTGTGTGTGTGTGTAGCCTTAGCTATCCGGCGTGCAATGCGTTTGCTTCATATTGCCTTCTGTGGTCTATCCGGCTGTGCAATATATTTACACATTATGTCAAACGGCACGAATTTCGAAAAAAAAAAAAGTATTGAACACAAAATGTACGTTTTGATTTTCTCTACACCTTTGAAACCTTTCTCATTCTAAGACAAAACGAGCGAGATATGATCACAAATGTATATTGTTCTCATGTAAACCACCCGTTATTCTTGCCCGATTTTAATAAAGCTTGAATTTTTAGACAGATTGTCGAAAAATTAGAAAATATATTTCATGAAAATCCGTCCAGTCGGAGCCCAGTTGTTACAGACGTGCAGAGAGACGTAACGAAGCCAATAGTCGCTTCTCGGAAAATTTGCGAATGTGCCTAAAAACCGGTTACCCGAAGTGGCTGAAATTCATCATTCTTGCTAGATGAATGCTGTATACATACATTCATACATATAGATGTATATATACATAGACACGCACAGCACTTTTTTTACAGTACACTTGTTGCGCACTGGTGAACTTTTTTTCAAAAGTTGATCAGTTCATTGTATGTGGTGTTATCAATAACAACTATAGTTTTACCTTTATCGGCACGAAATATGATCGGATTATTGTAGGGTAATTTCTGTTTTAGGTGTTTTAGAATCCACAACTGCCATTTATGCAGATGATACTGAGATTTATATGAACGGAATATCAAGTCTTTTTTTTTTTGTTACTGTACTTCGAAAAGTATGTTGTGTAGTTGTGTCTAGTAATTTAATGGCATTTTTAGCCTCCACTGTGAGGTTGGCGAAGTAAGAATGGGGAGGTGTCTCGAGACTGTATTGAAAACCTTAATTTAATAGTGTTAATTCGTCCCCTGTGAAGGGCACAACATTTCTTCACTCTTGCCTGGAGCGTTAGTGGATTGTATGTGAAAATGTATTGTTAATACTTGTTCGTTTGTTGGTATTCCCTATTAAATTCAACATTGACTTCTTAATCTGAATATTGTGCCGTCTTTAAAGTATTTTTATAATGCGTATTGTGAAACTGATGGTCTTGTGCACGCCATTAGGGCACATGGGGGAGTGATGATATAGCGCCAGCCATCCTTAAAAACCTCTGCAGTAGACGGGGTGAGCGGTGAGTCAGGCCCCGGTCACTTTTCTGTCTGTGAAAGCGTCCACCAGGCTCCGCGGTGCATATTGAATACAAGACTGACTGACGGGCTTGGAGCCGGTTTGAACGCTTTGAAGAGAAGCCAAATCTGTTGCTCCTGCCGGTAGTCGTAACTAACATAATATATAATTAGCGTTAGAATTAGTGTTCAGAAGCATTTCTGTTGCGTTGCCAATCGCGAATGAGTGGTTCTTCTGTGGTGTGTTTCGAGCATTGATTATGTTCGGTGAATCCCTTGGATCACTTCTTGGTCGACATCAAAGTGATAGTGGCCGGCACGGATGTTAGAAGGACGGGGTAGCGTGCCTGTGATGCTCCCTTGTGGACTGAAGGTGCTGAGTGGATTGGAAGGTGACGGCCTTAATCGCTTCTATTTATCGCTAGACTTAAGTCCCAGGATTTACAGAAAGCCCGTGACTGAAAGTGTGATCTGAGAGTTTTCTTGCTGAGGTGCGGTGATGACAGCTAACTACTCGGAACTACGCCGTCTTCTTCCCTAAAGTTTAATTACAGGAGAGTCAAAGGATGTAAGAAGATTGTGTCTTTTCCACTTTCTTAATCATCCATTTTACGTAGAATCAGGGTGCTAATGTGTTGAAAATAAGGGAAGGGAATTAGAGCAAATGAACTGTAGTGTCTTAATGCTACCGATCTTGCTGAAACTCTGGATGCTTTACAAGTTAAAACGTTTTAATATATTTTTGGGCTATAGTCCTAGAGGCACAGCCGTGGGTGTGAGAGTAGGTGGACAGTTGGGAAGTATGAAATGAAGAAATATTTTACACATATTCGGACACTCCAATTGATATACCAATATTGGAATTTATTTTATCGCTGTTACATGTTGTCATATATGACAGGGTTTGAAAATCATCGTGTAGAGCGTGAGTCTCCAAACTTGTTATGGCAAAGGGCCACACCCGTCATTGTGGGATAGTTCGCGGGTCGCACATGGAAAAATAACGGTAAGGGGTAGACATATACCTAACCACATAATTACTGTTTGCTTTTTATAGTATATACATAATTTACAAATCTGGCCGCTGACCGCATCATACTGGTACAACCTGGCGGGCCGCGTATTGGAGACCCATGGTTTATCCTGATTGATCTTTAAATTTTAAACTTGATCCTGTGGATGTTGGTTATGGCCTCGATGCAGCCAGGAAGATTGTAATATTAGTCACGATAAGGCGAAATGCACCGCGTTTCGAGACGAAGATAAAAGTCTCAGAAATCATGGGCCACTAGGTTAATTTTATTTATTTTCACGGAACAGATGTAACTCAGAAAAGTCTCCACATTGATGGTGGCCCACAAATAGAATTCACTTTTCGTCCTACTCTGATAGAAGCTGGTAGTTGCCCAGCTGATCAATATTTCGTGTCTGTTTTGCAACCCGAAATTTCGTTATCTTTTATCTAATAATCCTTGATTTGGTTAGCCTAATAATACCCTATAAAGAGTAAAAACTATGAATCTCTTTATACTGTGAACCCATTGTCCAAACTTCTGTTTCTCTCTCTCAGGACCAGATGTTTTCAGACTCCTTCAATCTACGCACTTTCCTTGGAGTAAGAGAAAGAGTTTCACAAAAAAAGATATACATTGCGGTTCTGTGGTTTCACTTCTTAGTTTTACACACATGAGACGGGCAGGTAAAAGATTTGAAATTGAATTGTAGCAGGCATTTCCTGAATTTAGTTTGCGCCCAAGTTCTTTGCGTAACTTTGAGTTGTTTTCGTTAGAATTCTGGTGACGTATAGAGGCAGTGGAAATAAAGCTTTACCCATGCTTAACATGGGCATTGTGTGGAGATGAGTGGTTAACTTCACACGCCGGTCGCCTAACCGCTGGGAAATACTTCCTGGTATCCCTTAAACAAGACGCAGAGTGGGCCTTACAGGCGTTCTGGACGTTTTAGAGGAGAAAAATAAATTCTGGTCCCTGCCAGTATTCGAATTCCGGATCGTCCAGCTCTTAGCTTAGTACACGACGACGCTATCGGGCTACGAAATGGCCGTAGCACAAAAGAGTAATACTCGTAATAGGGACGGAAAATAAATATCAGAGAAACGGAGGAGGGAGACGAAGTTCCAGAAGTTAGAAGAGCATTTCCATTGAATTTTCAACAAATAATGCTCTAGTAATTTTGATAAACAATGTAGTTATTCAGCTATGGTGACTGAAAAACCAGTAATCAGTGGACCACTGGAAAATTGATATAGATAGATTGATGATAGATAGATAGAGATATTCTAAAAGTCCTGACGGCGGCATATTACACTTATGATTAACACGTTTTTGGTCGTGAACATCGTCTCGCATTTCGAACCGGTTAGGGCGTTTCAGGAAGTGAATTTCTTCCCACGAAAGGAGGGGAGGCTTCTAATCAGTTTGTCCGGTAGAAAGAGCTATTCTTAACCATTGCATTATAGTGACGTAGTGACCTCCCAACCCTTTTACCTGAGAACGGAAAACGATTCAGTTCCCTACAGGCCATGTTCGTTTAATGTGTGGTGATGGGCAAGGGCCAGGAACCACGTAGTCTAATACTTAGGTGTTGCTAGAAATTAAAATCAAAGTTGTGCTTGTTGCAGTGTTCGAGTCCTAAAGAAATTCCATCACAGCTTGTTTGTAGTTATGCGTAGTAAGGTGCAGATGGTCACAGTTTTGTTCATGTAACATATATAATACAGGCTGCCCTTAATGTATACGTAACCGTATTCCTGTACGTAACCTAGTTTTATATATTGTGAATATCCTCTTGTAATAAGGCTTGAATGTACAATGAGCAGTACTGAGTAATCAGAGGTCAGGTGTTGTGTACGTATCGTAACTTAATTCGTTATTAAAGCCAGTTATTAATGAGACTTTGAATACTGAGAATTATAGAAAAGTACGCTAAATGCAGTTATTTTTTATCATAATTATTATGAAAAGCGAAAATGACGTTTTGACACGTCCTTGAAGAATTTAAGTTGGAATGTACAGTGGTGAAAATTACTGGAAGCTGTGCTGAGAAGAACAGACGTCACTGAATACAAGAGGTGATTGAAATGAAAAACAATTGCATATGTAAAGAAACAAGGAAGGAAGGAAGGACGGAGGGAAGGAAGGAAGGAAGGAAGGAGGGAAGAAAAGGAAGGAAGGGAAGGAAGGAAGGAAGGAAGGGAGAGAGGGAGGAAGGAAGGAGCTAAGAAAAGGAAGGAAGGAATGAAGGGAGGGAGGATGGAAGGGAGGAAGGAAGGCAGACAGGCAGGAAGGAAGGAGGGAAGAAAAGGAAGGAAGGAAGGGAGGGAGGGAGGAAGGAAGGAGGGAAGAAAAGGAAGGAAGGAAAGAAGGAAGCAAGCCCTCTCTTCTGCTCAAGTTGGATACTTTCTCCCAGTAAAATATTGCAGGCAAGCGTTGTTCTTTTCAACGCCTCACAGTGAATAGGGAGCTCAGTCCCGCGCGTCCCTTCGTAACTGATCCTTGAAAAGTTCTGCGAGGGTTTCTTGCCGACTTTACCACATGGCATGAATAAATGATTTCTCCTCTCATACATCTATGCCTCTGCTGCCAATGTATTGTGCGACAAATAAAAAAAAAAAATAGCTTCTGAAAATCTAGAGGGAAATAATAAAAAATTTTGACCATAAACTAAGGAACCTTTATGATCCAAAGGGGTTTTTTTTTTGCTACGTTGTTGCTGAGAAACTATTCACCCGAAGTAGAGTAAATTATGCTTGCCATGTAACTCATAAATGCAGATGAATGGTCAAATATAGGTTATGCAGTTCTGGAGTGCATAGTCGTATATCTATATTCCAGACACATCCTTTGGGATTATGTATATTAGATCCAGTTTTCTACCAGTACCGTGAACTGGTCTCTTGTCTCTGCCATTAAAGCAAATGGACCGTAATTACCCCACTTAACGACATGGGCAGCATAAAAAAGATAAGCAAAGTACGTGACAACGTAACACGAAGCACATTGCGTAATCATTATTGCTGTGCGGAAACAATAGGTATTACATATTCTGAGTGTGTGTTTGTAGTCTTGGTTATCAAGTATGCAGTGCGCACGCGCCGTATTATATTGTCATCTGTGGTCTGTCTGGGTGTACCATATTTTTTGATATTTCATAAATATCACGATTTTCGCAAAAAAAAAATTACAGGTCATAAAATATGTGTGTTGCTTTTCTCTACAAAATTGTCTGAAACATTTCTCTTTCTAAGAAGATTGGAGTAAGATATTATCATAAATGTATTTTTGTCTTCATATAATGCACCCGTTGTTCATGCAGATTTTAGTGAAACTTGAATTTTCTCGACTGATTTTCGAAAAATACTCAAATATAAACGTTCACGAAAATCCATCCAATGGCAGCCGAGTTGTTTCATACGGACGGACAGACATTACAGGGCTAATTCTCGCTTTTCGCAATTTTGCGAACGCACCTAAAAACTGCCCAATTCATGACGGGGTCACTTGCGAGATGTAATTAATCGCTTCCTGTTTTCATGCATATGCTGCTGGTCAGGGTTGATATTATTGCCAGCTGAATTAAAGTGCTGGTGCAGGTAGGTTATTTACGTCAATTTTTGTGAAAACCAATTGACCTCTGCTGTTGTTAGTAGGTTTTTCCTACTTCTGTCTTACTGCAATGTTTCTGTTCACGCCAAAATTACCTTTGAGGCTATGTTGCTTTAAAATTTGACATGTGATCGAATAAAACGTGTTTATAAGTTGTAGATATAATAAATGAACTGACACTCTACCATTTTATCTTTGGGTAAACAAAAAATGGTGCTGATATTTACATAACAATTAATGTGTGAAGACCCGCAGTCTTTTTATTCCAGGTTTACATTTTGAGCCTTGTTATAAAACTTTGCGTTTTAGAGCCGTGGCTTGTTAATGCTCTTAATTCTCGTTACAGTCTTCGAAAAGTCATAGGAGAGTATATAAAAGAGCCCGAATGGTGTACAAATAAACGATAATAGAATGAAAGTGACTCTGGTATCGTTATTCAACCAATCACTTTCAATGAATTAAATTACAGGGACATGTAGACTTGGTACATTTCCAAATTTCAGTGGGTGGAAAATTTATGTTGTGGTCACTGTCAGGCCTAAATGTTGTAAAAACCTTTCCCATGTTTCATGTCACTGTGGAGAGGCAGTAAAAATCACGTGCACTGCTTAACACTGCGGAACCGGGCTAGCGTAGACGTTGAATGATCAAGCTATTGACTGCACGGCCGAGGAATGGCGGGCCGTGTTTATTTTCCGTGCTCAGTTACATTTATGCACTGCTCCTAATTTTTTTTTATTTTCCTTGTTTATATATTTTTACTATTACATTTTTTCGCTTTCTACGTCATGTTTCATTTGTATATTGTCTCCGCCATTTTCAAATTTCAGATATTCACATGTCTTTTCCCCAGTTAAGTCTTTTGTTTCTTAATTCAAAATCCCGTTCCATAATTTTTCTCTTTTGCTTCTGGTCTAACAGTATTTTTTTTATATATTTTCATCCTTAGCTTCTGGCACATGAAAAGGGAAGAAAAACCTTTTTAAACTGAATGTTAGCAAACATTTCCCACAAAACAGAGGAGAATAAAAATTTGTCTCATGTTTTGTAGCCTCTTCGTGCCTCCTTCCATTTCAGTGCAACTTTGGTTTTGGAAACTTGAGAAGTTGATGCATTCAGGCGAGGTTTTAAGTTACAGAAGGCGTTACGCCTGTGCCCAACTTATATGTGCGATGGTGGGAGGGCACATGCGCCGTGCTCAAGACGCAGGTGCTCCGACGCAGCCCGCCAACGTCTGATGGAGCAGACCGCACACTATCGCGTTTAGCATATACGTCTAGGCACTGTTCGTAGTGGTTCACTGTGCGGAGGCGAACGTTTTCTGTTGATGACGAAGCAAAAGACAGTTCTATAGTTCGGAGACTTACATTGTTTTCTGTTTTTGTTTGAGATGTCCGCACGCTGTCTTTTTGAAAAATATTTTACGCTTCATAAGCGTGATATATAATAAAGTCATTTAAAAAGAAACGCAATATAAATCTAGTAGTATTTTCTTGAGCTGAGAGTGAAAATCTACACTGCTTGCAATTTTAAAATTTCCTTTCTGCAGTAAAAAAAAAGTCTGTGCGTTGGTTATGATTTGAACGGTTACTTAAAGTCCCTCTAGAACACGGTAAGTTTCTATATTAATGACTGTATTTAAATAACTTTTATGTAGTTTCATAACTAGAATATTATTTGGAAAGGCTTATTTTTGAAAGAAGAAATTACCCTAATACAAGAATTCACTCACATTCTTGAATTCGTCTTTAGTCTGAAAAATTGGAGTTTCAGGCAATGAATCTAAAGACAATATGAAAAAATCGCACATTTCAAGAACTGAGTTGTGCCTCGATTCGTAATTATAGCAATGCCTATATTTACCTTGGGGAAACAAAAATCTGAATTAACCCATTTCATAAATGTGTGAAAACATGTGTACATTTCACATATTCCAACTTTCTTACTGATAAAATATGCTCGTGTTTTAAACAAATTACTATTTTATGTTTTTGGCAGAAATATTTAAAATAGCATGTTAAGAAACTAAATCTGCCCATTACGGTGACCGCGCTGTCGTTGGCATAGGTCTGCGACCTCTCGCTTCCTGGGATTGCGGGTTCGAATCCCGCCGGGGCCATGGATGTTTGTCTCTCGTGAATGGTGTGTGTTGTGCAGGTGGACTGTCCTGCGACGGGCCGATCCCTCGTCCAGGGAAGTCCTATCGAGTGTATGTGTGTGTGTGTGTGTGTCATTGAGTGTGATCAGATGCCATGATAACCCTTTACACCTACAGTGAGTGGGTAGCAGAGGTCATAGAAAAAAAGAAAGAAGCTAAATAGTGTTGTTTAGTATAAGAAAGCAATTAGAAAGTAAGTATTTTACAACTTGCTTTTCCGCGGTATTCCAAAGATCCAAAAGTTCGAACACCGCAACAAATATCTGACGCTAATAATGATGTTCTGAGGAAGTATCTTATGTTTATGTTCACTTTAATTACAGTAATTACTTGCCAGCATAAATTGCATGCCTGTAATTAGTTTGGATGTATGCGTTTCAAGCCTTTGAAAAGGTGCGTGGCGTTACACGTTTTGGGTCTGCAGCTAGAAGCAGCCTGTGTAAACAGGAAACATATAGCCTATATCAGACCCTCGCTGTAGCACGGAATTCGGAGCGCAACTTTAACGCTCTTGTTATTAGTGACATAACCGCCTTGCAGGAAGTGGTTCTCTGATTATCCTGCAAAATGTGGGTACGTTGTATTAATTTCTCGTACCGACACTAAGAGGCATATGTGTGGCATATCAGTAGAATTACACTTGCAACAGAAACTTCACAGTGCATCTCAGTTCCTTGGTATTTGTTGTAGGTAAAACAAATTATCAAGACTGTCTTTATCGTTGCACCGTGCACTTCATAGAGTCACTTAATTAGCACACCAATGCACATACATACAATTTTTTACATGAAAACACTTAAAATCCCTCCAACATGTTTCGATCCTAAGATCATCTTCAGGGAGCTACACAGTTCCTTGCTAAAGTCAGTGAGTGTTTTTAAAAATGTGACTTTAGCAAGGAACAGTGTAGCTCCCTGAAGATGATCTTAGGATCGAAACATGTTGGAGGGATTTTAAATGTTTTAATGTAAAAATTTTATGTATGTGCATTAGTTGGTGTGCTAATTAAATAAAATATCAGAATGGTCTCGTTTACGTAGCGCATACTTGCATGCAGTTTTATTTATTAAAATATTGGCTAACCATTCTCTGTGTGAATAACTGGTCATCTGTTTGTTTGACCTATGTGACATCTTGCAGTATCTTTCAGTTGCATAGGTTTATGGCTGTGTGTAGCTGTTAGTTTTAGCTACTCTGGTTTTGCCTTATTTCATGATAACTTATTACTTAAGTACCCTCACTCCTCTGCGTAAGGTAAATATGTCCGATACAGACAATGTGCAAGCATTTTTATATTTTATCTCCATACAATAATTTGCCTCCTCCTTCATTATACATAACCATCAAGCCTAAATCTGAAGCAAAAATTCGGCAAGCGACGCGTGGTTGTTTTATATTGCACTAAAATATTACCTGAACAAATGTTGCTTATTTTTCTAAAATTTATTTTATTATTTCGGGAACCTAAAGCGGGCGTTGCTGTCACCTTACAAGTTTGCGCGTCAGCAGTGTTGTTATAACGGATTATTGTACCTTAAAATTAGAGCGATGAAGTAGACTTCAGTAACGTAATATTCATAACAAATTTTACGAAAACCAGTCGACTGCTTTAAGAATTGAACTGGGGGACAAACAGGTACATAAACACAGAACAAGGTGATTTTATAAGCCCACGTCTTTCCTGTTTAGAAAGGGAAGTTAGTTAAATGGAATACCTATAATTGGATGCTTTCACTAAGCTCAATGCCAATATAGATTCTTGATCTGGGTGCCTGTATTGTGTACATTTAGACCGCATGTGGGCTCAGTTTCAGAGATTCCTACCATCCTCACTTTGAAGACATACTCGCTATGCAGCATGCAGGCTACACTTTGTTTCTCAATTCTTCCTAGTATTGTACAGGATGATTAAAAAAGATGGACTCAATTGAACCCTAACACACGTACGAAATTGAGTCCATCTTTTTAAATCACCCTTTAGGTATCTTAAAAGTATCAATTCTGCGGAGTGATATCGTCTAACTGATCTCAACTCACCGACTGATTACGGACAACTCGCTGTGATATTTAAAATGGCAGTATTTACAGACAAGAAGTACACAGAAAATGTACATTCTTTTATTGAATCAATGTAAATAAATAACACGTAATCAGTAATTTTCCTAGCAGTAATGACTAGGAAAAAGAACCAAATGGAATAAAAAATTGTTCTACTGAGTAGAATCTACTGAACTCGAGACCTCCGGCTTGAAAAACACTGGCTGATATCATCGTTCAGACAATCGAATTAACATTTCATGAACAAAGTTAATTAAAATAAATTTAATTTGTAAATACTTGGATTGGAATGCAATAGAAATGTGTTTCCATGGTGTAAGCACCAATACAGGAGTATTATTCCAGGACTGTGTTTGTATTAATGGATTTCGTTTTACAGGTGAATGGGGCAATTTTTATCTTTTGAGTGAAGAAAGATTTCTTGAAGGAACCTGGCGCCAATGGGCAGAACGCACTGCAGAGTGCGGTGTCTAATCCCACGCCCCGCCGTTTTCGTCCTGGTGTGTGTCCAGCTGCTGGGTCTTCTTCATGGCATCGCCTCAATGTGAGTTGGCATAAAGTGTTAGGCCAGCGTTTGAAACTTTCTATTGAAAATGTTGGTATCCGAACAAATTCTTTGTGCGGGAGATTTCAATTATAGCCGGGCATGTCCTTTTCTTTTCATAAATCCATATTTATGAATTCATTCTTCAGCATTTTGTGCCTAGAGGAAAGTGTACATGATACCGTCATATATGCTGTGTCTTTGCACCGCAACTTTATACCTTGATTTATTTTTGATAAATTATGTTATATGATACTAGAATTGTGTTTCCGTTGGATTTTGCTTATGTGGGTCGACACGAATCCCCCATAACTTCTAGCAGGCTTTATTCAAAGTCTCTGCTATTAATGATCCTGAGTAATGCGTTACGTCTCTACATCAGAACGTACGGCTACGCTACTTTCCCCGTGCCTATGGATCAGCCACCTAAAACTCGCATTATATGTTATTTTGCACTTATCTCTGCATTTTATGGTTTATTTCTACAGAAGTTCGAACACCTTTTGCCCAGTGTTGTAAATTACATTTGCTGGTAAGGACAAAGTGATTCATTATTTGTGATTTTCCTTTTTTAGATTTACTCCTGTTCTTTTCCTGTCACTAATCATCAAACTATTGTTACACTTATGCTGAATTTGATACGAATTTCATTTCGATGTTTCTCAAGAGAAATGCCAAGATACAGGCAGACTCCTACAGATGCGCGAGCCCTTAATTCCAAGCGAGCGTGATCAGCCTGTACCAACAGCAACGTAATGTTCCGATATTGCAGTGGGCCTACCTATCTCCGTCCACAAGCAGGCGGGGTTCCTCTCCTGGAACGCAATTGAATGTCAGATGCTTCCAGCCTTGGGATGCCTCACGCAGCGCTGCATTACCAAAAAAGATAGGGGTAATTTTATGAATATCAGCAACACATTACGACACAATAATGGTTTTGTCAAGGAAATTTTAAAAGGGTATTGTGTATCAATGCTAAGGACTAGATACAAAGAAGAATATACGTATGTAAGAATAAAGATAAGATTAAAATAAATATAATAGTACAGGTGAATACGTTCATTTGCATGTTATGTAGACTTTTGGAAGGTGGGGGTAGAGATCGACTAATTCTTCACCTCGGCGTGTATGTAGGTGAACGGTCAACTTGGCGCTCCGGCCGATTTTGCCTCCTGGTAAAGCAAAACTCTAGGCGTCGCGTAGGGAATGAGTGGATTCCAGCGTCGGTTTGGACGCCGGGCAGATGAGAGAGAGATTTTTTTTTCTGAAGAGAATCGAAACACGTTTTCTCGTATATCCAGCACGTAGCAAAGTCCCTATGCCTACTGCGTTACCCCGGCTTTAGGAATGTCGAAGTTTTGCGGGCAGTATAACACAGTTTGCGAATTACGAAAAGGGCACTTCAAATTTAGTTGCCATTATTTCGAATGAAGGAACGTGCATACCACGAAAGGAGTAATAATGAAATATGAACAAGTTAAGTGAATAACAACCCACAAAGAATGGCTGTTGACTGTTTTGGTTAACGTCTTGAATCTTGAGTCCAGCCAAATGCCGGGTCAAAAGCGAAACCCCTTAAGAGGACTGAATTTATGAGAACGTGCTGACCGACAAACCGTGTTATGTGCTGCAGGAATGACGATTTATGAGTGTAGAACGCTGGTGGGATGGTGATAGAGAATGATGAAATTATCTGACAAGAGCCTTCTCCGGTATCACTTGTTCATAACATGTCTCAAGTGTGCTGCCCCGGCAATGTATTAAGCTACGACTTGCGCTCTCTAACCTACACTTGGGCACGCATACGGTAAAGTTCGATAACTAATTATGGTTATATATGTCAAATTAAATCGATAAATATGGAAGAAACATGGAGGTGAATATAAATTATCTTATTAAAAAATTATGGCTGAGGCGCGAGGCTAGAAGCAACACAGCAAAACGCCGGGTTGATTCATTGGATTGTTCGAAGGAGGATATTGTGGGGATATCGTCTGGCTGCGTCATTTAGGCAGGCAGTTGGAAACGAGAGACTTTTGCGAAGGAGAAACAGAGGGATGGAGTGATGGCATATGTATGGGTATCACATATAAAACAATAGAGCAGTTACAGTTTGAAAGGCGCAGGTGTTCATTAGAACGTATCTGACGAACTCCCCGGAGGAGTTTTTCTTGAGAAACAAGTAGTGTCCATTCTCTAGTCAGGAAATACCACATCTTTTATGGATCTCAGTCCTTTGTTCCTTTATTTACACCAGTCCTGTCCTAAACCAGGTGAAACCAATCCACCCTCTTACACCGTATTTTCTTATTATATACTTTAATATTGTCCTTCCATTTACATCTAGATCTCTCAAACTATTACGTCGCTCCGGATTTTCCAACCGATATTATAATTGCGTTTCTCATTTATCCCACGTGTGCTATATGTTCCGCCCATCCCTATATCTTGATTTGATCAAGAGTACTACGTAATATGGAACTTGTGATGCAAGTTTCCAACATTTTACAGGGCTTTAGCCCTTAATATTTTAACAACAGGTGCAGGAACTCGGCACTGTATTCACAGCGTTAAACGCCACGTCTTACAGTTCATATATTTAACGTTTTTTGTGTATAAATAACAACTGCTCGATATACGAAGAACCACCTCAAAAATACAGTAACTGCAGTAAACGCACAGACTGTCTACCCCGACATGTACACGTTGTGGGATAGGCAGGATACATTTGTATACTTGTATGTATATGTATATATACATATCCTTGAGCAGCGTAATGGGTTAGAACATAAAACGTAATACTGTCACACTTCAGCGTTAATATTGTTTTTGTTTATTTATAATTAGAGAGTAGTTAATTTGACGTTCATAGAGCCGTGCACTGTAATATTATTCCTATAGCAAAACCAACAAAGTGCACCAATGTATCAAATTTATTTTATTTTGGAATGACACTCTACATGTTTCGGAGATCTTTCCGTCCATCATCAGGAGTTCAAGACTGTACATACAGCAACAGATTTTTGTCAAAGAGATACTGCTGTATCGGAAAGATCGCCCGAAACATGTAGAGTGTCATTCCAAAATTAAATAAATTTGATACATTGGTGCATCTTGTTGGTTTTACTGTAGAAATAAATAGAGAGTTGTTACCTCAGGAAGTAACTTCACTGTTACATATTCTCAGCGCCATGTTGTTAACGGAACGTGAATAGTTCCCTTCTTTCTTAAAACATGCTAACAAAAATATAAATTTTAATTCATTACACTTCCTATTATTTAGGAGATGCAAAAAATAAAAACTAAACAAGTGAAAATATTTGCAATCGGATTGGAATTCGTGTTCTGGCTTCAGGATGCTGAAAACTTGAAACCACTGGTTCTCGGTATATTGCAGGATAAATGGGGCTTAAATATCACCGAATCCTACGTATCTGTTCTAATGATTATTGCAGTTTTATTTTTTGTAAAGGCCTATTTATTTAAGTACGGGCTCCATATATGATTGCATTAAATGATTTGATTATGTCCTCAGTGCTTCACATCTTCACCATATTTAAGGTAATTAACATGCAGTGAACCGTTCATACAGAGCATGATCTCTCTTCGTACCGTATTTAGTACGTATAACTTCAAAGATTCATTAGCTTTTTCATTCACACCGAAAGCTAAGAAAGGCTTTCTCATGGCCGCCATATTTTTATCTTACATTTTATAAGAATATGTCCTTAACATTTCCAAGGTGTAAGTTTGGAGGTTTTCAAAGCGGATGTTACTCAAATGACAGTCGTCTCCACTTTTAAACCTTAAATCTAAGTTGCCAAGATTATGGAAATCGTCCCATACAATTGATAAATTTCTTCTTCTCTGACATTTCAGCGTCGACCTGGACCGAATTCTCTCATCCTAAAGATGGAGGCAGCACTCTTCTCCAAAAAGTCGAAACAAAATCTTTGCGCTACGTGGTATAAAAATCCACAAAAATATCGTTTGCTTTCCATGTTGTATTACCATGTAACCTGCACGTTTTGGCCTTATTTCGCACCAATGTCGCCCCTGCCCCGTGTGCCCGCAATTTTGTCATTACCAATAATGGGAAACTGCAAGGAATTGTGTTGAGGCGCCCTCCATCGGCACAATGCGGGCATCAGGTTGTGAAGATGGGTCGGATTGTTAAAGAAAGTAAAAATATCAAATACAGAGAGAGAGAGAGAGCATGACCTGAGGACCTTACTTTCTTCATGAAGAAGGAAAGGAGGCTAAAATTTACGGAGTATCGTATTACCAGCAACATGTTACTTTTGGGTGTGTAGCTTGTGCATTTTTAAGCAGCCAAATGATAGTACATTTAGTATAGCTCTATAGTAACGTCTGTATTAGCCCTTAACTATGCGCTTTTATTTGTCCTCACAAGGATGTCTATTTTACGAATTCGCGTTGTTTGTGTGTGTGTGCATATATATATATATATATATATATATGCACACATACACATACACACACAGACATATATATATCGCTTACCATTGAATGCAGTGTTAAATAATTCTAGTACCTTTATGTGCATTTCATACTCTTCGTTTACATTATAATTACTATTGTTGTTTACAGCGACATAAGCTCTTTCGTATTTTCATTCATTTCGAGCCAAATTATGCTCTCAAATAATGTAAAAGGTAAAGGTAAAGCAGTCCCATTACAAGCTCGCAGGGTTCCAGAGCGTTCCAGGAAGTTAAGGTTCCCAGATTTCATGACAACGGCACAGGATGGTGGTAAGGTTGTCAGCCTTACGCACCGGCCGTTTTTACCCCCAGGAAATACTCCTGGTACTCATTTCTGTTAGAGGCTGAGTCGACCCCAGGGCCATAGTGCGATCGGAAGGATTTTATGTCAAT
>Ga0123354_10001839_pt1 | contig 26805 bp, 20 predicted proteins | sample TergutLab28metaG_2_FD_97872 | JGI IMG/M metagenome (GOLD analysis project Ga0123354, IMG submission 97872) | Labiotermes labralis P4 segment gut microbial communities from Petit-Saut dam, French Guiana - Lab288 P4 | ecosystem: Host-associated > Arthropoda: Insects > Digestive system > Gut ...
AAACAAGCAAAATCCATCGTACCAACCTAGACAAGACAACAAACACGCAAAAATAGGGAGAGGGCGAACTCACATAATCGGGGGCAAAGAAAGAGCTACACCCTCCCCCCCCCCCAGAAAAGTGGAAATTTAAAAAATATAGATTTTTAAAGTCACGTTTATTTAAATGCTTAAAGCGGTTTACCCTTCAGCCGCAATCGGCCACTGAAATCGGCTGACGACAAGTAGCGTACATTGCAATCGTGAAAAATAGCATTAAGAAACATTAGCGTGCTGTCGATGACATTTAAAAAAAATTTAAATTAGGTACCTCACCTTGACGGAATAACAAATACAGACAACAACAACTAAGTTCTGTCGAGTCAGCTGCTGAAGAGAATGAACTAACTAGCTGTCTCCATGCAGCTCAGTCCTTTTCCACAAGATTACAGTTACTCAGCTGCTAAAAAACTTCCCGCATTTTGTAGGACGCAAGGGAGGTTCACTAAATGTGCACAACAGCACTCCGAACGTATGTATCCTCCGCCTGACGAATTAAGTCTACGCCCTCCAGTCCCAAGATTCCTTTTACTATTATACTCCCATCTATGCCCAAATCTTCCAAGTAGTCCCTGTGCTTCAACAATACCCTGTACACAATTTCGCTTCGCCACATTCGTGCTACATGTAAGGCCAATCTCATTTTCAGTGATTTTATCATCCTAATATTTAAAAATATATATATATACATATATTAAATAATCAGCACTGGAGACAGCGACAGGGCAGGGATGTTAACAATCTGTACTTGCACCTAACGATGATGCTTAACTGAGGAGGTTATGAGTCATGAAGAAGCGTCCGCAAAGTTGCTGAGAGCGACTAGTAGCTTGTCTGGCCGTCTGTCCGTACGGAACAACCCGTTATTTCCTATCGACCGAACATCCGAATTATTGTCAGGGCCATTCACTGTGGGGTTCTGAAATGTTTTCTTGTGTGAAGAGATGCAGTGCGTATAAATTACTCCTTTTGTGGAACACGACAGAACCTCACTTTCCGTCTTATGACTACAATTAATGACTCAAGTGCGCCAGACCCGTGAAACTTTGTCTAAAGGTAAATCATAATATGCCTATAAATTCTGTGATAGTTATTATTTAAGAATGTTAAAAGTTAGAAGCACAGCAACTACATCTGAAGTTATGGGCTTACATTTATCACGGTGATGGACAAAACATTGGCAAAAACAGGGACACAGAAATGTGAACTATGAATAAATAAGGACTAAGAAGAACTCCTTGATGATGCATTAAGGCATCGAAACATGTAGCAGTGTTTTAAGAAACAAATAAATGTTGAATATATTGTGCATTTGTTGGCTATATATTGTAAATATGTGAACTATGTAATTTGATATGCATATGTGAACTGTGTATTTGATACAGGTATGTGAATTGTGTAATATGACACACATATGTGAACTATGTATTTCATACAGACATATGAATTGCATATTTGATATAGATATATGATAAAGACATGTTAACTTCTATTTGATACAGATACGTGAACTACCTAATTATCAATTGACAGTTTGCAACTGTCTATATAAGAATGGAAAAATTATTTTAAAAATTGCAATATACATTTGAATGATTATCACAGACTCTTGTTAGGCGTCAACAAAAACTCTGCAAAGGGAAGCGGACAATTTATGTTTTCACTTTATTTCATTTGTGCAGTATTCATCTCCTGCACCCTGCCGTATAATACGTAGTGCAAGCAGTGACTGGACAATAGCTTGTAAAATTACTCCGCCCTCAGCTGTCACGTGAATACGAAAAATGTGACGTAAAATAAACCTAAAGAACACATAAAGTCAGCCTACAAATAAATGAAGTAGACTATAAGGCCAATATACGGAAGAAGGAAAAAGGTGAATCTGCACACCAAATTGTTTTCGTCATAATCACGTGAGAAAACGGACCAGACAACGTGTGTGTTACGGCGTCCAGGAAAATCATAGCAGACTAAGTTTTCAGAGCCATAAAGATTCAAAATGTGCTGTATTGCCTTTAAGCTTATTCTGTCTGCACCCAATAAAAATTAAGACTGGATCATTATATATTAAACACATCTGATAACACATGATACGAAAAGTGGAGTGTTAGGTTCCGAGAATTTATCCTGCTTTACACCCTTGGGTGGCATGCATATTAAAATAATGAAGTGGCAAGATAGTACTGTACATTACTCTACGAATAATATTTCACGTTACGATGGTGCGTTACATTTCAGAAATTTACATACACATCTACGCCGCGCCCCAGGCACAAAATATTCACACTCTACAATTACATTAAATCATTTAGATACAGCCGGCCAGTATGTAGTCCCTCGGGCTTTGTATTCACGTAGATACATTACGCATATAACAGGAAATCATATATTATACACGTAACTTGCAATACAGTTCTCACAATGCAAGTGAAGTACAGATGTGTATCAATACTAGTCATAATAACTAATTCCAGTTTATGTGCAATAATCCTTTACGTGAAATCGATAGATACATCACACTTGCATAGGCGGTGGTCAAATTTTGTTATTAATAATTTACATTAATTAAATGTGCGTTCTGTTAGGAAGTTGAGTACTGCCATGTGTACAATGTGAGAACAATATCGTTATTCTGTGGACAGGGTTACGCAGTACTAGGCTAGGTAGCATACTGTTATATGACGCTGCATAAATCTGTCCTCTGGCGCCAAAAACAAATAATGGGGTTAAAGCTACGTGATTTCAGTACTAAATGCTACTTTACGCTGTCAATATAAAATTATTAATTTTGATAATATTCGTCACATAGCAAAGTGTTTCGGCCATTTTACGGTCATCCGCAGGCCGACCATTAGTAAGAAACAAAAATGTATACATATAAAGATTGTACACAATTATGTGTCAATTTAAACACAGTTATACCAATGATCGCCTCAGGATGACGGTAATATGGCCGAAACTTGTAGTCATAGAATAACACGACGAACGAGTACCAACATCAATAAAGTTGTGCTGACGTACCGTTTATTATTACAAACAGCACAAATGAATGCCTAACATTAAAATCGTTCGTGATTTCATCCAAGCCTCAGATTAACTAATTCCACGAATGGAGTCATTTCTTGCCACAAAAAAAAAACATTCAGTTACTGAAGAAAATTTTTTATTAACAACTGCCGTGCTCACAAGACCCCCAACAATAACTGACCAACCAATGATCCCGGGTCAAGTGAACCCGCTCCACACCATCCTTACCGCTCTCTTTACACGCCTGTAACAGTAACGTACTTGACGCTAACTGGTTCGTCCATTTTATATACTGTATTCTGTTCGTGTAGTTGGTAAACCATAATGAGGGATTTCACAAGAGAAACTGCTGACATGTACTTAAGTTTATTATTATCATCATTATTATAATTATTACTATTATTATTAATCTCCTCTATGCAGGGTATTTACAATTACATACCAGAAACAAGCCATGTTTCTGGGGTATTATTAGCAATTATTCTACAGTTACAGTTTATGGTAAATGCAATGTTAGTTCCCACGTTGAATGTTTTGTAGTTTTACTTCAGTACTTCCCGAAGTAAATTTGCAATGCCCAATATAGCCGATTTCTATAGTTTTTTTCTTTTTATTTCGTGCATTCCCGGTCTGTTGCTCAGGTACTTTCTGGATCATTTTGAGATTTTCCCAGTTTCCCCTATTACTGGTATTATTATTATTATTATTATTATTATCATCATCATCACTGCTATTGTCATTATCAATATGATTATCAAAATTTACACCATAATTATCAATTACGCTTCCATTACCAATGGGTTTGATCTAAAAATACGCGATTTTCCTTTCGCTTTAAACATAGCTTTACGTAGACATTACGGATAAGCATATCGAAGCCTATTACATGTGCTGCATTAGGTCTATGGAAAACACAAATACCTTCACTTTGATGAGACAATATCATCTAAAGATTTGCGTCCATATAAAGTGTCCTTAATAACTAATTTAAGTTGCATGCAGATGACGTTTGATAGTTCAGTTGGTCTGAAGCTGCTGTGTCGATCGTGCCACGCGTCCATTAATACAGCAGTACTGGATATGCGCAAACCTGCTTTAATTTTGTGCCACGAATGATTTATTTCTTCTGATCGGCGCATACAGTTTCAAGAACCTTCTTCATAAACTTCGTGCAGAATACCGGTTGGTAAAAAAGAACTGCATTAAACACGTGAGCTTATCCTGTTTCGTGGTTAGAGCTACGTCTGGATTGTTGTAATAATTATCCTTCTGTTCCAATAAAGCAAAGTATTTCAGTTTAGAAGACGGTTCGTGGTTAACGTTTACGACTTAGGCTGTGCACTATATGGAGTTTATATTTCAGTGGATATGCATGGCTGCAGGAGACGGTTAATATGCTATGTGCCAGACAATGAAGACCGTCTTATCATATTATCTGTTGTTTCTCAGTATTGTGCGCATCTCCCCCATTTATTCATCTGCGCTTCATGGTTATGGTTTTCTCTCTTTGAAATTTCTTTTATGAACTACGTGATCCTGTACGGCATATATATATAATGTATGTATATTCCCACAAAAATGTCACCCCAGACTAGCCATTTACTGAAGGCTGGCTGATCTACGCGTCCAGTGAAAACTGATACAGTGGTTTGATACAAGACCGTTTCAATTTACAAGCTTCTGCTATGTAAAGCTATTCGTTCTGTATAATCTTTTAAAATACGAGTTTGGCAGAAGGAAAGACGTTACCGTATCCGGCGTAACAGTACTTACCACTGTCAGCTGGAAGGGAGCCTCAAGACTTGTAGGAACTGAACTCAAATATATTATTATTATTATTATTATTACGTTATTTTTGTAATTTAAGGCACTTACGAATTTTCCCACTTACAGCGCGATAACAAATTTTCATTCAAGCCGTAAATAGAAATTAACTCAGAACACCCTCCAATAATTTCGGCTGACGCCCACCCATTACGTTACATCCAAAAAAACTTGTTAGGCTAATACAAATTCTGTAAACTCAAATTTTCGTGACTGTTGAGTACGCAGACACAACTGAAAATTCTAGTTGGAAAAATTAACACTTTGCGTTAAATAATATATAATAGTCTGACCATAATTCCATGTTAAAAAGTCATAAAAAAAGCGTACACTAAACAGTGGGCACGAAACATGTTTTACATTTACAAAGAAACTGATTTATCTGACATGTGTGGCTAGTAACTTCTCGTCCGCTCCCTTTAAGTTCCACGTTCAATGAGTAACATGTTAATGTTACGCGTGTCTGTGAGGCAAAGGAAAACAATTCCAGCACCTTCATCAAATATTGTTATTACAAACCTACTATTAACTGCAGCGCAATCAACTTAAAAGCGTGAACCCCCAATCCAGGCAAGTGTGAATGTCAGGGAGCGCTGTTCTGCCTGCAGTCACGCGAAACGGTCTGAGTGAAAACTGATAAGAATTGTCAGAAAATTCAATGTCCCTATACGGTACAGAATATATCCTCGCTGAGCAGGATCAACACTGACATCACGGCGCAATTACGTAACATTATGAGACGCACGCACAAAATAATGTCACTTCGCAACTGCTCCACAGATAAATAACAGATTAACAAAACATAAAAAAGAGTATAACGTACCAGCGTCCTTTCTAGAATACGATCCTTAGGCGTAAAAACGAACGCAGCTGGAATCCTTTACCAGTTCGATATTACAGTGTAACTAATTCCTAAATTTTAATATCATTAAGGTAAAAGGAAAGAGCATTGTAAAGATACCCCACTTACTTGACCTGGCAATGATTACAACAGTGGGTGTCCAACAGAAACTGGGCTGGGCGACTTACCTGTAACAAAGAAGAGAATGTTAATGTATTTGCAAACGCTATATAGCAAGTATCAATATTCGTCGTTACACATTTACGGGTGCCTTGCGCTCACACTCTTCGTTCATTATCAACGTGTAAACTTTAAAACCAGGAGTAGTCCTCTTGCTGCTGGCCAAGGGCCAACACGAATAACAGCTAACAACTTCACTGCCAGCCTGCATACTATATTTACAATTATTACTGCTTCAAATGTCAAGCTGCATAAAATTCTCTATCGATACCACGGATGTTTATACTGACATCGAATCCTTCTATCGAATGAGAGATTTTAAAATTGCTAACTAATCACGTCCAGTCGTAAACACGGCATACTGTCTTTATTTGCCATTAGAAACTGTCAGGAAAGGACTAAGTGAAATATCGCTACACATCTAGCAGACTACACGGCGTCATAACCACTGTCTTCAGAGTCAATGCCAAGAGAACCTCAAAGCTACTATAAACCGGTGTGTTGAGTCACACGACACGCTAACCTTCCTACGCAACATATAAAACTGTCGATAAATTTTACTGAAATTCATGTGGCACACACTCGATAATGTGTTTCTCTAACCCCATTTTAAGTACGCCTACGCTTAATTACCTTTAAAGAGACTCGTTCGAGATTCTGAGTACTAAATCACAAAGTACAGCCTTCCCAAACTTGTCACATTGAATGGTGGGTAATTAGAATGGAGTTCCCATTTTTAACACTCAAAATTAAAAAGAGATAAATTTCCGTAAGGAATCAAAATAAATAAAGGTGTGTTCTGTGCATTCCTTCTAAAATTAAATTAAATCCCTACAGCCGTTAAATTTTTTATGTTGTCGTTAAAGAAAAGTGACGGCAATATGCCATTCGTTACATGTATGGATATGAATATGATTCGATCCATTCTTACGGCTGCAACGCATGTTAACGTGAGCACATTTTGAATAGCAAAAGTGCAACACATTAAAAAACGCTCTGCCAAAACATCGAAGCAAGAAGATCTATAAAAAGAGAAGTGAACTTCCACGAATTTCTAACCTCAATAAATTTCGTGTTAGAGAGACTAATATGCTTCCTTCACACTCGTGAGAAGCCAAACTATCAGCTGCTAAACAATACTATGTACTCTCTTGTTCGTTACTTGGTTAGTAAAATATCGCAGTACTAAAACGATCATTCAACTCGTGCTAAGTGTCTAATTTTGCTGATGTGTTGACAAACTATTCCAATCTACTTGCCCGTTCGCAAAGGCGAAGTACCATCAATGTTTTTCCTACGGTCATAAGCCTAAGAGGTGTCACAAGTTTGAAATAAAGTGTGCACACCTGTTCCTGCCGATCTGCAAGCTGTCAGCCTTATAACATATTAAATGAAACGTGTATAATGGGCTGAAGTATAGTTCGAACTGGCATTTCCTAAGAGGCTATTTCCCACACAGTCAACAGTCATCTGTTAATTATGTTCGGAAAGTTTAGTCCCAAATGAAAAACATAATGAAGCATTGAGGCCCTCTCAAAGCGTTCGTCTCTGACAAAACAGCAGCAACAAAACTTACACAGAAAGTAGCTCTTGAAAGCACCAAAGATGTGGTGTCAGTAAACCAAAGCTGTGGCAGCACGTGTAATGAAGATGTGAATCTCCAAATCAAAAACCCTAGAGCGGGGATGCACAAATCCCGGGCGTCAGGTCACCGTGGAAACTAAATTTTCTACTGAGGCGCCTAATGTCTGTGTGTAATTAGTTCAAAACTTTATTAACGTCACCCTTCCCGCACCAAAAATTTTGAAGTGGCTCCCACATTTCTGGAAATCTCTGCACCCTAGCCCTACAGTATAGTTAAACAGCCCGCCAGACAAAACTGGGGGATGTCGTTTCACGATTAAAAAAAACAGATGACGTTTCGGGTTTTAATATTATGCCTTGTGTTGTTAAAACGTATCCGTCTTATGCAACAATGCACATTGCAGCAATCTGATCAATTAGTAACGACGAGAACCGTAATTTTAGACCAAACTTTCGCCACTAATTAATGCTATCACATAATAATAACACAGGAATACTGTGAAAATAAATCAAGATTAAATAAGGGCTGTAACCAAAAACTCAACAATAACGCTGTCAACGGAACACAACCAGTCATACAAAATATTAATTTCTAGCACAATAAATGTAATAAATTAAAAGAAGTGCAAGGTACGTCGGTATGTAAAGATTTAAACATTGTTGAAAAACTATTTAGGCTACACTGATCCTGATTTAGGCCACAGTGCAGTTACCTAATACACGATTACCTTAAACATCAGTTTATGGTAAACCAAAGAGACAATACAAGCATACTTCATAACAACAAAGAAGTAATGTGAACAACTACGTGACAATCACGAGCAGAGGATTTTTCAGACTGCGTGCTGAAGAACTGCGTGGACACAGGGGGTTGGATGTGCAGAAACGCTGGAGCTTCGCAGTTCGTGTTGTATACTGAACATCATTAGCATCATGAAATCAAGGGGCATGGGACGGCTGAAGTATGCAGCACGCATGGGATAGGCCACAAACACGTACAAACCTTTGATCTGAAGACCGACGGGTAGAGTCCTCTCTTTTAGATTAGTGGACTGATAATATTAAAATGGAGCTCAAACACACAGAGCGGAAGGCGGAATGGACTGATATGGAAGAGAAGGGCTTTTGCAATCACGGTAGTAAGCCCTCCAATTCCATAAAAATTGGGTAAATTCTTCAGTGGATGTGCGAGTGATAGATTCTCTCAAATGTCTTGCTCCATGGACTTAATAATAATAACTTCACAGTCCAACACGTTGGCCAAATCAGTGACTAGACGGGTGTGTCATAAAGTACAAGCTGCTGGAAAAATAAAAAATTAACACAAAGCAAGGAGGACATCTGGAAGACCCAGGCATGGATGGGGGCAAAATGTTAAAAAGAACCTTGAAGAAATGGGGATGAGAAAGCCTGGGCTCAATTCATACGTTGCAGTGCACAAAGCAGTGGTGAGGGCTTGTAAATCTCTAGGTTCCATGAAATATATTGATAAGCCAAGCGAATGTTGACTCATCACCAAAGACTCTGCTCCAAGGACTGATGACGCGCGCAATAAAATGAAGGTCACAACCGACGAGAAAAACACAGGCTCCTTGCTAAACCAAGCGAAGAACTGAAACACGACTCACTGTCAGACGTTCGTTATCTTGACATATCTGTTGTAGGTGTAGATTACTAAACTACAAGTCATCCAAATCCAAAAAATCGCAAACTTTCGACATATGACACAGCTTTCCTACAAGACTCATTTATCCAACTGCGGCTATCATTGCGGTGTCTTCTGAGATGTGACCCCACCTAGGGTAGAAGCATGCAACCGTTTCGGCGTAGTTTACTGCCTCCACCTTCAAACTATAAGTGGGATAGGCAGTAGATTCCTTCGAAATGCCAGTAAATTTACATCAAGGATTTCTTCCATAAAGGCAAGGCTGGTATATTTCTACCAGACTACACGGTATCGCGTCCTATAAAAGTAGTTTTCAGAGTGTTTTTAATTTAAAAACACATACGCAAAGAAAGCCCACAACGCATTGCCAACACTGTCTCTGGATATATTACTACGAGTTCTAACCAGCTGCCTCCAGAACGCGTGACTTCTGAACCTTCATACGGGATACGAACTCAGATCCAGACACAAGCACCAGACACCAAAGGAATGGTGTCTCCAGTTACCAAGGATCAAACGAAGCATCTCGACACTGCGCAGGTCAGTAACCCACCGCGCAGCTTGCTCTTCTGTTCACCGCATCGCTCCGCCATCGTTGCTGGTAACAATAAGGGCCATTTTCTTATCAGTTCACGGTGGGAACATCACTTTTATGGACGTCAAACACCTTGCATCTACCCTCCGTAATGAACGTATTATTAGCACATCGAACTTCGTGGAACTTGAACAGAAAATAGATATATGATCATGACACTCACCACGCACGCTGTGGAATTACATCTATGTGAAAAATAATAAACAGCTGTAATGAAAATTACCTGCTTTACGTTGTTAAATTTATTGACAAAAGACTACGAGATAAAATAACTCATAAAACATATATTTACACTACTACGAAGAAATGGTGATGTTAAGTCTACAGAGTCATTCTTAAGTATCAAGTAACTACACAGACTGTATGGGAATATAAAAGTAGGTAGTGTCGAAAATAAGCGATAACATCATTCAATAAACACGACCTGTGTGCAACCAAGCTTTGACCACCCTCCTTGCAAAAACGAATGCAGTGCCCTTCGAAACTGCAAGTCTTCGTCCTGATAGTACAGAATGCATCTTAACATCGCCACTACAATTCAGAATTCAGTCCAGAGTCCAAAAAATCAGACAAACTGGCAATATAAAATAAGGATAATAAATAAATAAATAAGTTAATCAAAACGTTGCGACGTTACGACACTAACCTTCATCATCATCATCACCATCATCATCATCATCATTTGGCACTACAACCCTTTGTGGGTATTCGCCTTCCCAACCAAGTCTCTCCAAGTTATTCTATTCTTAGCTATTTCCTTCCAGTTTTTTAATTTCACCTTTTTTATATCTTCCAAAACATTATCTTGCCATCGTTGTCTTGGTCTTCCTACCCGTCTAATTCCCATAGGTTTCCAATATAGTGGTTTACTAGCTGGTCTTGTTTGGTCCATTTTTTTACTATGCCTCAGCCACTCACACGGCAAAAAGTTCATCCTTTTTTTACTTCAAGGTGACATTTATAATGGTGAATACGTAAGAAAAAAATACGAAGTACACTGTAATGTTATTTATTTGTATTTTGGTCATGGACAAATATTTGTAGTGGTATCTGGTGGTGATATGTTGTCGGTAATTCAACCAGCCAACTGTAGATTTTATTTTTAACTGAAACCAAACTGCTGAAATTTTACATCGCGTCAGCTTCCTAGCTGGCAGGAAATTTCCAAATTTCGAATCGCTTCATTACGACTGTTTTAACTGACTGTTCGATAAAACCAGCCAGTGTAACAGACGTACATTATCGCGATAACGGCGTATAATACTTTTTCACGCACACATCTTTAATTAAACCTTTCCAAAATATTTCCAGTCATAATCGGAGGCCTCAAATGGCCAGAGTTACGGATGTCCGAAAGAACAGCGCAAAACAATTAATATGGGAACTCGCCTACAATCTGTTAAGAGTATGAATTTTCAAAACTTGTGACCTGGAACTGATGCAAAATTCAATAAAGTTTCCTATCTGTTTCCCTGCAGCATGTTCAATCAAGAAGAAACTCTGATATGTGAACATTACTGTTCTGTCAGCAATATACACTCAGTGGGGAAAACTACATGCTCCAGCAGACGACACATACGATTCACGCCTTAAGTGGTTCACAGCATAAAATCTTACACCAGCGAACCACTCGACTAAAAATAATCCTCATTCAGAAATACGTGCACTGCCACAAGCATAATTAATAACGAAGCCGCTGAGGAGCACGAGTCGGTGATGACCTTACCGTCGTGGGTACTCGCGTTACACCTGAGTGAGGACACCCCTCGTAATGCAAGCTACATCGTCCAGCAATTGGTTCTGAGCCTGTCGCAGGATAAACATATAAAATATTCTTATATACTCTTGGACCTTAGGTTCGAGAGGTAACAACAAAATTCTACATGTACTGAAACTCCCTAGTCAATACACTTCTTACAAAAATCCGCCGATTCTATCATTCCATTGGCTCATCGATGTTGCCTGCAATATATTATAAAAATGTTCCTGACTGAAAACAGTCCAAGAAACAAAAACTAAAACAATAACAAGTGCAAGAATGATACGAAGAAGCGAAGGATACCAAACTTTATTATGGTCGTAGCTCCAGCCAACCAGAGAACTCCGCCGTTTTTCTTGGTCTACTCCTCCATACGCGGTTCTCCCCTCTTCCCCCCTGCTCATTCCACCTGTTTACCCCCCCCCCCACCCCCCCAATCTGCCGTGGCTTCTTCTTGAACGAGTGCGGAGACCTCAACCAGCAGCGTCAAGACAGGAAAAGTGGCTGTTCGGGATTCGCTTTCAGCATTAGTGTCTTGGTTGTGAAGGTGAACACTGGCAAGGCCAAGGGCAGTCTTCCTCACGCTATCACCGGCCCTCACCAAGGAAGGACGCACCTAAGCGGCAGGGCGAAGGCGCCACAAATATAAATTAAAGGACAGCCCGACTGTACAAGGAAGGGAAACAAGCAGAATCCTCCAGCTCACCGTCAAGGACCAGCAGGTACGTTGCTCTTTTACACCAAGGTCGCCCGGCACGTCTGTTAACACGCGGAAGTGTAATCAGGAGCAGTTCTGTTCTTAAGCATGATACATATAAGCTATTTTCACGAATAAATATTATGAATAAAGGCGAGCGACCCCAATGTCAGCAACTGCCACTCTCTTATGGAACTAGCGCACATGTACTCATCTACCATATTCTAAAAAAACCGACATAGTGAACACAAAATTATAATCTTACGAAGTAACCGACCGCATGCTTAAAAGGTATTTTAAACTTGTAAACAGTATCAGAATGACTTGAAAATTATCCGTAACGTATATAATTATTCATTCCAGTCAAGTACTTGTAGTATGTAGTCCGAGAAAAATATTGTCCCGTAACATATACAAGCAATGTAGGAGACATCAATGCGTGGATATAAAACGAGCATTCATTAATATAGGCATAAACTGTAGGCCCGCAACACACAAGCCTGAAATGTAATAAATTTAATACGTGTATAAGTGATGTAAAAAGTTGTAGTATTTGAAAATGTTGTGACACTAACGTGACACACCTTTGACTTTTTAAGCTGATGTTAACACAATCATGGAATTTCGTGAAATTCGCTGTAAAAATTAATAAGCTATACTAAAAATCCAAGAAACTTAACGTATTTTCATGCATCCAAAATTCAGGAATTAGGTACAAAAATAAACGTATGGGCTGTACACGTCCAATCGAATAATCCAGAATGCACTGTTACATAACGCAGCTCGGACTGGACAGAAGTGAATCGAAAGCATCGACCTTGACTTTCCGATCGAAGGTAATGAACTGCTTAACAATTTAATAATTCGATAGTGCCGAGGAACCGTGACCAATATACACATATACACAACCTAAGGTTGGTTAGCACGTGTAACCGTAAGAGAGATAAACCTGTTCGCAAATTCGTGAACGTTTTTCTCCAGTTTATAAAGTCACCAGGTAATGGTTCATGCATGAGTACCACAGCGTGACAAGAGGGGGCAATGCTCACTATAACAAAATATCTTTGAATCAAACATACAGAGTTGGGTTATTGGCCAAAATTATCAGAGGTTTTGTTACAATAACCACAACGAGCGGAAACCGCAATTTTCTTGCATAGTCTCACGAGACTCAAGTTCAAATTAAAATCCATCACACACGTCATGTAACAAGCACATCCACTCGCCTATGAGTTTAGCACTATTGACCAAAAAAAACCCCCAAAAACCCAAATTTCCACTGTTCTAAAGGGTCGCTATATATTAAATTTCCATTAAAACCACACCTGTATTCATGGACTGAAGTGCGTCACCGCCACATTCCATACAGTAAAAGGTAATACGAATGGTATAAAAATAACGGAATCCTCAGAGTAGTCAGATGGTTCTGCTCGAACTCACATGACATGAGAAAGTGATAATTTAAACGCTGATTCATATCCATGAAGAAACAGCAGTCAATACTTGATATAACGAAACAAATATTCTTCTTTCCATTACACGTGACCGCACAAAAACTCACGGTTCATAGAAACATGTCGTTAAAGACACCAAACTATGGCGGTTGGTACGCAAAATCGGAGCGACAGAAACTGATACCAGTTCTTATGGCTGAGGGTGTTTCGGAATACAGGTTCGTTCTGGTAACTTATGGAAATATACAATGAAAAACTTCACACAGTATTTAAAATCTGTCAACTGTGCAGGCACGTGAACTCAGGTGCAGTCAGTTTGCACGTATTCTACAAATACATGTCACACGTTATCATTAATACTCTCAAGTGCCACATACCGAATGTAAGCGCAGAACTAGAATATATTACGGAAAGCTACGACTGTGGATAATTTCGGGCTTCCGCCGCGAAGATGAGATCTGCACTCTTCTGGGATATTACGTTGCGTATAGTGGTAATTTCTTACGGACGTTTCGGGACAACCTACCAGTCCCAACTTCTTGACCCTTGAAAATGGGACCGAGAGTTCGTCCCGAAAACGTCGGTAGGAATTACCAATACACGCCGCGTAATGTCCCAGAAGAGCGCAGACCTCAAAGCTACAACTGTCCGTCGGCCCGCAAGTTTATCTCCCAAACTACGTGCAAGAAAAGGGACTAAATTTGGATGGAGCGAATACGGTTAAAGTACCAAATTTCGGAACATAATTTACGTCGTAGTACCACACACTACATCTGGCTCGGAATTATAGAGCCTTGTATGGAAAACTGCTAACATTAACTGTGGGGTCTAATTTAAAAGCATCGAATTTAGAGTGTCGTATCATAAATGAGGCAGATCCTGGTGATCGTGCGATCAAAAACGTAGGTGTACGGCCGATTCATTGCCGGGATCGCGGGTCCGAATCCCTGTGAAGACAGGGATGTTCGTCTCTTGTGTTTGTTGTGTTGTGTCGGTAGTGCCCTCTGGGATGATCTGACGAATCCTCTGAGGTATGTGCGTGTGTCTAACGTGTGTGATCTAGAAATCTCAACAACGAGGCGGCCTAGGCCCGAGTTGGGCTATTGCACCTCAAGGGGGAAAAAATCATTACTAAGATATGCCACGAAATTCAGTACATTACCCCGTAACACGAAACGTCGAGCCACTTATATTTTGGTCCTCGCTGACCCAAATAAATTCTTACCCTACATAAGGAGATTAATTATACACTATTATCTTACAGAACTAAATATGCTGAACATGAACAGTAAAAACGTTACTGGAGTACATATTTTATAGCCGCACACATCGTCTTTGACGGCCTGGATAAAGAACGCTTCTGGTCGATAACCATCAGTCTTCGACTGCCTTCTTTGTTTTGATGAGAATTGCACATCAATGAACGGTACAAAGATAAAGCTTACCGACTCTTTCCCGGGTATAAGCGGCCACGCCCCGGCCGCTCGTACGCGGGAAAGAGCCGGTACCCATTGCACAGGAGGCTGGGTAGGCCCCAGGGCAGGGATGGACGGGTGTGATATTCTCGAAATTAAGAACCTCCACGGAGACACAGTCTCCATAGAGCTGATAAGTGATCAAGCAATCAATTCGACTCTTACAGAACCTGTAGGTGCATCACTTCGATTATATGAGCCAGCTGAATCCAGTTAACAGTGGCGTACCCTAATTCTTTAAGACGCTCTTTAAATGTTCTGCTGCAGTCTTAGTTCCATGATTTGTTTTCCAGCCGAGAATACAATCCCTAGACTGCGTGCATTTCAACACACGAATAAGGTTCATTAACATCCACTGCGTGGTGCGCAGTTACTAGACATGTATTAAATGTGTGAAACATGACAGCACCGAATCATGTTCCCTGCCTTGGCACAAGTGTATCCAGTATTTCCATTGCAGTTACAATACCGGAAGATCTTCTGTCTACGTAAAAATGTACATGAAACAAAGGTCAAGCGGTCCGTCCCTGTGCTTAATAATACTAACACACGGTTGTGAGGACGCTCAGCTCGAATCGTGATCAAACCTCAGCACTAGATGGAGGCGACCTGTCAACTACACAACCGGACCGCTTTTCCCTCGGGCAAAGAGACGCGGTACGGATTCCACAGGAGGCTGGGTGGGCATCACAGCCGGTCTGGAAGCTTAGAACAATCTCCCTCCTTCGCCGCAAATGTAATCCCGTAACCTACGTCGTCCAGTCGATAGCCTGGTCACTGCACCGGCAGAGCTATTCCGGTGACCCACAGAATTCTGGACAGGCGAGTTGAGTCATGGGCAGAGTTTCTGTATGCGTGATTATGAAAGCCACATAACGGAAAGGAACAGTTGTACCTGAATATTTTATCACGTGCTGTTAACCATAATTCTAACTGTGGACGCGTTCTGCTAAGCAGGAATATCCACAGTGGCTCAGCTTGTCATTTCTCGAGGCTTTTCAAGTTCTTACGAGCTGTTATTCAACATATATATTTAAACATCGTATAACACCAGTATTCGGAAGCACAGCTCAATTTCGATATAACTAAATTATTAACAGTAACAGAATGACTGCAAAGGTACGTAAGGTGATGAGCTATACTGTCTTGCGCGTACAAACCGTCTATCAGTATTTGTACAAATCACAGCAGCCATAAATTCAATGAGCATCATCAAGGTTGCTACGAGAGTTACGCGGTAATACAACGGTACATATCAGTAACAAACTCAAAAATGTTTTAGCACCTACTTTCACGTCTAAAACACTTAAGCAAGTATAATTCGAAGAACTATGGAAGAGTGTGAAAATCCATCTGATGCAAAACAGATCAGCAGGGTTACAACAAATTCAGTTCATCGAAAAATACATACCGTACCATACAGTACACCGATAATTGATGTTTCTACGTTCAATTACATTGTGCCGAGTGGCAGGAAAAACAGTGAACGAGGTATGGAAGGATACCGGGCCTGGATTCATTTAAAGTATATCGTGAGAGTTGCCCAGACGGCAAGTGCTCTCTCTGTTCGAACTTCACCGGGAGGCTGACCATCCTGCCTGAAGTTTTACTGGTTTTCCCTCCGTTACTGCAGGCAAACGTCGAGGCAGCGCCGCGATTATCCCAAGACTGCTTCCTTGCACGTACTTTCCAGTTCATCAAGCATCAGTCTTCCTAGCATTAGGAGTTATATAGTAGAAGATGCTGACAAGGTTGTAAAGTGAACAACAAATAAACTTCTCTTTGTGTGCGTTACCAAAAATCACTCACCAGTTGTTAATGTTCTTTAGGAGAATTCATCCCCACTGTGCTTTCTAACAATTGGAATTATGATAAGTCCAGCCAAAACTCAACAAATATATTCTGTTATTCTCAACTACACGTGTATGTGCCGAAACATTTAGTTGAAAATAACAGAATAAATCTGTTGTGTTTTGACTGGACTAATCATAATTCTAGTTGTTAAGGTCGTTACAGTAATGGGGGTGACCAGAATTTTAAACCCACTACTGAAATTGTACATTTCCTTAAAGTGGACCAACACATCTGCCACAAAACGATTTGTGGTAGTAAATTTCATGCCAAATTTTACTAAGTCTTTCCCTACGAACAAAATAGCACTCATATAAAACAATGAGTAAACACATAGCCCATGAAACTGTAACAGAAAGAGTGTTGCAGCAAAGAACAAAAGGTATGATAACAGTTTCTGTCGAGTGAACGGCCTGATAGTGACTGACATTAAATTACATTTCACTGAACTGTGGTTAGTAAGTCAGTGAGTCCGTATTAGGAAGCAGTTACAGTAGGCAAACTGTTACAAAATACGCTGCAACCAGTTACTTCAACTCTGGCATCCAGTAGCCTGTAACATCTGTAACACAATAAGAAGGCGTGCCCCTACCTTCTTACTATCACAGCGACTTCATGGCCAGTCTATTTCAGAGGGGCACGTGTTTGTAAGAACATAGAGCTGGATGAATGTCACATCCACAATAATTAAAATCGTAACTGCCAATAATACTAACAATATCCACTATGATTATGCTTAGGTTCACATCTTTGTGATTTAATTAAGAATGCGTTTTGAATTTGAGTTTTGCTTGAAAAATTGAAACATTTTTAGTTACGAAGAATAGTGTGTGATGGCAGCTCACTTTGTTAAATGGCTGGCAAATGGTTTAAGTCAACATGCTACAATGAGGCAAAGAAAACTTTTTATAACGAAGACTAAACGATAAGTGGAAAAGGCTGTGTGTGTGTGTGTGTGTGTGTGTGTGCGTGCGTGCGTGCGTGCGTGCCACAACACACAAAGGGCAAGTGTAACACGAGCATGAGTCAAAGGCTCCCAATTTTAAATTATGAATCATTCAGTGCAGTATAGTTTACAACAAATGTGGCGACTTCCGTAGGATTTTTAAATAAATATTACAACAGACAGGTCGAATACGGACAGTATGGGAAATACCACGTACCTTCCGCGAATTCCCAAATTTCATTTACTTACCTGTTCAACAATGATGTGTCTGATAAAATGTGGAATGCCTTCGACAGTTGTCACCAAATACAAACCAGATAAAACATGGGACTTAATTGCTACCGTTCCGCTCACTTTGTCAGGAAACTTTAACACTGAAATAAGCGTAAGTGTAAAGTCTCTACGAAACGAATACACTGGGAGTACTTGAGAAGAAAATTTACGAGTAGAACACACGGGCCCAAAATAGTAAAATATAACTAGGCATATGTACCAGTAAGGTCAATGTAACTTATACCAGAAACGTTATAGACTTGCTAAACTAGATTCAAGGTATGAGGGTATTGTTGTCTTTAGTGTAATAAAATCTGGAACAAAAACGTGTAACCGCAAAAAAAATGGGAGAGAGATCATTAAGGCTTATAAGGTACGCATACGTATATTCGAGTAGAGCTGTTAATCTAGTACAAGGTCGACTCTACTAAAAGATGTGACTAGGAATGTGCCTACAGTTCGTGACCACGTAACTTTAACACTGCTTGGAAGCACGTAACGACACTTCTTCAAGAATTCGTTCGCCAGTAAGTTGGGCCAAACAGCTGTTGCACTGCACAGTGCAAGTCAGAAGTGACACGACTTTACATAATGTTCTCATTCCGCATCAAGAAAAGGCAGGACACGAAACATCGGAGGACTGTCATTAACACGTTCCTCTGGTTTGTTTTTAACAGAAACTATGAAGAATGGTACCGTGTGATTATAGTTGTTTTTTTTCCATTTTTATGAAAAATACCAATGACATTTATCACGATGAATGTAACAAGTATTGTACTTCCATAAATACGTTTCGACTCCTATGCCGGCACCATAATCTCTGTCAGTTTCTCTGATGCAAGTTTCTACATGTTTGGTGTGCCTTAGATTTAATCGCAGCGGTTTTTTTCCCCACATTACGGCAAACACTGTAGTATGTGATGATAATAATAATGATAACACGAACTACAAAGTTGTACCTGATTTTCACGCCATGCGCAACGTTCGATCTAATTAATGGGTAGCTGGTGAAGTTTACTTTACTATACTTTGACGTTGTAAACAGCATGCATCGTGTTTCACGTCACTTGACTGTCGGTACATAAAAAGTAACACAGACTACACCTTATTGTATTCGGCATTACGTGTGCGCATTTGGAGAATTCGGGGACTAGCCACAACTTCGTCTTCGACGGAATTTGACGAATCTTGCCTCTTTAACGCTTAGACGTAAAGGACTACATACGAATAAAGATACGCGTTTCGCAGTCTGCCTCAACATCCCTTCAGTCTCACTCGTCACGCCCGTCATATACTTAGCGCATAGAAAAGGATTATTTTGTTACAGTAAGTTTATTGAGGATGTAGAACTAATCAAAGCGCCACTTCTATCAATTAACCATCATGACCAGACAAATAAAATACACGGGAAAAATATCTGGACCGGGAACGGCAGAAGTTATTTGAAGGCTTATCCTTACAGTGGTGACAAACATATGGCGTAAGGTATAATCACCTATACGATCCGCAGTTCTTCGCGTGATAGGTCCTGAACATAACGGTGGCAGCGAGGTCCATGCACATCTCTGCACAATGATTACCTACACGATTATTCAATGACGGCTACCGAAAGTAACAGCTGAACGTGCCTGCCTGGAGGAACAACAACTATACAATTATATTTCTGGTCCACTAATGCATTTCATGTTTAAAAATAGAGCAAATTACATATCACAACAGCACACAGCAAAACACAACCTTTGCCTGGTATTTATTCTGTCTATCTCTCTGGAAGTGTTATGCGCTGACAGTTTGAATCAAAGCCGAGTGTCTTGTCCAAATAGAATTTGCTGTGAAGTTCAGCTCTTTCTGTTGGAGAGTAATTTAGAAACAATGTGGAACAGAGGCGCTCACGAGAAGCGGAACTCACGGATTTTGTCAAGTAATACAATATCTTTTGAAAAGCACAAAGATTTATCGTCCCTTTCACGCAAAACATTAATCTAAATAACATTCAAAGATCCAGTCCATATACTGCACTTATCACAAAGCGCACTGTGCCTACATGACGCAGATCTGTTGGTTAATGCTGCTTAGAGGAATAATCACTATTATTCTGTGGACAAAACTCGCGGCTTTGTGATGTTAAGCTAAGCTGTTCGTACAGTAAACAATGTGCTTCAAACTGCTATTGTGTTCACAAGAACTGACCAAGTTCATGGGCCTGTGTAACACTTCGTACCATGTTGTTAGGATCAGGGGTCATTAGCCACTTTCCCAAACTCCCAAGCAGAAGGATAGCCCATTGTGGGATGTCCGCAAGTCCTCACTCACCGTTTCCCAAGCCTCGATCCATAGCAAACGTCATGCCATCACGACATGGGGCCCATTCAATATGGAAATTTGATAAAACTGAAAAGTGATGGAGTTACGGACTGGAGTTTCAGTCGAAGCTTTTGGGATTTTTTCTCTTTATTACCACGTCTCCATCAGAATGCAGGGTTTCCCAGTCTACTTCTCTGGATACCAGAGGTTATTTTCTATGAAGACAGTCGGCACAAAGACAAGGCTGGAAAAGCATTCTGTATATATCCGCTGTTATAAACAATGTTTGCTCTTCACGGTGTGTTGCGCACGCACACACAGGCCACTGGTTACTTAAACAGACTTCCAGTATCTGCGGCTCTTAAGTCTGATGCAAGAGCAAAATTATTCCTCAGTTGCAGCAAATGTTAGTCTTCTCTATTTTTCAAATGTACGTATAAGCAACAAAGCATCCCCATGCTTTACCCCAGCAACGCACAAAATGCTGGTGAACTCGTCATACGTCTTTACAAATTCAGTTTTAAATCCGCCTTACTTCTTTGTCTTATTGTAGTGGTTTCAAATGCGGAAAATCTAATTAAGTTTGCTCCTACACAGACAGTTCAGCTTAATGTGACATAGAAGTCAATATATCCTTTTCTCGAAATGAAAGGTAATATATATACACACACACACACACACACATTACACTGTAAATCCTAAGGTAATAAAAACAGTGAATCAGAATAACATCGCTCGGCATTACTCATGATCATCACCTAACTTAAAAGAGACGAGACGTTACGGAATTACCTATTCTTAATTTCATGCTGGGTAATTTAACTGCAGTTGCTTAGTGCACTAACACGTTTAAGTAGCCAAAAAGGCTACATTCGTAAAGTCCAAATCCTAAAGGGCAATGTCTAGCATGGCAGTTGGGTGTAATTCCACGTCACGGTGTCAGCATGAACTAGAATCCTACGAAGCAGAATGTCATAGCATGGCAAGACAGACGAGCCGAGTGGCACGTGTTATGCGGAACGTCGGGCGGTATAGTAGCTGAATGGGTCACGAGGCATACCACAGCCAATGAAGACGGTGCCGGTCAAGGATCCCGTTACGACGGTCCAAGCCGACACGTTGCTAGCAGGTTGCATGCTACATTATACCGAAACGATGTAGCGTTTTAAACTTGGGTGGGGATAAAAGCTATCGATCGAACCCTAAATAGGAAAACAATTGAAAATATTGATACTGTATATACCAGTCTTACAGGAAATGGCGCCGTGTAGATTGGTACATAGTATATTGGTATATAGTCAGCGTTGTACCAGTTTAGGGGATGTCATATCGCAGAATACTGCAATATTCAACACGCTGGAAGAAACTCAAAACTTGCACTAACGCTGCACTTTCAATTCCTCCACTTCGTTCCTCAAATTATCAAAGGAAGAAAACGAGTTCTCTCACAATCCAATACAAAAGGCGTATCCGACGTGTCAATGAATAAACCACAAAAATAGATTACACCTGAAACTTTAATGGCGTCGAGGATATGTATTTCGGTCTTCTATACAACCCTGTGCAATACAGTAGGTGTTAGCACCTTCTGGAGAAAGATAATGATTCCATCTTCAGGGAATACGCTACCCCAGAAAACTATAGCATAAATACAAAACCCCTCATTTCTAAACAAGTCTTTACAGATGCGTGGCGAGCTAGACAACTTGCTTACTGGCTCCATACGCACGCGCGTTTAGTAACCAGTTTTGATTTATGCATCAACTACCTAACGTTCCAACTATACTGTATTTCGCATTTGTCGGTAAATAATAATCGAAAAATTCGACCCCGCGCCACTGAAGTAAACGTGTACGCCAAACACGTTGTGTCCGCCCCTCCACATCGCACTAACTGACGTAATTTATCAGAACTTACTACAGCTGAACAAAAAACGTCACTGCAGCATCTCACATTACCGCTTTATGTCCCTGAATTACCCCCACACAGCACAGCTCACTCAGAAAAGACAAGGCAAGACGTCACACATTCGTACCGTCTAGTAAGTAGCTTTACCGTGTGTTATCCATAATGTAGTTCCGTTCTGCGACAAACTGGTATTAATAAAGACAGAAGTGTAACGGACTGTACGCCCTTCAACAGAGCATTTAACTTCGTGGTATAAGGCAAGCACGCTGATGCAGACAGTGACCAACACCTTCCATTTTCAGGTCAGAAATCCCCGTTGTTTTATAGAATTATAAATATAAACAAAGTATATAGTCAAACACAACTCAATGATTTTTATTAAGGTGTATATATAAGTATATACATCAATTACCAACGACCAAAACGTGCCATCACAGAAGGTCAACAAACTTCCGATAACTTCCATAGACCTATGTTACATCGTCACAAAAAACCACTGCATCAATGAAGAATCCATAAACACAGTTAAATAGAATAATTTTTAGTACCCACACCACATTCCATGATTATAATACCCTGTAATTTTAATATTCTATATAATTAACTGCCACTAACTTAATTTTAATACTACTATACAGTGGAATCAATGTTAAAATTTGTATATGTTATAAGAGATCTCGCAGGTAACAATAACAATAGCATCGTTTATTGTATATTTTACTTTACCAAGAAAAGTAATCAACCTTAAGATGGCTCATAACTAGAGCCAAAACATGTCGTTGAACGAAAAAATGTAAGAAATGCACCTTAATAAAATTACTGAGTTGTGTTTGACTGTATACTGTTTATATTTATAACCTTCCACTTCATACACATTAGGATCTACTGAAACCTACACATTCAGAATAACTGAGGCATACTGATAGTTTTACAGGCACCGTACATATCTCACGCGATTTCAATTCCAGAATGAGTACGGAGTAAAAAATTATCGTTAATTACGCTGCATTACCAATGCAATAACGATATGAGTACCTGGTTTACGCTAACAGAAACTACCAAGCTGAATAAAGAGAGCCCAACTTGATGTCACTTGCTTTTTTATTTCATTATTTAATGCTCAACATGTTTCGGATGTTAATACATCCATCCTCAGGAGCTTGTGACTTATGTGTTGAGTTTTTTCAGGGGTTGTATTACTCTGGTTCGATGCGTGTTGGTGTTACGTTGTGGTTCGGCTGGGGTGGTGTGGTATCCGTATCCAGGCTGAAGCACTACTCCGAAACATGTTGAGTATCAAATAATGAAATAAAAAAGCAAGTGACATCAAGTTGGTCTCTCTTTATTCAACTATCAAGATGATGCACGGTCCAACAAACATAAGAAATCACTAAATTTATCTGCAACATAAATACCTGATACAGTCGGCCTATTATGTACAGTACAACTCTGAACAAATCGCAGCTCACCAGTTGTCTCAAGGATATGGGTTCGCCTTCATATTTTTGGAGACTTAGGGTAACTTATTGCAACGACTGTTCACATTCCCAAGATATCCGCTATAGGCGGTTTAGAACTTCAAAGACAAGGGGCTTTTGTGAAATATGTTCGCTAAAAAGTAAAAATGGTATCCCTCCGCAATGATTCTTGAACTTAAAAAAAAAAAAAAAAAAATGACGCGCTAATATCATACCCAACCCACAGAAAACCACAACTGTTATTCTTCAGAGCCGAATCACCCTAGCGTACTGCGGATTGACTCTCCGTGGTTTCGACCATTCTGAACAGTTCGACTTAAATCGGTCTACTTGTAGGGAGCCTGCGGCTAGAAGACAACGCAGTACCTGCTTTCATAATTACTATAGTTAGGCACGTTCCTCCGATACAAATATGTGAAGGGAAAAATAGATAACGCTGCTACGGAAACCTGAGAACACGATGTGAACCTGTTTAGGAAACATACGTGTTTTAAGCAATATACATAGCCTATAACCTCTCCGGGCGTATATGTGAGTATCTTTTATACGAAGAAGCCGAAATTTCACTACAAATTACAAAGCATAGCCTAAATTAATTTTAACGGCACTTACGTAGTTGCTGAAGTTTTGGACAGTCTTAACGTGAGAATGGAATGCTATTCTCGTAGAATGGATATCATGCTGTGTTGTAATTAATAACAATAATAATGGTAAAGTTGGCCCTGCGCATGCCCCATACAGGCATATGGGGCTGTGGAGGTTAGAAACACCCGTTCTTAACCTTTGACCTACATGAATAGTTGTCAGCTTCATACTGCGACCGTTGCCGCTACCAATGAACAGGAGGATGGGTGGGCACTAACACCAGTCCGGACGATTTGGAGAAGAAAAAATTCTCTTACTTCAGCCGGGAATTAACAATTACTCGGTCGTCCAAAAATGGAAACAATAATATAGATAATCCACCCGTGTTGTTAAAATTTTGTCGATTTTACTTAAAATAAACATAATAATAAAATTAATTGAAGATGATCAAATACCGGGGTGGTTAACGGCAGGAGTAACATTCCTTATAACAAAAAAAAAAAACGAGAACACTGAAAATCCAAAGAATTACAGACCTGTGACTTGTCTGTCTACAATACACAAACTCATTACATCTCTTATAAGCAGAAGTATGCAAAAATATATGGATGATGAAAATCTGATGCCAAAAGAACAAAAAGGGTGCTGCAGCGGATCAAAAGTATGCAAAGATCAGCTGCTAATTTCAAAAGAAATACTACAAGAATGTAGACGCAAGAAAAAAAAATTGTGTATGGCATGGATTGATTAACAGAAAGCTTTCGACAGGGCGCCACACAGTTGGACAATCAAATCCCTAGAGTTAACTGGGATCAACAATCAAGTTATATTATTCACCAAGAAGGTCATGAGCTACTGGAGAACACGCATGCGCCTACACGCAGAAAATAAGCTAACAAAAACAGAAGACATAAAAATATAATGTGGACTATTGCAAGGAGACTCACTATCACCACTGCTATTTTGCATTTGCTTAATCCCTCTAACTGAACAGCTGAATAGGTTGAAAACAGGATACGAAGAGCACACAACAAAGAAAAAATATCACACCTACTTTACATGGATGATTTGAAGCTGGTTGCTAAATCACAGGAAGAGCTCCAAAAACAAATACAAACAGTTAAAACCTTCAGCGATTATGTCCATATGGAATCTGGACTTGAAAAATGTGCCAAGATTGCATTTAAGAGAGGCAAACTAGCTCACTCGTAAAATTTAGTGATCGCCATCAACAGAGAAATACAAGAGCTAGAACATGGAAAAACGTACATGTACCTGGGAATTGAGGAAAGTGAAGGCATAAAACATGAACAAATGAAAGAAAGATTGAAACAGGAAAACAGCAGGAGATTAAGAATGATACTGAAATCTAAACTGAAAGCCAGGAATAAAATTACAGCAATTGGAGCACTAGCTGTCCCAGTATTGAGATACAGTTTTGGTATAATTGAATGGAGAACTGAAGAAATAAAAAATATTGACAGGAAAACTATAAAGATGCTAACGATGTACAAAACGCATCATCCAAAAGCTGACATAGACAGGCTATATGTAAAGAGGAAAGAAGGAGGGAGAGGACTGGTACAAATCGAAGCGGCATATAAAGCAGAAATAATTAATACTGCAGGATATCTTAGCATAAATTATAAAGAAGACTAGTTTGTAAACATTGTCAAAAGCCATGAAAGCACGCAACCAAATATGAACTCAACAATTAAGACAGCAGCAAAGATTACAGAAGAATTAAGTCAACCAGATGAGAAGAGTGACGCAAAACAGAATGGAATACAACACACAAAGGCAAGATTGGGAGAGTTTTTAAAGAATAAATGGAAAAACAAATTAATGCATGGGATGTACATTAGAAATATAGATAGACAGCTTATTAGTGAAGAAGACACGTTCCTCTGGCTATCGAAGGAGACCTAAAAGCAGAAACTGAAAGTGAAATAGAGGCAGCACAAGACTAGGCGCTACAAACAAAATATTACGCAACAAAAATATTGAACACAGAGACAAATAGCAAATGCAGACTTTGCCAACAATTTGATGAGACAATAGACCACATATCAGCATGCCCAGTACTGGCAAAAGAACAGTAGATAAAAAGACTTGATAGAGTGTGTGCACAACTACACTTCAACATATGCAGGGAAGCAGGGGTACAATTGGACAAACAACACTGGTATGAAAATGTACCAAAATCAGTAGATACAAGTAAAGGAGGTAAGGTAACCATACTGTGGAATCAACAAGTACAAACTGACAGAACCATCCCCAACAACAAACCAGACATCATAATCCGTGATAATGAAAAGG
>Ga0123354_10001840_pt1 | contig 26803 bp, 14 predicted proteins | sample TergutLab28metaG_2_FD_97872 | JGI IMG/M metagenome (GOLD analysis project Ga0123354, IMG submission 97872) | Labiotermes labralis P4 segment gut microbial communities from Petit-Saut dam, French Guiana - Lab288 P4 | ecosystem: Host-associated > Arthropoda: Insects > Digestive system > Gut ...
CAAAAGCTGCCCTCGTCACCTAAATGAAAACAAAAGAGAAGAAAGCAATAATGTATCCTGCATTATTTAGCCTACAATTTCCATCACACATCTAAATATGAAAAGTAATCACGAAATTCAAACTACACGCCTCAAATATACTAAACTCCAAAACCAGAAAACATTGGTTATTTTCCACTATCACAGTCCATTTATCACAAACCTACCAACATGTTTAAAGACACCGATACCAATATTACATCGCTGTCTTCTAAATTAGTGTTGTTAAAAAAACAACGTAAAAACAAGGAACTAACTAGTAGAATTTATAGAATTAAATTCCGTAATTGCAAAAATGTGTGGGCCAGAAACAACTAAACGTAAAACAAGATGTATGGAACACAAATCATCCACAAGGAATAACAATCCATTATCTGCCTTGGCACTACATGCAATTAATAACTATCACGATTTCGGTCCTAAGAACGAAAGTACGGATTTCATTAAAACACTTCAAAAAGGATAGCCTGTCTAATGACTTGAGAATTTTCACATCCAAATCTATCAAAAATTAAGGTACATTAATTGATGAGCAAAGTATTGGAGATAATGTAGGACAAGCATTGAAACACACATGTGCGTAACATTTGTCTCCAACGACAAATAACCAGTTCACGTAGCAATGTCAGTACCGTGCGTTTCCCTGTATAATGCGCAACACACATATTGATTATAACGTATGTACAGTACAGTACAGCTCGATCAATCATAGTCAACAATTTTAAATTTGTATATCCAGGTATTACTTACAAACTGATGTGTCTTAATTCCAAACTACACATTAAACACTAAACATTTAAAGAAAAATTATCCACATTAGGATGGAAGATAAAACAAATAGAAATATGAAAGCAACAACACATTTCGAGGGAAATGAAAGTTCATCATAGAGGAAGAACACTTTAATGTCTTCCATAATCTAATTTTTAATAATAACAGATACTCAATAAGTACTAACAATTTACTGCAATATCCTATATTTGTATATTCTACATATAGAATCATAACGTATACACATAATTACGCTACACATCCCTCTCATTCTTTGTGCGTGTTTCAACAGAATTTGCTTTATTCGGACTAATCGTGTATTGGGATGAACACCATGTGATAATAAAATGTATTGTTGCTAGCAGTAAGTGCCTTAGTTGGAATTATATCATTAACAGCTGTAGATTATCACAAGTGATGACAACAAATTAATATAGACACGTCACGCCATCTGATAGGCGTTGTGTCATTTCCCGTCAACTAGCTTTAAACACAAAATCCCCGCGTGCAAAAAACACCCTGTGTTTTAGATGTAAAGGGTGTCTAAAAACTGAAAAATAATATCACCAGCACTTTTAGTATGTCCCATTGAAACGCAATATTAATAGCAGTAAAATAAATAAAATGTATGGACTTGGATTCACGGGAATTGGCATAACAGCGAGCGCTGCACTGTCTGACGTCATGCCAAATTATCTCAGGCGGATAAAGCAGTGTATCTGTGTTTCTGCCCTTATGTGCTTACTGAAGCAACAACTTCTCTGTATAACAATGTATAATGACCATTCATGTCAAGCACAGTAGCTATCAAAAAAATATGATTTTTTTACACAGCCGAGCGAAATTCAGACATCGAACAAAGAATATCGTAAATACAACACGCTGTACGCTTGATACCTGCGTACCGATTGGCTTGCAGACGATAAATGCTAAAGGCAGAGGAGACTTTATCGTGCCAACTAACTCTGAATCACCATTTTGTGGTAAGTTCTTTGAAATATATACGTAAAATATGTCATTATGGAAACGAAAATTACTCCAATATCCACCCTAAATGAAGGATCAGTTTCCGTTTCCTATCTGTTTATATGTTACCACCATACATCCCGTCCTCAGTAACATGATTTTAAGCAAAAGTCTGTCTTTTTTAAATCACACCCAATTAATCTCCACGCCTTTTCTATTTCCAGCAGTAGCAGGCCTTGATTGCATTTCATTTATATCAATGAACTTAGATCAGTATCCATGCCGTACGTCTGAAACAATGACAGCTGTAGAGTTCCTCCAGACGCCTTAAGTCCTTTAAAGCTATTTATATTTCAGCCCTCCTTAACAACCATCCATTGTGCAATATGCCAGTACTGCAAGGTCACAAGTTGACATTTCTGGCTCTTGGACCTGCACGATAAACATTCGTGTACTCAGCTCATGCTACGGTAAATTCAGCATAGGCCTTCCATGTTCTGCTCCAGACAGTTCCTGTTGCCTGGAGAGGCTTATTGTATTAAGGCATTTTATCTACGGATAAAATTATCGGTCGAAACATATTTCAATATATTATAACTTAGGTTTTTTACTTTTACCTCTATTAAGAACAGTTCACAATTATTCGTACTGCCATCCCATCACTCATCCACACATTCCTCGTCAAATATGAGGCACTTTATACCGTGTGCCGACATTTTCTGCTCCGTATTCACACAAATACATATCCTGTCTTATCAGCCGTCCTGTTACAGCTGATTACACCTCGCAGTCATCTTCAGCTTTGTGGCAGCAAACATTTTGCTTCAGCGTATGACAATAGATCGAACTCCAACATTTCCAATAAAATCACCATCAGCATTGCTTCCTTAGTTACGTTATTTTGCTCCATGTCAAAATTCTGACTGATTCTTAGGCTTCTTCGCAAAATTGCGAAAAGCGTCTATAAGCGTGGTCATGCCTATCCGTCCATCCATTAGCCCGCATGGGAATTTCCCAATGAAAGACTTTTCATGGTATTTGGTAATTCAGTATCTTTAGAAAATTTGTCGAGAAAATAAAATACTCATTAAAATATTAGAAGAATAATGCGTACTTCATATGAAGATGTATTTACATATGTAACTCGCTTAATTCTTCTTAGAATGAGAATTGTTTCAGACTAAATTTTGGCGAAAGTGAAAACAGAAAAACACGTTCACGCATTTTTTCCGAAATCGTGTATTGTATGTGATCATGGTACAGCCAGAGAAGCTACAGATATAAACATAATACGGCGCATGCGCATTGCATGCTGGATACCCAAGTCTACAAACACACACACACAATTTGCAATACTTATTGCTTTTCCACTGCAACAATAATTACACGGACGCACTTCAATATTACATTATAATTACATTTATTGCTGCATATAAACCAAGTAAATAAAGAAAGTAACAGAATCCCTCCCTTCCCCTTTCCTATCATCTTAAATGTAACAATACCTTTCCAAAATAACATCATATATTGATTAAGATTAGATTAGATTCGCGGTCGTGAGCTGGATTTTGGAAAAATGATAGAGCCGCTGTATGTGCCATAAGAACAATACAATACAATAATTTATTTATTATTTATAACATTATATAATATTTATAATTTATTATTCATCAAACTCACCTTCATCACTCATAACTGAATCGTTATCCGTCACCCAGTCACTATCATCTTTATCTTCACCATCGTCCTGCCATAGGTGTGGATTAGAACCGCGAACTAACTTCATTTGTTTACGAAATCGGAAAAAACTAGTGTGGATTAGATTCGGGTGGGGATTAGATTCGAGAATATACAGTATTTATCCACATATATTGCAATTGTGTGTTCGCAGTGTCGCAGGCTTGAACACACTGGACACACAGTCCACATTCGAACATTCTTCATCAACACAAGGCACTGGGATACACCGCTGTGAAGAGTGTCACGTATGGAGCTGTTCAAACAGCAACTAACTCCATGATGCAAAGTGATTTTGGGAAATACGCGTAATAATTCTTTGTCTTTCCTTTCTCTGATGGTGGAACGTACGACAAAGTCACAACTGCACTTTGTTTTTGGTTTTGGTTTTGCACTTAAATTAGGCAAACAAAATAAATGAAACTTCTAATACATCAAAACATCATTCATTACCTCATTCATCCCAACATATATTGAAGAACCCAGCCCTTCCCACAAATATCAACTGAGAGATGCAGTGAGACAGACAGTACGCATGTCATCAATAAACAATTCTTCACATTCTGTAAAGACCAACAGTATGTACCATTATTCGCAGTAGATACAGTTGGAATATATTTTGCAACATTGGATATTTATTATATCTTAAGGAAAAATATATGGAGAAATTGAACACTAAACTGGCGGCAAATTGAGGCAAAACTCTGCTGTTGGTGCAGTGTTGGTTAACCAAAAAGGCTACTCCTGTCTATGCCAATAATCAGCATGATCACACTGCAAAACAAAAACTATATGTTTCAAGTGCAGTTGCTGTAGACACAGAACCCACAAGGAAAGCACTGCCACAAAGACAGACAATGCCAATGAAAAGTTACATGCCTGATAAAATAATGCAGGTGGTACACAACATCAAGACCAGCTACACTAAAAAGCAGTAACTTAAATTATGAGGATCACACCCTAACAATCAGATTACAGAAAACATACCTAATACAACATATCTCCTAGAAACTGTTGATAACAGTGTTTCAAATGGCCGCATCTTGATTGTGAATTATTTTCTGCAAAGAAATGATGATGTGAAATTGTTGCAGATATTTAATTTAGAACATTTAGCAACAAGGGCAGAAATGCTCGCCCAATTAATCACTTCTGTGAAATTACTATAACCCATTCTGGAAACAAACCTAGATACAGCACTTAATGACATTCTGAACAACACACACTTTGATGGCACAGGAAGCATGAAACCTTATTTCGTGTGGTATGTCAAGATGGGGATGAAAAAATTATTAAACTGCAAATGGAAACAACAGTTTCAACAGACACTACAACACATTCACAAAAAAAAAATATCTCAAGAGAACATACAGTTCAACAAAAAATTTACATACAAGAGATACATCATTGTTCACATCACCAGAGACATATACAGACACAGAAGTAACACCACAAACCACAAAACCATACACATTACCTATAGATACACACAAAGCAACATCTGTCTCTATTGAACACATTTATTCTTCTCAAAATACACTGTAATATCTATTTTTGTTTCTGGACTATTAACAGTTTAGCATTATATGTCCATGCATCGCTAATATATTCTCAGAGTACAACCAATAAGATGCAATGTTTCGCAATTTAATTATTTCTGTAAGACACTGTACATGTTTCAGACAGTTTTTCCATCCATCATCAGGAGCTCGAAACTGCACATACAGCATCAGACCAATACTGCTACCTGCTGCTAGCCTGGACGGCTAGCAGCAGGTAGCAGTATTGGTCTGACAAATGCCTGACGCTGTATGTGCAGTTTAGAGCTCCTGATGATGGACAGAAAAACCATCTGAAACATGTAAAGCATCTTACAGAAATAAATAAATTGATAAAAGTCGCATCTTGTTGGTTGTACTTTGCGAATATATTAAAAGTGTTGTCAACAGCCCAGATTACACAGTAACAATCAAATGACAGTGAATTATGGAAAGGATTTGAAGGAACAGGTAGTGCCATTATTTAAGGTACACATAGGAATCTGCTTGAAGGAAAAGAAAAAAAGTCAACACTAGAAGGTGTTGATGATGCTGTATAACATACAGATACATTCTTTTTCCTCTTGGACTTTGTCCATCATGTAACAAATACACAAACCCTAAAATACTACGTTTCAGAAGCCAGCTCTGCTTCTGTCTTCAGACAAGAAACACCTAATCTATTGGGTCCCTCAGATCCACCGGTTCCAATTGCTTGATCTGAGGAGTCCAATAAATCAGGTGCTTCTTGCCTGAAGATGGAAGCCAAACCAGCTTCCTAAACGTAGTGTTTTAGTGTTTATATTTCTGTTACACGCTGGACGAAGTCCAAGAGAAGAAAACTGCATCTGTAAGAAAAAAAACTGCAGAATAGTCAGTCATCACATCCAACCAACAACTCTACAGGCAAACTACTCAGGATCAAAAAGCCACTTCATAAACAATTGTTTGTATTCATGTGTTTAGAGATTAACTTGTTCTAAATGCAAACAATGATATTTTGGACAAACTGGAAGGAATTTCTTAACCTGTTTTAACAAGCACTTCACAACAGTAACTATAACTAATATCTCAAACGCCTGCTAAAACACCAACAGCCCTTTGGCACCACTGACAATACCCTGTAAATCCTACACACCATAGAGAAAGGTATACATCCCAACACAACAGAAAAATATTACATCTATAAACAAACAAAAAACAACCAAATTAATGACCAAAATACCTAAGAACATAACAACACCTTCAGAGCTTTATCTCAGCTAGACCAATGAACAACAATCACCTTCTTCTAATAAGCAGCAGTCTTTCAGGCCATACAAGATAAAGAACAGATCTTCACCTACATACATCTCATCAACAAAACCTCATAAGTCCTCTTTGTACTCATATTCCTTAGTACAAGAAAGACAAAAATTTATGTACCGTCCACTATAATTAATAACAGAAATTTACTGTTTTGATTTCAGATTTTATATCTTCCAAATTAGACCACAGTAAAATCACTACCACAAAATTTCCAAGGATTATTCAAAAATAAATAAGAACCTCAACATTTCACTTCATTATTTTTAACATATTTCTCTGTCACCAACATAAACATTCAATCCTTTACTTTCATTCTCCAGGCTCACCATATAAGCTCATAACCTACATACTACATATTTGAAAAGATACTTCTACAAAAATAATTCCTTCATCCAGTATATACTCAAGGTAAGTAAACTTTAAACCTAGACATCTACCCTACAAAATCCCCAAAAGTAAAATTTATACACCATAATCCAGCACCTTACATAACATAACCTAAAACTGGCAAAGTCAAGAACTCCAAACAGCTGCAATACCTCCTACTTCAAGATTCATTTCTGTAACATAACCCTATGTATTACTACTATCGTATATGAAAATGAGATCTCAATTCTTTCTATGGCACTTTATGCTGATAATTTCCTCCCAAGTATTTCATACATAGTGTGTACTACCTTAATATGGCCAAAGTTAGCCACGATATGTTGCAGACTACAGTTTCTGTTGTGACAAGACAGATTACTGCAATATACTTCAGCCAACCTCTTGGCCGAGGTTTGAACCCAGAAACTACAGAATATATGCAGTAGTGTTGGCCACTTAACACTACATTAAACAACAACAATGTAAAGTTACATTCAACAAAGGTGTTGAGTGCAGTTATGGAAAAGAAAAACTTGCGTTCTTGAATATCCATTTTGTATCTGTGCAACCATGCTTCAAACGGTGCTTCCTGCAACTTATCCCAGTAAACCCATTCGTGAAAAAAATTGAGAATATTAACCCAAGACAACAAACATTGGCAGCAGACAACAGATTATTGGAAAATTTAACAAAAGCAAGAATGATAAAAGGAAAGAAAGCAGAAAGCATGCAATCCTTAGTAACACTGTTGTCTTACAAACAAAATCGATTTCATAGTTATCCACTTCTCTGTCAGTGTCTCCATCTCTGATCTGGTAGTTCAGTGAACACAACAAAATGTATAGTGCAAGTGCAATTTATGACCACTTCTGTTTCATATTTTCACAATCAATATGGAGTGCCCCAACATATATAACAAACTGTATCATGCATACACAGTCTATGTCCACTTATTATTTCCCACTTTTCCAATCACTATGTTGTGTCCCAATGGTAAATACAACCAACTGTATACTACGTAGCACAACAGCAATCTACGTCCACTACCGTTTCATAGTTTTGCATTTGCTATGTTGTGCCCCAACTGTAAATAATAAATAAAAGTAATGGGATATTTTGATGACATCAGCCATGCAAACATGAAGTTCGTTTGGAGATAAACAATGCATGGCAATCAACACAACAGAATATGCAAGACAAATTTTATTTACAAAGTTCTGAAGACCATCACAGTCTCTACAAACATCAGTGACATGAAGAGTGATGTGACTGCATGCTCTGTCTTCACGTACATGTGTGACAACACACAGCCATCTGACTCATCACACTGCCTATGACGATGCAGATGCAGCCAACATTGCAACGCTGGACATGCATTTCATCTTCAAATGGACAATCATCAAAGATTTCAATGTCTACAGCAGCCTTCAAATCTTCAAATAGAAAGCACAAATTGTCAATGGGAATGTATGCTCATGAGGATATTATAATAAATGTTATTATTTCACTAGTTTATTTTAACAAAATGTTAACAAATACTCACTTTCACTAGTATGGTTATACAGAATGTAGGCGCACGCACACGCACATGTACACGTACATCCATGTAGAATAAATATTTGACACATGATTCTCAACAACAAACACACGCAATATAAAATATTTTACATCTAGAAGTATCTGGGTTATCTGGAGAAGACCCATATGAAATGGAAGAAGTTCATATCAACTGGAATTCCACAATAATAAAATTTACTTTACACGTGTATATCACATTTCACTATGGCTCATAAGCGTAATTCAAGAACACTTTATGACACAATAAAAGCAGGGCAGGAAGAGATGCCCCTGTTATTAATTAGCTAACAAGCAGTTATGATACATCAGCATGGAGAGCTATAGCTCAAAATACATTTTTAGCTCTTTTTGCATCAGAAGAAACGCCCAGAGTAATCTGCAAGTGACAAGAATTTAAATGGCCACCAATACTTTGCATTTAACTGGTGACAAATTCAGGCAACTTTGGTTTTTTAAACTACGCATCAACAGGGTGTAGAGTGTCACCAGTCTTCAGGAGGAAAGGGTTAATGTCAGCAGTACTAGGGGGCTTGAACAGGTTTGGACTGGAGTTTATGACAAATCCAGAACCAATGTGGACACAGTAGAGACACCAAAAGTCTCTACACCTGTCAGGAACCAAACTCAGTTCCTGTTTGCACCATACCCTTATCATAATTTAACCACACACAGTACTTCCAACATGAAATAATTTAATATATGTATACAAAGGCATGTAGTTCACAGAACACATGACAATTTGTTATACTGGTCACTCCAACACAGCCATACCTCTTGTAGCCATTACTTCTGGAACAGCATGAAGATCAGCATTCTCAGATATGACTTACAGCCCAGTGCCAGTTCTGAACATTCAAGAAGGACCCATCATCAAAGCAGTTAACTGGAAACTTGCAGCAAGTGTAAAATGTTATCAGTAAAGTACAGTTACTGTACAGTCTTAAGTAAACACAGTTTACATATTCTCCAAGTACCATTCACAAAGTTGTTTTTGCTCCATAGTTGATTTCCTGTCTCATGACTGAACTCAATACAAATTCAGCATTGAAAACACCTGAAAGACAAAACAAGGTTCATAATGCAGCACTTGAAGAATGTAAATTTGATAAATGAACCAAAATATGTTTAATCACACAGTGAAACTTCACATAATAAAAGTAACATTGATCCTGTGCTTGTTTACAGTGTTCTCAGTGCAATTCTCTGTTGATGTGTTATGCTAAAAATCAATAACCCAGCACAATCGAGGACTACTGAGAAGGTAAATGTGTTCCTATGCTTATTTAGTATTCTCAGTGCCATACTCTTATTGAAGCGTTATGCTACAAATCAATAACCCACAAAAATGGAGGAATATTGAGATATGTAGTAAGTAAAAATTCATGCTATTCAATGATGTAATTGCTGCTGAAACCTTGTAGATGAGATGGAAACTTAACGCACTTAAAAGCGGTGGCCAATAGATTGCCCAATGGCGTAACGTGCAAACAGCACCAGTCGCCAACAGACGGACCAGCCTGTACTGACAGTGCTGAGCACTGTGCTATGAACACTATGTATGGGAGAGGAGGCAGGTTGAGACACCTTCACGCATTCTTAACTGCGGAACTAGATAGAGTCCACACGTTAGCTTCATATACAGACTGTTGTTGCCCCTAAAGAAAGGCCACCCCTCCACCCACCCATTCAACAAGCAGGTGATTAGGTCCCACAGCCTAAAAATGATAACTGGATAAAGACATGGTGAGGCTTGCAAGCTTCTGACACAGTTCTCAAGCACATACTATTAACACATTCGTGATACATACTGATTCAGATGATGATCAACTATGTGTCATTCACATATTCCTCCAAGAAAAGCAGAGCAAAAACTATGATTAGTGTTGGGGTGAAAAAGCCAACCAAAGTAGAGGGAGAAATCCGTACAGTGAGCCACAAAGAAGTTAATCAGCTGGCATAACAATCCACTGAAATCTCCTGCTATAACCTACATTGACTACTAAATATTGGAACAAATCGTTATGTTCAACACACTCAGCCTTATGAAAGAGACATATACATGAACACAAAGATAACCACATCAATATCCTGTGTGTAACATGTGACAGTACACTTCCTGAAAAGTTAACAGTTTGTCATCTAGTCAAGTAATAACCCAAAACTTACAGAAACAAAGCACTCTATATCACATTCACAAGGGCCTGCCATTATACCTCTTCTGTCAGGTGATTCTGGTTGACACTCTCCAACTTGTTTTCGTAACATCCATTTTAATTTCATCCTCACACCTATGCCTAGCTATGCCTAGGTCTTCCAAGTGCTATGTTTCCTTTACATTTTCCCACCAAGCCCTATGACCTTTTCTCTTCTCTCCCATGCCTGACATGCCTTCATCTGATCACACTCAGAACAACTGGCAGTGAGCCCAAAGCATGTAACTCCTTATGAAATTCTCTCCAACCTTCTGTTACTTCCTCCCCCATAGTATTCTTGAGGTACAACCTGTCACACTGCATACAAACAACACTCGAATGCCATCTCCTATCTATCAAGCCATGACAAAGATACTGGCAGGCCTCCCCACAAGGAACAGTCCAGGAACAAAGATTCAATTCAGGTCTTCAACAATGTGATACTATTTCAATTGGTAAATGGTTCCCAACATTCCCATAAAACATCAGAAACCACTCACAAAACAACACATGATCGCATCCAAAAAGACATCAGTAGCACCACTGTGAGAAGAACATGAACTCTCACAAACCAAATTAATTTATAAACGTTTCCATGTGGGAACAACGTACTCTTGGTAATGCAAATCCTGGATTAGGTATGGTGAATCAAATTTTCAAAACATCATTACTCTCAATATATACAAAAAAAATCAAATCATGAAATGTAAATGAAAGGCACACAAAACACAAACATCTATGCATAATATCACACAAATAATCTGATGCAGCAACAAAGCATTAAAAATAACAGGGGGGTGATGAGAGAAACAGCTGAACTCACAACGTGAAACAAATAAAAAATATTTCCATCAAAGAAGTAACTAAATCACGATAGAATTATAAACAATACAACATAACTTCTATAGGAATCCACAAAAAACTCATGAATGAGAATGGGCCAATAAATAAAAATATAATACAAATAATCAAACAGAGCAGAAAACAATATGGCAGCATAAAACCGATGTTAAGATTCTATTTTGAATGTTCCACATATCCATTTGGCCTATTATGTGGATGAAGATTACAGCAATGTCTAATACCTATAGTCACACCAAACTTTCAGATAATAATAATACTCAAAACATAATGTAAAATATTTTACATACTGAGCTACTTACCAATATCACACTTTATCAGGTCCCTAAGTAGATGAAGGTCATTCCCAACTGTGATTACAAAATAACTGTATTCTTTCTGGTTTGCCTCCTGAATGGCTTTATGTGAACGCCTGTGTTTTTCTACCTTACCACCAGCACATTCAATGACATCTGCTAATGCTGATGGGCTAGGTATTACGCCTGGTGTTATGTAGAACACTTTATCCTGGTAATATATCAAAAAATGACACACACATGAACGCAAAGGAATATAAAAGAATGCAACAGCCTTCCACAAAATAAGGCACGTGCATAAAAATACCAGACTTCAAAATGAAAAGACAGAACGAGGCTAAGAGAACTCCAAACTGGTGTTCACCTGCGAGGTTAAAATATAAATATTATCAGAAATAAAACTGCAGCATTGGGTAACTAATTTTACCACTACTACATGGGTGGATCCAAAATTTTCCGGACTGGTGCCACCACCTGCACAGCAGTTGTATTAGCGCCAAGCACCGGTAGATGGTAGGACAAACATGTTTAGCGAGTCTACTTGCCAAGTTTCACGTAGGTGGAATGACGTAGTCAGTTTTTATGCACGTTTATGTGGAGTTGTGTATGTGATGCGTGGCGGATTTGGCAATGGATCGGAGAAAGGAACAGCGAGTGTGAATCAGATTTTGTACAAATCTTGGGAAAAGTGCTACAGAAGCCCTCGAAATGAGTCAACAAGGCTTCGGGGACCAAAGCTTGAGTCGTTCACAGGTGTTTCAGTGGCATGCCCGGTTCAAGGCTGGTCGCACATCAGTTGACGTCGATGAACACACCGGGAGACCCACAAGTTGCACAACTCCTGAAACTGTTGCACAAATTCAAGAGATCATTCGTCAGGATCGACATCGGACCATTCGTGACATTGCTGAAGAGGTGGACGTTGGTTATGGGACATGCCAACGGGTTCTGATGGAAGAATTGGGCATGCAGCGTGTCGCAGCCAAATTTGTGCCCAGGATCCTGACAGCTGACCAGATGCAGCAGCGCGTCAGCGTCTGCACTGAACTTCGTCAGCTAGCCTCCGACGATGAAATGTTCTTGTCTAGGGTCATTACTGGTGATGAGAGCTGGGTATACGGTTATGACCCTAAGACAAAGCGACAATCCTCCCAGTGGTAAAGCCCCACGTCACCAAGGCCCAAAAAGGCCAGACGGGTGAAAAGCAATCTCAAGAGCATGATCATCACTTTCTTTAACATCATGGGGATTGTGCATAAAGAATTTGTCCCAAGAGGCCAAACTGTGAATTCCGGGTTCTACTGCGAAGTTTTGCGGAGACTGTGTGAAAAAGTGCGAAGACATCGTCCCCAACTTTGGCGAGAACAGACCTGGCTGCTTCACCATGACAACGCACCAGCTCACACTGCCGTCCTCACCCAACAGTTTCTGGCTGCAAACAGAATTCCTGTTATCCCCCACCCACCGTACTCCCCTGATTTGGCACCCTGTGACTTCTTCTTATTTCCTAAAATGAAACTGAAGCTGAAATGACGCCGGTTCGATACCATTGAGGACACCCAGGCCGAAACGCAGAAGGTGCTTGACACTCTCACAAAAAAAAACTTCCAGGATGCGTTCCAAAAATGGAGGAGACGGTGGGACCAGTGTCTACATGCGGGAGGGAACTACTTCGAGGGTGACGGCGGCCGATAGGACTTATGGTAAGCTCTATGATTTTTACAGCATCAGTCCGGAAAATTTTGGATCCACCCACGTATGTGCAAAAGTAACAGCAGTCCCATTACAGGCCTGGAGTGGCCCTGAGGGTTCCAGGAAGTTAAGGTTCCTAGATTTCGTGACATAGGCAGAGGATGGTGGTAGGTTGTCAGCCTTACGCACCAGCCGCCTTTACCCCCAGGAAATACTCCTGGTACTCATTTCTGTTAGAGGCTGAGTCGACCCCAGGGGCCATAGTGCGATCGGAAGGATTTTATGTCAATGAAAAATCCACCGACACCAACTGGGATCAAACCAGCAACCTTAAGATTTGTAGCACAGCACATGTGCAAAAAAAATATTCCATAAAATCTACTAATCTGTACTTAACAAGAAAACTTTCCTTAATATCTGGCCACATTTGTAAGAGAAAGCTCTCTCCATCACATTAAGCAAATTACAAACACACACACACACACACACAGATGCATGTATAGAAGCTGACTACTACTGTACCTTAAACAAATCAGTTCTGTTTGGCTTCTCCAAAACCTTAGATATGTGGCAGTCAAATTCCTTTTCAAACTCAGTATCACTCAAAATGTATGGTTTCTCATCTGAAAGTGAGCAAATGTGGTTCATACAATATGTACGAAATAAATGTACTAGTTCTGTTCACTATAAATTCACCTTTCTTATATGTGCTTAGCTATCGCCAAAGTATAAACCAACATTATTCTATATACCATACAATTCTGTAATTTATAATCTTGTTAGGTACTAGCAAAGTAAAGGTAAAGCCACACCATGCAGGCATATGGGGGGAGTCATATAGCTCCAATTATTCTTAACCCCAGCTCCACATGTGAGTGATCAGCTTTAATCCAGGCCAAACAGCCCCTAGCTCCAACTGAATAGGAGGATGGGTGCACCCCAGTGCTTGCCTGAACATTTGGCACCAATAAAAACACATTCTCTGAAAACTTCCCTGCATTCTGAAGCCATATAATGGGGGGGGATTAAATCAGTGAATATTCAAAATATTGAATAACTTCATTGGCAAGAGCAACAATTTAAACTACAGGCATATCATGCAACATATTTAGCAAGAACCATCTTAAATTCTGAAATCTTACCTAGGAAAGTATTGTGGGCATGGCTGTCTCTGATCCACGCTTCAGATAAAATAAACTTGCACGTGGAGAGGCAACAGAGAAGCTTGATGGTTCGAACAGCCTCTGACATTACCAGGTGAGTAGCTTCCTTGTTTGAGTCAACTACTGCACCACCCAACTGCTTAATTTTCTGGGAAGTAGAATGTCACACTTAAAACATTACTTAGATATAAATGCATTCAAATAAATATCACCTCCTACAGACCGGGATAACTATTTTATTCCATACAACACTCCGTTAACAGAACATTACAATACTGACAACTGTTAAATCATATTGTGAAAAATCAAAATAAACTTTACACTTTCCACAACTATTGTTACAACAGAATTAGTTTCTAAAACTATCCAAATATGTACATGTAATTATTTACAAGAAAGGGAAGAAATGTAAATTTCCTTACATTTCTGTCACCAAACAGTACACAATAAAAAACAAACCCTGAATTATCATATATAAAGTTATCCATACATTCTGAAGGACAGCATTTTAGATATTAAAAGTGCATTTGACACTGCAGTATGCAATTTCTGTAACATGTCTGCCCCAAATGGTTTTCAGTATTTAATAAACCACATATAATGCCCCATTTGCTATCAACACATTTGGGACCTAATTCTTCTAAACAGTAAACAACATGGCAATGCAGAAACAATCTACACTTGTATTTGGAGAGTACCTGGTTTGAGCCTCTGTCAAGACACAACTATCCTGATATTTTGTATGGCTTTTCCTCAATACCACAATTATACCACCACCAATTCCTTCCAAACCCCCTCATAAATTAATTTTCATCAGTCACACTACTATTTAATACTATACAGACTCTGATACATTTTCATTAAATACCCCTAAAAATAAAGCACTCAATTTGGCCTTTAGAACATCCACAAAATTCTTATGTTATTGGTACAAATTTAATGTTCATATGCAATGCCAGAACTCTCATATAAAATAGTTCTGGAGTCACAAAATTCTTACGAGCAAGACAGAGGCAGGAACCATGAACAGAAAGTTCGCAACGTTATTCTTCATGCTATTTTTCAGGAGACTTCTCAAACTTTCATATGAAATAGTTCAAGAGGTCACAAAATTCTTATGAGCAAGACAGAAGCAGGAACCATAAACAGAAAGTTTGCAACGTTATTCTTCATGCTGTTTTTCAGGAGACTCCTCAAACTTTCAACAACAGAGGTACTAACAAATACAACAATTGACCATCTTTCAACTGCAGTATAATTAACCTCTTAACTGTTTTCAGAATAATGTGAGACCTGAATGACAACACACACAGTTCACGACATATTTCATTCTGATTTACCACTTCAAATTCTGTCTAGTTTTGCCACAGTATTTCATCCAGAGGAAGTATTCTGACAGCAAATACACTCTACAAGGATTCGAACTACCTGAACACTTTCTGTCTGCTTTAGGCAGGCAGTGGTTGAAGAATTTTCGTGTATATTCAGCAAACTTTCACCATGTTCTGAATATTGTATGCTTTCTTCTGGGTAATTCCCCAGCGTCTGAATTTTATATGCCGACATTTCAGAGCACTCTGTCTGTTCCATCTTCATAGGCAGGTAGTTATGAATTATACCTACCTGCCTATGAAGATAGAACTGAAAGACTGTACCAAAACGTCAGCATATAAAATTTAGACGCCGGGGAATTACCCAGAAGAAAGCATACTATATTCAGCAAGCTCGCACTTTTCTGTTATAGAATTTACAAGCTCACACTCTTCTATCATAGAGCATTTACAAGTCAGGGGAATTATAACAGTGGCAGAAAGTACTGATGTCAGAACAGAAACAGGTACAGGGTTGATTTATCACTGTCCCTAATCTTTAAAGAATCATTGCGTCTTTGTGTAAGCTGCAGTGTACAAATCAATGCTTATATTAGAAACAGTACAAATAATACTGGGTATAATATAGTTCATAAGACAACTGACCTTAGCTAATTCTGACTGCTTCGTAACATGAGAAAATAAAACCACTGGCCTCTTATCACCTGAAGGTGGGTCTAGATTTGTCACTTCCACATTTTCAAGTGTATTCTCTTGGTCTGAGTCCCCACCTGAAGCAAGAGATTTCTCAACACGAGGTCGTTTGACTCGGCGCTGATGTGGTGGTATTGATTTAACTTTATCGTAAGACTCCTGCGTAACATTTATTGGCATCTTCCAAGCTGCTACTCATCCCAAGAGAAAGCAAAACATCACAAGAAATTGTCAGTATTTGCAATGATAAATTATCAGGACTTCAATTTGATTCTTAATTATTTTTAATATGATCAGACTTCACAGGCACTATGATGAATTAATTTCTACTCCAAAAAAGGTTACATATAATATAACATTGGCAATGTTCATAGCATGCTTACGTAACACAGAAATCTTGAAATTTCTTCATTACTACTGTCTACTAAAGCAAGTTAATCAACTCACCCATCAGGTGGGGAATAAGGCCGTAATCAATTCGAAACGGGTTGCCCAAATTGAACTGCTGGAACTTTTGCATATCTGGTTGCTGAATGCAAGAGTAGTGTCCAAACAAGATTTCATTCAACCACTGAGCATTCACAACTGGTCTGTTCCATTCACGTGCCTTTTTGTATTTTGCACCCTCAAGCCTGTAACGTAATTACAGTACTAACCTTTAGCTGCCCCACACATGATTTTCCAAGATTTAAATGTGATACATAAAGGGTTAAAAATATAGGTTACCATACATGAAATAATGTGTGCAATAAACAAGATCAAGGGCCATCATACACGCAGCCAGGATAGCTCAGTCAGTTTAGTGACTACGCTACTGGCTGGATAATCCAGGATTCAAATCCCAATAGGGGCAAGGTATTTGCTCTTGTCCAGAATGTCCAGACAGGTTCTAGATCGGGTAACACACACACTCTCTCCCGAGATAAGGCACCCAGGCATGAAGCTGACCAGTCACCTCCAACTACAACCAAGGTTAAGAATGAGTGGAACCATATCTCCACTCCCCTTTTGTCATGGCATGCACAGAGGTACATTTCTCTTTATCTTGAAGAACAAAAAAAAATTAATGTAGGGAAGAAACAAACAATATTTTGTCACATAAATGTAACAAATTTTTTGACAAATATCCAAAGCATTCAAGATGAATACTAGCATATCACAAGACAACATTTACTCATGACACTTGTCAAGTGACATGCATATTAAGATTATATATGAACATAAAACCATGAGCAAAATCAAACTTTGCTAACAGACATTGTACTCTCTCAAAGAATCTATGGCATTTTGTACTCTATACCCACTACAGTAAAACTCAAATTTTACAGTCCCACACTTCATGTTTTCTGCAAATTTACCCACTTTTTGTACAGTCCTGGCCAAATGTACATAAGAACCATGTTTCCCAGATTTTACACCACCCTGGTGTTTGTGCTATTTTTAGATTTTTACCCACAAAAACATAGATCAGGCTTTGTGTGTATAAAGTACCACAGATACAGCATTTTTAACTCTGTTCGCTAAAGACCATGTTGGAACAGATGAACAGTACATCTTAAGAATGTTTTAACCTGTCCATATGGTTGTTCCCATCTTACAAAGTTTAACTCCAAATATCCACAAAATTTGGTAGGAGTATCATGCAACTAGGTGTCAGCCATATTCTTGTATTTTTTAACTTACCATCATCAACAATAACAATGCAAAGACGATATGAACTTATGAGTTGGATGCACAACTAACACCACGTTAACATACAGCTAAGTTATAAATCTTTGAAAAATAATAAGCACTGTTATTTTTCACAATGTACAACAGGGTGGACATAAAATTCCACATTTAGCTTTCAGTATGATGGCAGAATCATACAAAACTAATTTAAATACATGCGTAACATGCTATACACAGATACTACATCATGAACATGACAGGCATTGGTAGTGGAATCTTGGGAACAAAATGGCGAACGTGTGGAAGACACACACACGTGGAGAGTTTCTTGACCGGCTGAACAACTGTTAGTTTCCCAAGAAGGACTCTGCCACATGGCGTTAATTGCAACATGTTAGAATGAATGGGTATATGGCACGCTCTTGTGAACAGGGTGGGAACCTGTAGGTTCCATGAAAGGTCAAGAATTTCTTGATTAGCTGAACAACTATCAGCTACTCAATGACTCAGCTTCAAGTTCAGTGCATCATAAATGCCCCATACAAGTTCATCCCATCAGTCTGTATAGTAAATGTAATAGATACCACATGCATATGATGGAATCTTATACAATTTAAGGCCTTTGTGCAAACAACGCATCATAACCACTAACCTGCGACAAACCAATATATGATTGTGTTTTGTGAAGTAGCTGGTACACTTTGCTCCAGTTGCTTCAATCGTGAATCGAATTCGTGCCCTTTCTTCTCCTTCAAAGCCAGAGAATGCGATGATATGGTTCTTGCACGGTTTATCATCACTACACAAAAATATTAACATGGGATACTTTGTTACATGGTAAACTTTGTTACATGGGATACTCTGTTACATGGGATAAAGACCGAAAATCTAACTGAAAAGAAAAACTTAAATGAACATACTTCCATAAACTGTGGAAACAGGCCCACATAAATTGACCACAAACATGAAAATGTTGCGAAGAATCGAATTATTACGTTAAATTGCACATAAAATTGTGCACATTACATTATTTCAACTCAACAAATACAGCTCAAACTCAAATATAACTCTCTTAATGTACTGAATGAACCCCCACTTATTGGGCATAAACTGGACAGAGTGGCAGGTCCAATAACTGAAAAACTTATTAATCACGAATATAAGTAAGAAAACAAAAGTAACAGAAATGTATCATAGTATGTAAAATCATCACTGGCATTTCCTAAGCATGGTAATAGTCCATCAATTACAGACTTTTTACTAAACTTCAGTTCTGAAATTTATGAATGATATATTGTTTTCCCCTCTTTCCTTATTTTTTCTGAGAGTCAAGACAATTCAGTCACAGACCTGGTTAAGAAAGCATCAATTAAATTATAACTAACTGTACTTCAATAAGAAAGTATCAATTATCCACTAAAAATCAGCAAACTAAGTCAAGCAGCAGCACATAATACCTGTTAAATATGTCACTAAAAGTTATTTTCAATAATGCGCTTAGATAAGTAAATACGTAATTCCTCAAAATCAACTGCTACTGTCACATTAATTATTGTATGTTAGAAATTTACCTATATGATAGTTTCATTCAAATTAAATCTTAAGACATTTATCAACAATTCTATTCAAATTCTGCAGATATTTTCCAACTGAATACAACAAACATTGCAGCAAAAATATCTAGCTCATAACATCACAAACATATTTCAGGGTTTTTCTGTTTAATGTCAACTGTGCAACATAAAACAGATGAGTACTCCTGCTGCACAGCAACCAGTGATGCCATCCATTCCACAGTGTTAATAAAACATCCTGTACTTCTCATATTATGTCAGATTAAAAAAGTTTTAAAGTCACAAAACTGCAGAAAGCTTCATGTACTTAAGAAATCAATCAGTATGGTACATGTACTTTTTATCATGTGCTTTCAGTTAAATAATACCTGAAACCTTCAACTGCAGTACAGTTTTTAACCCAACAATTGCACAATTTACAATAAACAACTATCCATCGCTTTCCAATGTGCAGCCTACATGATTCAACCTTTAAATGGCCATCCTCAGGGAGGTCTCAAACAAAGGAATATAATAATGACAGACTCTGTTAAAGATGTACATATGTGGAGACAAAAATACAATGTTTCAATTACAATTGCTCAAAATACTTAAAATTTAGACTAATTCTAATAATTTACAAATAGATGTTCCACATTTCATGTGATTATCTACCTACTGCTATGTGAATATATCATCTCTATTCTGGGGGAGTTATCCTGAAAATAATTGAGAATTGAATAAACTCAAACTACTGTAATTTTACCATCATGTACATTAATACTAAAGAAAGTTAAGTACATAATTCATTATCTTCAGGATAACTCCCCAAGAAAGAAGATGATATAATCAGATGTTGTGCCTGCAATGATATGTAGACAATCACATGAAATATAAAGCATCTATTTGTAGACTATTTGTAATCAGTCTGTATTTTAAATTTTCTTAGGAACTGTAATCGAAACATATTTTTGGCTCCACATATGCACATCTTTAACAGAATTTGCCATTATAACATTCCTTTGTTTGAGATCTACCTGTCTATCACCATGTAAAGGCCAAACATGTAGGAGGCACATCGTATTGTGACATGTGGTGGTTTATTGTTAAATGAACTACTGTTGGATTAAAACCTATATAATCAATCTACTGCATTGAATATAGAAAACATTAAACCTTCAACTGAAGACTTTCCTGTGATTTGTTCATTACCACCATAACCATTATATATGCTGACTGTGCAGTATGGTAATGTGTAGATGGGTAGATATTTTGATGAAGTCATCTACCCTAAAGATGGAGGAAGCAATGGCTGGTGAAACAGTCACACAGAACTCTTATACTCCAGGGTATTATAGCCAATAAGATGGTGAATTTGCATTGCTGTTGGCTATTAGAACCTACACATGCCACAGCACTAATACGAAAGCCTGCAATAGAACACCCTAATGAACCAGTTTAACCCACCCCAATTTACCACAACATTTTTCAAGCTCTACTCACATCTCTGCTTCATTCTAAAAATAAATCTGCTACCTAGATGCTACCTCGCCATTATTCGGCATGTGTGTTTAATCCACTGCAATCTCCTTAACCTACCATATCTATTAATATGGACAAATGACCATAAGCCACAAACTGCAACATTACACCATCATGCATTTAAAATTGAATTTAACTTTCTCAATCCTTAATAGCTGTTTCTGTTACAGAATATAGCAATATCCAATCCCCATTCTTTCCACCAATTTCAATGCATGGCTCATTACCTTGTCACACAGGTTTTCGCAGGGTATTTTATGACCTTTGCTGATTTTCTTTTCATATTCTTATATTACAATATCAAAACATTTGTAAGAATTTTTACTGATACTCCTGACATTTATAATTTCCCCTACAGAATTATCATCATCACATTATATACAAGCTTGTGTTAATTCTCATATTCTAACACACAATTAACACATCTGTACATACCTGAAAGGTGTAGGAAAATGGAGAGCCTGCCATGGTGGAAGCACCTGCTGTTTCAGAACTACGTCATTCAGCCAGTATGCCGTCACACACCGCTTTCCCTCTCTCAGTGCCTGCACGACAATGATTCATTGATTATGCAAAAAGATGACAATGTGAGTAAAAGTGGCAACTTGCAATATAGTCATCACAAGGTGTTGCGGTTCCTACAGCAGTGTTGGTGACAGACAGCTTAACCCTCCTGCCACTTCCACCAGGGCTCACCCTAGAGCACAACACTACCACTTCCATACACTCACAACCCTAACTGTCCATCATTATACAATATACACATACTTCCTGGCACAGCCACTCTTCTTGGACTGTTTAACCCTGACAACAAAGGACATGGACTCATTCAAAACATCAGGCTGTTTAACAAGAAACATCCCTGAGGAGTCACACTTCAACACTCCTGCAAAACCCTAAATCATGCATGCCTTCATGATCTTAAGGAAAAACATAAATTCTAATCTGTCTTCTAATTACCAACATGCAAAAAGTTCATTTTTAAAATACTGATAACCTGATTCCTTGAACTGAAATTCTGAAATGCTGTGCAACTAAGAATTTTCATTTTACACTAACCCCTAAAAAACAAATTTATTGACATTCAAACCCACATCAACAGTTTCTTCGGGAATGAGTGATTATGAACAATAAAATCTTGACATGGAGAAAATTTAAATCAGACACGATTGTTTTGGGACCCGACACTGAACACTAAACAAGGAGAAGTGTTAGATCAGCACACACTAAACAGGGATTCAACATCACATAGGCATTAAAGGTTCTGGTTTAACCTGCAAACCATTCCAGCAAAACATACAGCCCAAGGGCAGTACGCAACCCACTGGAGCTCACTGCACAGCCTGTGATTATTTTTGGGATGGTACTCATTTTTAAAAAAATTGTAATCATTTGAAAGTTAAAAATTATGTTACCAACGATAAATGCTTTCTTTTAATGGACCACATAATTTTTCATTTTGCCACAATATATAATTAAAATAGCAGTACCTAAAAGTTATTTATTTCATGTAATAAGAAAACTGTGTATTAAGTATCACTGCCGCACTTCCCAGACCTTTGGAGTAATATGGCCTCACTGCTCTCAGAGTTGAGCAGGACTGCTGTAAACAGTAGTGTGTTACACAACATTCCACATATTGTAAACAATAACAGCTAAACATAACAAACTAATAACACATATTACCCTATGGAATGTTGCAGACTTCTGTGTCTCACATAGAACATGTGTTACTCGAGGCCCATACACTGTCTCAACCTCACCACCACTGGAAGCTACGACACGTTGCCACACGGCAACTTCCTCAGGCATACTGCTCTCATAATCCACTACGAAAAAGATGCAACCTAGCAAGAAAAGGTCAGGTGGCACTGCAAAACAAAAATGCATACATAATTCATAACCAAAACTACACTGTATAATGCAAACAGTATTTCCTATAATAAGTTTATATGTACCTGATGTGTTCTTTGTATAAGGTGTATGAAACGAAAGGATAATGGCAGGACCCTGTCAGTCTATTTGTCTGCTAATGAGTAACACTCCAAAACAAGTCATAATTTTTTATTAAACTTGTAATTAAAAAATGGTACAAAGTGGTGATGGGTGGGTGTAACCAATTTTCACATGTAATGTTCCAATAAAATCAAAACCTTCCATACTACTAAAAACCAGCTCATCAGGCACAAGAATCAACATAAAATATTGGTAGCATTAATCATTTTACTCTCAGAAAACAAAAACATGAATGTCAATCTCATGTGAACCAGTAACATCACATTTACGGAATTCTATGCAACATTCCCTCTACGTACATACAATTCGATTAGTATGAAGAGGAGAATTATTAACATTATGCTGTTGCTGCTGCTGCATATCTCATTCTGCACATCTAGCCCAAAACACAGCATATTATTTAGCAATGAATATCTCTTCTGTCAATAACCATTAGGCAATTCAAACATACTCAATTTTATCCATGACAAAGTCAGTATAGAAACTAGGCTACAGGGTGGCCAACCAAGGCATCATGTTTCAATTCCTGGCAGGGGAAAGAGAATTTTCTCTTCTTCAATGTGTCCACACTGGCTCTGGGGGTCCACCCACCTTCCTCTTCAATCAGTATGAAAACTCTTTTCCCAGGGGTAAAGCAGCCAGAATGAAAAGCTTCATCTAGTGCTGAGGTAAGAATGTTAGCAGCTATGGCTCCCCCCCCCCATATACCTTAATGGCATAGACAGGGAGAACTTTACCTTTACTTTGTAATTTTCCAATAATACACACATTTAATAAATTAAAAGAGACCTAAGGCAAGTCTAAATGTTTCAGATGAAGGTGCGTCCTTTCACTGACACACATATTTGGCTTTTTCCTCATCTTACTTTTTGGTAAAACACTGTGTTTCAGAAGTTAATTCTGCTTCCATCACCAGGTTAAAATGTACAATAATAGAAAACCTAGTTTGTCAGGTGTATTCAACTAAGCCAGTTTGGAGACAGCAATGTAATGAATTGTATACATGTTTCACATCAAACACACATACATTTTAACATCAGCGCAGGAGAAACCACACACCGAAATGCTGTTTGAACTAAAAAACATAATGAAAAATGTCTAACATACACAGCGAACAAACGATGCACGTCCAAAGCTACAGAAGGTGAACCTACACCACAAAACAAAAAAAAAATATTATATGAACAATGGCCTTCTGAAGCGTGCTTTTCAAGTTACAGTCTCCTGACAATTAAAGATAAGGTTCAAAGCATTCACCTTCAGTTTTCATGCAGGCATTACAGGAGACAGACTTCTGGTACCTTACTTTCTTTGACCACATCTGACTGGGGCTGTTTACTGTGATTTCATAAGAAAAGTCCTTCCAGAGTTGCTGCTGCAAGATGTGCAACTGCAGACTAGGATTCATTTATGGTTCATGCAGGATGGTGCTCCACCACATTTTCTTCTTCCAATTCAGAAATTCTTGGAACAATGGATAGGACAAGGTGGACAAATAGCATGGCCTGCTGCTCATTACCCTAATTTAAATCCCTTAGATTGTTACGTGTGGTGACATCTGACGTATACTGTTCATGCTACAGCACTCAGTGACCTCCATGACATGCAACAACAAATACAGAATGGACTGGATATGATATGCACAACAATTTGAATTTTCCTGCAGTTCAGGCATTCACTCTCATGAGTGCAATGTCCTGCACTGAAGCTCAAGGTGGATCCTTCAAGCATTATCTTCAACCATCAGGAGGACATAATTCAGAAACCATGCTTCAGAAAGCCTATGTTCATATAACATTTTTTTCTCATATTGTGATGCAGATTCACCTTTTGTTAAGTTCAGCTGTGCATTTTTCTTTCACCCAGTATACACCCCAGATTAAAAAAGAACTGATGCATATGAAATTTTGCAGTACCATTTATGGAACACCTTGAAAGGAGGCTAATAGAGCATTAACAGTCTTAAACATTACTAGATAACCAAAACTGTTAACCAAGATGAGCTACATTTGCTGTTGTATGCTAAAAAGCACCATTAATCTTTCAAACTATGAGATGTTAATAGATCATGCATTACTTCTTACCACAGTGTGTGTGACATCTACATGACATGGAATTATACAACTACATCACAGCAGATACGATTTTGGTAATGATAATATACATAACATCTTTACTACACTTCCAGTTCAGAGTATTTCAGTAAATGAAGGTTGTCCTTGGTTAAGTCTTTCCTACTTGGCATTGCAATGCAGCCTAGCAAAACTATATATGAATAATGTAAGACAATTACAGCTGCTGGGAGTGCACATATGAACATAAAAATCATCAATGATGACCAAGATGTCAGCAACACATTGCACAGTAGACAAAAAAGAATAGTCCCTCAGCAACCAAATTTCCTGTTTAGTGGTATGCCTGGCCTAAATGATAAGATCCCAATAACAAGTAACACAACGCATTATTTCAGATGTTCATCGCATCATTAATCACCAAACTAAGACAAAGAAACACACCCGTTTGCCCAAAAATTTTCGTAAGATACGTCTAACCCGACGTCAAGATCTCAAGTCGAATGCTAAAATGACAACAGAAAATTAACGATGGCATCACTAACTGTAAGTGTAACCATGACTGCAAGAAATTTAAAAATTCAAATCATAATTATAAAGTAATACCATGCAGCATCTTCACAGACCAAATGCCAACCTGCATTGTTTTCAAAAAAGTACATTTTATGCTGACATCAAAATTTCCAACAGTTTACCAAGCAGTCGGACAATCCTCAAGAATGACAAAGTAAGATTTAAAGCAGCCTTAAGAAAATACTTAAATACACACTCCATTTACTCTGCAGATGAACTTTTTTATGTATAAAGATGATCTAAAATACTTTTTTGTAAAATGTTTATAGTATTTTACACTGTAAAAATTGTGTATGTTTGTGTATTTATGACTTGTTCCACATCCTACTCTCTTTGTAACATGTGTGCGTGGGCGCGCGCACGCGCGTGTGTGTGTGTGCATGTGTATATGTACATATATATGCATGCATATATGCATATGTGCATGCATGCACATACGTGCGCATGTGTGTCTGCCCGTACCTGTGTGTGCACGTACATGTGTTTGTGTATGTATGTATGTACATAAGTTTGTGGGAGGAAAGGAAGCTGAGGGTGTTTGAGAACATGGTGTTGAGAAGAATATTTGGACTTAGGAGGGGCAAGGTAATGGGGGAATGGAGGAGATTGCATAACGGGGAGCTAAATGATTTGTACTCCTCACCCAATATTGTGTGGGTGATAAAATCAAAAATGAGATGGGCTGGGCATGTGGCGGGTATGGGTGAGGAGAGGGGGTGTACAGGGTCTTGGTGGGGAAACCGGAGGGAAAGAGACCACTGGGGAGACCTAGGCGTAGATGGGTGGATAATATTAGGATGGATCTCCAGGAGGTGGGATGTGGGTATATAGACTGGATTGGGCTG
>Ga0123354_10001843_pt1 | contig 26786 bp, 10 predicted proteins | sample TergutLab28metaG_2_FD_97872 | JGI IMG/M metagenome (GOLD analysis project Ga0123354, IMG submission 97872) | Labiotermes labralis P4 segment gut microbial communities from Petit-Saut dam, French Guiana - Lab288 P4 | ecosystem: Host-associated > Arthropoda: Insects > Digestive system > Gut ...
CATTACACAGCCTCTGGTATCATCACACCTACAGGTGTGATGATACCAGAGGCTGTGTAATGCAATTTTGACCTCCTGATGATGAGCACATGTGCTCGAAACATGTAGAGACATGAAATAAAACTTATTGTGAAACAGATTTTGTGCATCAAGTTTGTTAAATACTGAGATAAATATACTGAGATGCACGGTCAGCAAAACGTCAAAAATTGCTTTGTGGATTATTGATACCGTGAAATTTCACAATATTACGGAGTGTATAAACCGGAGTAATTTGCGTTGCAAATTGAAGTTAAACGACATAACCAAAATCACTTCCTTCACACTGAAGTGCTTGTACGATGTCCCTCGGTCACGCAATACTTGTGTCATATGACATCAACACACAACTTATTGTGCGCTGTGCAGAGTAGTGCTGATACTTCCACAAAGTTCGTACTTTATCGCTCTCTGGATATGAATCTACCACTTACCTCTCTACTTGTAGGTACTCAGCCATGGGTTTTATTAAATCTACCGGACCAAATTAAGTACTGTTACGTTATCTGATCCTTGCACATCACTTGGTTACGGATGAGGGTAGGAATAAACTCTGTACTTCTACCTTCAGAGTATAAATAACATTGGTACTTCATTCATGCTCTGAACCGATTTTCTGTTTATCAAAATGTTCTATATTCACAAACTAATGCTCAAATGATTGTCTTAGAAACCAGTTTTAAAATTTACATTAAAATACTTCCGACATGTTTCGGTGCAGTCACACCATCTTCAGGGAGCGCATTATTCGTGATTACTAAAGTTACACTTGCTAAAATAGTCAATTATGGTACATCGTTGTGTGATTCAATCGGCGGTGATGTGGCTACATATAAGAGGAAAGAGCATTAGCAGTATTTGAAAGGAAAATACTGCGGAAAATGTATGGACCAGTGAAAGAAAAGGAATTATATAGAATTCGACGAAACGATGAATTAGAGGTTATAATTAAGGGGAAGAACATTGTCAGGTTCATTAAATGCCAAAGAATACGATGGCTTGGTCATATAGAAAGAATGCAAGACACCGCAATTTCAAAAAGATGTTGTACGGAGAGCTGTATGCAACAAGACGAAGAGGAAGACCAAAATAAGATGGCTGGATGATGTGTCCACGGACCTTAGAAAGATGGAAATAAACGAATGGAGAGACAGAGCAAGGGATCGAGAGGCCAGGAGGCGTATTGTAAAGGAGGCCAAGGCCCACCCCGGGCTGTAGCGCCACCGAAGAAGAAGAAGACGAAGAAGAAGAAGAAGAAGAAGAAGAAGTTGTGGCTGCATATAATTTTTTTAGCAAGTGTAACTTTAGCAAACACGAATAATGAGTTCCCTGAAGATGGTGTGACGGCACCGAAACATGTCGGAAGTATTTTAATGTAAATTTTAATACTGGTTTCTAAGACAATAAATTGTGCATTCGTTTGTGAATAAAAAACGTGATAACATGAAGATGCACGGTACGAATGTGAAGATTATGTGACAATTTTCTGTTTGCTATCATTCGGCAGTGCCACCTTCTGTTCAGAATAAACTAATGTCTATTAAAACTTCCGCAATTCAACTGAACTAAGAATAAATGAGTAATTAAAAATGGGGTCAAGCGGTAACCCTTCTGTCTGGTGTGCGATTAGAGTAGACACTTTGTGAGACAGTATCTTAACGTACTCCAAGGTGGTTTCCCTTCTTATAATTTTCAATTCACTTGTCACTGTCAACCAGCCATCAGACGCTTTGTGCTGGAACTTAATTGACAGCGTCGTAAGTAAAGTACCTGGCGGGATTTAAAGTTTGTGCCTCCCGAAAAGAAAGTTATAACCATTACAGTTTAAGTACACATTCTCAGGTTATGATCGTTATGTTTACCGATTCTTATATTAATTTCATGCCCTAATGTGTAATTAATTATTTTCCTGTCAAATTTTTTCTCAAAGATTTTAACCTCTCTCTACTTTGAGTGAGAGGGCAAGTTTCGAGTCCTTGTAAATAATTTGCAGACTGATTGTTCAAACACATAAGAAACAAACATAATTACAGATTTAAAACAAATTGTAATTAAAGTGAAAATGATACTGGTTGGCATTGCCTCAGGGCAGTGCGCAAGTAACAGAAGCCCTCTGACGAACAGAAGTGAAGGGCAAATGGTGCGGCAAGCTCAGCTTCTGTGTGCTCGCTGAACCGCACAGTGTCACTGATATTACACATGCCCAGCCAGCTCGCTTGTAGATAGCACAGGAGAAAAAGTAAGGGACAAATTTGTTTTGCAGTATCGATCTCCCCCCCCCCCTTTATAAGCGTCTTGTCACGTTCAATACTGTCCTCAGTTTCTGGCGACAACACTGCGAACTACGGAATCTCTTTCACATTTACTCAGAGACATTGAACAGGCAGGCAAATTCAGTTTATCTCTTGACCCCGGACGGTGTTTTTTGAAAAATATATCGGATTTGTTGGAATGGGAGCCTGCAGGAAAATTAGGCACCTCATTCGCGAGAAAGTCTCCGTAATTGGCTCCTGAAATAAAGTTTCACTGTCGCTTTTCACTCCCATATGACAGTGTCTAGAATAATAAATCAAATCTTTCCGACAAATACAGTTTTTATCAGCATTTTTATTCGTTTTATTATATGGAACTGCATTCATACGATTGGTAGGGCAACCTAAAAGAAAGGCACAACTTGGAAGGCCCTTAATATGAAAATGCGTACTAAAAGATAAGATGGGATGTAGCGGAGTGCATTTGTCTGCCTGACAGGGCATGAAATGGCGTCGAGCTGTAGTAAAAATGGTGATGAACTTTTGGGTTCCATAAAATGAGGGGCATTTCTTGACTAGCTGGTGAATTATGGGCTTTTCAAAGGGGAATATAGTCTTTAAAGTTAAGTTATTTGTTTCATTTCCACTTATTGAGTTTAATGAACTTAAAGTATTTTAAAGCAATATTTCAATAATACTTATTTCGTACTACGACAACAGCAGGTTGTAAAGCATTAACAGGAGCGTGCTTACCCGAACGCTGATTGTGCAACACTGGCTTGAAGCAGTTAGGGTGTGATAAAACATTAACCGAGAAGAGAAGAGTAGTTTTTGACGGAATGTTGCGATTTATTAGAAATTAGATCTGTGTTTTAGAGTCATCTTATTGTGTTAATAAGCAAGATTTATACAAAATCAGTTTACTTGTACTGTTATATTTATACTTTAATAAAATGCAACGCTTTCATCCACTCGTTAATTTTGTATGCACATGTAAGCATATAGTCATGTTTGTACGTATGCACGTAAGCCATTCTTAATTAAGAAGTAACATACTTGTGCATTTACGTTAAAGACTAACTGTAAACTATTTTGGATATTCGACTGAAATATTTGTGTTTGCCAATTTTCATTTCGCCTGATATTATCCTTATATATAGAATTTGATGGGCGAGCATTCCGTTAGTTTATTTTTGGGACATTCCCAATTACTACAATAGATGTGCTAGCACATATTTAGAGGTAAGGGAGTAATAGCCACAAAAATAATAGACGCAAACTGTTGTGAAGAGAAACTCAGGAAGTTTTTATATACTATACAAAATGAACGTACGCTGTATGTGCCCTGCAAACACATTTTGCAGTAAAAGCTGCTCAGTGTTAGCAGTCACTTTTTGTATTCGTTGTTCAGGGTTGTAGTGACCGGTGGAAGAGAAACTTCATCTTTTACAAAACCCAACAGGAAAAGTCGAGGTTGGGGATTCAGATTTGGAGATAAAGGAGACCAGAAATTGAAACAACCCTGGCCAAACTATTGTCCAGGCGACTACGTGTTCAAGAGCATTTCTCGTCTGTGGTTATGTGGTGACGGTCCTTGATGCTGAAAAGCAACATTTCCTCTGTGTTCCAACTACCTTGGGCTTTAAAAGCATTTTCAACTTTTTTCTTGACGCAGCAGCCCCTAGTGGGCCTAGGCCACCTCATTATAGAGCCTTAATGATCACACTGAAGAAACGCCACACTTAGTAAGACTTGCTCTGGACGAGTGATCAGTCCGACGCTGAGGGGTTTGTCTGACAACAAATAGCACTCACAAGAGACGGACATCTATGCATCTGGCCGGATTCGAACACTCGATCCCGGCACATGAGCGGCCGCAAACCCACGCCTTAGACCGCACGGCCACCGAGATCTGCTGCCATAACATTTATCGGTAGAAAATCCATTACCTTTATTCTGCCTGAGGGAGAAATGTCCGTAGGCTCTATCACAGTTCAGAGCAGAAAAATTGATTAAAATATTGGTGCGAGAGTTTCTGTTGTGATGCATGAACAGATATACGAACATATAGATCGCCAGCAACGAGTGTACTGTAAGACAATGCCCTTTGTTGTCCACAACGTGTTATATGTTTAGGCTTATTTACAAAGGCAACATCAGATACAGGAATAAAAACAGGAAGTGAATATTAACTTATGTACAACACATTACTGGATACAAATGCGCGTGATAGCTTAGCCTTGTGCATATTTTTGCAGGTTTTTGTCCGTACGACCGAGTTCTCTGTCACTTTTTGCATTACTCATTTGTTCTATATAAGTCCTTTTTACCACAACTTTTATGGCTGTGTTCATCACAAACAGGAACGTGCAGCACGGGGTGGACAGTAGGGGATACTGTCTTGCAAATACATTTGCGTCTGACAGTCTATCCAAAAAGGCGTTTGTGTTCGGACTGTCCCTCACATGTTCAACCAGGCCGTCAAGATTTGCATTTCTCCTCACATTGCTAGTTCGCCTGTTGACCTTATCACAAAGATGAAATGTTGAATCTTTTTGAAAGACATTTTTGAGATCATTACCTTTTTGTGTGTGTGTGGTCCGTTATGTACAAGCAAAATTCATAATGTATCATCCTGTTACTTGGTGTTATGTGTTGCAACACTGGTGGTTATTAAGGCCGAAAAGCCAGACTCATTGTAAGTGCTGAGGTTTATTGTTGCGCCTGCTCACACTCAATGACACAGTCACACTCAGTAGGATTCGTTTGGACGAGTGATTGGACTGTCGCAGGGGCCTGTACTTGAAAAGGTGCGACATTAATAAGAGACAGACATCACGCCTCCAGTGGTATTCGAACCCGCAATCCCAGCAAGCGAATGACCGCAGACCCACTCTTTAGACCACGCGGCCATTGGCGTCGGCATTATTTTTATCACCATTTACAGTATAATAGCCTAAGACTTAAAATCTTGTCGTTATTTTATATATATATAAGGTAAATCAGTCCCATTACAGGCCCGAGGTGCCCAGAGGATTCCACGAAGTTAAGGTTCCCAGATTAAGTGACAGTGGTCCAGAATGGTGGTAAGGTTGTCAGCCTTACACACCGGCCGTTTTACAGGAAATACTCCTGGTACTCATTTCTGTTGGAGGCTGAGTCGACCCCAGGGCCATATTGCGATCGGAAGGATTATGTCAATGAAAAATACTAATGACATCATCTGGAATCGAACCAGCAACCTTCCGATTTGTAGCGCAGCACCTTAACCACTGTGCTACCGCGGTCCCCTTGTTTTATATATAGCGGCAAGAATTTCTCTTAATTATTAGTACCATCGCCAAGTGTTACTGATAGTTAATATACTATGTTGTTATGAAAGGGTCGAGACACACATATTCCACGGTCAGTTTTCGCCTCGACCTTTTCCAACAGAAGCTTTCTCTTGTTAGTAAGACCTCTTCTTGTAAAAGGTTAGTTTTCAGGAAATTTTGAAGTCATTGCATGCGTATTTAGAACTGTGCAGTATAAATGGATGAGTGGAAGGGTGGTCTGAGAAAGTAATAGCTAGCGATTGGACTTAACCTTCAGTTTTCTTTAATTGTAAAGGTTTTATGCTAGTGTAACAATAAAATCAATTTCAGACCGTTATGCTGAACATTAAAAGCCTCAACTTAGAATTATTTTGATTTACATCTTCACAAAATTAAAAGAAAAATAAAGAACAAACATTTCATTGTAGAATCGATAATAAATGGCGTTATACTAATTTTCCATAACTACGAAGTTATTTTAATTTTTGCCATCAGCGACAGTAATGAGAAAACTTTCAGACGGAAAATTTTTTCTTTATAAATGGAAAGCATTACACAGTTACAGAACGAAACATCTGCTGTAAATCTCCGGCCTTTTTTGCTAACAAATTATAATATCATACTGTATTAAAATCATTTTCTTTTAACATCCTTGACCGGGTTCCGAGCTTCATGAATCCGTTGTGTAGTGGAATAGTTCATTAAATTACTGCTGCAAATATTTTCTTTCTGAATTGAAATTTTCAAGCTCATCAAAAAATTTCCTCTTTGAACATCTCGGAGAAGTTCGTTTCTCAGTTTTTACCCTCCCATTGTTAGACCATATATAAAAAAAAGTTACTATTGTAATTTTGTTGCTTCTATGCTAGTTATATTAACTTTTAGATCGGCTGTTACACTGACTTCGGTTTGTCTATTCTTGCAGCAAATTTCGGAGTAGCAGTAGACTGAATTTCTTGGGGATAAAATATCAACTAGTAATTAGCTATTGTATAATATTAAATAATGTACGTCAACACAACTACTTTATTACACAAGGTAATTACATAGGCTACATGTTTCGACTATTGATCAGTCATCTTCAGGCCTACTTCGTCAATTGAGTCACAAGATGCTATGCACAAATAGGGATCCAATCGTGTTTACGTTCATGGAAATACATAAAAATTAAATCATTTGTCTCAAAGGTGTGACGTGCAAATTGTGTTTACATCAGTGAGATACATAAAACTGGATCACTTGAGATCCAATTTTATGTATCCAACTGATGTAAATTTTAGTTGCAGGCTAAAGCACGACTGTGCTTTTAGCCTGCAGCCAGGACACTACTCCAGCCTAACCGCACCTAACCTCCAACATACAGCAAACCAAGAACGAAACGACCAATGTGGTAATGAACATCATAGTCGCGAGCTCCTGATGATGGGCATAGTAATGTCCGAAACATGTTGAGCCTATAGGAAATACAATAAAATAATAAGTGGCATCTAGTTGGTTTTTTATTTTTCAGTTATGTAAAATCGTAGTTTATCCGCAGAATCTTTGAAGAGTTCTTGGAAGATTCTGACGCAAGAGCAGGAAGTGTGTTTTATCCATGGATTATTTTCCACCTCACGGTAATATATTACGCTCTTCATCATTGATCCCATCACGAACATTGGAGCAGAAATATCAGCAGAAGCTTAATGAATTAAGATGCGGCTAGATGTGCAGTTGGATGCCGGCCAACGGCGAGTTTAATATTTTTATCTGCAGAAGGTCTGTTTATGTTTGCACTGAACATGTCCTCCACGTGAAAAAAGAGATTCAAACTTTTTGGAAATAACATAAATTAGAAGGGTTAAACATATTCAAAAATATATGGAGCTAAAACAGCAGTATTACGAAGCGAGGAATTCCTGATTTATTCTGTCACACAGTTTTCTTAAAGTAACTATAGTTCTTGTAATAATAATCCAAAGAGATGCACTATTTTGATGCTAGTTATGTTGACGGTCTGCTAGCGAGCAGACAGTCAACATAACTAGCATGACAAATGCCTATTGCTGTGTACACGGCGTTGAGACTTCTGACGATGGACAGTAGATCTGTCCGAAACATGTAGATTTCTTTATCAAAAATAAGTTTGAGGAATAGTGCATCTCGTTGGATTTTATTATAAGAATGTATCACGATGCACGGTCCTCTGAATGTCAAAAAGTAGCTATGTTTATAAATACTGGGTATGTACCCCGGTTACGGAAATGGCTACTGTGAAGTCCCAGAAGGAGACTGAAGATGAATCATAGAAAGATAGAGTGAGGCGTTGGGAGGAGGACTAAACTGGCTTAGGATAGCGTACAGCGCTGGTTTTGTAATTAAATTAATTTCAAATCAGTACAGGACGCACACCAGCAAAGCAACACAGGTACAGCCTACACAGTTACACACATGCTGCTGCAGTACCATATATATTAAGCATAGAAGCATTAGCAACTTCAAAACAAGGCAAAACAAAACTCCCTGAAGATGGTCTTGACAGACTGAAACATGTAGGAGTTGTAGGAACTATTTTAACCAATTGACGTGTTTTAATGTGTAAATAAGATTTTAGAATTATACATTTGTGCAATTAGTTGGTTATATTTTAATAAAATTAAAATACTTTTTTTTGTCCGAATTCAAAACGCACAAGTTTTCTGTCTCTAACGTTACGTTACGTATGACTGTGACTGGTGAAACTTGGGGGATATTAGCAGTAGTGGCCATTGCTTATTTTTGCTGTCTAAATACCACTGTTAGAGCTGTGTACCAATTGCTCTAATATTGAGAAAAATTGCATTTTGCCACAATTTTATTTGAGTTCTTTCAATCCTCCAGATAAACTGCTATTATTTTCCTAAACAATGCACATTACTTGCTGTTTCTGATAGGCACAGACTTTGTTCTCTGTGAAGCAGGACCCGAATTTTGATCTAGAAAAACCTAATTATAGAAAAGGCTCAAATACTTTTTTTGTAAGCACTGAAGGTCATATCCAGGAATTTTAACCCTACTTCGCCCTAGGTTTCTTACCGATGCATTTTAAAAATTCCTAGAGAACACACGTGCCCTCACATGTAGTTGAAGTGTACTGTCCTAATATTAGGGACAACAGAAGTTATGTCGGGTGAAAGTAAAGTGACACTTAGTAGCTATGGGTGACATGGGTAGACTTTTTTATTTCAAAATGAAATTAACAAACCGAAGTAGATATTTTATGTTTTGAAATAGACTAACATGATGATCCTACTAATACTGCTCCTACAGCTAATATTACTACTACTATATTAGCCAATAAACATAAAAATAATAACAATAATTCATAATATACATACTTACGCTACACTGAATGTGATTTCAAATGTATTTCTATATCAATACTGCGTGATGAACTGTAGGGACAAGGTTTAACCGTGTTCACTGTCAGAACGTGCTGTAGGAAGGGCTGACAATAAGAAGTGTAATAATAAGCCAGAAGGTTAACTACAGTTGTGGCTGAAAGAAGTGTTAAATTCATTTTGTCCGCTTCGTCATGTGTTCCTGTAGACTGTTTTCTATTCTGTGCAGATAGGTATTCTTAGTGAAAAGTGTCATTCAATGCTTGCCAGTAAACCTCCTCACTGACGGCAGTGAGATAGAAAGCGATAAGGAACTTAATTCCGAGATTTCAGACTCTCACCGCAGTGTGGTTGAACATACAAGTTTTCAAGGATGTTGACGAAATTGTTTTGAGTGAATTTTTTCCGAAGTTTCGAAGAACTTGTTTTACTTATCTTGAAAAATGTCCAGTCAAAGAAGACTCCTTATTGCTGAAGATGTAGGCGACACTATTATTCGCAGTGGTGACCATCATTCTTCGGAGAACACAGTGTCACTTTCGAGAAAACTGGAAACTTCAAGAGCAAAAGAGTCTGAAGCAGATACAAGCTGTAAATTTTACTAAAACTGTCAAGCAATTGGTGAAGTAATTCCTAGCATTTTATTGAAGCAGAAGTTTCTTTGCCACGCTTACTAACCTTGCAGCTGAAACGTGTTTGGAACCAGAAGAAAAAATAAATATGCTCAAACACTCTTCACTTCAGACACATTTTATTTTTGTACGAAACTTGGCGTTACGGTAGTAAATGTTATGTTATGTTCCTTCAGAACTTGCAGCAGAGTTTTTGCCATTCTCTTCCAGCTCATCACCTTTAACTTTGTCGTCATAATAAGAGAATTATTTATCGTGGAGGGCGAATTGTGATAATTGTCACTTTTCAGGTATCTTGGGCTCAGTTTTAGGTCTCCTTCGATTTAAGATCAAACATTCTTCTTAGAATTATGTTGACGGATGTTGTGTATTTTATATACATGGGTCCGTGCATCGTGAATCGAATTCAATAATTGTCCAACAAAATGCAACTTATTCAGTTTGTTACATTTCTGTAGGCAGCTCTACATGTTTCGGGTGTTGACACCCATCATCAGCAGCTCGTACAGCTGTAAATACAGCTTCTGGCATTGATTAACTGCAATAAGTAAAATACACCGATATTAATACTAATATATAATTATATATAAGTATTAACAGCAGCGTATTTTACTCATTGCAGTTAATCAATATCAGTAGATGTAATTACAGTTGTTCGAGCTCCTGATGATGGGTGTCAACAGACGAAACATGTAGAGCTGCCTACAGAAATGTAATAAACTGAATAAGTCGCATCTTGTTGGACAATTATTAAATTCGTTATTGTGCATTTATACGTTAATTTTTATTGCTTCCTTCACAATAAACCAAAGACAAAATTCATGAAACGACAGTCAGATCTTATTTTTTATTTACATTTTAACATTAATGTTAACTGTCAAAACAATAAACAACAGATATATCTATACTCTTCTATATTTTAATATTAATGATAATAGAAAATAACAGCTGTCAACAAATGTCAGGGTCTACATAAATATAAGTTTTCTCAGTTTCGTGCCAATTCATCCTACATGAAACACTCATCCATACGTACTGAAAAGTTGGCATTCTGCAACTATTGAGCTGAAGCGTAATTCTGCCGCCGTTTGAATATACACGTGTTAAAAGTTAATGCAGAGATATATTAACATTTTGGCAAAATATAATATCACTTAGAACAAAACTTCGGAAAAGGAAAACAGCTTCGTCTTTTGACGAATTTGTAGCCTGGTTCAAGTTTTGCTATGAACATAAGAATAATTTTTTGTGCCCGTGATTTGATCAGCTTCAATACGTGGTAATAGGCTTCCAATAACCAATAATTCGTAATCCCAAACATTTCTAATTGGTGTCTTGTACCAATTTTAGATCTTTTTGCGTAGTTGAAAAACGCACCGGCTGCTCTCAAAAGCCCCAGTTGTATTTAAAAATATCTTTAGTGTTTTTGCTGGAATATATTAGGGATTGGAAGTAAAATTCTACACATAGGTAATTTTTGTTCTAAAGGGAAAATTGTCAATTATGTGCCCCAATCTCCTTACACTTTCTTAGCCATTGATTACGAATCTAATTACGTGGCAAAGGTCTCCTGAACATCTTAGCGATGAGAAAAATATCTACGCCTCTCGAAAATAGATAGTTCGTACTACCATGAGTTTGCAAACGTGGTTCTTTAACTTCGCCAACCTAACATGACAAATGTGTGCCTCCAGCTGGTGTCTGGCAGCTGAATTCTGTTGCTGCCGTGCTAAAACACACAGCCATGCTCATCGTCTTTCATCGAAACCCGCAATTGCACCATCGCGCTAACCACAAGGCTCAAAGGAAATAAACAACACATGTGGGGAAAAATTTAACACAAAATTAACTCCAGCCGATTGCAGTTGCCGCGTGATTTGAAGCATACTTAATAATGAACAGTTCTGTAGCAAATTCGTTTCCATATTTCGGAATATTTAATGTGTGTGTGTTTGTGTTTGTGTGTATTTGACTGGTTGTTGTACAGTGCCTTTCGAGGGAACGAATGCTGCTGCGTGTTTATGATACTCAGTACAACACACAATTCTTCTACTACCTTAAAATGTAGAAAAAGTATTAGCTGAAAAAAAACAAAGAATTGTGTATATTTATGTAATTATGTAGAAAGAATTGCAAAATTAATTGAATATTTGTTAAGAATCAGTAGAAATTCGTAGGGAATTTAAGGTGTAAAATGGCGGCACTACCAGTGTCGATATAAAATGGCGGCACTACCAGTGTCGATATAAAATGGCGGCACTACCAGCGGCGATATAAAATGGCGGCACTACCAGTGTCGATATAAAATGGCGGCACTACCAGTGGCGATATAAAATACTTTCGGGCGACAGTCTTTGTCACCTCGAAACAGAAGTTCAAAATAATCTGTTATATTTCGGTCAAACATAAGCAGATTTATTCAGGCATGACTACATGTTTCAATATAAAAAGACCATCATCAGCTCAACATTACACAAACTTTTAAAATACGTAACGTATGGTACAATGCATTTGTTCTTTCTATGCGATCCCATATGGCTTAAAACTGTAACATTGTAACAACCATCGTTAAGTCATATGGGATCGCACATAACGAACACAATTGCACTCTATCATAACTTATTTCAAAGTATTTTTGTAATGTTGGCCTGACGATGGTCTTTTTAGACCGAAACATGTTGTCGTACTTGAAAGAAGTTTGGATGTGTCTGATGGAACTATAATGAATTGTTTTTTAAGTTCAGAACACAGCGATATGCCCCTATAAAATTAACAAAAGAAATAGCAACTTTACGGGCCCTTGTTTCTCTGTCAACAGGGAAATATGCACTTTGAAAAACTATTGTGGAAACAAATATTATCTTCTTCTTCATTAGAATACAATCCCTATAGTTTAACCAGTGCCTCCTTCAGAATGATAGCCCATGCAAATCTGTCTACTACATTGTTCCACCATCTCTTAACACCCATCTGCATCAGATGATTCTCAGTACGGTGTAAATATTCATAGATACTCTACAGTATATAGCTATATAAATTAGGTCTATCTGTAGAGAATTCGCACCTTGCAGAAGAAGGCAATGACTTGTGACAGTGAACGGACCCAATTACAAATTTATCTAAGATGAATTATTGCTTAAGCTATAAAATCGTGTCAGAGTGGTCCAGTGGGCAATGTCAGACCAGTGTGTTGATGCTGCCTAGTTTGTCACTTGCCTCAACACTGTGTCTCTCCGTACACCTCGCTTCCTGTCTGTATGCTGTTGAAAGTTTCTTGTGGACCGAAAATGGATTTCTTGAGCATGTTGATGAGTGAAATAATATAACAATATTTCCCGCATTACAATTATTGCTAAGTTCAGAAACCTCTCAGTCTGCAGCATAATGCAGTCCATGTTCAGCCAGTGCGGTCTTTTGCTCAAAATATGTTTTGTGTCCCTTATTTATTAAGATCTGGGGACACGATCTTGCGGGTTAGTAAATGCGTATGTGCTGTGCATGATATTTGCACCTGGTTTTATGTTTTGCCCATTATGTCTCGGGTACTTCTAACCATATTCACAAGAAATGTGGAATATATCTGGCAAGTTGCAATCAAGCCGTCCATCGCCTCGGATTGTTTTTAGGATTAGCTACACTTCTTAGTTAACCTGTGTGCCTTAATTACAATGCATTTGTGTGGAAGCTGGTAAACCGAAAAGATTGCTTTTCGTTATAAAAATTTCAGAACTTTTACATTAATTGTAAATTTATCTTAACAGCTCTGAATGTTAAGAATAATTTAGTATCAGAATGATCTATTTCATAGGTATCTCACTTAAAAAGTATGAATATTGATCTTGGAATGTGTGAGTCGCTGTCTAAACCCTAAGATTTGCCATCTTTCGTGTGTGTGTGTGTGTGTGTGCGTGCCCGCGTAAAGTCTGGGAATCCCACCGACGCTAGAAAATTAATGAGATAGAAACGTCTATACCATTCACTGCCCATGCTGGTCAGGTTTAATGCAGTGACACACACACACACAAACAGACACACACACATACACACACACACACACACAAACGCACACTCGAAATTTCCAATTGAGTTCTTTGCGAAATATCTTCCATGTATGATATTTCTCTTCATTTATTTCCAATCTTCCTTTTTCGATGTTATGCATCTTGTGTTGGCAGCGTGTGGTAGAAATTTGTAGCTTAGAAAAACAGCTTTCGTTCAAAAAGCTAACTGTCAAACTATATATATATATATATATATAGCTTAACAGTATTATTATGTGCAATATTTTTGAAGTATTTCTTCACATTTAGCCCTATATTCTACCAAAAAGTTGTTAAGCTAGAAATCTTAAATCGCAGTGGTATCTGCAATTTGTCAGGTTATTTTCTTCTGTCAGGTTGGACTTCCTTGAGAATTGTATAAAGAATTGTTTGAGCTGCGTGCGCAAAGACAGCACATCTAACTGGTGCGTAACGTGAACAGATCTTCTGAATATCAAGTACTAAGTTGGCTATACATAATTTCGTATTTAACACTAAAATGCTCTGCAAAGAGTTTTTATTTGTTAATTATTGCTCTGACATGTTTCGGCCTAAGGTGTTGGCCATCTTCAGGGCGCTCGCAAGTTTTTCGACGTGCGCAGCGCACGTGTCAACTTATGTGGCAGTGATTCTAGCCCACGTGCCGCACAAGCTGCACTGGCTGCCCACTCCATTCGCCAGTTTCCCCTTCACTTCCCCACCCCTGCTTCACCGTGTGCCATCACATTTCAACTGGACTGTAACATTCCAACACCGTTTTGTTAGGAACAGAAAAAAAAAACTTGACAAATCATTAATAGAACAATACTTAAGAGCGATAATTTGTCACGAAAGTGTAAGGAGAAGCAAATCTCTTTTCTGGAGACAACATCTTGACAGAAGTTGTGTTTGTGACGCAGCTCTCTAGTAAGGGAGAATATGATTTCGACGAATTGTGTGGGCTACGACAAATTGCTGTTACATGGGCGATATGAAGACAGACAGACAGACAGAGATAATCGCCATATTTTGTCTTCTTATGGCGTGCTAGAAAAACATGTCATCCTAAGAAAAAGCAGAACATGAAGATGAAGAAATTATTAATATTTTAATATATTTTCTACAGTATTTGAAAGCTGCCCGTCTGTTCCTTCAAGTAACGGAAATCGAAATTTCATCACTGTGTCTATGAAACACAACATTTGATAGTTTAATTACATTGCCTTCATTAAATATTTTGAATGTTCCATTTCTATCACTTCTATATTAAAATTATTTTCCTATTTCATCCAGGTCTTCTATAATGGTTTCGTCCCGAGACCCCATTTTCCTGCCAAACTGTTGGGTGTGTTTTTTTTAATTTCCTGTTAGTGCAATTAATCAAGGTGTATATAACTCTTTATTCAAAGGTAATCAATCTTAAGCTAATAATAAAATTTTGAAGTTTCATATTCCGTATATTACTTGTGTCTTGTTACTTCCTCCGAATATTCCATTTAAGAACTAAATAGTTCTGAAGTGTTAATTTTCTGGAGTATTTAATCAACCATATTCAACATGAAATACAGGGTTATTCATAAGTCCGTGAAACATTTTATAAATTCGCAACAAAGAATTTATTCAACGGATCATGGTAGTTCTTACGCTGATAGAGAGAGAAACTCTCCAAGTTTTTTCACATATTTCAGAGATGCTCAGTGTGTCCACCTTTGGTAATACGGCAGACATCTATGCGATAGTCTATCTCGTTCCACACGCATGTCAGCATATCACGGTCGACCAGAGCCACAGCAGCGGTGATACGGTTGCGAAAATCTGGAGATTAGCGGGTAATGGAGGCACAAAGACAGTGTCCTTCACAAACCCCCAGAAGAAAAAGTCGCACGGGGTTAAATCCAGGGACCGGGGTGACCACCGCATTAACGCGTCATCTTTTCGTGTGCGTCCTATCCACCTTTGTGGCAAGTTTCGATTGAGATACCCTCGCACGTCTTTGTAGTGAGACGGAGAGTCGTCTTGTTGAAAGATATAATCATTACTGTCTTCATTCAACTGTGGCATCAGCCAGTTTTCTAACATGTTTCACAGAATTATGAATAACCCTGTATATTTATATACGAGACATCGTAGGAAACACTGTCTCTATACTAGATACACGAACAAATTTATGCTGTTTATGGAAATAATTCTGTTTCTGGTGAGAATTATATGAAAGACAAACAGACAATTTAGAATTGATAGTTTTTAGTTGAATACCATAGCACACATAGTGACAGCGTGTATCGAGGACTGCCCCCAGAAACTGAAATTTCTATTTATACCAAAGAGTGTAATTATCGTGGCCAGTATGTAATGTCCTTCCTCGTAACATTTCATAAAACCTCTTTTACGAATATGCCGTCATCCTTCTGCTTATGAACTGTGGCAACAAGCAGTTTTAAGCAGACACCAATACAGAATATAGGAGTGTCTCTTGCAGGTATTGTGACTCATTTTCATTTTATGTTGCGGTGTGCCGCTTTACTAGATTCGGTCTCCTTGCTAATTAAGTTGTTTTGCCTTATTAGTGCGTAAAGTTTACGTCGACTTATCAGCGTTCTTGTGTTGCGCGTCATCGTTGAGGTAGGGGGCGCCTTGGTCGCGTGGGTTACCGGAGCGCGTGAGCTTGGATAAAAGTATTTTTAACTGTCTTGTTGCAAAATGTGTCTAATATGTGGAACTTTGAAATTAGTTTCGTCTTAAGACCGCGGAACCTGAAAGCTTTCAAAAGAAATTAAACTGCTGCAAACTATAAATGGAAGGCTTAATTAGGGCCTCTTTTGTAATTGTTCTTGAATTGATTAAAATGGGATTGTAAAGAAGACAGACATCAACCACACAGAGAATTCAATACTTTGCTCTTCATACAACATTCTTCTATGGAGGCTGACTTTACAGATTCACATAATTTTCCCTTTTTCTCAACGCAGTACCTGGAGACAGGCTGCGACCGATTAATTATATGGGTTCCAGATTTGTCCTTTACTGCAAAATTCCCGTCGATTTCTTATAAGGTACGTAATATAGTGGGTTATCGTCCAAAATGGTCAGAAAATTTGATCAAAAGCGTGTTGGTGAAGCAGCGTTGTGAAAAATTTTAATGGGAAAATGAACCCTGAAACTTACAGACATGCCATTGCTTAAAATACTTGCGCCTAGAATTTAAAACATTTCAGTACTTGGATAGACGTCGCTACCAGATTTCGTGGCGTTTCAGCCTAACCGCCTACATTTGTGCGTGTGTATTTTAAAATTTTCAGCTTGGACCAAACTTTTCCCCATATATTTAATTATTTCCAACGGAATACATTTGAAACCCGGAACTGAATTAGTAATCTTCTGCTCCAGCGCTTTTACGTACCCTAAAATACATAATGTGTAAATAATACATAATGTGTAAATTCCCTGTAACGTTGGCGGCCGCGATAGTGTAGTCGGTATTGCAACTCGCTACGGGCTTGACGGTCCGGGGATCGAATTCCGGTGGGAGCGAGATTTTCCCTACCTCTCCAGACCGGCCCTTGGTCCCTCCCAGCCTCCTATACATTTGGTACCGGGTCTTTCCCGGGGAAAAGGCGGCCAGGCGTGGCGTTGACCATCCACCCCATCTAACGCCGAGGTTAAAGAAAGAGTAGAGCTATGTCTCTACTCCCCTTATGGGCTTTCGTGGCTTGTTCTAGGGTGAACTTTATTTTACTCTTACTCTGTTACGTTACTTACAAAGCGCATGTCCATTAAGCTACTTCATACTTACAGTAACACTACAAGCTGCTGCATTTTGTAAGACAGACACGAATGTGTGACATATGCTGACAATTACAACTTATTTGCTGATATTATGAACAGAGAGCAGTGATTTTTTTTAAGTTTAGTTGACCGTGCATCTCAGTATTTTTAACTCAGTATTTAAACAACTTGATGCGCAAAATTTTTTTTCACAATAAGTTTTATTTCATGCCTCTACATGCTTCGAGCACATGTGCTCATCATCAGGAGCAATTTTGACCAGACTTATTGTGAAACAAATTTTGTGCATCAAGTTGGTTAAATACTGAGATAAATAAACTGAGCAGTGAGTTCTCTTGAAAAATGATCTGTTTCCTGAACGATTATCCAACTCGACTGGGACAGACTGTACAATATATAATACATGTGAAGGAAGCAGTACTAGCAAACCGGAGTGATTTGGCAATGTTGAAAGCTTTGGGGCTTGTTTAAGATTAATTGAAGGATTTATACATGAACTCTGATGCGCAGAGTAACCAGATTCCTTAGTGGCAGTGCAACAACGTCAGCGTTCGAGCAGTGTTATATATAAACACCTGAAAGAATTCATTTTAGAATAGAAGCTCATATAGGCCTAGAACACGTATGCGGTTCTTGGCTGGTAGTCTGTAAACATCTCAAACATTGAGAAAATTACTTCTACCTTTCAGATGTGTTTGTTTTTTTCCCATCGTGTTAGCTGGTGTACTATGGATAAATTCTGCCAAGGAAAGTTCTAAGGACTGTTGTTTTTTCTAAACTGCATACACTTGTACTCAATACATCATGTTTGTGGCAAATTATCGATTGAGCCTTGTTAGACACCGCGACCTGATAAGCTGTCCCTATCATAACATTTTGGGTGTGTAGCGAAGAAATGAATTCCATGGTCCAGACTTACTGAAGCGAAACATTTTAGTAATTCCTTTAGTTATTAAAATTTCAGTTGCATGTTGTTCTTGTTGAACACCGTTAGCGGGTACATTAGTCCGTCCGTCCGTCCGTCCGTCCGTCCTTGCTTTCGCTGATCGTAAAATTATATTTTTTATATAGAGTAAGCAAACAGTCACTGTGAATCTGTAATACAGAGAATAAAACCGCCCCGTTTCTTTCAAACAGGACAAGACAAATAGGTGCATGTCTGAAAGAGCGTGGAGGCCATTTCGTAAGTTTTTATAACTTAGAAGTAAGTAAGAAAAATGTATTTGTGCTAATGTACAGCGACTCGTTGAATATGCTTTCTGTTCGCGGTAGGAGCACAGCGACTTCTGGTGCACTCTGTACAAAACTACGTCAATTCACAGGAAGAGAATCCAAAAAGTACGGAAGTTTTATCGGACTCTCTTCAAGTAATAATAATACCATGGCTTCGAAAACTGTTGTGGCAGAAGTGTAGTTACTGAGGAAACATTTTAGCTTACACAGTAAGCGGTTAGAAATATATATTTGTTTGTATTAAGCATAAGAATTGTTCTAAATTTACATCAAGTAATTTACCGGAACGGTAGCCTACGATATGTAAAAGGTGAATGATTTTAAACCGTGTTTATTTATACATATATGTAATATATATGTATTCGTGAGTCGGGTGAACACAGTCTATGTAGTTTCTGGCTGGAAGATTCGGGGCTGGATTCCCGGTTAGGGCAAGGGATTTTCCTGTTCTCCAAAACGTTCAGACAGCTTCTGGAGCCTACTCAGCATACTGTTGAATGGGCTGCGTAAGCTTCTTGCCCTAAATTAGAGTGGGCCAGGGCACGATATTCACCTTGCACCTCCGTCTAGTGCTTTCATGGGATCGGCACGGACTAATCCAACACTAACCTACATATATATATATATATATATTGTGTGTGTGTGTAGGGTAGAGGTGACTTAGCTCGTGGCGTTACCATAAAGGCACAAGACGGAGGTAAAAGGTGAATATCGTGCCCTGGTCCACTCTAATTCCGGGCAAGAAGCTCACGAAGCCCATTCAACCGTACGCTGTGTAGGCCCCAGAAGCTGTCTGTGCGTTTTGGAGAACATATATATATATATATATACACGCGTGCGCACACACAAACACACACACACACACACACACACACAGATGCGTATGAGCCGGAATATCGTGGTCAGTATAGTAACTAGGTTATTGGTTGGACATTGGAGAATCCGTGGTGAGATTTAAGACACGGGAAAGAAATATTTTATCTTTTCCACATAGTAAAGTTAACCCCTCACTTCAATCTAAATTCTGAGATTAAGAATGCATGGAACTATCCCTGTGTTCTCTCATGTGTCAGCCTGGCATGTACAGGAACAAATTTATCGTTCTTGGCATGACAGAACGTACAACATTCAACATGCACTCTATGTTTAGGGACTGTCAGTGTAAGAATATAAGTGCCGGTAAATGACAGGGAAGTATGTAAAGAACCAGAAGGTCACTTAACCTAAGGCTCCATTGAAACTCATGTAAAAATGTATGTTGTCCACTTTTATTCTGCCGTTTGCTTGTGATGGCTGCTAGACGAACACATAAATTAGATGTAGAGAAGTAGAAGGTATTTCCAAGACGGCAGCTCGATAGCAGTAAGTGCCGTAACTTATGACGTCGTTCCGATGATGGTGTATAACAGACGTATGTAATTTAGCACAAAATAATTCAGTGCTTTTTTCTTTCTGCTTCCAGAAATATCTCTGAATACGGTATCATTCAAGTCACAGGCTTGAGAATTTCGGATCTTTTAGTTAGATATATTTAATAGATGTCGCTTTAGACCTGTCAAAATAGAAAGCCAACGTATAGAACGCATGACTTTCAACAGTCTGTCGTAGAGCCACAAAGTTTTTAGTTTGTTCTTTTTTGCACTTAAAGACTAAATAAAAAAATCACTTATTACAAGAATACGTCAACAGTAATAACATGACGTGTTTGGATGGGGCATAATGTACAAAGTTTATGGGAATCGAAAAAGCGAAATGGTTCTTCCTTGACTGTATTAGAACACAAACAAACAGAGTAGTATAGTAATAATAATCAGTAGAGTGCATGAAATTAATAAAGAAACGTAAAAGAAATTTAAAAAAACGAGTTTGATAAAATTAGATAAATTTTTTATTTTTCAGACTCACATTTAGCAGTGTTACCTGTGCGAGAAGACATAATTAGGGGGCTGGGTAAGCGATGGCTTTAGGATTGTAATGGACCGCAAGATTAATCGAGAGAATTTAAAGTCAACTCCATACAGAGTAAAATTAATCGACGTTTTACAAATATTCAGTTTGTATTTCACAGAGAACACTATTGTCGTCTATTAGAAAGATCAGTACCTTATTTTCGTTGTTAAACCGTGCATGTTGTCGAGTTACTCAATTATTATACCAACTACTGCACATATAAAAAATTTATAAAATTTAACATTAAAACATTAAAACGCTCCGACATATTTCGGTCCTAGGACCATCATCAGGGAGCCATATCGTCCTTGCTAAAGTCACACTATAAAAAGTCACATTAATTTCGCTGTAGCAGTTGGGTACTGTGGATGTGCATTCTGTGCTTCGTTGCAACGCAGCGAAGCACAGAATGCACATCCATAGCAGGGTACTCTTCGCAACATAACATTACACAACACGGCATGCTGCCACAATACCTAACTGGTACAGCGAAATTAATATGTGACTTTTTATAGTGTGACTTTAGCAAGGACGATATGGCTCCCTGATGATGGTCTTAGGACCGAAACATGTCCGAGCGTTTTAATGATTTAATGTGTAAATTTTATAAATTTTATATATGTGCAGTAGTTGGTATAATAATAGAGTAACCAGTACCTTAGTGTGTGCTTGTTTTTACTTAGCTGACAAACGTCAGCCCGACGCTCTAGTGAGTTTTTATTACACTTTTGGAAGCTTATTATCACTGCGATGGTTTCCTTGTCTCCAGTCATCGACCGACAAACCTCCCCGAAACTAGGCGAACGAAACAAAGCTGACTCAGTGTCTGGTGCATATTTTATATGGAGACTGTGGCTGTTTATTGCAAGAATCACAGGGAACACATAATTGCACTGTGTGGTAACATACAGCAGTTTTAGTGTCATATCTGGCGTTACGTGTAGATACCACTGGTATTCCAAGGGTTGACATATAATAAGACCAAAAACGGTGGTGTCGGCTTCCTTGCCAAGGACTCCTTGACAAGTAAAATGTAAAGGTAAAGTGATCCCGTTACAGGCCCGGTGTGGCCCAGAGGGTGGGTAAAGGTATAGCTCTACTCTTCCATGACCGCGGCCCTTGAAGAGGGTGAGTGGTCAGCAGCACGTCCCGGCCGCACTTTACCCCCAGGAGAGACCCGGTACTCATTTTACAGAGGATGGTTGGGACCCAGGGCCGGTCTGGACGGGCGGAAAATCTCGTGCCCACCGGGATTCGATCCCGGACCGACTCCTTGACTAATGTAATAATAAATTTCCAGAAGAAACCCAAAAATGTGCTGGTTGTGGTAACTCCTGAAATCCCGTTTTCTCATGAATGTTTGTAACCGAATTCTGATAGGGAAGTTCCATTATGCTGGTGTCACAAAACTACTTCTGTTTGATTGACTTTAAAGGCATTTAACGCCGTTTTTTGAAATAAAGAGGTTTTATAAGACTGAAAAGTAAGGAAAAAAGCTATAAATTGTAAATATGTTAAGGTCTTTGCATTGTTTGAAGCTCTGATAAGGAGTGAAATCACTGTAAATAGTTAGAATTACAAGTAACGTAACGGTAATTCGAATGGGGTAAGCCTGAATAATCTACCAGTACACCAAACAGTAACTTAACTCTCTTTGACCACAAAGACCCTGAGACCCCACAGTGAGATGTAGAGGAATGTTAGCCAGCAACAGTCTTCGTAAATCGGTTATGAAATCAAAGATCAAAGGAAAGGAAATTAATGGTATGGTTGCTGGTTAAAATATGGAACCTGACGAGATTGGAGGGCGACAAGGATGTATAGTTAAAGGTCTCATTGTACTTGATTTTTCAGTATTAACCAAAGGGCCACGAAGAATGGAAAAATTGGTATTAGAGTTGATAACTCCAGTATTTTTAACCCCGGTACTGGAGGGACGTTAATTTCATGATAGGTTGCTCTAACCTAAGGAAGACCACCACCCCCCCCCCTCCAATATTCCACAGATAGAAGGATGAATGGCTGTCAGAAGCGACCTGGTCGGGGCGACGGAGGTAGAGACAACAGCTTTCCTCATATGTTTGGTATACACATACCAAAATAAATGGCGCCACCTGCACAAATGCCGTAAAATTGAGATTTTCGTACTTGTATTAATGCAATGTAAGAAATCCCTAATGCGAAAAGGTAAAGGTAAATTTGACCATCTCCAATCCTTGAAGGCATATGTAGGGAGTAGATTATAGCTCCAATCATTCTTAATCCGAGCACTAAATAAAGATGGTTCGTCAGCTTCATGCTCCATTAACATTAAGCTACAGAGAGAGAACTCTGGTACCCACTGAATAAGAATCTGGATGGATCCAAGAATAGGTAAGAACATTTCAGGAGAAGAGAGAGATTTCTTGCTTCTGCATGGATACGAATCTCATACCGTCCGTTCCGTTGTCTGGTTACTGTACGAACGGCGCTACTCCGGTCCCTGTCAGTGGCGTATTGACAAGAAAATAAGCTAGGAAAGACCTTTAAATTTAAGAAATTTACGGGCAATACAACAAAACGACTTTTTTTTATTTTTATTGTTACGCCGTGCATGCTGTCGAGTTACTCAATTATTGCACCAATGCAACGCAACGAAGCACAGAATGCACATCCGTAGCAGAGCACTCTTCTAAACATAACATTTCACAACACGGCATGCTGCCACAATACCCAACTTCCAGAACGAAATTAATCTATGACTATTTCTAGTGTGACTTTAGCAAGGAATATATAGCTCCCTGATGATGGTCTTAGGACCGAAACATGTAGGAGCGTTTTTAATGTTTTAATGTGTAAGTTTTATAAATTGTATATATGTGCATTTGTTGGTGTAATAATTGAGTAACAACACAACGAATTTGTGCATTTAAATGGAATTATTAAATAAACATATTCTGTCTTTGTCATATCTACAAATTGTCATTATCGTCGTAATTAGTATCAAGTGTCGAGTGAAATTGTCATTTAGAATTTGGCGGTTTGTTTCTATAATTTATGTGTTTTTAATAATTTTTCTGTGAAATCAAATTATCTGGCAAAACTTCGCCAAGATACCAACATTTTTCAACATATTCCATAAATGAGAAATTTGAAATGAAATTAATTCATTGTAATTTTTAAATTATAATTTTACAGATCTTCCAACCTTTGTATTGTGGTATTCTTCATCCCACACCTCAAAACAGGTTTCAAATTTCCAAAACATATTTCACCAAAAAAATCAACAACTTAACCAAACCTGCTACGTCATTCCTTTCATTGGGCGCGTTCACAACACTTCGAAAAGTTACTATTAGCTTCGTCATGATATTTGATATTTGTGTATATCTTTAACATCAGTCGGGAAAAGTCGACTTTCATTAAAATATGACAAGAATAACAGATACTTTACACAGAGACCTATGTAAAATGTAAAGCAATCCAATTACAGGCCTGGACAGGACCTGAAGTTTCCAGGAGGCTGATGTTCCCAGATTTCAAGGCATTCGGCACATGAAGGTGTTAAGGTTGTTAGCCCTAAGCACTGGCCGCCTTTACCCCCCAGGAAATATTCGTGGTACTCATTTCTGTTAGGGGCGGAGTTAACCCCAAGGCCATAGTGCGGCAGGAAGGATTATGTCAATGAATAATTCCAGTGACACTATCGGGAATCGATCCCGCGACCTTCCGGGCTTTTAGTACAGTGCCCCAACAAACTGCGCCACCGGGTGCCTCGACAGAACTATGTACATTTATGATATCACGCTGAATTCGTCTTGGAATGAGAAACGTTGCAGACAAAAATTGTAGAGCAAAGGAAAACACATTTTGTGCTACTGAGATGTAATGACATCTTTGAAATTATGTGAGAAAAAATGGTACAACCAGCCAGGCCACCGATGGCAATATAGTTCGGTGTATGCGCGTTGCATGTTGAATAACTAAGGCTACAGAAACACAATCAGAAAAAGTGATGCGTACTGCATTTCCATGGCAACAAGGGTTACCCAATCGACACCCAGTATTACGTTTTACTTACTACACATTGCCTGGATTTGTAATCTCCAGTACTTTTCAATCGCGATGGACCACCTTCAGGGGGAACAAACCAGTATGCTGTACAAGTGTGTGATATTTTGTGTATGAAGTTTTCAGAACAGTTTCGTGTTGTGAGTGTGTAAACTAACACATGTACAGTCAGCGCTGTATATAGAATGTTTAGTTGCGATCCATTACAACAGATTAACACATCATTCTGCGTACTTTAGGAGGATGATGTGTTATTCTGTGCATATGTCACGTATGCGTGTCTAATTATAGACACCCAAATTCAGTTGTTAAGTATACTATTATTCTGTCATAAGCACGGATTATTTGTGGTGCTGCATTAGTTTGCTTGCATAAGCTCAGAATTGCATGTCAGACTGCGATCCTAATTTTCAAGGATTTTCATCACAGGCCTCATAAGAAAACACAAAATATTTAGGTTCCTGTGACCGTGCATCGTGAGCAAAGTGTGAAGAAAGGGAAAACCAACAAGATGCAACAATCAGATGTTTATTATCAACTTCTGTCTCAACATGTTTCGGGCATCATTATGCCCATCTTCAGGAGAACAAAGACCGTGTGTTACTGTGCTGGTTCTGCTGGATGGGGTTGGTAGCGGTTGTGGGGCGCTGCGTTGTAGGATGCGATCATTAGTGCTCGCAACCTACAACGCAGCGCCCCACAACCGCTACCAACCACATCCAGCAGAACCAGCGCAGTACACCGTATGCAGTAACACACGGTCTTTGTTCTCCTGAAGATGCGCATAATGATGCCCGAAACATGCTGAAACAGAAGTTGATAATAAACATCTGATTGTTGCATCTTGTTGGTTTTCTCTCTCTTCACATAAAATATCTTATGTATTTATAGTACATAACTAGATACTAACTTAATGTCAGAAAGTGTATTCTGGTAAATTTTGAACATTTGACATATAATAATGTACTAATAGCCTTATAAGTTTCAATCAGTATATTTGGATATTCTCCCTAAGGACGGAGAGTGGAGACCGAAACATGTGGGATTTAAACAGAATAATTGATATCAGAGACGATGTGTACTGTGATGGTTGTTTATGGAGAATTAGATGGGTGGGGCATGTAAAGCGTATGGGTGACAGGAGAGGCGTATACAGGATTTTGGTGAAGAAACCTGAAGGAAAGACACCACTTGGAAGATCCAGTCGTAGATTGGAGAATAATATTAAGACGGCTCTTCAGGAAGTGGGATGTGGGGGTATGGACTGGATCGAGCTGGTTTAGGATAGGGACAGGTGGCGGGCACTTGTGAATGTGGTAATAAATATTCGGGTTCCATAAAATGTTAGGAATTTCTTGACTGGTTGAAAAACTTTTAGCTTCTCAAGGAGGACTCTGCACCATGGAGTAGGTAAGTAAATAATTGAGTAAGGAAGGAAGGAAGGAAGGAAGGAAGGTGATTGTTTATGGAATATATTTAACTAAGTACATGGTTAAAACCGAAACAATTTAACCCTTTAAACGCCGAATTAAATACCATCTGCTATTTGCTGTCATTATTAGTAGCTCACCATATTTTCCACGTTAGCAGTATAAGGGCTAAGATCGTAAAATGTGTTATTTATGCTACATAAACCAATAGCAAAGTATCCCAATCTGCAACAGAAAGAGACAAATTTGAAGAGATCCTCTTTTTGCTATGTATTCCGCATTTCTCGGTGGGAAGAAATTCCCTGGGTAAAGCAAACAATGTTATTGACTCTGTGAGTTCGTTTCGGTGCTAGCAGCAAGAAGCATCTACCAGTCTATGAATTCGCTCAGACTGCTCAGGCTGCCATGAATTTTTCTCATCCCCATCGCCTCAAGTCCCGGCCAACTTTCTAAGCTGTGGGAACCTGATGCCATTTCCTGGGGTGGAAGTGTGTGGAGCCAGAGTTACGTTTAATCCCGCCATTTCTCTTCACCTTATTGCAAAATTCAGTACCTGACATTTTGAGCAATTTTCTGAACCAAACTGCTTTGCAATATTACTGTTAATTTTGTTTATATTCAAGTTCAGAATTGTATGCCATATTGTCATGTAACATGTAACATGTAACATGTAACATGTAACATGTAACATGTAACATGTAACATGTAACATGTAACATGTA
>Ga0123354_10001844_pt1 | contig 26775 bp, 23 predicted proteins | sample TergutLab28metaG_2_FD_97872 | JGI IMG/M metagenome (GOLD analysis project Ga0123354, IMG submission 97872) | Labiotermes labralis P4 segment gut microbial communities from Petit-Saut dam, French Guiana - Lab288 P4 | ecosystem: Host-associated > Arthropoda: Insects > Digestive system > Gut ...
ACTGTGCTTTGTGGTCAGTCAGATGCATTAAGCAGTAGAGCTTTTAGAGAGATTCCTCCCTTGGACTTGCACATCATCTGCTGTACAATTGAAGCACAATGTTTTGGAAGCTGGCTTGGCCTCCGTCCTCACCTGAGCATGAAGCAAAACCAGCGGTTAAATCTTGCTAAAGTTGTACAGCAGATAGTTGATGGCAGTCCAAGAGATGATGTTGCTGAACTGAAATCTGAAACTGTGACTTGTTGGAGATGTGGACGTGTTTCTGTACAGAATGTGGTAAGAACAAGATGGCTGCTGGTTTATTTGTGTGTGAGAATTATAAATTGACAAACATAACCTACAATACAGTGACACACTTTGATGCATCGTATCTGCTAGGACAGATTGCTGCACATGTGGCCCTGTTTCCCACCAGTGTTATGTTAGTAATGCTCAATGTACATTTATTACAGTGTCTGTATGCTTCAATATACACACACAAAGTGTGCAGTCAAACACAACACTTTAATGCTGTACAGCAATGTGCTGCCTGTTTGGTTCGTCAGAACCATCATTGGCCACTTTTTTTTACAAAAGTTTAAAATGTCAGTCCACTGGCAACATGAAAATTCTTTTAAAAATTGTCTGTAGGCTCCTTCAAAAGCTGTTACAGTTCTGACATGTCTGTCTGCAGCAGGTAAATAAATACAAATATCAAATAGCAAACTGAATTTGCTGTTGTGTGGCCAACATTTTAGTCTCGTTGTTTTCCAGTAATATATTGCCAGAGATCATTTTACTGCTGTACATGAAATTGTGTTGGTTTTGCTTCCTTCTCAAAAGCCTTCATAGCTGCCATGCTGTGTGCACCAAGTTTGGTGAATCTACATTTCTTGATTCAAAAGTTCTTTGGAAGCTGGTGTGTATCCTGACTTGATGACATAAATTATTAATCAAGTGGCCCTGAAGCCTCACACTGGGCCTGAGAGGGAGGAAGTAAGAGAAAACTAGAGAAATTTACATAATGAAGAGCTTCATGATTTGCACTGCTCCAAAATGTTATTCAGGTGGTCACATCAAGAAGAATGAGATGGCAGACATGTGGGGCAGGAGATAAATATGTAGAAGTGAAGGAAAGAGCCGACTTTGAAGACCTAGGCATAGATGGGAGGACAATATTAAAATGGATCTTAAAGAAATAAGATGGTAGGGTGTGGACTGGATTTATAGCGGCACATGGTGGGCTTATGTAAGCATGGTGATGAACATTTGGGTTCCTTAAAATGTAGGAAATTTACTGACTTGATAAGGAATTGTTAGCTTCTCATTAAAGACTCTTGTCCTTGGAGGTAGTTACTTGGTTTGTTTGTTTGTTTGTTTCCTTGCTTGCTTGCTTCCCTGCTAGATAGTCAATTGGCTAGTTAATGAAACTCATGCCTTATTCTCTTGCCTGTCATGCAGGATGGAAGGGCATATCTGTTTGCTTGTGGAATGGGTCAGTTTTTTGATCCTATCAGAGGCCTGTGTTACTATGGCCCCTCGACACATTGCACTGGCCCTCCCTCTGCACCCACAGAAGATGTCAGCCCAGCTGTGAACAGTTCCTTGCACCCAGCAGCTATTGTTAGTAGGGACACTAATGATGTTGGCTTCAGCAGATACAGCATTGAGCTCAACAGTAAGGAGGTCCTTTCAGGTAGGTGTCTTGAGGGGCTGCCAACAACACTGCCATTGGGTCACTTTGTTGTTATATGTTGTAAATAAGATAGTTTGTAAACTGGTGCATTTTTGTATGAGATTTGGGGTTCACGCAGCAGTGCTGCTGAACAGTACAATCTTCTGTGATGTGACACTGTCAGAAAGGCAGTTCCTGACATTTCAGAGGATCATAGAGCCTTCCTCTTCAGGTTCAAGTAATCCCAGCCATGTCTTTGGATCATTTGGTCCTGCAGATGAGGGCACTACAAGCTTTTGGAACGTTGGCTGCATTTGCCTGGATTCACAAGGAGATCCATGAAGCACCTCAGCTAGGGGATGCTGTGGAGTCCCTGCTGAGGTTCAAACCAGCTGCCTGTCAAGTACCAATCATAATCATTACCATTAAGCTGATTTGTTCAGGCTCAAACACCAGTCAGTAAGGTGCAACATATTACACTTGGTGTGCCGTTTACATTTGCAGGACCTTGGCCATTGCTGCTTGGCATCTGTCAGGAATGTGAATTTATTGTTGTTGTTGTTGTTGTTGTTGTTTGTCATTATTATTATTATTGAATTTCTCACTTCTCAAATTTGGCTGGGAAATATTCACCTGTCCTGGGATGTAGTAATCAACAGGATTAGGCTTGCTGGTCTTATTTGTAGTTTAGAAAGTTTCTTACAATTATTATTATTTCTCCTTTTGTCCAGATTTATTCATTTGGGGAGGGGGGGGGAGAATTTCAAAATCACATTTTTGAGACAGAGGCAGGCAGCAGTAATGCAGGCACCTCACTTTCTCAGATTTATAGCATAGTAAGGTTCAAATAACTGTCTGTAAATCATTGTGATTTCTTTGTTTGTTTACTAATTCCAGAGGAAAAATACAAGATTGTGTGCTACTTCACAAGTTGGGCGTTTTATCGAAAGGGCGATGCCAAGTTTGTTCCAGAGCACATGGACTCCAGGCTGTGCACGCACATTGTGTATGCATATGCCTCTCTTGATCCTGAGGAGCTTACTGTGAAGCCTTTTGACAACTGGGCAGATATAGAAAACAGTAGGTAGTTCTCAATACTATTCTGTGGTGCAGTGCACTAGAATCCAATAATGCTACATGCAGCGTGTGACATTAGTTTATTGTACTTTTGCACTTAACCCTTTCTCTAATTAAAACGTTTTGCATTCCTGAACAATTATCAATATCTTTTTAACGTGTCTGTATTCTACACAATTTCAGTCCTTTGCTGTATTCTGTTTGCCTGATTATATAGTACAGACCAGAATTTAACATTTGGCTGTAAAGATGTGCACTGTTTGCTTCTGTTTGTGTTCATTATACAACAACATATCCTTTACAGTTATTCTTTCTTTAACAGTTTTGGTTCCACTAATTTCCTACACATTTTGCTGTTCTCTGTACCAAGCACACTATCAATCACAGTTTGTGTAACACAATGTGCTGTCATTAAAGTGGTTTTCTGTCACATTATTTAGATTTCTATCAACGTTTGACGTCTCTGCATGGCCCCAGGCCACACGGGGCTGATGTGAAGGTTCTGTTAGCTCTTGGTGGCTGGACTGACTCAACGGGAGATAAATACTCCCGTTTAGTGAGTGATGGTGGCACAAGAAGGAAGTTTGTGTCTAGTGTCGTCAGTTACCTGAGACGGCACAATTTCAAGGGTCTTCATCTTGACTGGAACTACCCAAAATGCTGGCAGTCTAATTGCAACAAGGGACCTGCATCAGATAAAGCCAACTTCGCTAAACTTGTCCAGGCAAGCACCAATTTTCAAATTAGTGAAGAGGAATGCATTTGGTAGAGCCCAGTTACAATCTTATGGCACTGTGCAGAGAAGCGATTTCAGTCACCATACTGGACGTCATGACAGATGCCATAAGACTGAAACCTGATGCTCATGATGGGCTTGTATGCATACATGGCCGTTAATATGATAAGGGAATGAATGATAAATCATTTAGGGACCTACATAACACACTCATCTTCATGATTTATTGAGGGACTGGATTCTTCTGGCCCTGGGGGGGGCAAGTAGCAGGCTGTTATGAATGTGATAATGAACCTTTGGTTTTCATAAAATGCAGGGAATTTATTAACCAGCCAACAACTGGTTAGCATCTGAAGAAGGACCCTGCTGTACATAGTGAGACTGTTTGTTTGGTTTTATAGATGACATATCTGATACTGTTTGCTTTTCATCTGTTTTTGTTGAAAATATACGTACATACATACATACATATACATACGTACATACATATACAAACGTCCATACATACATACATATACACATATGTACAGCTACATGTAATTGTGTAATTGGAGTTTCAAATAACAAATGTATGTTTGTGGCAGGAACTAAGTAAGGAGTTCCAGAGGCATGAGCCCCCATTGGTGTTGGCAGTTGCCTTGTCAGGCTACAAGGAGGTGATAGATCATGCATATGACTTGGCTGCAATCGGACGCTATGTGGAGTTCATGTCTGTGATGTCTTATGATTATCATGGTGCTTGGGAGCGTGTCTTGGGCCATGTCAGCCCTTTGTACTACAGAAGTGGTGATCAATTCCCTCAGTACAATACGGTAGGTTTGCAGTCACTTCCCTCGGTGCAACACTGTATGATTTTAGTCATTTCCCTTAGTACAACACAGTATGTTTGCAGTCACTTCCCTCAGCACAACACAGTATGTTTACAGTCACTTCCCTCAGCACAACACAGTATGTTTCCGGTCACTTCCCTCAGTACAACACAGTATGTTTGCAGTCACTTCCCTCAGCACAACACAGTATGTTTACAGTCACTTCCTTCACTACAACACAGTATGTTTACAGTCACTTCCCTCAGCACAACACAGTATGTTTACAGTCACTTCCCTCAGCACAACACAGTATGTTTACAGTTACTTCCCTCAGTACAACACAGTATGTTTACAGTCACTTCCCTCAGTACAACACAGTATGTTTGCAGTCACTTCCCTCAGTACAACACAATATGTTTGTGCACCATTTCAGGTTCACACTCTACCATGGCACACAATGTACACTTACAGATCAACATTGTAAGGAAGTACAGTTTTAAGAGCAATGCGATGATATACATACAGTATACAGTGTTACAGTGTTAGCAGCAATATGCTTAAGTTGATAGCATTGTTATACTGTACAGATCAATGTATTTGCTTATGAGGGTACCTTCTGTTGATGTTCTTTTCTGTGTTTGTTCTAAGGGTACTGTATTAGGCTATATTATGTCAACTGCCTAATTTGTATAGTGTCAAATGGGACACAGTACAATTATCTGTACACATAATTGACACACTATATTTGTGTCTGTCCAACATGCTTTTTAATTTGAGAACTACTGGTCTTTACAGTCTGGCACATGGAAATGCTTAGTGTAATTTTAACCCTGGATTAACAAATGGACATTGAATTTCAGTTTTATACAGGTTAAGATAGCCGCAGATTCTGTACTTACAGCATGCATTTTGTCTTGTTTCAGAATTATTACTAGTTGTGTTTATAGCAGTCTGTTTCCTTCCTCATTATGTCAGGTTCATTGAATATGACTGTACTGTTGTATAATTTGACATAAAGCAGTCTCTGCAGTTGAAGAGTGAAGCTGTCTGCAATGTGGTGGTGTGTTGCTGGGTGCATGATTGCCAACATTTTGAACACTTCACTAGCCTTCATCTTGGACTGCTTGACTCTGAAGTTGAAGGTGAAAGAGTCCCTTAAAATGTCAGTATGTACAGCCCCATTGACACAGCACCACAGCTAAGAGACCTGTGTGCTCAGTAAGAGCTGTGAGAATGTCACAACCCACAGTTGCTGCAGTTGTCACTGTGCTGTAACTAACATAAAGTACATCCTGCATCCTGTGGAATTTCTGAAAATTAATGACTGTTTTACATTCCATAATAGAATTATACAATGGAGCACTTAGTTAGATTGGGAGCCCCTCACCATAAGCTGCTGGTTGGAATCCCATTCTATGGGCAGAGCTTCACACTGGGGTCCCGGACCAACACTGAGCCCGGGGCACCGTCCAGTGGCCCAGGCAAACCTGGCAAGTACACCAATCAACCGGGCATGCTGGCGTACTATGAGATTTGTGATGAAGGTAAGTCATTGCATCAGACACGAATATCTTATTGCTCAGACACTTGATGTCAGGGTTTTTCTGTTGATTGTTTTGGTGTTTCCTGCATAAGCTTTTCAATGGATCAGTCAAGGAACCTGCATAAAGGGGAAATTGTAAAGATAAGGTTATTTTTTTGATTGAGCAATTATTTAATTATTATCGACTTTTAAGTACAATCGCTATTATCAGGACAGCTTGGATTTGTGGTTACTTTAATGCTAAAGAAAAATTCATGAAACACAACTTGATGGATGTTATCTGATTGTGCTTCCAACAGTCAGTAAATATTCAGTTAAATTACCATCTGACACAAATACAATGCAATACAGCACATAGCTGTGTTAGTTAGTAGTTTAACTGAATTTTTATTGATGGTAGAACACTAGTTGTAATGAACAACATACAATATTCCTGTCTGAAGTCACATGCTGTTGGTGCAGGTGCACTCTCTTCTGTTACTCAGTGCTCATTAATTTACAGCACGTTGTCGTCCACTGCAAGAAAATCTTCAAAACTCAACTTGAATTTCAAATTTTTCTGCTTCAGTTAATAAAAATGAAGAACCAAAATGGTGAAAACAGAATGAAACAATTAATATACAGGGGCATATGTGTGCTATATGTATGGGGTCATATGTATGTAATGTATAGGGTCATATGTGTGCTATATGTATGGGGTCGTATGTATGTAATGTATAGGGTCATATGTGTGCTATATGTATGGGGTCATATGTATGTAATGCATAGGGTCATATGTGTGCTATATGTTTGGGGTCATATGTATGTAATGCATAGGGTCATATGCGTGCTATATGTATGGGGTCGTATGTATGTGATGTATAGGGTCACATGTGTGCTATATGTATGGGGTCGTACGTATGAGTGCTATTTGTAAGGGGTCATATATATGTTCAATCTGTAGGGACATATATATGCAATATACAGTAACTCCCTGACATACATAATACTTGACTTACGTAAATTTCACTTTACGTAAATTTTTGCCAGCCAGTGCCAATTTAAAAAAGTTGTTTAAACATATTTTGTGTCCCATGGGAAATAAATGGGGGACCGTACTGGGGCAGCAAGAATATGTGGATGGCACAACTGCATAAGGCAAGTGCCTTAAAAAAAGGCAATTTTCCTGTGCGTGAGATAGAAGTTAATTTAATTTAGGGAAATTCTGACTTATGTAAAATTGAACTTGCGTAAAATTCTGCAGAACGCAACTTCTACATAAGTCAGGGAGTGGCTGTATGCAGTATATAGCAATATACACATACAATATATATTGTGACATATGTGTGCAATATATACAAATGTACATATGCAGTCACTGAATTACAACTCTGCTGTTTCCTGTGTGGCCTATATAAGCCATATTAACCCTTTGATGCCGGAATTAAATCTTTGATGCCGGAATTAAACCCCCCCCCGCCCGCCCACTTTAGTGGCCGTTCGGCTATTTAAAGTGCTCACTGCACGACATATATATATATATATGTCATTCGGCAGCTAAGGGTTAACATTAGTCTCTGTATGGTACACAAACTGTATGTATCCCTGATAGTGGTAAAATGATAAACAAAGACACACAAGAGAATATTAAATTGATGTTGCTGTACCTTATATAAGTATGCTTTGATTGTGTATTGTTAATATCTATCCGGACACTGTAGTGCACATTTTTATATTTGTAACAGTAAAAAGGTCTAAGGGGATACCCATAACAATTCTTCTTTCAGTTCGTAACCAACGCTGGACAGTGAAGCGTGATCGATACAGAGCCACAGGACCGTATGCTTATTCAGGAGACCAGTGGGTTGGCTATGAAGATACTGAGTCTGTCAAAGAAAAGGTACGTGAGCTGGCAATAAACATAAGAAGGTATAAGTTTTGGTACATAACAACTGTAGAGCATTGCTTGTTATGTTTTATGTATGGCACACACACACACACATATTGTTTGGTCCAGCTGTGCAACTGTCATATAAAATATTATGTGTAAGAATGCCAAACCAGCTCCATTAAGGGGGGAGAATTTTTCTTCTAGGATATGACACTGCATTGCTAGTTAACCAGTTCCTATAGTCTCAAAGGAATACAGTGCCCTCATCTTTGAGAGTCAAGATGTCTTGTTGGACATCTAATCCCCTGAAGACAAGGGCACTGCATTTCCTCAAGAAATCAGGAACTTATCGCCAGTGGAGCGGCATCATATCCCCTGATTATCACATGCCAGAAGGCAATAACCTGACATACTTGCCATGAAAACCTCTAATACTTTAATGGCACAATTTTTTGTGATAATTAATGAATGTCAGTTGTCATGATGTAACTTGCCACATGATGTCTTACTGCATATAATTCTTGATCTGACACTTTCTTTTAATTTCAGGTAAAGTACATTAAAACAATGGGTTTTGGAGGGGCAATGGCATGGACAGTCGATTTGGACGACTTCAACAACCTTTGCTGCAGAGAACCTTTTCCTTTGCTGCGAACGATCAACCGTGAACTGGGCAGCTTACCAGAACAGGAGCCCACGACCGTCGACTGCACCAAACCGCCAGCACCCATCACGCCAGTACCACCTACCCTTACCACTGGTGTTGATACAGGCAAGTTGTGTGTATCTGTTCTATTGGAGAAGATGGCAGTTATTTGTAACAGGTGATTACAAGTGACAAATCACGAGGTGGAGATGAGTGCACAAAGGAACGATATTCAGAAATGTTTACATAAATTTGAATAGCTGTGTTTATGCTATGGTTATTAATAAATGCAAGTATGACCTGTTCTGTTCGTTTATTCCTTCTGTACACTTGTCATCTTCCTCTTGTCCTATTTTCCATTCATGTCAGAACATTTTCCTCGCCCTCTGCTTTACATTAAAACAGTTTCATTCTGTCTGAACATAACTATGGCCTCTGCTGAACACTTTTTCCGTACCCTAGTCAAAGTGCTGCAGTTAGCCATAGCAGGAATAGCCTGTTCATGGGGTTCTTCCTGCCAGTTAGCTTCACTGCAGATGAGTGTGGCAGGATTTATGTCCTTGGCAATGTCATGACAGCAATTGACTTATACTTTTACATAAATTATTTTTCTTTGTTGCTTAACATTATGTCTGTGTTCCACAGAGCCCCTTGCCTCTAGGAGAAAGTGGTATGTACTTAATTTTGTGGCAGTTATTCTGTTGTGTACAGTGCTGTCTGTAGCAACAGGTTATCATTTAACTGTATCCAGTAATGTGCAGTTTAATTCTTTTCTTGTATTGAAATGTAAGTCATTTGTAAAGGATTTGAATCATCTAAACTGAGTCATGAAGATAAACTGTTCAGAATTCATTCCCATGTTTTAAAGTAATGTGTATGTGTAGGTGAAATCAGTTCAACACCACCACATGAAGTACCGACTTCTTCTTCTACAACTTGGCCAGACTGGACAACTGAGTCAAGTTCTGCCACTACAAGACCAACAGTATCAACCACAACACCACCATGGTGGCAACCACCAGTAACCACAGCTTCCACATCCAGGCCAACCACTACAAAACCACCATGGTGGCTACTACCAACTACTACAACCACAACAACCACAACCACCACTCCACAACCTACCACAACCACAACCACCACTCTACAACCTACCACAACCAAAACTACCACCACACATCATCCCCATTCCACTACTGCTGGTGTAACAACACCTGTACCGGATGTTCCTTCGCCGGGAACACCTTGCAGTGCTGGCGAATATCTCCCGGATCCTTCAAACTGCAATGCATATTACCGCTGCATTTTGGGAGAACTGAGAAAAGAATACTGTGCAGGTGGATTGCATTGGAATACGCAGAGCAGAGTGTGTGACTGGCCAAGTGTAGCAAAGTGTGAAAAGGGTGAGTAGTCTAGATGCACTTTGTAATGGATCTCACTTCTGAAGGAGAACTTTAACATGCTGTAGATGAGGCACATCTGTGTTTTGCATACGACATTTCAAATAATGAGTTCTCACCTTATGTGGAGTGATATCTTAGTTTCATTGTAGAGTAGGGACTTCTGAACTGCACCTGTGTGGGAGCTACGTCTGGACAGCACCAGCCACATATTTCCATCCTTTGTGCTTGATGTGATTAATTTAGAGTAACAGAATCATTGTCACTTAAAATGCACATTTATTAATACAGTGCATAGTTGGTTGCTCTACCTGCATTTTAAGCCCTTCAGTTATAACAGGACACACTGCAGTGAAAGTTCTGCAGTTGGTACCGGCTTATCAGCTTCATATTTAACTTCTGTAAACATTTATGATGTTTGTCCAGACATCGTAATAATGGAAATATACGAGCAATGAGACACAATAATTATACACAATTATAAACAATAATTACACACAATAATTATACACAATAATACACAATAATTACACACAATAATTATACATAATAATACACAAAAATTATACACAATAATATACAATAATTATACCCAATAGTACACAATGATTATACACAATAATACACAATAATTATACCCCTATAATTAAAGTAATGGCTTTGTGACCAGAAAAGGATGAGGTAGATTAAGGGAAATGCCCTCAATTTGTAATGTTAACGGATTTTACACTGTTGCAGAATCTACAATATTGGCAACTACAGACACTTCCCCATGGTGGACCACATCTGAGACAACAAGTACTGCAGGATGGTGGGTGACAACAACAACAGGAACAACAACAACAACAGCTACAACAACGACAACAGCAAGAACAACAACACCTAGTCCAAGTACAGAGGTATTCATATCATATTTCAGTCTTATTTTACATGAGAAATAATATTACAGTAACCTGTGTGTAAACACTCAGTCAAGAATTACATCAGAAATGTTAAACAGGTAATATTCCATACTAAAGTGTAAGCACAGTGCAAAGAGTAGCATATTGATGCATTTGTCCATTCTTGGCCCAAATCTAAAAGTTCCATTAGCGTAGAAATCAAGCTACTGCATTGACAGTTCCATCTTCAGGGTATATGGTGACCATAGAGGTGGACATTAGTAGACTACATGGCATCTTCAGGAAATCCACCTACTGGACTGTCCCACTAAAACTGTTCCACCAAACCAGGGAGTTGTAAAGACCATACTGGCAGCCATCAGCCACACCAGAAACATCTGTGGTATAATTGCAGAGTAAATTGAAATGTTTACAGGACAAATACGGTTCAATAACAAAGTTTGTTTCTTCATTTTAAATGCATCTATTGCAACTTTGAGGTTCCCAGGGATGTACTGTAAAGGTTCAAGCATGTTGGGATGTGTCACTATGTCATTAGTTGTATAGTTCTGGGATGTGTCACTGTGTTATTAGGTTTCTTTTAAATTGACATTCAGCATGCTCCATTACATATTAATACTACATGCTTTAGAGTTAAATATTCACAATATGGTTACATATATTTACCACTTATGTGCAATTTCTTCTGTTTTCTACAGTAACAGCAGGTTTACTTTCGGTTTTCTAATGTAGTACCTATTGCGTTTTGATCTTCTGTCTACTGCATTATTAACTAATTAGTTTATTAGCTAAATTAACTAACTGAGGCACAATATGTATATTTTCAAAGAATTGCTTATAATGCGCTAAAATCTATTGATCTTGCAAACTTCGTGAATGTCTCGATGTGGTTCCTTGTGGGTTGTTCAAACGGAGGGGGCCAGGTGTCACCTGTTCAGACCATGGCATTTTGTAGTATTCTTCTCCATTTTCTAGTTGTGTGCAGTTCAAAATTATGTGGTTAATTGTCTGTTCTTCTTTTAGTCCACAAGGGCATGTTGAATTGGGAATAATCTTGAATTTATGGAGGTATGATCTGGTTACACTGTGACCCGTTATCACGGCCATAAATTCAGCTGAGATAGTTATCATTATCTTCATTCTCTCTTCTATGTATGGGAAGAATAATGTACTGACTGCTTCTTTTGTAGAGCTGAGCTTGTCCACTGCTCCTTCCATTTTGTTATTTCTTTCTCCTTCCCTTCTGTAATTATAGTCAGTCTTGGTAATTTATCGCACACTAATTCTCCTATGTCATCTGTTGCTGCCTTCTTGGCCAGACAGTCTGCCATTTCATTTCCTTGTATTCCAACATGTGCCTTCACCCAGTTAAAAAAACATTGTCCATTGTTGGTCCTCCAGCCTCTTTATTTCTTTCCTTATATTCCCTACTATTATATAGTGTTTGTTTCTATTCTGCAGTGTGTCCAGTGTCCCAAACATACACACCCAACAATTCAGTGTCACATCCGAGAACAACACACCCAAAAACACAGTGTCACAAGCACACTCAACAACAGTGTTACATCCGAGAACAACACACCCAACAACATAGTGTCACATCCCAGAACAACACACCCAACAAAACAGTGTCATATCCCAGAACAACACGCCCAAAACACAGTGTTACATCCCAGAACAACACACCCAACAACAGTGTCATATCCCAGAACAACATACCCAACAACACATTGTCATATCCCAGAACAACATACCCAACAACACAGTGTCACATCCCAGAACAACACACCCAAAAACACAGTGTCACATCCCAGAACAACACACCCAACAACACAGTGTCACATCCCAGAACAACACACCCAACAACACAGTGTCACATCCCAGAACAACACACCTAACAACACAGTGTCACATCCGAGAACAACACACCCAACAACATAGTGTCAAATCCCAGAACAACACACCCAACAACAGTGTCACATCCCAGAATAACACGCCCAAAAACACAGTGTTACATCCCAGAACAACACACCCAACAACAGTGTCATATCCCAGAACAACATACCCAACATCACAGTGTCATATTCCAGAACAACATACCAACAACACAATGTCACATCCCAGAACAACATGCACAAAAACACAGTGTCACATCCCAGAACAACACATCCAACAACACAGTGTCACATCCCAGAACAACACACCCAACAACACAGTGTTACATCCCAGAACAACACACCCAACATCACAGTGTCACATCACAGAACACTTGAATCCTACAACCCATTGTATGTTCACAGATTATACCTGCTACTGAAGAATGTTCCAGTGGTCAGTACTACCCAGATCCTGGATCCTGCACTACTTTCTACATCTGCGTTAATGGCAGACCAATAAAGCAGACATGTGCTCCAGGGCTGTTGTGGAACCAAGCACAGACGATGTGTGATTGGACCTTTAATGTGCGGTGTGCCAGTTCCTTGTCACATCTCTATGAATATCCACGTAAGATGCATTGCTGGCAGTGCAGTAGCACATTTACATTAGACATTTGTGCTGTAACAGTTCTGATTCCAAAATAAGAGTTATCAAGGATTCAAGTCTTCTGGGATACGGCATTGTGTCTCAAGATGAGTAGTTTGCATCATTTCAAGGGTTCTCAGTGTCTGTCTTCAGGGTCCAGCCATCCAAGTAGATGAAGGCCCTGGGCCCCTTCACATTGCCAGGATACACTAACCCAATGACACTGCATCATATTCCACAGTACATAAGTCATTAATAGCCCAATGTGGAAACCTCATATCTTGCATGTAAGGTGTGAAGCTCAAATAATTACCATAAATATTTTCAAAATATCTGACAGCCATGTGTATCCTCCCTCCAACAATTACAGCTCTCATTCACTGGAGTTGTGCTGCAGCTCAGCAGTTAGTTAACAGCCTCTCACCATACATGTCCAGGTTCAGACCCTGGTCAGTCCACATTATAGTTGTAGTGGTCATGGTGGAACTGGAACAGGTTTTGCTCTGAGTTTTTCCACTTTCTCCAATCAGTACCATTCTGCTAGCACTTCCTTCTCATTCAGTTATTTCTACTAGTGTTATATAATTTTAGCAATTGGCAGTAAAAGTGCACCCTTGTACAGGCACTGAGGCTCTGTACAGGCCGTACGGCCCATAGGGGGAGTAGTAGAATAGCTCTACTCTTTCTTGACCACTAGCAATTGGCAGTACTGTTAAATAACACGTTAATGAATAGTATATATTTTTTTTAATGAGTACAAATTACAAAGTGTTGTGAAGAAAAATGATCAGATTAAGTGCAAAAATATAAAGAAATTATAGTTCCATAACACAGACTCAAGTTGAAGACCCTTCCTCAGAGGTCCATGAGAGTGTTCTTATATGCTGTGTATATAATTCCTAAAAGTTGGATTCAGTACAAATTATAATGGAATCACTGAATCCAGCAAGAAATTGTGTGTATTCAAATCCAATTATCTCCTAAATTGCCCGCTGTTATGAGAATTCTGGTCTCTTGAGGTGACTCTGCATCATTGTTAAGTGGTTTCCAACATTTGGAGGGGACATGTCACCTCCATTTTTATGTCATCTTTTGGAAGTAATCTGTCCAGCTGCTTGTGAGACCTACTAGTGTTTAGAATTTCCCTCGAATGGGTTATGAGCCGAGAGCAGAGTAAGTCCTTTGGTCGGGTTGCTGCCTTTAGCCTGTGGAGAGATGAAATATATGAGAAAAACAGCAGGATAACGAAGATTAAGAAAGGCAGCCCATGTAAGGGTGGTGACTAACCCCTGGTTTGTACAAAATGTGGGACTACAGAAGAAATTGGATGTGATGTGTAAACAGAATGCCTCATAACAGATTACCCAGAATTATAAAACGTTACACACCAAAACGGAAAGAACCAGGGGAGACCACTGAAGAGACCTTCTGATGTGTGAGAATGGAACAGGTGAAGAGTGGCCCAACTCCATGATAGCTACATGATGATGTCATCTTCAACTTCAAGGGTCCAAAGTCCACATTGAAAGCCAAGGCAGTTTAGGCAAGTGGTGGCAGGAGGTTGAAAGAATTATGATGAGTGAATACGGGGTGTTGGCAGGCCTGGGTGTACAGAAGGTGAGGCCCTAAAATGGGTCATGATTGGATGTGAAACTTACCCATCAATGCAGGGCCACATCACAGAAGACGGGAATCAGCAATTACATGTGTGTGTGTGGAAACCTGAAAACTTGAAGACATAGTTCTGCTAGCATTAGTAAACCATCTTGATATGTTTGTGTTGCAGAGTTTCTGAAGATTATGAAAGGCAGCCCATGTAAGGATGGTGACTACAGTGCAGCACAAGACTGTACTAAGTATCTGGTCTGCCTGTGGGGCACATATCAATCGTTCACATGTGGGCCAGGACTGCACTGGAACAGTGTAAGTTGTAACGTGAAAATATCAGCAGCTGTGCTGAGAGTCTTCACAACTAAATATAGTGATTAGTTCAGACTGATAAATTGTCACAAATGTTGCAATGCATTTCGAGTGTCAAACGGCTCTTTCATTTGAAGAACTTGTGCAGTAGCAGTAGTAACAACATCTTGTACAGTTTGTTGTGCAGTTATTGTAATGTGCGTACCGTGCATCTTGTACAATTTGTTGTGCAGTTATTGTAATGTATGTACCGTGCATCTTGTACAGTTTGTTGTGCAGTTATTGTAATGTATGTACCATGCATCTTGTACAGTTTGTTTTGCAGACCAACAAATGCTCAATGTATATATATTAATAATATTTTATATATATATATTATATATTGAGTGCCTATGATATATAAACTATAAGCAATGTGTATGTTGTGCATTTGTTTGTCTTGATAATAAACAAAAATTTTGTGGTGGCGCAAAATTCATTAAAGCACTGAAGGAGAAGTTCATTTCATGCAGCACAAAATCAGTCAGCCCCACTTAATTGGGCTGAGAGTGATCTGTGAAATAGGTGTAGAGTGGAGGAAGCCAACTTGCCAGCCACACGGTCTCACCAGATTCAGCAGAACCGCTCATGAAATGCTGGAAATGGGTGATCATGAAAGTTTGAAATCCTTAACACTGATACTCTATTGTACAGTGGAACTGCCATTCATTTTAATATGTCACATCATTTAGCATTCAGTGTCACTGGTCCCATAGTAATAAATCCCATTGTCACAGTTCCTGCATATTAGTGTCACCCAGGGTAGCTCCAGCAGCATAGTGACTATGCCATGGGATGGGTGAATGAGATCCTAGTTCTGTTACCTGAAAGGGCAAGAAATTTTTCACTTGATACCAAAGAAATACAATTTGTTGCAGGGATCTTTAACAGTGTGCTAAAAACTTACTATTGGCTGTGTTCAGGACAGAGCTGGAAATTACGCATTGTTGAACAATATCAGTCTAAAACACAGCATCTATATCAAGTTACAGCTTGTGAGATTTCAAGTTCTTACAGCTGTGTTTCTGAGTGCTCAGGGCTTCTGGGATGTGATGCCATGTTGCTGGCCAAGTAACTGTTCCTCTTGGACTGCTTGTGCCTTGAAACACTGTGTTGGTGTCCATTCTCCCAACAACACCATCTCCCTTCCTAGAACACTTGAATCCTCAAAGGGTTTTTTGTTAGTAGTACAGTACATTAGAGACAGCTGCAATGTTGTCTGCCCTGTAGTTCTGTAAATTTTGTGCAAGCTGTGTGTACACTTGTGACACTACAGTACACCACAGCAAAACCTTAAACTGTGATCCCTGTATGTATGCTTTTTGTTTTCCTTTGAAGGAAGCACGTCTCTGTGATTGGCCTCACAGAGCTCATTGTAAATCTGGAGGTGGTGATGTAAAGCCAACTGGTTTACCGACTGTAAGACCGACTCCTCCACCAACGCAGCCAACACTTCCACCGGCATCGTCAACTGAGGATACGTTGTCTAGCAGTGGAGAAGTTGTAAGTTCCACCACCAGTCTACCAACTGTGGAACCCACAAGACCTCCACAAGGTGGCACCTTATCTGGTAATTGTGTTCATGTCTTTATTGTTTCTGCAGTAAAAGTCAAGAACTTTATCCTAATTTATCATCTTAAAAGTGAACAGATGCCTTATAATGCAGCGGTAACTTAAATTCATTCTGCATACTGTGAGATTTCAGGTTTCCACAATGGTGTTCCTTATGAAACAGGTCATTAGGAATGTAACGCTGTGTTGTTTGGTGAGTGGGTCCCAGCACAGTGGTTTCATTTTCTTTGACTGTTTGATCCTGAAGATACTATGAACTTTTGAAACGCTGGGGACCACTCACTGAAGAACATAGCATAAAACAAGACAGGGGCTGTATGTATAACATAACATTGAGGCGCGTTTGTGCAAACACTTGCAGTAGAGAAACCTTAAGTATTACATATTGTGAGGTGTATGTCTATAGCCTTAGGCATGCAGCGTGCACCACACATGCACCACAATGTCTTCTGTGACCTGCCCCACTCTACAGTATTTTTTCACATTATCTCATAAATGGCATGATTTTTTAAAAAAGTTATTGAACACAAAATGTGTTTTGATATCCGCTTCAAATTTTTCTTAAACATTTCCCACTCTAAGAAGACTTGAATGAGATATGATCTAAAATGTGTATCGGTCTGCATGTACAGTACCGTTATTATTGTCAGACTGTAATGAAACTTGAATTCTCTTGACAGATTTTTTGAAAAATATTCAAATACCAAATTTCATAAAAATCCTTCTAGTGGTAGCCAAGTTGTTCCACGCAGACAGATGGGTGGACGGACAGACATGATGAAGCTGACAGTTGCTCTTTGCAATTTTGCGAACATGCCAGAAATTGGAAGTCTTGATTCCAGACTTTCCATGGTGAGGGACATTTTGTATTCAAGCACACACAGTATGATGGTGAACAGCAAGGAATGTTTACAGGTTGACAGCTTATTTACGAGAAGACAGTGAGCACAGAGTTATGTTATGACTGTACCACCTCCTAATATTTAGGTAGTACAGTTAGTTTAATTGGGAAATAAAGCAGTTCAGTTTAATAGCCTAAATTTAACATGGTGACAGCACCATGTTGGGCGTTTTGCTCTGAAGTTGGCAGTATTTACAGTTAGTACTCATGTTGTCATGTTAATGTTTTAGTTAGTGTTTTAGTGCAGTATTACCAAATTCACCAATTAATTTATATAAATGTTACAGGTACAGGTTACTGTTATTGCATTACAGTAAGGCTGTAGTGTCATGTAACATAATACACTAGTTACACATTTAAATTGTTTAAATCAGAGTACAGTTTTATTGTGTTATGTTGTCTTTAGATATTTGCATAATACAAAACAATTCACAAATTATATACTGTACATGTTGCCACATCGCAGAACAAGAACATCATAAGAATGTGTGAGACCTCAATCCGAAGGTATCCATGTAATGTGCCAGAATCAGGGAATTGTACCAATATTATGATAAATGCAGAGCATGTTATGTTCCTATTGCAGGCTATTTTAAGGTGGTGTGTTACTTCACAAACTGGGCCTGGTACCGGCAGGGAGTAGGGAAATACCTTCCAGAGACGATAGATGAACGACTTTGCACCCACATTGTGTATGGCTTTGCAGTGCTGGACTATGAAAACCTAATTGTAAAGGCTCATGACTCTTGGGCTGACTATGACAACAGTAAGTGCAGCATAATTCAAATAAAGGTAGCACTTTGCACATCATCATGCAGTAGCCAGTGAGCTGTATCAATTGTCAGGAAACTGCCAAATTTTATTTGCAGTTAACATGGAAGATGGTTGGTGCTAACACAAGTGACACATATTTCATCATTGTAGGATCACTGGTTACTTTGTTTTGAACATGTTAATGGGTTTACTTCTTCTTGAATTGCTCTGTATAAGTGTGCTGATAATAATGTTTCTACTCTCTGACATCTGTGTTTCAAGGTAGGGCAGCTGTTGTCACTGGCAGATATTCTTGAGAACTATGCTGTAGATCACTGCAGACTGTAACAAGTGTCTTTCTGTCGCACCTGAACTGTGTTAAGCAGTTTTTTTTTTAAATTTTGATATGTGGTGTGTAATTAAATGAAGGATAATTATGTAGGCAGGGCATGTGGCAATTATGAAGGAGAAGAGAAAGAGTTTTGGTGGGAAGACCTGTAGGAAAGAGACCTCTTGGAAGACCTAGGCATAGATGGTAATATAATATTAAAGTGTATCTTAAAGCAATAGGATGGTGGGGCATGACCTGGATTCATTTGTGTCAGGACAGGGTGAAGCTACAGGCTGTTGCAAACATATGTGCCATAGAATGTGGGGAATTTGTTGACCAGCTGTGGAATTTCAGTGCTTTCAAGAAGGACTCTGCTGTATGGAGGTAGTTGGTTGGTTGGTTTGTTTGTTAATTCATTAGTTAGTTTTTATGTATGTTTTTGTTTGTTAATTCATTGTTAGTTTGTTTGTATGTATGTTTTGTTTGTTTGGTTGGTTGGTATGTGTGCTATTAGCGTGTCATACCAATAAGATGTGATCTGCATGTGTAGATGTGAGATGAATTCAGAATTTTGGGTGCAAAACCTGAAGGGAAGAAAGTGCTTCATGTTTATCTATAAAGACAATATTAAAAGAATTCTTAAACTAATGGTTTTATAGTGTGGGCTGGATTCAGCTAGCTCAGGAAAGGGTGTAATAATGTCTGTTATGAACCTGTGCTTTCAATAAATGGTGGGGGTTGTGCTGACTGAGTGCCTGTCAGCTTCTCTAGATTTGCTCTGTTCAGTTACTGCAGTTCAGACTTATGTGAATGAGAAAGTTGTCACTTCAATATAAACATAGCAGCTTGACGTTGCTCAAAATTATTATGTCAAAAATGATTGTTTAGAGTTCTATGAGCGGGTCGTGGCGTACAAGAAGAAGGGACTGAAAGTGACTCTTGCGCTTGGCGGATGGAATGACTCAGCAGGTGACAAGTACAGTCGTCTGGTCAACAGCCCGTCTGCTCGCCGACGGTTTGTCAAACATGTCGTCGAGTTCCTTGAGAAGCACGGTTTTGATGGACTTGATCTGGACTGGGAGTATCCCAAGTGCTGGCAGGTACATAGAAATGTGCAAACTGTATGCAGGAGGATCACAACATTTTTTATGGTGAACCAAATTCCATCCACCCCCAACCATAACGTTCTCCATATCTCACTCATTGTGACTTCTCGCACCTCCTGACACTCAGGATTGGGTTGTAAGGTCATCATTTTGCATCTGTAGAAGAAATGGAACAGAACACAACAGCAGGTGTCACAGCCACACCACACACCACAAGATAACTTACAGATGTGCTCCAAGCAGTGGCAGGACTGCTAGAGTGAGGGTGTTTGTGTGTGCAGAAGGGTGACCAGGTTAGGTTTGATACCTCACCTTTTTATTACACATTGTACCTGATTTCTGGAACTTTTTGATCCTCCCATGTATATGGAGTACTGAGATGAATATTGCAATTAACTCCATTAGGTGTCAGAACAACTGAAAGCATTCAGAATTTCAGAATTTCAAAACTGTTTTCTCCAGCAAGAATTGTACCTTTCCATATTGTCACAGTGTATTGTTGTGACATTTTGTGTTGATGTCTTAGGTGGACTGTAACAAAGGCCCTGATTCTGACAAGACTGCATTTGCTGCTTTGGTTAGAGAACTGCGACAAGCTTTCGACTCCAAGGGGCTGCTGTTATCAGCTGCAGTTTCACCCAGCAAGACTGTCATTGATGCAGGTCAGTGTGACCACACGACCATATGAGCACATTTATTACACTTGCAAATAATGGCTGTTATTTGGGTTTTAACACCTTTTGGTAAAGGTAAATGTTAAGACCCTTAGTGCATATGTGTAACTGGTGTGAAGATGCAGGACAAGCACTGTGGAAGTACTGGTCGTTTATTGATAGACCTGCTAAGTGTGTTAGTTCTTGTGTGCAGAAACTTCATACTTTTCAAGTTGGTGTGTTTTAGATAACAGCTGCACATAATTCACAGTGTCCATATGTCACAGTGTGTTAGATAGATAACAGCTACACATAATTCACAGTGTCTGTATGTAACATTGTGTTTCAGAAACTAATAATGATGTAGATATAAATGCTCATTTTATAAAGGAAAACTTGGAAAAATTTTTAATGATGCTGTGCATGCATAGAGGGCTGTTTGCTAAAGGATAGCCAAAATTAGTACCTTTGCTGGAATGTGGGAAATCCCACCAGGGGAGTACCTTTACTATAGCTGTTGCCAGGACATGAGCAAGACCTATTTAAGGAATATCCAAACTAGATCCTTTAGTGTGATATGGGGAAAACATGAACTAGTTCCATTTCTAGGATGTGGGGAAAAGTGCTATTGCTGTCATTCACAGGAAACATACTGTATTGTTTCTGAAATTGCTGCATATATTTTGTGCACAGGCCTGCCAGCGGTTGTGCATTCAGCAGTTTGTGTGAGTCATTGAGATTCATTTTGTTTTGTGGTTACAGTGATACATTCACTGGCAGAGCAGTGTGGCCGATAAGCTGAGGATTTGAACCCTGTGAGATGTGATGTCATCTCTTTGGGTGAATGGTTTCCAACGTTGTGAAGGTTTGCCTTCTTCTTCAGGAACAAGCAGATAAAGTCATTTTTCTTGGACTGTTTGACCCTGAAGATGTAGCACTTTAGTCCCTCAAAACATCAGGAACCGCTCACCCAACAACACAGTAGAGGACTTGAATCCTCTGCAACACCATCATGAGAACCACAAATGTCTTTTGGTGATAAATTCATGGAATGGGAAGTTAACATTAAATTTTTAATAAAATTGGGGAAAAATTCCACTGATACATAATGCTATAGATAATATACCAAACATGAACCATTAGTGTTCCTCTCCTGTACTGGAACCTGCTTGAATATCCATTTTCTGTTACATGTTAAACTGTAGAAGTGAAGCAGCCATTGTGCAGTTAGAGCACTAACCACTGTAATAAATTTTCAGGCTATGATGTGAAGGCTCTTGGTGAAAATCTGGACTGGGTGGCTGTCATGACCTATGACTTCCATGGTCAGTGGGATAAGAAGACTGGGCATGTAGCTCCATTGTACTTCCACCCAGATGATGATTTCTTCTTCTTCAATGCGGTACGTTCTTCTGATCTTGTGTGTAAATACAAATTTAGAACAAAGAAGTTACCTTACCTTGACAGTCTTGTTCTGGGTCTCAGTCATTTTGGAAATTATTTTGAACTGCCTAATGTGGTTAATGACATTGCCATCTTCAGTTGTGCAGCCCTGAACCCTTAAAAGTCTGTGTGATTGAACATAGCTTTACAAATGTATGGCCAGATTGCATGATGACAGTATTTGTCTCAAATAATGGTCATCTTATTGGTTTCTACACCGCATACTGATTAACTGATCTGATGTTTTGGAGGAACCTGCTGCCTCCAGACTGTGTCGCAAATAATTAGGTTCTTAGAAGCCGTCTGATAATAAAGCTAACTAAATAACTAACTGACACCATTGAGCAGATTTCTTTGTGTGAAGCTAACAATTCCTCAGCCAAGTCAAGAAATCCCCCACATTTCATACCACACAAACTTGCATGGCCATGTCCACAACTGCCTGCCACTTGTCCCTCTCCAGAGCCATATCAACCCAGTCCACACCCTCCTATCCTATTCCTCTCAGATCCATTCCCTGTTGTCCAATATATTTGTTTCTGCATCATCCAATTGGTCTTCTTCTACAGATTTCCCAACCAAAACCCTGTATGCATTTCCCTTCTTCCCCATACTTGCTGCAGGCCCTATACATCTCATCGTTCTTGATTTGAACACTCTAATAATGTTTGATATGCACTACAAATCTTGCAGCTCCTTGTTGTGCTGTGAATCTAAAGAAGACTTATCCCTTTGCTTGCAGAACTACTCCATCAATTACTGGATATCACAAGGAGTCCCACGCCGCAAGATTGTGATGGGAATGCCCTTGTATGGGCAGTCATTTCAGTTAGCTGAGCCATCTACAAATGGGCTGAATGCTCGGGCACCAGGACCAGGTCAAGCGGGAGAGTTCACACGTGCCGCAGGATTCCTTGCTTACTATGAGGTATGCTGCAGTTGTTTGATTGTGCTTGTTGATAGCGTGAGAATGCACTGTACTGTCAGCTCTGTAACTGTTGCTTTGTCATCTCCGAGCACCAGACTGACACGAGAGGATGATCTTGCTATGTGTACAGGAATGATGCGTGGGTTTCACTTCTGTGAGAGTCTTGATGTTAATGATTAATTGGAACCTGTAAAGTGCTCTAATCTATTTTCATTGTACAATGCATAGTTGATTTCAATAGCTTATGATATGTAAATAAAAAAATATGAAATAACCTTATAAAGCATAAATTCAGCTTGCCTGAGCTGAGAGTGATCTGCACAATAGTAGGAGAGTGGAGGAAGCTGACTGGTCAGACAGATTGCCTCATCCCACTTTGTTGGAACCAATCATGAGAAACTGAAAGAGTGGTAATGAAATGGATGATCATGAAGGGCCAGAATTTCAGACATTGAAGCTGAGAAATGGTTCTACTGCTTCAGTAAAACTGAAAGAATTCATTAAGAGCAGTCACTTAAATTCTGCACATGTTAATGCCTAAGCTCCATGTAAACCCACAGCACAGCTCTGTATGATGTAGGGAATAAGTGTATAAACCCACAGCACAGCTCTGTATGATGTAGGGAATAAGTGTATAAACCTTTTTCTTTCCTGGTGTGATCTTTTGTAATAAAAAATCAGTACTTTGGGTTAGAAGTTCGTACTGTGCACTGTAGATGTGGGACTGTGCTGAAATGTGACAGAACTGTACCAAACTAATTAGCTGGTAAAAAATGTTTAAGGCTTTCATGTGACTCACCTATATGAATAATTTCACCGTCCCTTAAACATACTGTAGTGTTGATAGGGTTGTTGTGCCTCGTAAATTACATGTGAATGATCTGAAAGAAACTTATTTCTGGTAGAGATACTGGCTGCTGGTATGCAACATTAGCAACCATTTTGTTGTAGATTTGTGATCGGATAAAGAATCGTGGCTGGACAGTGGTACGTGATGAAGAGAGACGAATGGGACCATACGCCTTCCACGGCAATCAGTGGGTCAGTTATGATGATGTGGCGACTATCCGGATGAAGGTGAGAACAGAGGGGAGAACTGACCAGACATGTGCAACATGACCGTTTCGGACAAATTGTCATTTGTCTACAGTGCCTCTTAAAATCACTTTGCCCCTCTGTGTGCACTTACACATAAAATTATTCAGAAAGTACTGAATGGATGTTCGTTAAGTTTAATATGAAGAACTGTAACTGATGGACACTTTACAAGAGACTGACATGCATTTGTGTTGATGTTGTCTGCTTAGTGTTCATGTAAGTTGCTAAATATTTACAAAGTGAAAAATGTTTTGAGCAAATTTTGTGGTGGAGAAAAATGAAGCAAATTGCAAATATAGTACAGAAGTGTTAACAGTTCTCAGTATGAGTAAGAATTTGTTGCACTGTTTGTACATTTCATGACTTTTAAACAGAATCAAGGATGTCTCTATGACACCCACAGAACCAACAAGGTACACCATAAGATGTACACAAAATGTGTTTGCTGTGTTATTGTCGTTGGGTTTTAAATTCATGAATATTTTTGAGATAATAGTTTCAAGAAGAAAGCTGAAAGCGTGTTTGTCTGCCTGTCCGCATATCACAGAACACACAGAGTGAATTTCTGCCTCACTTCAGCAACATGTTGACAGCTGTTAACAAGTCTCCTGTGTTGTTCACATGGGAGATGTTTTTATGTGTCAACTTCACTTTCTCAATTGAAGTAATAAAAGAGAATAATGTTAGTCATTCAAAGGCTGTTCACTCAAAAAAATTTGAGCCAAATTTTGGGCAAAAGTTGACTAAGAATTGAATATTTTTGATTATAGAAATTCTTAAAATTCTGAGTGCAAATTAATTTTAATAACATTATGGGGCTGTGCACATAATTTATACAACATTTTTGTACATTGTTCCATGTACATTTGCACGTATTTAACATGTTGATGTGAACATTTTGTTACAGTCTGAATATATCCGGCAAATGGGTCTTGGAGGAGGGATGGTTTGGGCTCTAGATTTGGATGATTTCCGTAATCGGTGTGGTGAAGGAGCTCATCCTCTGCTCAGTACAATCCGAGAAGTTCTAGCAGACCCTCCCAGTGGAGAGACAGGTACACACTTTGAACGTGAGTTTGTCCTTTGGCTAATTTATAGGTAATGGGTTCAATAATTGCACTGCTACACTTCAGTAGCACTTCAGTAACTGCCTTCCACAATTTAACAGACAATCTTAAGAGTAAATGTTTATTATATACCAACTTTAACTTTAAACTTTAGCTAACACAACTGTAAACTTCCTGAAGATGGCGTATTGACACCAAAACATATCGGAGTGATTTTAATATACTTTACACCACTTATTTGTGCATATGTTAGCATATAATAAACAGTTATTATTCAATGTGCACAGTTTGAACATAACAAGTATCTTAAGAGTGTTGAAATGTGGTAAGAGTTAGGTATAGCAGTTTAGAGTATCTAAGAATTTGCATGTCATAAATGGCTGTCACATTGTAATCTGCAGGTGAGAGTAAAATGCAACACAGCTAACTGAAGAATATTGTATCAATTCTCATCTTACCAGTTTACTATAGTGTGGATGGAGCACCAGGTGTTATTTGGGTGATGATGTCAAGGAGAATGGGACAGATGGGACCTGTGGCACTTATGGTGGGGAGTGGCAAAATGCATACAGGGGTTTGGTGGGGAAACCTGAAGGAAAGAGACCATTTGGAAGGCCTAGGCATAGATAGGTACAGTACAAGGGTAATATTCAACTGGACCTTAACAAGATGGGATAGGAGGACATTGACTGGATTAATCTGTCTCAGGATAAGGACAAGTGGTGGGCTTTAATGGACATGGTAATGAACCATCTGTTTCCATAAAATGCTGGAAATATCTGGACTAAATGAGGAACTGTTAGCTTCTGAAGAAGGACTACTGCATGGGGGCAGTTGGTTGTTTGGCTGCTTAGTTAACCAGTTAGTTAGATAGTCAGTCAGTGAGCCAGTTAGTAAGTTAGTTGGTTACTATCCATCCATCCATCCATCCACCCAACCACCCATCCACCCATCCATCCATCCATCCATCCATCCATCCATCCATTCAACTATCCATCCATCTATCCAGCCATCTATCTATCCATCCATCTATCCAGCCAACTATCTATCTATCTGTCTGTCTGTCTGTCTGTCTATCTATCTACCCATCTATCTATCTATCTATCCAATTTTTTAAAAGCTGTCGCCATCTTCCGGAAACCAAATGCCATTCCTCTCTGTTTCTCCATTGATCTGGTTCTAGATTTCTTGTTGTCAAGGCTGCTTGTACTCCTTCCATCCACATTTTTCTTGGACATCCTTTTTACTCTTTGTTACTTAGTAAGTTAATTATTTTGTCTTTGATGAGTTGGTGAGTGGGTGAGTGAATGAGTTGGTGGGTGGGATGGTGAGTTAGATAGTGATGAGTGAGTATTGGTGAGTGTGTGTGTGGGTGAATGAGTGAGTGGTTGGGTGGGTGTTAGTGTGTTGGTGGGAGAGTGAGTGGGTAGTTGGTTGGTTGGATGAGTGAGTGAGTGTTGGTAAGTGGGTGAGTGAGTTGGTGAGCAAGTGGGTGAGTAAGTGAGTGAGTGAGTGAGTGCAGTGAAAAAATTCCCATAGCTTTAGACTTAGCTGGACAGACATGTTGCACAATCAGCCATCAGTACTTCTGAACTCACAACATGGCTTCTTCCATCACTGGCAATGTTTGTGGTAGAGAATCCCAGAGAGTTTATAACAAATTCTGACATACACTCCCTCAACACACGTCAAAAATCCCACCTACACCCCCCAACAGCATGGATGACTAAAGTCCAAAAGGGAGTCCATTACATGGGTGTTAAGATAAATAATAAACCCCCCCCCCCCCCAAAATTCAGTCCCT
>Ga0123354_10001845_pt1 | contig 26774 bp, 24 predicted proteins | sample TergutLab28metaG_2_FD_97872 | JGI IMG/M metagenome (GOLD analysis project Ga0123354, IMG submission 97872) | Labiotermes labralis P4 segment gut microbial communities from Petit-Saut dam, French Guiana - Lab288 P4 | ecosystem: Host-associated > Arthropoda: Insects > Digestive system > Gut ...
ATAGGTTTATTCAGGTTGCCTAAATATTGCAAAGATATGTAGGGGCGAGCATTGCTCGTCTGTGCTACAGAGAAATTCCTATAAAAAATAAAAAAACAAGCAAATTCTTCGAAGAGCGGACGATTGATAGTCGCCCCTACAAAGAAAAAATTCTTACATCGAAAAAAATTCTGTATAAAAAAATATTGACTTATTATGTAAAATATGATAGAATTTAGTCATGTAAATTCTGTATTTCAACCTATAATTCAACCCTATAAGGTGATGTATGAAACATACTGATTTTGATGATGTGATTAGAAACTGGCAGCAACAGTATAACAATTTATACTATTCTCAAGATTTAGATAAATTCGTTTTAGAACAAAAAGAATCCGGAAAATGTTTTTTAATTAGTTTTAATTATAAATCTCCAGAATATTACTGTATTATTAGTGGAGTATTCCCAAACATTTTATATAATAGGATTCTTATGCATAAAGATTTTGAGTTATTACGCAGAAACGGTGAAAATAGAGAAGCAGTATTCTCCACCGAAACTGATGAGGGATTGGATTTTTTCATCAAAGAAGCAATTGCCTTCTTTGATGAAGATTAAGAGCAATTACTTTTTACTTCCGTCGCAAGCGTTTCATGCTTGCGACGGAGTATTTTTTATTACATTATCAACTCTTCCTGCATGCTTTCCACATCAATATAATCTTCAATATATTGCTTTTCTAGCAATTCAACAGGTATATACTGTTCAAATTTGCAATTAACTGAGTCATTTATTTTCATTTTATATTTATCTTGTTTATTATGCTTTATACCATAAATAATATTTTTAAGTTCATCAATCGTTCCACCAAACTGCACGATTATATAATAGTCGTGTAATTCTTTTATTTTTAATCCATTTTCCAATAAACAATATTTAAAAGTAGTTAGTTCTTTTGTGCCAAGCCATGGAAATATTATATATAAATTTTCAGCAAGTTCATTTACTAATTTTAAATTACTTTTTTTATAAATATTTCTAAACAAATTTAGCCTGTTTACTGCATTTGGTCTTAAATATATATAATTTTCGTCACTTTCTAAAATATCTTTTACCTTCTTTACAATTTTTGTATCTATTCCAATTACATTGCCTCTCCAATATATATTAGAAGCACCTTTTGAAGCTTTCACGAAAATAATATCGCTTTTGTCATCAATATCTGTAACCTGCCATGTTTTGCCGGCAAGCGTGAATTTTTCACCAATCGCTATTTTAAAATGAATACTTCCTATTTCTTTTGTGCCTTCTATCACCTTATAATCCTTCATTGTTTCAAATACAGAATAAAAATTGTAAGAAGTTGCTATTCTTTCCGCTTCTATTCCCAATATTAAATCACCGTCTTCTAATTTTTCTATATGATTTATGTTGATTAGATGATTTAAAAAATGCTTATATTCATCTTGAGATATGTTCCTAAATGCCCACATAGTAAGTATTTTACTTGCTAATGATTTAGGTGAAATTTGAGATGCAGTTAAAATAGAACTAACTGTTTGATGATATAACAAGTTATATGGATGTTCCATACAAGATAATCCTTCAATCCATTTTTCTTCTATATATAACTGAATAATAGCAATACATTCCAAGAAATTCCAATTTATCATTTTTTCTATAGACTGGTTACCTTGCTCCATTTCTTCACATACAAAAAACATTTCTGATGGCAATCCTCGTCTTCCAGTTCTACCAAGCCTTTGCAAAAAGCTTGATACACTACCTGGTGAATTTAATTGAACAATTCTTTCCAAATTTTCAATATCAATCCCTAACTCCAACGTAATAGTTGCACCTGTAACAATTGGAGAATCAGAGCTTTTTAATTTATTCTCTGTCTCTTCCCTAATTGTCTTTGAAATATTCCCATGGTGTACAGTATAAATATCGTCTGTATGCTTTTCTGAAGCAACTCTTTTTAGCATAGATATTGTGCTTTCCACCTCTGCTTTTGATTCACAGAAGATGATGCAACGCTTGTTTTTGGTGATTTCGTACAGGTATTCGTTAAAGGTTTGCCCCATAAGCTCCGGACGAACAATGTTCGCCCCTACATTTGCATTCGGCTCGTCTTTCATTCTGACGAAATTTTCTAACGACAGCCTAATTGAGCTTCTGCCAGCCAAATTATGTGTTACTGTTTTTCTGCCAGTTTCAGCACTTAGCCAAACTTCAGCAAAATCTTTATTTCCTAATGTGGCAGAAAGTCCAATTCTTCTTGGTACCTGTTTTGTAATATCTGAAATTCTTTTCAGCCCGCATAAAACCTGCAATCCTCTTTCAGAATTAATAAGACTATGTATCTCGTCTATTACAACAAATCTTAAATCACAAAAAAGATTGAAAATATCTAATCTTTTGTTGATTAGTAAACTCTCTAAAGATTCTGGTGTTATTTGTAAAATACCATTTGGATTTTTCAATAATTTTTCTTTTTTATATTGTGAAACATCTCCATGCCACTTATGCACTGAAGTATTCGAGTATTCCAGCAAGTCTTCAAGCCTGTAAAATTGATCATTAATCAATGCCTTTAATGGACTGATATATAATACCCCCACTGATTTTGAAGGTTTTTCTTCCAATAAAGTAAGAATTGGCAAAAAAGCTGCTTCTGTTTTTCCGCGAAGCAGTCTTCGATGCCAATATTAAATTATCGTTAGAATTGAAAATAGTGTCAAATGCTTTTAGTTGAATTTCTTTAAGCTCCGTCCAATTATGCTCATAAATATAATCTCTTATAAATGGAGCAAGCCTGTTAAATAAATCTATCATAATTCAAACTCCGCAAATTCCTGATGTATTGTATCGTCAGAATCTTCGCTGTTACTAAATTTAAAGTCATTGCCATTTATTATATCAGCTACCTTTAAATCTGGATTTTGATATAGTATATTTAGTATTTCTAAAAAGTCTCTAATTACTTCTCTTGGAGTTATATTTTCATTTGCACCAATTCTTTCAAACTCCATTTTCATGAAAAATATCATGTCATCGTGTTGTAAATTGCCTTTGTATCCATAATGATGTTCATGTATTTGTTTTAGTTTTTCAATTAAAACGAATAGTTCTTCATAAGTCAATGTTTTGAGTCTAATAATAGGTCCTAGCATATCTTTTATTCCATTATTAAACTTACCTTCTTGAAGCCTAGATTTTAAGGCTTCGTAGCTGAAAATTCCTTTTCTTGTGTCTTCTATACATTGTGGAGTACCCGCTAAAATAATACCTAAATTTTTTGCTTTTCCTTGCATGGTATCGTTAAACATGGTAAGTATTTTTTCATAATTATATTGTCTTGATATTGATTGTGGTATTTTATACAAATTTACCAATTCATCAATAATAATTATCATTCCTTTATAACCCGCATGTACTACAAATTGTGACAATATTTTTAGATAATCGTACCAGTTATCGTCGTTTACTATTGTGTTAATATCAATTTCTCTTTTGGCTTCAGTTTTTGTTCCATATTCTCCTCTTAACCATTTTAATAGGTATGATTTTTTTTCATCTTCGCCATTTATATATGCTTCTAAATACATACTCAATATTCTAGCGAAGTCAAAGCCATGTACCATGCCTTCTAGGTCATTTATAACTTGTCCTATTTTTATTTTTACTAAAGATAAAAATTTAGGATTGTCTGAACTTATATTATTTTCTTGCATAACTATCAGTTGAATTCCCGATAACCATTTTTCTATAATTAAGGTTAATGCTCCACCATCTGGTTTTGTTTTTGTAGACATGTTTTTAATTAGCTCTCTATATGTTGCAAGCCCTTGTCCTTTATTCCCAACAAATCTGCGTTCTGGTGAAAGGTCTACATCTAGCACTACTAGTCCTTTTTCCATTGCATGACTTCTAATTAATTGCAATAAAAAGCTTTTTCCACTTCCGTATTTTCCTACAATAAATCTAAAGCTTGCACCTTCTTGTTCTATATTATTTATATCGTTTAATATTGCATCTACTTCATTTTTTCTGCCTACAGTAATATACTCTAGTCCTATTCTTGGTACTACTCCTCCTGTTAATGAGTTTAATATTGTTGTTGAAATTCGTTTTGGTATTTGCAATTCTTCCATGAATTTATTCCCTTTCTATAAAACTTTTTTAATTTCATCTACATAGTCTTCATATATTTCTGGTGTACCACTATCGGTGTTTATAAGGCTATCTTTAATATATTTTGTTGCCAGTTCGTTAATAAAATCTATTAATGTTTCTACCATAATATTTGATTTTTTTGCAATTTCTTTAATTGCTTCGTTTTTGTTTTTTACATTTTCTTGCAATATTAGGTGTATTACCTCTTTTTGGGTTTCGTTTAATGCTGAAATGAAATTTTGAAATGGATTATTACTCCCATATGGTTCAATGCCTTTCGCTTCTTGCACCATTTTATTGTTAGAGAGGTTTATATCCATAGTGGCAGGTGAGGCTTTTGTTGCTCCTGTGTTTGCTTCGGCTTGCTCCTTTATAATTCTATCTCTTATTTCGTTAGCTTCTTTTTTAAGTTTGTCCAATTTAGTAATATCTACTTCAAATTTAGGTTTTTCTTTAAAATAATACTGCCCATTTTTATCTTGTTCTATTTGATTTTTATATAATAATTTTTTGATGGTTTCTTGTATTGTTTTTTCTTGATACTTAAACCACGAGTCTATCTTTAATTTTCTTTTATAATTCAATGCTATTCTTAGTTCATTTTCCATATTTCTAATAAGTCTTGTTAACATATCCTGAAATTGATAATGTTCTAAATTTTCTATTTGTACTGTTAAAGTATTGTACCATTTACCATCAACTTTTGTAAATTTAATATAATCATTAATAATATATTCTTGTTTTTTTGTATCTTCCTTTTTATAAAAATATCTAAAATTTCTAAAAGGAGACCATTCAATTTTTGAAGTTCTTACTTTATAAGAATCTAAAAACCCTTTTTTTCCTTCATCTCTAAAACGAGCATCTATATTCATAAATGATTCAAATATTACTTTTTTTAATAGTTCTCCATATCCATCTAAGACAAATTTACTTTCAGCTACATTATAAGAAGCTAATTTTGAACATGTTTGTAACAACTCGTTTTGAGCTATTTGAGACAATTCTATTGTCTTAGATTTCTTTGAAAATAATGTTGTAAAATTTATTACACTTTTTATCGTTTCTTCATAATAATTATTAAATGGCAATTCGTATAACTTTTGCAAATAGCTCTTATCTAAATTATAATAAACAATATAATCTAATAACAGTTGAAAATTAATAATAGTTCTTATCCCGTCGTTTTGGTATGCACTTAATAATTCTATTAGGATTTCAAAGCCATCTTTAGGCGTTTCTATTCCTATTAAATTGATAATTTCATTTATATATAAAGCAATATAATCCAAGTCTGCATCTAAGTAAGTGCCTACTCTTGCACTTTCTCTCCATTTAAAATACCAATTTAATTGTGCTTTTGTTAAATTGCTATATTCTACATTTGCATATCCAAAAAAATAATTATTATAATAATTCTGACCTGTTCTACGAACTGCATTTGCGGAATTAACCTTTACATTTTCATATTCTTTTGCCTTATTATAAAAAGCTTCTGCTGCCATATTCTCAAAGATATTTAAGCTGTTATAGTCAAACTCTTCTACAAAATCCATATCGTCATCATAGCAAGAAAAAGTTTCTATTATATTATCATCGGAATTTACAACTTCTTCAATAATTTCTTTTATCTCTTCATTAAAAAAGCTGTTTACATCTATATCTTCTATTTCGTTAGAAATATATAATATGTTTTCTGAAATTAATTGTAATGTGTTAGAAATAAATTCTCTAAACTTCTTTTCCTTACTCCATGGAAATAGTTTGTTATAATTAGAAATGCACATTCCATCTTTTATACTATAAATCATTTTATCACTAATTTTATAACCTATTTGTTTTGGTTTATAAACTTCACGATAAAATGGTATATTATTAAAAAGTTTTACTTCTTTAAATTTTGTTGTTGGTATGTACTTATCTAAAATAGTTGTATTATTCTTCTTGTAATATTCATTAATTTTTAGCAATGTTGTGTAAATTGCACCTTCTACAGCATCTTTTTTGTCTGGTGTATCTATTAACTCTTCTGGTATTATATAATTTGAATATTCCATAACGGTTTCTAAATCTATATAAATGCCATTTTCAAAAAATGCTCCCATATTTTCATCACTAAGATAATGGCAAGATTCTTTTTCAAATATGTCTCTAATATATTTGGTATAAATAAATTCCAGTTTATCAAAATAAAGCATATAATCTCTAATAATATTATATGCCTTATCAGCTAACTTTGGGTGTTGCTTGTAGTAAGCTTTTATTATTTTTACTATCTTTCCTAATCCATCTGTTTGATTTTTTACACCTATTTGATTTATCTTTTCATAGATGTAAAGCAATATATACGATGTGTCTGTTTTTAAAAATATGTTTTGACTTACATTCATACGCCAAAATAAGTACCATGCTTGCTGTTTCTCATTTAATTCTTCATATACTGGAATATTTGATGAAAATGGTACGAAGTCACATTTAAAAGCTGTTACTGTTTGTAATTCTTTTCCCATATAATAAAACTTTTCTATTGCTTCTTTTGTCAATTTGGTATTTATATTGGGTAAAACGAATTTTTCTTCTGCATCTTCCTCTAATTGAATTTTTATTGACTCCATTTTTTATATCGTTTCTCCTTACTCTCTACTGTGCCAATTATATCATACGATATTTGAAAATGCAAATTGCAGTGGCAATTGAAAAAATGTTCGAAATTCATTTCAAAATATAATCCCCTGTAATGTTTTTAACAGTCGCCGTATTATCTATTGAAAGAGTTCCATTGCAATCAATATTTTCTATTTTACATTTTGGTCCTATTGTAATATCTTTCCCACTAACACTTTTTGCATAAGTTCTTACTAAATGTATAGTTGTGGCTTCTATAAATTCAAGCTTAGAAAATTTTTTAAACATTTTCGAAAGAATATCTTCTCCATATGGCTTTATTGTGATGTTATCGCCAACTATTTCTTTTGCTTCTAATATGCCTTCTATATCAATTATATCTGCCGATATTTCACCGTTTGAATTTATAAATCCTTTACCGTTTATATTATTTGCCTCAACTTTTGTTGCCCCACTAATTATTCCTTCTAATTTTATTTCTTTTGCTCTAACGCTAGACTTAATTTCTATAATTCCACTACATTCTATTGTATCTGCTTCAAGAGCCCCAGAAGTTTTTAAAATTCCTCCTACGGTAACTTTCCCAACCTCTAAATTCTCCGCACACGTGCATATTCCTTTAACGAATATGTCTTTATATTTACCTCCAGCTATTTGAGTTACTCCACTAATTTTAACTGAATCCATATTTATCGAATCCATAATCTAACCTCCTAATTTAAAATATTTTTGTACTTAACTTTCAAGTTGTTTGCAATCTCATTTAGAGAAACTGTCCCAATTACTTTTACATTAGAGCAAAACGATATAAAAATGTCTTTGTGAAACGCTGTGTAAAAGTTGTTTTCAATTTCAAAAAGAGTGCAAAATAAGTTTTGATTTCCTTGTGTTTTCATAAAATCCAAGCTGTTTTCTATTATATTTTTCATTTGTGTATCATCTTTTATTAAATCGTTTATCCAAGTGATAAAAGCAACTTCAAAAAGAGTAAATTTTTCTTCTTCATCATATGAAAATATTACATCTAGTACATTTTTATTAAGATCTTCTATTTTCATTAAATCTTTTTTTGAAATATTTGCTGACATTTCTGGTGCAAGTATTTTTGCTATTTCCTCATGTGAACAGTCGTCTTTTAATTTCATTATAGAATTAACTCGATTTATTATTTGTTCTTTTGGAAAGAAAGTTTCTTGCCCTGTGTATGAAGATTGCTTAATGAACCATTCTTCAGGAATTAATTTTTCTCTTTTCCAACGATATAGTTGTCCATACGATATACCTGTAACTTCCAACAGTTCTTTTTTTGATATTAAATCCAAATTTCTCATCTCCTTTCGTAACAATGTTTTGTTTTATGTTGCAAGTATAACATAACATTGTTACGTTGTCAATAGTTTTTTTGAAAAAATTTTTTTGACTTATTATGTAAGTCATGATACAATTTAAATATATGATTTTTTATGTTTAATCCCTTTAACCAAATGAGGTAATCGTATGACACGTGGTGAATTCCATGCTTTCGCTGTGAGAAACTCTCTAGAAGCAGTTCAAAATGAACATCATATGTATGTTTTTAGGCAACAAAAAAATGGAAAAAAGCGGGAACTCTCGTTTGTTTTCCATTCTAGTGATGGGAAAGTGACTGTACTTGATGGAGTGATTCCTTGCGATAATATATCGCAAATTTTGGTGTTACCTTTCGATAACGCAGATTACTTGCAGTATTATTTTGAGGGATTAACAGCATAAACCCATGGCAACTGCCAACGTTTATGTATTTATGCGACTTCGCTCGCAAATTCAGCCTCTGGTATGTAAACACACCTGAGGCTGAACTCTTTTTATTTGATACTTTTATTGATTCTATCTTTTATATTGCTTATTCTAATTTTTTCACATTAATCTACCTTGCTTTTCCAAAGACCATGTTTATTGCAATAAGCATAAATACTAGAACCCTTTATATATGGCATTCTTACTGTTGGTGCTTGTTCTGGATATAATTGTATTCTTGTAGTTTGGTTATCCGTAACTTGTGCCACCCACATAATGTAATGGTCTTTATCCATCGGATGATTCACACTTCCAACATTTATAACAATTTCTCCTTCTTGTTCATCTACCGTGTAAACTGGAACATGCTTTTCTGTTGCTGCATCTGTTGTGTTTGCTTCTATAAGCTGCATTTCTTTACCACAACAAATTGTAGGAACACCTGTATCATGGATAAGTCCTATTACTTTACCACAAACTGGACATAAGTAAAATCTTGTATTTTCTTTCATCAATATAATCACCACCTTTCAATATAATATTTTTCTTCTTGAGTTAACTCAAATACATTCATAATTGGTATCCTCTTTTCTTCATTTTCATAAAACTTAAAAAATACTTATATTATCAATAATACAGAATATGGACAATGTGGATGTTTTATTATGTATTTTTCAACATATCTAAACATATATCTATCATATTATAAAAATATTCTTTTGATTTATCTGACAATTCATCAAAAGGCTCGATTTCTGCGTCATCTGAATTATTGTTTAACCTTTTTTTATCAGATATTTCATGTAATTTTTTCGCTATTGTTTCTCTATCAAGGTCACCGTTTTAAACATAATTCTAATAATAATTTATCAACATCTTTATTCTTTTCAGAAATATCTTTTGGCTGGTCTTCATATTGTAGTTTCACAATATCAGCTTTAACTGTTCCATCTTCTTGTATTTGATACTCGCATAATTTTTCATTTTCTAGTCTTTTAATAAAGTCTTCATCTGTAATTTTATATAATTTAGATTTATAACTACCATCAGGTTGTAAGTGTGTATCCCTCCAATCATCAAATAATTTTCTTTGTAATTTTGTAAATAATTCATCAGAATTAGCCATACAAACCTCTCCTTTCAATTTAACCTTATTATATTCTTTTCTTCTAAGCCACTTACATGCTGTTTTTCAATAACTTTTGTATGCATCTCCTCTATTATCTGCATCTATGACATCAATAACCACTTCATTATTTATCCATTCAAATATAATTCTATAATCACCGAACTCTTAATCTATATGTATTTTCATAACCCTTTAAAGATGTTATATCCCCATTTGGTAATTTGAAAATTGCATTATAAATTCTTATCTGCTGATTTTTATCCTGTTTCTTTATAAACTTTTGAGCCTTTTTCTTAATATTAATCATGTAAGTCATCTATTTTTAAACCTACTTCCTTCAATGCTTCTTCAAAGGTAATTGCTTCTTCTTTTTCTTTAGCACGTTCTTCTTCCGATAATGAAAATTCTCTTAATAACATTAGTTTCTCCGTTATGTCTAAATCATCAATATCTTCTGACAAATTTGGAGCAACAGATAATAAATTAATGTCTAATATTCTTTCAGCAAAATTTTTTATTTTCTCAGCATACTCACTTTGTAGACTAAAAACAATATTATTAATATCAATTATATTTTGTTTTTGAACTTTTCCCATTTTTCTCACTTCCTACTTTTTACTCTTATTATATTTTTCTCATAAACCAATTACATAATAACATATCTCTTCAAAAAAATCAAACTACACTGGATGTTTATTAATCACCTGAATAATATCATATATAAAATCTCCTATAACAGGAATATTAAGAAGTATCATTTTTTGAAGTATTATTATAACTATAGCAGTAATTACAGTAACACCAATCCCTATTCCTATGCCTCTTCCTATTCCTGCCCATACGTTTATCCAAAACATTCTTTTCTTATTTCCCAACAAGAAAGCAATATCTTCAACATTTGCTTTTTGCAGCACATCATTCAGTTTTTCCACATTTTTATTTAGCTTTTTAAACACAAATAACCACCATTCTCTACATGGTATTATTTGCATTTCCTGTAATATTATTTATTATATTCTGAACGTCTGTATTGTTTGTATTGGTTGTATTGCCTGCACCACCCGTTTGATCTTGCTGATTTTGCAAATCCTTCCTCAAAACATCTAACTGATTAATAAGCGATTGTAGCCTATTAACATTACTACCTATTACGCCCCAATCATTACCACTCATAGATGCTGTTAAATTGCTATTTGCCTTTACAATTTCGTCTAATAAAGCTTCAATATCTTCTGGATTAGTTACTTCAATATCAATAGCATTTTGCGATAAAAGATTATTTAATGCTTCTTGAAAATCATCTCCTATCGCCAACTTATTACCAGATGCAACAATAACTTTCTTTAAAATCGGCACCTGATTTTCATTTAGTAATGTTTGATACACTGGTTCCACATAAAGAATAGTGTTTTGTATTGGTATCGCCAACACATTCTTACTCACCTTTGTTCCTGGTAATGCAATTGAATCCAACTCACTTTTAATATTTTCATCCGCTGTTATCTGACTTTCCAGCTGCTTAGGGCCAAGCACATTACTTGCTTCACTAAATGTAAACAATGTTAATTTTCCATTATTTTTATCTCCATTTGTTCCAACTAAATAAGATATTATACTGGTTTTCCCTTTTATTGTATATGGCACAACAAGACCTGTGTTTGTGCTATTACCATCTTTTACCATTGTATAATATGGGTCCATTTCTACCGTTTTAGTGGTTGTAGTGCTGGAATTGTAACTGGCAATTTCCCACTCGCTATCATCCCTATACAATACATCTGGCTGAATATTGTGATACACCATTAACATTTTTGATTGTATATTATATAAATATTCTGGATATACGATATATTTACTAATTGATTCTGGTATTTGTGCATCTGCTGGCATAAAAATACTTGGATACATTTTTTCATATGCCATTATTATTGGGTCGTTTCTATCTGTTATATAAAACTGCATTGTACCATCATATGCATCAACAATTACTTTTACAGAATTCCTAATATAATTAATATTCGTATTTGTTCCATCTACATCTATGCTTGAACTTGTTGAATATGGATATTCACTTGAAATTGTATAAGCATCTAATACCCAAACAAGCCTACCTTCATCTGTTATAACTAAATATGGGTTAGGGTCATACACTAAGTCTGGCAATACTTTTTTTGCCCTATCTCTAATATTTCTATTTAAAAGAATCTTGCTATCTGAAGTTACTCCGCCTCCAAACGCTATACTAAAATTCCACGTTTTTATCGCTAATATTAATCTATCTAAAAAGTTTAATTGTAGCCCCGCTTCCCCTGAATATGAATTATTAACAATATTATTGTTTGTTATATAATCAAACTCTTGCTTATCCTTTGAATTAGTTATAACCGCATTGTTTGTTGAAAGTCCAAAATAAATCCTTGGCTCTGTCACTTTTATCGCTTCATTTTTTGCATCAAATCCATCTTGTATATACTCTATATTTCCCGATCCATCTGTTGTATTAGCTTTTGAAATTATAGCTGAATATCCATGTGTATATTCATATGTTTTATTACTGTTAGAAACTCCTCCATTATTTACAATTTCTCTTGGTGTTACATAAACTAATTGATTATTATAATTTAAAAGTTGTGTATTATTGTACTCATAATAACCAGTATTTGTTTGATATTCTGTTAATGTAGCTAAAGTTGCTGTTTTGTCTACTATTGGAATATTATTAAGAATATCTTTATTTGCCGTAGCCTCTTCTTTTGTTAAGGTGCCTGTATTCGTCAAATCATTTTCCTCTACATTTATGTTATATGCAATTTTTGTATTCTTTATATTATAATCTATATATGCTCTTTCCATATCTAATTCATTCGGATTTATAAATATAATCTTATACAAAATTATTACCAAAAACAATAACACTAAATATGCTGGCACAATTAAAACAGAAATTATTGTTTTCTTTTTATCTCCTCTTTTAAAGAAACTAAGGGCAAGTATAACAGAGATTATTATTAATATAGATAAAATTCTATATCCCCAAACCTTAAATATAACATCTATGGAACCTGCTCCTGCTAGTTCTATTTGACTTCCAACTGACATAAAGTTAGAAAACAAAACATCTTGAGCTTTCAAAAATGTTAGAACTCCTACACAAACAGCAACAATTATAATATATATAGAAAGTTGTTTTGTAATAGTATTCTTTTTTAAACTCTCAATATCGATTCCTTCAAAATATTTATTTAATACTATTACATAATAAGCTGCTGAATATATTAAAAGTCCCACAACAAATACTATAATATATTGTAATAGCATTTCAATGCATGGTTTTTGAAATATATAGTATCTTATATCCATATTAAAAATTGGGTCATTTTGCCCAAACCAAGTTGAGTTTAAGAACAGCATTATTTTAGGCGAAATTATTGAACTAATTACTACAGCTAAAATTAGACTCACAAACAATGATAATGATTTATTTGGGAGCTTAGGCATGTCTCTTTTTTCTTCAACGAAAAATTTTTTTAAGCCTCTTTTTATAACTCTAGTGTTAATATATATTGCCAAGTATATTATTACAAATGTAATAATTCCTATTATTGAAGTATCTTTTTGTTCCTGCATAAATTTGTCTACATATTGCCCACCTATTTCCAGTGTTTCTAAATAGTTTCCTCTGAAATTTATATATTCACATATTACAAAAATAAGCAAAAATAACAAAACAAGAATGACTCTTTTGTTAAAGAGCCTACTTCTTTTTATTACTTTTTCTTGTTCTTTTGTTAGTTGACTTTTGTCTTGTTCCATAAATCCTCTCCTTTATTGAATACTCAACACTATACGAAATCCTCCACGGTATACGGCTGCCCCCGTTTCATTTTCCTGCTCAAATGGATTAGAAAACACTGAACTAGAATAAAACCATCCTCCACGAACCATAAATGGCCTCCCAGTACCAGGATTAATCCCATCATCATTATTTATGAATTGAATATATGCTGTAAACCATCCTACAATCCCACTAACATAGGTTTCATATGATGCATCCCCTATATTTGACAAATGACGACCTCCTGTATCAAAAAAATCATTTAGTGTCGTTGGTTCACTCATGCTAGTGTTATTACTATATGCTGTTGTATATTTTGTGCTAACTCCTCCAGTACTTGCAAAGGTTTTTCCACTTACACTTAAACAACTTGAATCTGTATAATATATTCCAGAATATGCATTATTAAATGCTGCTATTTGTTCGTATACTCCTCCAGCTATATCATATATTCCTGTTGCATTTCCAGTAGTACTTTGTTCTCCGTTTGTTGTAGCATATACGGTTCCACTTCCTCCTCCTGTTATTCCTGTTATAGCTTGACCATCTGATGCAATGTCAGATCCTGCCGCAGAATTTCTTGATATGTTTGTTCCATTCCTTCCATACCTACTATGAGTTAAATAGGCTATCGCTCCCCATTCACTATTTTTAAATAAATGACTGTCATATTCATTATGCCCTAAACTAGCATCGTAATTAAGTGAATTTTCGTAACAATTTGCTATATTTATATACACCCAGCTATTTAGCCCGGGCTTGCTTACAGCCTTTACTGTGCTGGACAACGCCACATTTCCCATTGTAGCATTTGCTGTATCTACGTTTACTCCATTTCCATCTTCCATGCTCATTTCAAACTTTGCTACCCAAAATCCACTTATTCCTTTTGAAGTTGTCCCAAATCCGCCACCTAAATTTTCATATCCTGTTCCTAAAAATGCTGGATGCGGTATGTAATCTGTATATCCCGATGTCTTTACTCTATCTGCTACATTAATATTAGGTACGCTTCCCTGCACTATGTTGCCATCTTTATCTATCATTCCATATATTGTACTATATCCTGTTATCCAACTTTTATCAAATCCACTATCTTCACCTTTTTCTCTATAATAGTCCGCATGATCTGTATTATCAAAATATATTATTTTATATGCATACCTTGGTACCCATACCCAATAACTTCCATCTGATGTTTTCGCATTTGCCCAATTGCTTGTCTTTCCATCTGTTGCTCCCACTTGTGCTTGATAATTATACCAATTCGTATCATTAGCAGTTGTTGGTACTTCTGTTGTTCCGTCCCATTTCACTGGTGTTAGGCCCCCTCCTGATCCTAGATTTGGTGCCAATGGTTTTTCTATTACATTATTATTCATATCTAACCATACTATTTCTATTACTCCTGTGCTATCTGTGCTACTTGCAATATTACCATCATCTGTTCCTAAATCCGCTGCTTTTATTTCAGGCTCTACTGGTGCTGGAGGAGTGTATCCACTTCCACCTACACTATCTAACATAGTTATCATGTTACTTATTGAACTTTCTTCATCATTAACCGAATTATTATATGCACTTACGGCTTGCGTTGTTTTACTAATTAACCCATTATTAATTATACTACGTACTGCCACTCCCGCTAGTATTAGCATTACAATTACTGTTATAATTAATGCTATTAATGTTATTCCATTTTCTTTGTTTTTTCTTATGTTCATACTACAATTTCCCCCAATTTCATTGTATTATATCATTACATTTTTGTTTTATCAATATATTACTATTCCACTATCGCTGTTACAAAATCCTTTGCATTAAATTCTTCCATATCATCTATTTTTTCTCCGACTCCAACAAATTTTATTGGAATATTATTTTCGTTAACTATTCCAATAACCACTCCACCCTTTGCGGTTCCGTCAAGCTTTGTAAGAACTAATCCTGTAATATCCACTGTTTCTTTAAAAGCTTTAACTTGAAGTATTGCATTTTGGCCAGTGGTCGCATCTAACACTAATAATGTTTCTTTTGAAGAATCTGGTAATTCTTTTGTTATTACTTTATTTATTTTTGTTAGCTCGTCCATCAAGTTTTGCTTATTGTGAAGTCTCCCAGCAGTATCACAAATTAATACTTCTGCATTATTTTGTTTGGCAACTTGTATTGCCTCAAATACTACTGAAGCTGGGTCTGAGCCTTCTGCTTTTTTTATTACTTCTACTCCTGCTCTTTTACCCCATATTTCAATTTGTTCAACTGCTGCTGCTCTAAATGTATCTGCTGCTGCAATTATTACTTTTTTTCCTTCTTGCTTAAGTCTGTTTGCTATCTTTCCTATTGATGTGGTTTTCCCAACACCATTAACACCAACTATAAGTATTACTGCTGGTGTTGATTGTAAATTTAATGCATTGTCTTGACTTTTAAATATATTTTCCATTTCTTCTCTTAAGGCTATTTTTACTTGTTCAGAATCTTCTATTTTTTCTTTTTTTATTCTATCTCTTAGATTACTAATTATTTTTATTGATGTATCTGTTCCAACATCCGACATTATTAATGTTTCTTCTAATTCTTCTAGCAATTCTTCGTTAACTTTTTTAAATCCAATGAATACATTAGAAAAAGATGATGTTGTTTTGCTTAAGCCTTGTTTTAGTTTATCAAAAAATCCCATGCTTTTCTCCTACTTTGCTATTTTATCATATTTATAAGAATAAAGAAAGGTTTTTTATTAATTATATAGAAATCTACTATAATAGTCCGCTTCCGTGGTTGGTAGAGCTTTTAAAAAAACTCCCTCCAAGACAAGGGGTAATCCGTATGCCTCAAAGGGCTGTCGGGCAATTTTTTTAAAAGCTCTACCAACCACTCACGCTATTTTGTATAATTATGATATTAAAAATATTTTACATTCTAGGACACCCACATAAAATTCCCCTGCTAATTTCTCACTATATTTTTTATAGTTTCCTAGTTGTTTTATGGAACTAGCACTATTCGAAAACCGCCATAAATATAACCACTGGTGGCGTAGTTGAATCCAAACACACCTCCACTATTGTAGATACTTCCACGTGTGAAGAATGGACCTGCCGAATTTGGAAAATTCGAATAATTTGAAAACCAACTACTCGTAGCATTTGCACTAGATGATGTTTCTAATATTGCATCTCCATACCCATAGGTACCATTACTTGAATCTTTTAAATTTTTATATGCTTTATAATTATTTGTAGCTGCATAATTAGCTGTACCTGTATCACTACTACTATTATATGGGTATGCTGTTGCATAAGGTGTACTTACACCTGTTGGATTTTCATTTGCTGTTGTTAATATTCCTGGCCATCCATATGTTGATAAACTAGCAACTCCATCTGTGATATAACTTGCTACATTTTCCCAGCCATTACTACTACTCAAGTCATATATTCCTGTTATGTTTCCTGTACTGCTTTGATTTGTATTACTTTTATAATCATTGCCTCCTGTCATAATCCTATTATTAGCTGTTACTGCTGTCCCATTTCTTCCATATTGGCTATGTGTTAGATATGCTACTGCTCCCCACTCACTATTTTTCATTAAATGACTTTCTAAATTCTCGTTGTACTCACGGCTAAAAGTATAACTATCTCCTGGTGTTGCATTTGTCCAACTCTGTATGCTTGGAACTATCTTTATTGTTGTACTCGTCCCTATTACTAATGAAGTTGCATCTGAATGGCTCGCTCTGAATTTTGCTACCCATATTCCTGCTATTTCTGCTTTCCATTCTCCGTTTGCGTAATTATTTGCTGTTCCATTTGTAAAACATGGTTCTACTACATAATCTGTCATTGCATCACCAGTTACTGTTGGATATGTTGTACTGATGGTATTACCATCGCTATCTTTGTTTGTTGTTCCCTGCAAAAATTTTATATTTATTGTCCCTGCTGTGTTTGTTCCAAGTCCTTTAGTTATTTCATATGCAAATCTTGGTATCCATACCCAATAACTTCCATCATCTGTTATTGCATTTGCCCATCTGCTTGTTTGTCCATCTGTTGTTCCTGTTTGTGCTACATAGTTATACCAGTTTTCTGGTTTAAAATTTGGGTCATCTTGTGTTATTTCAATAGTATTATTTGCTGGGTTTTCCGTGTCTATATCTCCAGAATCATCTTTTGCCCAATATACTGCTTTCATTCCACTTGCTAATTTGGGTGTATTTACTGTTCCATTCCAACTCCCATCTGTGCTTCCTCCATTATCATTACTTCCACCATTATTTATATTATCAAACCATCCTAATGCATTATTTATTTGATCATTTTCATTATTAACTGAATTATTATATGCCTCTACTGCTTGCCCCGTCTTATCAATTAATCCATTATTAATTATACTGCCTATTGCTACTCCTGCTAGTATTAGCATTACAATTACCGTAATTATTAACGCTATAAGCGTTATTCCTTTGTTTTTTCTTATGTACATTTTAAACTTTTTCTCCTTACATACAAAAAATAAATTAAAATTATAAATTTTTGCTATATTTTTACCATTTATTAATTTAAAAATAATATATCATACATGCTTTTTAATTACAATCACTTCATTTAATATTTTTTATGTTGAAAAGAACTTTTGAAAATTCGATAAAATTACGTATAGTGTTTTATGGAATTAATACCACACGAAGACCTCCTCCATTAGGAGTACCTTCACTTTGGTAGTATGCAAATATACCTGCACCTGTACCCAAATTGTTAGCACCACCACGTACAAAGAATACGTACAGTGGACTACTATATGGAGGAAAACCCGTATAATCTCCATTCCAAGCATTCATAACACTTGCTCCAGTTGTGGATGTTTCCAATATTGCATCTCCATACCCATAGGTACTTGTCTGTAAATTTTTATATACCATATAATTATCTGCCCATGTTTTACTACTATCACTATATGGATATGCTGTTGTATAAGGGGTACTTATATCTGTGGGAGTAGGAGTGGCTACCGTTGATACTCCTTGCCATCCTTCACCCCCTTGACTTGATAATAAAGACTGTCCATTAGGAATATATGCTGCTACATGTTCCCATACTCCTCCATTTAAGTCATATATTCCTGTTATATTCCCTGTACTACTTTGGCTTACATTGTTTGCATAATCTCCACCACCTGTTGTAGTAACTGAATTTATAGATACTTCTGTGCCATTTCTTCCATATTGACTGTGTGTTAAATATGCTACCGCACCCCATTCACTATTTTTTATCATATGACTTTCTAAATCCCTGTCATAATCATATGCTATTGTATAAAAGGTCCCTATTATTACATCGGTTTTACTTTTTACATTTGGGGATATTTTTATTGTATTATTACTCGTTCCAGCTGACGAAGCTGTTGCATTTGCATTACTTGCCTCGAATTTTGCTACCCATATTCCTGATACGTCTGCTTTCCATTCTCCATTTTCGTAATTATTTGCTGTTCCATTTGTAAAACATGGTTCTACTACATAATCTGTCATTGCATCACCAATTACTGTTGGATATGTTGTACTGATGGTATTACCATCGCTATCTTTGTTTGTTGTTCCCTGCAAAAATTTTATATTTATTGTCCCTGCTGTGCTTGTTCCAAGTCCTTTGGTTATTTCATATGCAAATCTTGGTATCCATACCCAATAACTTCCATCATCTGTTTTTGCATTTGCCCATCTGCTTGTTTTTCCATCTGTTGTTCCTGTTTGTGCTACATAGTTATACCAGTTTTCTGGTTTAAAATTTTGGGCACCTTCTATTATTTCAATAGTATTATTTGCTGGATTTTCCGTGTCTATATCTCCAGCATCATTTTTTGCCCAATATACTGCTTTCATTCCACTTGCTAATTTGGGTGTATTTACTACGCCGTTCCAACTCCCATCTGTGCTTCCTCCATTATTACTTCCACCATTTATGTTGTCAAACCATCCTAATGCATTATTCATTTGATCATTTTCATTATTAACTGAATTATTATATGCCTCTACTGCTTGCCCCGTCTTATCAATTAATCCATTATTAATTATACTGCCTATTGCCACTCCTGCTAGTATTAGCATTACAATTACCGTAATTATTAACGCTATAAGCGTTATTCCTTTGTTTTTTCTTATGTACATTTTAAAAAAACCTCCTATTTAAATACAAAAAAACCGAATTGCAATAGCTACAAGCCTTTACAACATTTTTACCCTTTATTAAATTTTAAAGTAAGTATACCACTTATTGTTTTTAATTACAATAAGTTTTTAAGTTTCTTTTAAAAAATACACAGTTGACTTCGTCAACTGACCATGTTATAATTACCTTATTGTGATTTAGGGGTATAGTGTTAATGGTAGCACACCGGTCTCCAAAACCGTTCGTGAGGGTTCGAATCCTTCTACCCCTGCCAAATTGGATGTTAGAGGTTAGAGGTTAGAAGTATATGGTCTAGCCAAAGAAGGTGTAAGTATGAAAGATAAGTATAATTTAACTTTAGAACAAAATGTATTTTTGGCAAAGAAAATATTAGTATCTAGTATTTACAGCAGTGCAAAGTTAGAGGGTTTAAATGTCACATATCCTGAAACCCAAACAATATTAGACGGTGTTAATGTGCCAAACTTAAAACTTGATGAAATAAACTGCATTTTAAATTTAAGAGATGCTTGGAAATATGTATTAAATTCAATAAATGAAGAATTAAATTTGGATTATATTTGCAAAATAAATTCTTATGTAAGTAGAAATGAATCTTTAAATTGGGGCGTTCTTAGGTCTGGTAATGTTGGAATAAGCGGAACAAATTATATACCAGAAGTTCCAAATAAAGAAATTGTTATTAATGAACTTGAAGAAATTTCAAATGAAGAGTCTATTACGAAAACTTCAATTAAATTAATGTTATATTGTATGCGTTCCCAACTGTTTTGGGATGGTAATAAAAGAACAAGTACAATCGCAGCTAACAAGTTAATGATAAGTAATGGTAATGGAATTATTCTTATTAAAGAAGAATTCTTAAATGAGTTTAATGCTCTATTGTCAGATTTTTATAATACTAATAATTATGACAAGATTATGCAGTTTATTCATGAAAATTGTATTTTTGGAATAGATGGAATATAAAGAAGGGAAAATATTATGGATAAAACAACAATATTATTACTCACTCCAATTATACTTATACAATTAATTCTAATGATTATAAACCTAGTTAATATAAGCAAAAAATCCAAAACAAAGTATTTATCTAGAGTTATTTGGGTTTTTATTGTTATACTTACCAGTTACATAGGAAATATCTGTTATTTAATTTTAGAAAGTGGAGATGATGGTCAAGATGATAGTAATTAAATTAACGAACGTAACAAAAAAATACGATAACAAAACAGTAATTGATGACCTATCTTTTGAAATAGAAGAAAACTCTATTTGTGGTTTTTTAGGTCCTAATGGTGCTGGAAAAACCACAACTTTTAAATTACTAAACGGTCTTATAAATAGCAACAGCGGAACAATTGAAATATTAGGAAAATTCATAAACTCTAAGAACCCAAGTAGAGATATTAAATTTCTACAAGATGTTCCAGAGTTTTATAATTATATGACATCTTATGAGTATTTAAAATTCATTTGTCAATTAAATAATTTAGATAATATTGATAATAGAATTAAAGAAACATTAGAATTAGTTGGATTACAAAGTGTTACTAAAAAAAGAGTTGGTAAATTCTCAAGAGGCATGAAACAAAGAATTGGCATTGCCTCTAACATTATTTCAAACCCAAAAATACTTTTGTTAGACGAACCTGTATCAGCCCTTGACCCAATTGGGAGAAAAGAAATTTTCGACCTTTTAAGTAAATTAAAAGGAAAAATGACCATATTGTTTTCAACTCATATTATTGATGATATTGAAAGAGTAAGCGATAAAATAATTATAATTAATAATGGAAAAAAATTAATGGATGGAACTATATCCGAAGTTAAAAATAAATTCTTAACAAATATGATAGAATTAGAATTTATGAATGAAAAAGATATGAAAAAATTTTCAGACGCTTTTAATGCTACCGATATTGAAATTAATAGCGTAGAGGCAGATAGTATCCGCCCGCAAAAAAACAGTTTAAAATTCAAAGTAGATAATATGCCCGAATTTCAAAACAATATTTTTAAAATATTAACCAAAGAAAAAATTAATATAAATAAGTTTAACGTTGTTACTCCGACATTAGAAGAAATCTTCATGAAAGAGGTGGCAGAATAATGAAACAATTTACAATACTATTAAAAAAAGATATAAAAGAATTATTTAAAACTAAGAAAGTATTAATATTATGTGCTATTTTCTTTATATTTGCATTCTCCAGCCCACTCATTGCAAAAATGACACCAGAATTACTAAAATATGCAGGAGATAGCTTTCAAATATCAATGCCAGATCCAACAATAATAGATAGTTACGTACAATTTTTTAAAAACATTGATGGCTTATGTTTATTTGCAACCATCATTATCTTTGCAGGTATAATAGCAAATGAAAAAGCTAAAGGATTATATACAAATTTAATAAATAATAATGTTACAAAAAGTAATTTTATTTTATCCAAGATAGTGTCTCAAGTAATAGTAATAACTGGAGTATATCTTATTTCTATATTGTTATTTAGTATTTATAATTATATTTTATTCGATAAAATTTTTATGGAATATTCATTCCTTGCACTTTTATCGATGTATATTTACATGATATTTGTAATATGCGTTGTGAATTTATGCAGTACAATTTCTAAAAGTAATATAATAAGCATAGTTGTATCGTTTGTAGTTATTTTTTCGTTAGATATATTTAGTTTGTTTAGTTTTGGAAAATATCTTCCTAATTATCTTGTAACAATATCAAATAATATATTTACTGATGCTTCTTGTTTGGATTATATTTATAAAAATATTGCTATTACATTGCTGTTATCAATAATATCAGTTGTAGCTTCTATTAGATTATGTAGTAATAAAGAGTAACAGGACATCATAATTAATTTGCTGAGCAATGGTGTACTATATATCTTTTTTCAAAAATCGCCCGACAGCCCTTTGAGGCATACGGATTACCAGTGAGCTTGGAGGGTGGCTTTTGAAAAAAGATATATAGTACACCATTGCGGAGTTATTATAATATGAACTCACATACGCCCAATAATATAATCATTACACTCCCTATTAATTCAGTATATTTACCCAAAAACTTTGATACATAATTATTCCCAACCAAATTACTAGTATGTATAAAAACAACACTTATTAAAAATGAAACTATAGCTGTTGCTATAATATTTAATCCTATTATACTTGCACCAATACCAAGTCCAATATTATTAATTGTTAATGCAAATCCTAGTGCAAATGCTTCACTTAATTCTATATTCCCAGATTTATCTTTATCATACTTCTCTATTTGTAAATCCCCTGATATTTTCTTAATATTATAATATAAATATTTAATCAAATAAAAACATCCAATTGCAATAATAATAATGCTTCCTAATGCACTTGCTATCGATAAAGGAATAAAATAAAGTAAAGTTTTACCTAAAAACATGGATACAAGCGTTCCAATAAATGTAATACTCCCTATTATTAAATTTGAAATCATACCAATTTTTATTTTTTTTGCCCCATATGCCATGCCAATAAAAAGATTGTCTATATTGGAAGAAAGCCCAAATAAAAGAATTGAAAAAATCTGCATAAAAGTCCCTCCAAAATAATTTATGTCAGGATAAATGCAGATGTTACATAAAATTATGGTTTAAATTTAAACATGGTGATTTCATAGAATATTACAGAATTTTAATATTTTAAAAAATGACAAAACTGTAGGGGCGAGCATTGCTCGTCCGATTATATATAATATCGATCTTGTTCCCAATTAATAACACTGTCAATTATATATTGCTTTATAAGATAATATTTTTTTCATTCCTTACTATGTATTCATAAAATAATTTTTGATTCTGGGATAACTCCCAATAAAGATATTCTATTTTTTGTACATATTGCATATTAAATTTGATTAATCTCGGACGAGCAATGCTCGCCCCTACAGTTCTGTCATTTTATAAAATATTAAAATTTTATTTAAGGTGACCATGAAATTTAAACAAAAAATATAGCATTTTTCACAAACTTATGATAATATATAAAAAAAGGAGTCGACTTATGAAAGAATCAAAAGATAAAATAACAAATTTCTTGAAAGAACGTACTGAACTAACACAAGAAAAATTATTTTCAACATATCAGACCAGCCTCCAAGGCTTAAGCCAAGCTAATATTGAAAACAAGCTTGATGAATACGGCTACAACATAATCTCTTCTGGAAAAAAAGAAAGCATATTATTTAAGTTTATAACCGCATTTATAAACCCTCTAAATTTAATATTATTCGCAGTTGCGGTAACCACATTTTTTACAGATGTAGTTTTTTCTGATACACCAAGTTACTTGTCGGTAATAATTATTCTTTCAATTATACTTATATCTTCTCTAATAGGATTTTTTCAAGAACAAAAATCAAATAACTCCGCAGAAAAACTTAAAAAGATGATTGTTAATAAAGCTACCGTAATTAGAGATAATTCAGAAAAAGAAATTTCTATAGAAGAAGTAGTCCCTGGTGATGTAGTAAAATTATCTTCTGGAGACATTTTACCTGGTGATGTGATATTTCTAACAACAAAAGACTTATTTATTTCCCAATCCACCTTAACTGGTGAATCAAGCCCCGTGGAAAAATTTAATTACAAGAACAATTTAGAAGAAACCTTAACAGATATATCAAACCTCGGCTTTATGGGCACGAATGTAGTAAGTGGCAATGCAAAAGCACTAATACTTTCTACAGGAAACAATACATATTTCGGTAATATGGTTAAAGACTTGTCTGGCAAAACAAGTAAAAATAGTTTCGAAAAAGGAATTGCTTCAATAAGTAAGTTGTTGATTAGACTTATGATAGTTGTGCTTCCAGCTGTATTTTTAATAAATGGAGTTATAAAGGGCAATTGGCTAGAATCAATTATTTTTGCTGTTACTATGGCAGTTGGTTTAACTCCAGAAATGCTTCCTATGATTATGACTTCTGCTCTTGCTAATGGCTCAGTAAAGATGTCAAGGAAAAAAACTATAGTAAAGAATTTAAGTTCAATCCAAGCTTTTGGAGAAATGGATATACTGTGTACCGATAAAACTGGTACACTTACAGAAAATAAAATAACCATCGAAAAATATATAGATATTTTTGAAAATGAAAGCGAAAAAATATTAAAACATGCATTTCTAAACAGTTATTTTCATACTGGTCAAAAAAATGTAATCGATTTAGCCATAGTTGCCAGAGAAGAAGCAAGACCTTTAATTGAGCAATATAAGTGCGTTGACGAGATACCTTTTGATTTCAATAGAAGACGTTTAAGTGTTGTTGTTGAAGACCTAAACAACAAACGTCAGTTAATCACCAAAGGTGCAGTTGATGAAATAATTTCAATATGTTCATATGTTGAAATTGATGGTGTAGCCCAAGACTTTACTGACGAAATGAAAGCACAAGCTAAGTTAACTTACGAAAAATATAACAACGATGGACTAATGGTTCTTGCCATTGCACAAAAAAATAATATTAGAGGCATAAATGAATTTAATGTTGAAGACGAAAAAGAAATGGTATTGATGGGTTTTGTAGGTTTACTTGACCCACCTAAAGAAAGTGCTGCAAAAGCAATTTCTGCTTTAAAAAAACACGGAGTTAAAGTTGTAGTTCTAACTGGCGATAGTGCTGGAGTTGCAACACATATATGTAATAACATTGGAATAGATACTACCCATATTTTAAGTGGCAAGGATATAGAAAATTTAAGTGATGAAGAACTAAAACCGCAAATTGAAAGCTGCAACTTATTTGTTAAGCTTTCCCCTATTCAAAAAGAAAGAGTTGTTAAAATGCTACAAGCAAATGGCCACACTCTCGGATATATTGGGGATGGAATAAACGATGCACCTCCGCTTAAACAGTCTGATGTTGGTATTTCCGTTGAAAATGCTGTAGATATTGCAAAAGAAACAGCAGATATAATTTTACTAGAAAAAGATTTAATGGTTCTAAAAGATGGAATTATTGAAGGAAGAAAAACATTTAGTAATATATTAAAATATATTAAAATGACTATAAGCAGCGACTTTGGAAATATATTCTCTGTGCTAATTGCAAGTGTCTTTTTACCATTTTTGCCTTTGTTGCCAATACATATATTACTACAAAGCCTATTATCTGACTTTTCTCAAACAGGAATAGCTTTTGATAATGTAGATGAAGAATATTTAGAGAAACCAAGGAAATGGAATACTCGTGAAATTAGAAACTTCATATTAATAATGGGACCATTAAGTTCAATTTTTGATGTGCTTTGCTTTATATTACTATGGTTTGTATTAGGAGCCAATTCAATTGATAAAGCTAGTTTATTCCAAAATGGATGGTTTATTTTTGGGGCTTTATCACAAATATTAATTGTTTATTTGATTAGAACAAATAAGAAGAAAATATTAAAAAGTAATCCATCAAAGTTATTTATACTATCGACTGGTGTGATTAGCTTGTTGGCAATATTTATATCTTTTACTCCAATTGCCGTTATATTCAAATTTACAGTAATACCAATTAGTTTTGCGTTTTGGTACGTGATACTGTTTGTTGGATATTGGTTGACTATAAAGTTTGCAAAGAAAAGATACATTGCTCATTTTGGGTCCTGGATGTAAATTGGTTTCCTATAACGTAATCAGGAGCGGTCATTGCGACCGCTCCCTTTTTAAAGAGCATTACTTGCCCTTTTTCTTGCCGGTCCCAGCGACTGGAGTGCTCTTTTTTTTGCCACCTGTCCCAGCCTTGGGTTTCTGCTCTTTTTTGCTCTTCTTTGTAGCCATGTTGTTATCCTCCATGGTTTTTCCCATTAAAATGGGAGTTGATAAATAAAAAAACTGCTCTTTAATTATAGCACTTTGCAATCTTTTTGTCAACATCTTATGTAATTGAATTTTTTTCGATGTAAGAATTTTTTCTTTGTAGGGGCGACTATCAGTCGTCCGCTCTTCGAAGAATTTGCTTGTTTTTTTATTTTTTATAGGAATTTCTCTGTAGCACAGACGAGCAAT
>Ga0123354_10001847_pt1 | contig 26764 bp, 21 predicted proteins | sample TergutLab28metaG_2_FD_97872 | JGI IMG/M metagenome (GOLD analysis project Ga0123354, IMG submission 97872) | Labiotermes labralis P4 segment gut microbial communities from Petit-Saut dam, French Guiana - Lab288 P4 | ecosystem: Host-associated > Arthropoda: Insects > Digestive system > Gut ...
CTCTACTCTTCCATGACCGCGGTACTAGAAGGGGGTGAGTGGTCAGCAGCACGCCCCGGCCGCACTTTACCCCCGGGAAAGACCCGGTACCCATTTTACAGGAGGCTGGGTGGGCCCCAGGGCAGGTCTGGACGGGCGGAAAATCTTGTCCCCACCGGGATTCGATCCCGGACCCTCCATCCCGTAGTCAGTCGCTATACCGACTGGGCTACCCGGCCCACAGAAGCCGTATTATTACGTACCAAAATTTAAAGCAATCTTAATTACTTATTTATTCAAAGTTAATTTTTAATATACGTCGCACCAATCAAATTCTGGCACTCGGCTTGTCATACCTGGTGTTATGGTGAGTGTCAGCAGACAGGCAACGCCACTGCCCATGAGTGTGAGGCACAATGGCCACCGCCTTCCCATCTTGAGTAAGAATAAGATGCTGATGGCGATTGCAGGTATCTCCACAATTCCTGCATCAAAGAAGCAATCTGATATTAACTGGTAGCCCTTCCTGCCATTATGTTCTTCCGTGTTTCGAGTCACACACTTTAGGTCGATATTAAGAGCAATGAATGAGTTACATGTAATTCATCTCTTTAAGATCCACGTCTTCTGATATATAAGGCAGGGTGTAAGCACAATGCTTAGGCCGTGAAGATGGAGACAAAAAGCTCCTTCGACAACGCCAGTAACTGTTTACCAATCGACTGGGCTTCTTTTCTCAGAAGAATTAAATCTTAATCAACACACATGTAAGCATCCCACATATTGCAATTTATCTGTAAAGTGTTTGTCTCTAAATTTCTGATTTAAGTATCTGAGAATGAGCAATGGATATTGTGAGCTGTTATCACAAGAACGGTGATAAAATGGTACCTGTGTGGTAATAACATCATAAAGTGTTAAATGGCGTTGTTAGTTAATTTTTAAGCTTGTAGATTTTCCCAATAGATCTTAAATCCATAATGAAGAGAAGATCCAATGGAAAGAGTGATTTAGAGAACAGAGTAGATTAAGCTGGCTTAGTATAGGCTCAAGTATGAAGCTATTGTGGACATGCTGATCAGTATCCGGGCTCAATTACTGAAGTTTTTACCAACTTTTTAAGTATCAGTTTTTTAAGGATTACGCAGAGACAAGTTATTGCCACTTACCATATGCTTTAAATGACCATATTCAGACGCGCTGATAATAATTAGGTTTGTAGACTGCTATATGCATTGTACAATTTGGGATGGGGGTTAGAAACAACTTGGAATATCTAGGCACAAATGAAGAATAACGTTAGAATTTATCTTGAAAGAAATACGTTTGGAGGGCTTAGAGTGGATTATGTGGTGAAAATATTAGAAGTGACGGGCTGGTTTACGTGCGGTAATGAACTTTCGGGTTTCACAAAATGCGGGACATTTCTTGAATAGCTGAGAAACAATTAGCTTCTGAGCAAGGACTCTGCTCCAAGGAGATGGTACAAGGTGGAAAGTGTAGGGAGCGAAACGGTCCTAGGGAAAGTGGTACCGGTTTGTGAATTGGGAAATGTTGAAAAACTTTGGAGTGCAGGCAGATATTCGGTGCAGTTCACTTACCAGACAACACGGTGTTCACATAAATGTCTCCTCCGATGTTGCCAAGATTCAGCACCAGGCCATAGTAAACAAGGTACACGCTGAACCAGATGACATAGAGCACCAAGGAATTCTTCCTCATGTTTGGAGTGCGGAACAAATCCATGATGCCAGCCTTGGGTTGGTCAGTAGACTCCTTGAGGTGTTCGTCCTAGTATAGCAATGAAAATCTTTATGGGATGTGAAACATAGAAGTCGTGCAAAATTATAATTTATTCCACTTTGGCCGTAATAACTAACCAAGCAGTGGAGCTAGGAAGAGTACGAAATTGTATATGTCTCTGCAAACAGTCTGTAAATATTATTATCTACATTATTCTGGATTACTTTGACCCTTTCAGATGAACGCACTACTTTCTTCGAAAACTTCGCTAACCTTTCACCCAATGACTGAATCCTGTCCTAGAAGACATGAGTCCTCAGGCAAGCTTTTTGGGAAAAAAGTCTCGCATTCCTGCAGATCATGTAGGGCACTTCGTTTGTTAAGTCAACTGCTACAAACACATGAAATGTCGCGAAAGTTTGTGGTTGTATGCATAAAATGTGAGACTACAAGCATTTAACTTGAATCTGAATCTTAATATTTTAATTATACACATACACAAATTTTAAACATGGAACTTTGAATCTCACCTGACTGTACCGACCACCATAAGGACCTGTGCAATTATAGCTCTTGGACGCTTCACTTTCTTTGAAATTGTAATCTCCATGGTGGTGGTTAGCTAGAGTCGAAATATGTTGGAGAATGTACGATATAAAATAATAGGTATCCACATTTCCTGATAAACGCATTTTGTTGATGGATGATGAAAATTGTTGTGGCACAACTTGAGATTATCTGTAGTGACCAAAATGCCCATTCGTAGGCTGAGTTTTTTACATTTTTCTTATATGTTTCTATTTTCAATTTGGTTATATCCAAAGAATTTATTTATTGAGTTATAATATAAAGTGGGATGTGACACCGTGTAGTCTGGAAGAAAGTTACCGATATGTCACAACAACCTGCTGCTCACACCTTCAAGGTAGATCACGTTGACGCGTCAAATTACAATGAATGATCCAAGAGTTAACATTATTAAACCAAATACTTCAGGTGGTAGATACATATCTAAATCCGGTTTCATTAACAAACAGTTTTGACAAAATTAAATTTTACCGGGTATTGTTACATTATTTTACAGTAACATGGAACGTAATTAAATGTCCCTGGCTAAGTGGGCATTCTTAAGACGTTCAGTCAAGGATCATTCATCAGATTGTAATTGGACGTGTTAACGTACCAGGAAGAAGACTGCACTGCGTCACAGTCCAGAAGGCAGTAAGCCTGAGGAGAACCCAAATTATTTTGTAAAGTGTACTATAGTGTATAGCACTTATATGTGTAACACTAATCTTGAGCAGTTCTGCATTGATTTTTGCTGGTGAGCTGTGTCATGGTTTCATAACATATTCTACCTTTGGTTACTTGTTTGTGTTCCGCTTCAGTTTGGATTAGGCCTATAAATAAAAGAACAACGAAAGCAATTTCTGCCAGATCATATAGCGCCACAACCTAAAAGACGAAGCTGTTAACAGACACCGCGTTCAAAATTTAAAATATCGCATTTTAATTAAGGCTTCGTAACTAGGTAATGAAATCAACTTGAGATCATTATTTTAATAAGTTGTTACATATCAACTTACAAACTCTTCTTATCTGAGAGATCATGGATTTGAATATGTTAAAATAGAATATGTCCCATAGCGGTAGAGAGTGTAGCCTGTAGGCCTGTTCGTCTTGCATGGAATATGGTAGTGGCAGAATGTTGTCAGCACGGCAATGAACTGTTGGATGCCATAAAGAGTCGGAATTCTATGCCCAACTGGATGTCATCTTCTCAGTGAGCGTTCTGCCCCAAGGGATTAGTGTGGAGTTAAACAAAGAATTCAGCAGGAAGGCAACTTGCACTTGATACAAGTGCCTTGATGCTTACCTGGCGAAGCAACTTGTCCAGACTCGGTGTCAAATTGCGCTTGTTAACCCGTGCTGCTTCTTGCAGTATGGCCAGTACTTCGTCCGTTCTACCAACAGCCAGCAACCAGCGAGGGGATTCGGGTAGTATCCTGTAAATCGTGCAGAATTAACATTTTTGCCTACTACGCATGGATGAGATACATGTAATTTATTCGTAAACAACGTTTGGGAATGAAGCAATTTCCCGCGGAGTCCCGTATTCATCTATCGGTGTCAAAAAGCCTTATAGGATTGCCAAATGACAAGTGATTACAAGTTTGCTTCTTTCCTGGTGTATTTGATATCGCTTTCTCGATGGCACGATTTACAGGGCTGCTTATATGAGTGCGAGTCTGAACAACGAATTGTCAACCCTGTGAAGAAAAGCAGTAGCAATAAGATCGTCCAAAGTATACTTTACAAATTGTTTATTATCTCAGGAGTTTTCAGATATCACTGAACACGTTCATGTAAGGACTTAATTTCAGCCCGTATGGACATGATCTGTGAATTTTAGTATCATTTAGTTCCATTCGTAGATTAATTAAATTGAAGCTCACTATTTTTAATGAAGCATGTGTTTTAGCGTTACTTTCAGCATGTTTAAGTTTTTTTTTCGATCTGCGCGGTTTAACACCGCTGCTACTGCGACGAATAATATAAACAGAGTGTAGTTTATCCTGGTGCTGTTCGTAATTATCTTGTAAAAAGAGCGTATAACTTAACATCGAGGCGCGTTCGTGCAACCATTGCTGCAGTGGCAAAGTAATAAGTATCACATATTTTGAGTTTGTGTTTGTAGTCTTACTTTTCCAGCAGGCAATGCGAATGTGCCGTAGACATTTGTGGCCTGTCCGGCTCTGCCATATTTTTCTACATTACCTCATAAACGGCAAGATTTTCGATAAAAAAAAATTACTGAACGTAATGTGTGTGTTTTGATTTTCACTGCAACTTTGTCTGGATCATTTCTCATTCTAACAAGAATTCAGCGATATGCGATCTAACTGCATGTTGGTCTTCGCATAAAGTAGCCGTCATTGTCCGAGTTTTATGAACCTTGAATTTCCTCGACAGACTTTCAAAAAATATTCAAACATCAAATTTCGTGACAATCCGCCCAACGACAGCCGAGTTGTTCCATGCGGACGGGCAGAAGGACAGACATGAGAAAGCTAATAGTCGCTTTTCGTACTTCTGAGAAAGCGCCAAAAAGGTGTAATGGCAAAGAGAGTAAGAAAGAGTCGCTAATTACAAGTATAAAGTTGAACTGTCTGTCCCAGTCTCGAAATTACTCTTGTTGAAGAATCAGAGTAAACCCTGCGCATGATCGACCCGGCCCAGTTCACTTGTACGTGTATGAGCCTCCAAAATATTTACATTAAGCCCATTAAGTAAAACTTCCAACGCTTCGCTCATGAGGCCCTTTATTACAATAAAGCTATAGGTACTTTTAGTTTGCATATATTCATAATCCGATCCCGGTTACCACACGATCTAAGTCATGGGTCTGCGACCGCTCACTTGCTGGAATTGCGGGTTCCAATCCCGTCGCGGGCATGTTTGTTTTGACTTTTGTGAGTGTTATGTGTTGTTAGGTAGGAAAAAATGTACCTACTGCACAAAATCTGAGTTGAGAAGTAAGGTTCTAATAAACTTACCACCAGAGACCGAACAGCAGGACAGAGGGAAGCGTGATAGCAAGCTGTAATTGCGACCAGCCCCTCACGAAATACGCGATGCCCGCTATCATGATGTAACTCAGTGGCACAGGGAACAGGTACGACACCCCTGATATTGTCCTCCATTTTCCTCCCACTAGCTCCATACCTGTCATGGATAGAGTGAATCAGTTAAACAGGCAGTAGAAATGCAGCAGGTAAAATGGGAACACGAAATGCCTGTTGTCGATCGTTAGTAGCATTTACCGTAATTTCTAGAATTTTCTTGTCCACGAGTGGCATTCATAAATAACATCGGCTTTTCAACCCAAATAATACCAGTTTCTAAACATATTACGCCCTGTCATTGGGTATATATGTTCTTCCCGACTTTTCAAAGATCGTAATGTATGTGTCTATTGGGTTAACTAGTCCAAGAACGGTGCTACCTCGGCCTTCGTCTCCTGACCCTAAAGGTTAAGAATTACAATCCTTGTCAGACGTCAGGAGCTCTTTACTGAGCGCAGCAATGTAACATCGCACAAGACTGAACTTCAGCAACATTTGTACTCAGAACTTCAAATCTCGTACAATACCAATATCTGCTCAGCACCCCAGCAAATCGCCACCGCCTGTCACCACATTTTACGAAAAACTGTAGACACAGTCGACTCAGCTTCGCCAAATTTTATGGTATTTTATTTTTTCGGAAGTGTGGGGCTCTGGAAGATTGCAGTCCTTGCCCCTGTGAAACTACTTATGTAGTAGTAGTAGTAGTAGTAGTATAGTCTTTTGAAGATATGTCGGTAACATTTCCTGCCAAAGCTACGTGAAGAACAAGCCAGTAAACCCTTCTTCACAAAATCATTAACATGTTACTCAGGCAATGTATGAGAATTTAAGACGGCATCCTTTACAAATTTGTGACAAACACACATGCACGCCCACACACGAGCGCGCACACACGAGCACACACACAAGCCTACACACATTAAGCTTTTATAGTAGTTGTAGGGTAGTGACCTTTAAGGGACAAATGGAGGAGACAGGAAATACTTATAAAATTTTGGTGGGAAATCGATTAAAATGGCTACTTGGAAGACAGAGAAATTGAGATAATAATATTAAGGATATTGGATGTTTGGTGGATGACAGAGTTGGTTGAGTAGAGGCTTTAATATTAGCGGCGTTAAACGTTTTGGTTAAGCAAACAAATAGTTATTTTTTATCTCAGTAATTAACAACTTGATGCGCAAAATTTTTGTTTTACAATAAGTTTATTTCATGCCTCTACATGTTTCGAGCACTTATGCTCGAAACATGTAGACATGGCCGTCTCGTACACCTGTGCACGAGACGGCCACCTATAGGTATGATTATACCAGAGGCTGTGTAATGCAATTTTGACCTCTTTATGATGAGCACATGTGCTCGAAACATGTAGAGGCATGAAATAAACTTATTGTAAAACAAAAATTTTGTGCATCAAGTTGGTTCCTTACTGAGATAAATATACTGAGATGAACGGTCAGCAAAACGTCAAAATAGTTAATTATTGGTTTTGAATGTGATGTAGAAACGACAAAATGAAAATTATTCCCTTCAACAACAAAGCAGTAGTTTGCATTTACATTTGGCATATCTTATAAGAGTATATACGTAGCTTACATAAAACGAATCCGCTAAAGACGACACTAACAGAGATGAAGCCCAGGAAACACCGGAGGACGAGGTACAGCTCGAACCACGGCGAGAAAGCCATAATCACGGCTAGCGAGATCTGCAGGACCAGAGAACCCATCAGAGTCCTCTTGCGGCCGAACCTGAAGCAATAATATATACACCGACTTTTATTTTAACAATATATAAGACACTCGCAACTTTTGGCGCATTCGCAAAAATATGCCAATTATTTTAACACATGTACCGTGCATGTTTCATTATTTTGTACTACGACTAACAAATGCACAATTATCTCGCAAATTATCACACTCGTACATATTTCGACACAATCCTGTCATCCTCCTGGAGCTTGTAATCAGTTTAAATGTTTTAGTGATTTTATAATATTGAGATTTCAACGACTATAGCATGAGAATTTGCATAAAACATATGTGAAACATCTTAAATATGAATTGTATTACCAACAGCTGCATTTGAAATACTTGTGTAACTTGGCAAGGCATTTATTACGAGCTCCCTGAGGATGACAGGATAGTGTCGAAACGTGTGGAGTGTGATAATTTGTGAAATAAATGTGCATTTGTTGGTCATAGTATAAAATAAAAAATAGGCCTGTTAGTTTCGCTGCGTATGTCTGTCTGTCCACATGTAACAACCTGAGACAACAGCTGAATTTTTTTTGTCCTAAAATTTTGCCAATAAACTTCAGCTTTAGTTAAAGTAACAATAACGGAAATTTTTACATGAAGACTTACATGGCTTTATGCACCTTCATCTCGCGTATATTGCTTGAAACAGATAATGTCTGACCAAATTTTGAAAACAAATATGAATGTTATATGTCGTGCCCAGTACAGTTTTCTGTGAGTAATATCAGCAACATCAACAAAGACTTTTCCATTGTCACACCACTCAAAAAAAAACACTAGCTTCCAAAAAGCCATGTTTGTTTTATTGAGTCTTGTGTCAAAGGCAACATTACATGTGGATGCTACCGATATTACTCATATAAATCCTTTGTCGAAAATTCATGTGTTACAGTTTTCTGCGTCTTCCAGTTTCGAGGTAATCAAACAAGAATTTTTTATTTGGTGAGAAATTTCCCTAACGTATGTATGCAGCAATCAGCATTCGTTTTCCGATTGCAAGCGAAGATCACAGAAGTCTCCCATTTCCCATGAAGCCCTTTATCTATAGTATCTAAAGAACTATATCCGTGTCTGCTTCCGCGCTAGGCATATACATAGCTGTTACTCACTCTATCGGTAGATTCCTGAAATGGCCTATAAGCAAGACACCGCTGCAACTCTGTCACATCGTACAAAACTACCCTACCTGCTTACGTGTCACTCACTTCACGATTCTGCAAGGTCTCATCACTTGCCACGTGACTGTTGAGATTTTTTTTTGTATTATGTTGACCGTGCATCCTAATATAATGATAGTCTTTTTTACCAACGTGATGCACAAATTCTTTATTTTAATACATTTATTACAGTCCCCATTACAGGCCTGGACAGGCCCTGAGGGTTCCAGGGGATTGCGCTTCCCAGATTTCATGACAGTCGGCACATGAAGGTGGTAACGTTGTCAGCCCTAAGCACCGGCCACCTTCACCCCCAGGAAATATTCCTAGTATTCATTTCTGTTAGAGGCTGAGTCGACCCCAGGGCCATAATGAGACCGGAAAGATTATGTTTATGAAAATTCCAAAGACACCATTGTATATCGGACCAGCGACCTTCCGGTTTGTAGAGCAGGACTCAACCAACTGTGCCACCGCGTGCCCCAAAATCAATATTTGTAATATATCCTACAAATTTTAACGTTGTCGTGGATGGTTGCCCACATCAGTCCCACATGTTATCAGCACCAGTATACGAATATTGGACTAGAAAATAAGTCGACGGCTAGATACTTAGTGCTCATATTACTCTACCTCTACTTATATATTCCTTTCGACATTGATCTATTTTGGAAGCAGCAGTGACTTTTAACTGTAATTAATTAGGAATATAATATACACTGACATTTAACCATGAATTATGTACTGTATCTTGAATTTTGTGTTACTGTACACATCATGCATACATCAAATCTTGCATACGAAGCTTGTTTTCGTCTACTTTTATTGACCTTGATAACGGCCTACGTAGTTTGAAACATTCTGGATACGTAATAAGTAGTTGGGAAGTGCCAGACCTTGTGAAGATAAATCGATTTTAGTGCAGTGATTGATTTGAAACGTGCACGGTGGAAATGCAGCCTTCCAAGAATATTTCGTGTACAAATACGTCATTTTGCAGGGTGAGACAGAATGGTAAAAACGTTGACGACTAAGAGTCTCGATTATTCCGCAAAGATAAGATATGAAAATGAATGTACATCTGTCATTACATGGGTTCGGTGAAGAGTGGGTAGCGTGGCCGAGCGGTCTAAGGCGCTGGTTTAAGGCACCAGTCTCTTCGGAGGCGTGGGTTCGAATCCCACCGCTGCCATTACCTTTAATTTACCTACTCTGGAAGGTGAGTTTTTGCCGTTTCGTCAGTTACATCTGTGTTTATGTATGCATTTAGGAGAAAGGTTTCGAAAACGTGCAAAATTGGAAATAGTAGTTTATGTCATTTGCCTGTGAAAGAAACCAAATAATTTATATTTAGTTGTCACATGAGCAGAATGTTTAGTCAATCATAACGTCATTGTAGAGCGTCTTTACTGAAAAGTGCTCTGTTACTAAGCTGGGCAAGAAATTCCCCAGCTGTATGGAAGAGTGTTAATAAATTTCCGCTGCTAGTTCTCAACTAAAGGGAGTATAACCAATTTATACATTCAGCACCTCTGTTTTCAAGGTTACTTTTAATCTGTTCTGAGGGCTGTGCCAAGTCTCAGGCGGTTAGTCTTCGGCTTATCACAGCGGAAATTTGCTTTCGGTCCCAGGACTTGTGGCCGCCAAAGTGGCACTGTGAGACGCCTTACCTTGTGCGCTACGTTTTCCCGATGTCGGTTTTATTCCAGCAATGCTCGATACTATTTAATTCATCCATAACCGACGCCATATAATACTATTAATCAACAGATTCGTTAAATAACACACACAAGAAGAATATAAACTTCTTATTTGAACTTGCTGTCCCAAGTTTTCTCTTCTCTTTTATGCCTTCTGTAGACTAAAAATTTACATGCCTTACCACCACATGTGCTGCACATAGCGACCAATGCATCCTCTGAGTTCTTCAGTGTGTAATTCTCTCCATCTTCCTGTTAAGTCCTTTCCCTTAGGTTCATATGTTCTTATGAGAATTTCTTTAACGGGCAATTAATTTCACAACTTTAGTGAAGACGTGACGTAATGTCTGTAATGCAAAGAGGTGTCCGCATCTGGTGAGAACATGCGTGCGGGACGTCTATTTTCGGTACATCATCGTGGAGGAACTTCGGAAAACAGCTAGTAGACAAGAAGGACCTCCAACTGGCCCAACAACCTCGCGACATTTAGTGGTTCAGAGAAACTGAGAAATTCTGCCTTAGGTAAAGAAGTAAAGCCAATTTTATTACAAATTCAGATTGAACAATCGCACCGGATTTAGACATTTAACTGAATTTTACACGCAATGGCCCTATTTATCGATGCATTTTGCCTATTGCTGCAAGCTTTCTGAGTGCATCAGAGTGTATATTTTCGTATGAGCTTTACGTTGTTTCTTCGTATGAATGATATTCCTGTTCAGAGACGGTACCACCTTTTCTCATTCTCTAGTTTTCTCGGATATGCACATCGATTGGTTTCTTATTCACAACACATGTTACATTCGATGACATCTAAGAACACATGTCATCAACAATAATTTACACACATTTCTATATTTACACTCATTCGTAAGTTATCTTATGGTTTCATGACAGTTATTGCCATTCTGAACTACGATTTTTTATACCTGTTACCAGTTTTATTGTCCTCTGGCCGATAGCTGCTCCAGATAAATACAGAATGTTACTTTAAAATATGCCACAGTCGCTTTCTTTTAGAGCTTGTGTAAAGTACACGTATAATTCAGTATCACCATACCGTTCAACACGACGTGACCGACACATCAGAACGGAACTGTGTAACTCTCTGAAGGCACAGACTTATCCAAATTATACACGAAACATGGATTTGTGCCTCCCAGAGAAAAAAAACCCAGGTTCACTACAAAGTTCAATTAGTTTCCGCTGTTTAGGGAAATCAAGGCTCCGTACTGCGAGACTCATATGAAACACATAAATTCACAGTTTGTGTGTTACGTAAGTATAGTTATCACTGGTCTTTATAGGTTAAGTAAACTATGATGTATACAGACAGGCAATTTACGTATAACGTAACATTGTGGCGCATTCGAATAACCATTGTTGCCGTGGACAAACAATTAGTGTTTCATATTCTGAGTGTGTGTGTGTGTGTGTGTGTGTGTATGTGTGTGTGTTTCCGTAGCCTTAATTAGCCATCATGCAAAGTGCTTGCGTCGTATTATGTTGTTACGTATCTGTGACGTGTGTGACTGTACCATACTATGTTGCTATCTGTGACGTGTCTGACTGTACCGTATTATGTTGTTATCTGTGACTTGTATGACTACCATATTACGTTGTTACGTATCTGTGACCTGTCTGACTGTACCATATTATGTTGTTACGTATCTGTGACTTGTCTGACTGTACCATATTATGTTGTTACGTATCTGTGACTTGTCTGACTGTACCATATTATGTTGCTATCTGTGACGTATCTGACTGTACCATATTTTTCCTCATCATCTAATAAAACGGACGATTAAAAAAAGATTGAACATAAAATACGCGTTCCGATATTTCCTACGACCTTGGTCTGAAATGTTTCTCGTCCTAAGAAGAACTGAGAGAGGTATTATCACAATTGTACATTGGTCTTCAGGTAAATGCCCGTTATTCTTGTCAGATTTTAATGAAATTTGATAGATGTTCCAAAAATCCTTAAATATAAACTTTCATGACAATCCGTCCAGTGGGGGCCGACTTGTTCCACGCGGACGGACAGACAAACTGACGAAAGGACGGACGGAATGAAGGAAGGACGGGCGGACGGACAGACTGAAAGACAGACAGACAGACATGACGAATTTATTTAAGTAACATACCAACAAATGCACATATATAGTCTTATAATTTAAAATTTACATTAATACACTTAAAACGCTTCTACATGTTTCGATCATACGATCATCCTCAGGGAACATACTTTGTTCCTTGATAAAGTTACAGTTCAAAACACTCGGTGATTTGCTTTGTTATATTAATCTGGTGTTGTGGCAGCATGTCGTGTGTTATGTGTGAGTCGTACGGTGTTCAGTTGAGACCGACACATCGACAGCCGGTCTCAACTGAACACCGTACTACTCACACATAACACACGACATGCTGCCACAACACGAAATTAATATAACGAAGTAAATCACTGAGTGTTTTAAACTGTAATTTTATCAAGGAACAAAGTATGCTCCCTGAGGATGATCGTATGATCGAAACATGTAGAAGCGTTTTAAGTGTATTAATGTAAATTTTAAATTATTAAAGACTATATATGTGCATTTGTTGGTGTGTTACTTAAATAAAGTACAAAATGCACGGTGCAACGATAAAGTTAGGCATGATGAAGTTTAAAGTCGCTTTCCGCAATTTTGCGAACGCGCCTAAAAACCACTTAATAGTGTATAAGCCTTTTGTTTATATCCTCTACTGCCTAAGCAATTATTAAAATGTTAACGAAGCACACACACCCATACTTGTGCAACACACACCCACACATCTACACAGCCGGACAATCATTGTCTACAAGGCTGTACTCATTCGAATAGTGTTTAGAAGTCATTGTTTACTCCATGAGTATTGTCAGGACATAAGGGCATGTGGATTAAAATAGTTCCAGGGATAATGTATGGCACTAGGTGTTGCTGTGCTATTGTATAGTAAGGTTGTAACGAGATATCAAAGACTTAATACTCTGGAAGACTTTTCGGAACGCTGAGAATGAGATATTGTGTGTCGTAAAATATTCAAAGAGTGTAGCCTGGTAGAATGTTATGAACGCTTCGCCGGGGACAGCAGGTTGATTCCACTAAAATGTCCGCATATTTCTGCCACAGTACCTTACGTCACACGCTAGAAGACACAATCTCAAATAACATACACAGCGTTATTTCGATTACCTGTCAGACACCATACCAGACACCAGACCGCCAACGGCCACTCCGGCCAGGAACATCATCTCTGCTACATTCACAAGCTGTGCCCGGTCGCACACAAGATGCCACTGCAATAACAAGCGTTATGTTTCGTTAGATCTAAAACAAATAATTAATATTGACGCATCACTGAAGTAAATTATGAAAGTATTTTCTCTCCGAAATTAGAAGAATCGCGGTAAACAACACTATTCTTCCTTTAGATTCTGAATTATACAGCTTATCGCTGTTTGAGGGGACGTGTTATATACATTAAATAGTGAGAGTGTGAAAGTTTGAATGTGATATGACATTATCAAAGTTTATTATTCACCAACGAGTGCACAAGTGATTGTCTTAAAAACAATATAAAATTTACATTAAAACAGCTCCGACATGTTTCGGTGCAGTCACACCATCTTCAGAGCGCTCATTATCCGTGCATGTTAAAGTTACACTTTGTTAAAATGGTCAGTCATGGTTCATCGCTGTATGATTAAATCAGTGGTGATGTGGCTGCATATATTGGTAGTGTCCTTGTTGTGTGTGTATGTCGCACTGTTTGAGAGTAAAAAAAAATTATACATTTGTTAACTGCAATTGGGTTGACACCTGAATGCAGTAGTACATTACACATTTACAAACAATACATAGAACAAAACAATTAACACAAACAATATATCGAACAACACCGTTAACTAATTGGGAAAAGTGCGGTCCGTGCCCCATCTTTGCGAGTTATACCCTGGCATTTGCTTTACAACAGAGGATAAAGCACGGATAAACCTCAGTCAGGGTAGCCGAAGAGTGCCAGTTGGCACAATGAAAACAGAATATACAGAACAGAACATACGTAACAATAAGAATACACAAACATAACAATAAGAACACGTAACTTGCAAAACTAAACAAAAGTATACAAAACATGCAACCAAATACACAATAAAAATGAAAGAACCAAAAGAACGAATATGATAAACGAAAAAGCTATATAAACAACAAACTTCATGTGATCTGTATATTTTCTAATAATGATGGACACACTGTTACTAAGACTTTCACTACACTTCACTACAGGTCACCCAACTACACTTCACTCCACTTCACTGCATTTGTCGACACTTCACTTACTACCATTTAAACTTCACCCAACTACACTTCACTACCCTCTCATTTGGCTTAACCCCAATTAAATTTCCTACCGCTCGTCACTTACGAGACCATAAATTTTGGCTTTCGAGAACAAGGTGCTGAGCAGAATGCTTTAACCTGAATTGGAGGCAGTAACAGGAGAACACCTTTGTTTGTGCGCTTTGGTGTTATTTTAAGGGAACGTATCTATTGGACGATGACAGGTACAAACGTACTAGAGGAGCCTGCTACGGCAATGGTCGGTTCTACTCTGAAGACGTAGGCAAAATTTCCTCCGCGACGTTGATACCTATACTGGGGTGCTGACAAGTGCTTAGCCCGACCTGGAAGGAAACAAGCTCGGAAGCATGTCAGAGATGCGCGCGATTTCAACAACATCGAGATGCGAGCTGTCATAATTTTTTCCCCCTGCAAGGCAACAAGGCGCCTAAGGAAATTCACGACATTCTGACAGAAACATTAACTTGTTTCCTTCCAGGTCGGGCTAAGGACTTATCAGCACCCCTGTATAATAAGCCATCGAGTGTTATGACCCAGAGTCTTCAGAATAGTCACTTGACTGGCGTAATAACACGACGTGCAGAGAACAAATCGTAAAGTTCTTAACGTTATTATTTTCGTCATCTCCTTATGCTACTTTCCTTGTGTGATCCAAATATCCTCAGAACCAACATTCTCATGTCCGCCGGTCTGTGTTCTCGTTAATGTGAGAGTCCAACAGGTAAAGTTATGGTTTGAGCCTCCTGGCTGGGGGGCTGGCCGTGGGGTTGGAAACTTCACATCTTAAAAGTTTGTCTCAAAAGGCTGGCAACGGGAAGGACATGGTCCAAAAACGAGCCGAAGCGCCATAGACGAAGAATGCATTTATGGCATTGCGTATTTCAGTCTCTAGGTTTGAAGGCAGGAGGTGGAAAGATGAAAGACCGTGAGCTGAATGGTGGTATGCATTACCTATGTTTAATTCGTTCTTAATTTCTTCGTGCATGTAGTTTTGATTTATAGCTCTTTTTCGAAATATTCTAACTCACAGCATATTGTGTAACTTTATTAACTTATGGTGATATTATTCTGCATAAATATTCAATTCGCTTCAGTGAAGCCTTCTGGGACCCACAGCCGCGTCTCTTTCTTCAGGTACATCACAAATATATACATATACATTGTATATATTGTTGAATTTTGTCGCCATGAAAGCGTCAATATATACGCATTTTTTAATCAGGTTTGCAAACCTTCCCAAATCTCGTTTAACAGGTAGATAAGGAAGTTGTTATGACCTCCTGTCGGGATTGATTGTAGCATTTTCGGATGCCTGGTAAGAACTCAAACATAAAACTTATCTGACTCACTAAATTCTAATTATTCTTCCGGCAGAACATACCAGAACTGAAAGGCCGGTGATACCAACGCTTTATTCAACAACTATCGTGTCTGTGCGACAGATCTTACGTTCCAGGGATCCGGGTTCCAATAAGTATCCCAGCGGGAGCGAGTTGGTCTCCCTGTCTTAAGGGCATAGAGAGCAGCCGCTGCGTATACGGGGTTTACATTCACTACGCTTGTGACCTTCGTCACGACCAAAAGTCAAAGTCGTGTGAACGCAAAAATATGTTGCGTCATTGTCCCCAAAAAACCACTTCTGCCACTATAAACAGCTAAGTGCGAATACTGTCTGATTAAAATATGGCAGAGTTTATGGCCCTGCAGTGTGTGGCGTAACAGTCTGGAGTTAAAGCATCCGTGGATGGGTGGTTGCCGTTTATGCGTTATACTCCGGAGTTCCGGCGTTGGAATTTAGGTCCCGAAAGTGACTAGCCTGATTCCAGCTGTTTGTCGTATTACTCAATCACCACCTGTCTGAACTGTTCTTCCCACACACTTTGTAATTTATCGTTCCTTTCTACTGTACGGTATGAATTTAAGACGTTGCAACTAGCATCATCAAATAATAAGAAAATGAACAAAGAAATCTGACTCTCTTTCTAGGCGGTTACCCTACATTTGTAGGAGTTCGTCATTGTTCTGCTTTGGAAAGTAAAATTTTCGAAACAAATTACCGCATTTTTTGGGGGGAGGAAAATATTGCTCCAGTCGTTAGAGCCAACTTTACCGTCTGCTGATGTAATGGATGGAGGCGTCTTCAAAACTTGGCAGTAGCCTGCTGTACCGTGGGATCCGTCAACTCTCTGTCTGTGCAGTGAACTGTCATCCTCTCAACGAAAAAAGTTAGCTTGTTATGAAATGTCAACTGAGGCCTGCGTTAACATGTTTTTTTTGACAAAGTATAAACCAAGTAAGAAATTTGTTTGAAAACACTGCAAGACATTTAACACTTCGAAGAACTAAGTGTGCAAGAGAGGATAATTTTAATTTGGATCTCCAAGAAATAGAGTTGTGGAGCTGTGGACTGAATTTACTTGGCTCAGCTTGGCTCTCTTTAACATGAAATGACTCTCAGGTGTTAGTGAGAAATTTGGACTGCAATCTCTACAAAATCTTAACAATTGTCGCGCCCTGTGAAAATCTCATGTATTAAAATCAGAAAAAAGTGCAGTATTTTGGAATCGAACACGAGCTACGTAGTTTGGTAGCGAAGTATCAAAATTTCTGAAGACTTTGCTGCCTTTACCGGAATGATTCTTGTAGCCGAGTGAATGCTCTATGGAATCAACAACCAGTAGTGCTACAAACCATCGAAGTGGCAGGATTGTATACTTCAGTAGTTTGCAACGCATAAATTTCTTGAAATTTTGCCTGTGTGTAAATTCCTCTCTGCTATACGTAAAGTAGGATTATATTAAATCGAATCTTAACCCTCGAAATCCATTCAGCACTCTCAAAGACGCAGTAGGCTGAATTAGAAATATGACCTGCCCCTTCTCCCTCCTTGTACAAATTAATATATTTACCTTCCCAGTTATTGTTTCCCCAAATTCGGTGGTGTCAAACTGCCACTGGGTGCAGGCTCTGCTGACGTTTTTGTGTTCAGACATTGCAGCCGTTGAGTAGTCCATGTCCCAGATATAGCAGGGATCGTAGTCTTTCTTTCCAGCCTGTGGAGAAACAAACATGCAGCAGGCCTGTAACTTGCTCGAAGTTGAAAAGTGTTTGATATTCAGCACCTTTAGCGTTTGTATATTTTCATAAAGTAAATTTCAACACTCGTCTGTTTTACGTCAGCCTTTCCTGTCAGCCCCTCTCATCCAAATTGAGAAAACAATGCTGAGGGATTTTGGTAGTAGAGTAGAAAAGATTGTACAGAATGTTACTTACCCAGAAACTTCATAATTTGTGCTTCTCTATGAACATTGTTTTGGTGATAAAATTGTAGAGGACGAGATGGCGGAGGATGTAGTACATATTGATAAGATGAAGAAGTGCATACAAAATTTTGCCCGAGAAAACTGAAGAGCTGAATTAGTGACTAGGATATATGCTGGACGTCAAAGGAATCGATCCCGGGCAGTGTAAATAAATTTGTCTCTTCTCCAGAGGATTCAGACTGTTCTGGGGTGCCAATAGCTTCCTGATCACTGGGTATTGGTTTTTGTTTCTCCGGAGATAAAGTTGCCGTGGCCCGAAGCTAACCACCCACGCCATAATTTCCGAGGCTACGAATGAGTGGAGCTGTATGCACTTCTCCGTAGGCCTTTATGGCTTTCACAGTGACAACTTTGCCTTTGCTCATACGCCTTCCTCCAAGAGTAGAGACCATCTTCGAGGAACTAGAATTTTGTGGGAGGATCATATCGTTACTGATATTAAAAATAGATTTGTGAGTATGTGAACTGGATTTGTCTAGATTATTGGCAATCAGTATCTGGCGGGGAACTTGATTATCTTATCCCCGTAGGGATAAACGCTCAAGTTCAGTCGATCACGCCAGATAATGTTCTTACCAATCATTTATATATCAGTGTCTGCTGTAGTGTTTTGTCTTCAGCGGATATAGTTTAATGATTTATGTTTTAATGCTTGCTGTTTGCAGTTCTTTGCCTTCAGGATACAAATGGATGAGCTGTAGCTAGCTGTTTGAGGCTTGTGAACTTCACAGACACTAGTGGGAACATTCAGCATTTTTTCTCTATCTGTATTTCATCGATGACCTGTTCTTAGTGAAGCCAGAGCAACGTCATTGGTGATGGATTAAGTTTTTCAGTGTCTTTTAGGCGCAAATTGCGAAAAGCTACTATTAGCATCGTCACGCCTGTCCGTCTGTTCATCTGTCGGCATGGAACAACCTGGCTCCCACTGGACGGATTCTTATAAAATTTGGTATTTGAGTACTGTTCGAAACTCTGTCGATAAAATTAAAGTTTCATTAAAATCGGAAAAGAATAACTTGTACTTTACATTAAGACCTGCCCCAGGGATTTTATTCAGCTTAGTGGCGGCTGTAAACGAATAGGCAGGGAAAGAAATGTTACTCTTGTTGATAGGCGCGTTCGCAAAATTGTGAAAAGCGACTACTATCTTCGCCATATCTGTCTGACCATCCGTCCGTCTGTCCGTCTGCATGGAACAACTCTGCTCGCACTGGAGAGATTTTCATGAAATTTGATATTTGAGTATTTTTGGAAAATCAGTGGATAAAAATTCGAATGTCATTAAAATATGACAATAATAACGGGTACTTTATATGAAGACGTACCTACATTTATGTTCTCGCCAAATTCTTCAGAATGATAAATGTTTCAGGCAAAATTCGCAGAGAAAATCAATATATGCTTTATGTTCAATTTTTTTCCGAAAATCGTGCCGTTTATGAAATAAAGTGGAAAAATATGGTACAGCCAGACAGGCGACATACGACAATTTAACACGGGCCGTGCGCTTTGCATGCTGGATTAATAAGGCTGCAGACACACACTCAGCATACGTGTATGTAATACGTATTCCTTTTTCACGACGAAATGGTTACGTGAACGCGCCTCAATGTAACGTTTGTACTATATTACCTCTATTTTCCTAATTGTAATTTTGTACATTTATTGTGCTTTCCTGTCTGATAATTTGTGATCTGTACAGTTATTTGCTACATTGAAATTTGTCTGCAAGATTCTAAGTTTTCCCTTTAATTCTTTGAACTGTTTTGCACATATTTTAAGGAAAGATAATTTAATGATATAATGATGTTCGTGTGTCTTACTCTCCCAAATGATCGTTAACTAACACTGTAATCGATTTTCCTGAACCACACTGTGTACTTTTCAATTTCTTGCTATCAACTAACAGGAATTTGCCATGCGAACGTGACGGTTGGGTCTGGCCTAAGGCCGCTAATACAGTCCTTGAAATCTGGTGCGGTAATAAATGTTTGAGCCGATTCCGGTGAGCGTGTGGCTTAAGGCGTAGGTCTGAAGCCGCTTAATTGCTGGTATTGCGGGTTCAGATCCCGCTGAGGGCACGGATGTTGGTGGATGTTTGTCTCTTGTTGTGTCTTGTGTAGGTACCGACCTCTGCGACGAGCTGATCATTCGTTCGGAGGGATCCTACTGGGTATGGGTGGGTGGGTGTGTGTGTGTGTGTGCGCGCGCGCGATCTAGAAACCTCAACAATGAGACAGTACTAGGCCCGAGTAGGGCTGCAGGGCCACAAAAAATAAATCTTTGACAAATAGGGCCACACCGTTGTCACTACAAACAGCAGAAAGGAAACATAAAGCGACAATCAAAACTCAACAAGTTAAGTTGTGACTGGCGTTTTTAAGTTTTGCCTGACGGTTTATGCTTCCTTTCTGTTGAATTTTCTTTTATGCTAAGATGCACTTTACCCAAACATCAAGAAACCCCTTCTTTTCTACCTTCGTACAGATTGGGTGGGTTATGTTTCTCCACTAGTATTCCGAAATGTTTACATTTATTTTGAAAATTTGAGATACTTTTCTCCACTCCCTTTTGAGTATACCTTCGTGTCCAGTGTATGAGAGATGTTTATCCACGCGTCCACGGAAATGTTCCCTAGGTCAGGAGGTTTCGCGCACCAGAAATCTGAAGGGAGTGACTGGAACGTGAGAGCGAATATGTGCCAAGTGCAGGGGATGTTGAAGAGTGACAGCAAGAAGGTGAGCTGCAGCTGCCACCGCCCGAACTCGCCCACAGACTGCGATATAGGGTCATCTGCCTCTTCTTCATCTGTCTTGGTTTTGACGGATACGGGTTTCGGCGTAGAATCGTCAGGTGGCGGTGTTGCGTCCGTCATTGAGACTGTGAAGGAAGAAGAAAATGCGGTGTCAGCATTATATTCTTTGCATGTGGCATGGAAAATTCTCCGCTGGAAAGAATTTGTCTTGTCTGTTTAACCTTTCCACACTGAGTTACAGCGATAATAACAATTCAAGTCTCATAAATAATAATAATAATAATAATAACGTTGCGGAAGCATTTATGGGGCAGATGTGTGGAAATTTATTTCCTGTAACCATTAATGTGCCTACAAATTCTATATTCGTTGTTGTCTGAAAATATGGGGAGATGCGAAGCGTTTGGTTTACGCCTGACATAATGAACGTAATGAAAATTGTGCACAGAAGTGGGCCACTGCTTCGTGTAATTATTAATTTATGTATCTTACTTACTTTACCATGTACACGGATACATTACGTGGAAAGAAAGCTGTAAGTTCTTCTAATAATTTAGTAGCCCTACGCCTTGTTAATGAGGTACTTAAAGTATTTGCATTTATTGTGATGAATATCGATTTATTACTTTGTCACATCTAGTTCATGCATACTTCTTATATGTATGCCACTGATGAAAACTGGTACCTTTTATGGTCAAGGCACACAATGGTTAATCGCAATCCTTGTTTGTTTTTCTCAACAATATGACTGGCAGGTCCCAAGCGAATCATACCCCATAAAACACCATTCTTGAGCGTCTGACATTTTGTTCGAAGTAAGGGGCTCTTTGAAACATTAAAACTGCGAAAATACATCTAAAAGATGACTTTCCATGTCACAGGAGGTACACTGTATCTCAAGTTCGGGGACCCTGTTGAACAGAAGAGCCTTATTTGTTTATTCTGAAAATCTTATGAAATCCATCAATATATGGGCAAAATGCAGGGTTTTAGATTTACTTGGTCTTGAATGTAACCATGGATTTCGACATTTTAAGACAAACATTTAAAAGTGCGTGCTTTTTACAAGGCAAAATATTATCCTGAATTTTTTTAGTCTCTCTCTCTCTCACTCAAACCCTAAAACTCCGTATAACATTGTGATTTGCCTCCTGACAAACACAGATCAATGCGAAATGTGTTGAGTGGGTTGAGCAGTTGCTGGAACATTGATGTGAAGCGTGAAGATTTGTAACAGCTTCTCGAAGTGTTTCGCCATACATTAATCTTGTTGTGGCTTACAAACCCATAAAACACGAAAAATATTACAAAAAAAGTTATATTTTGAATGTTCTTTAAGCTTCAAGGAAAATGTATACAGCGTGGGCTTTTTTATTGCGATGCTGAGTGCGACGATGACTGCTTCACTTATGTTTTTAATATTCTAGGTTCTGCGCACATTCTTTAAGTAGCCCGGCACTAACTGACACGTCAGAGCAGACGTTGCCCATCTGCTTAGAAACGCTTTTCATTCAAAAGCTTAATATGTACATAGCAGAGGACATAACACAATTTCAAAAATATATTATGCCTGAATTTTATCGGCAGTCCAAGTCGAAAAGAAATATGGATTGTGGTAAGCCTTAACTTGAGGAAGGGACTTCCGAATTTTCTTCCTGAATAAACACTTGCGGAAAATAACAGAAATTTCACTCACATAGTGACTTTATTGCTCTATTATTTTTCTCTGTGAAAACTTACTACCCAGGAATAGATAGAGTTTAGGCTAAATTTTCCGGACACATTGCAGAAACTCACATCTCCATATGTGTAACTGTTGATTTGTAAATAATATTACACGGATTGTAGCTGGAATTAGGGTCTGCGACCGTATGAAATTTGGCTTTCCTGGCTCCAGTGGTTCATTATTTATTGCCACGAAAACTAAACTACAGAAAAACATCCGCGTGGCCTCCACTTTCTCATTGGGCGTACTAAGAAGTAATACCTTCAAAAACATTTATTAATTATAGGAAATTTTAAGTATGGCATTTTGAGGGTCTCTAACAGCATAACGTTTCTGCCAGTTTTCTTGAATATTATATATCTGCTGATTCAACAGCTGAACTAAGAGACACGCCCATACAGACATCATGATGTATCCTAAACCTACGGACATTGTTGACCCCTCAAGGAAGCAAAGCAGAATTAAAAATTGACGTGAAGAAAGTAACTTCCATTTTCTTTGACGAAACTTATGTTTTAAATTAAGCGTGGTTGCTGGGAGTATTTTGCCTGTGTTGCTTCATCTTGGCCCCCCTTTTTTTTTTGAAGAAGCGCAGCTGAAAAGGAATGCGTATGGTGGAGGACGGAAACAGACCTAAGTTTTCGAAATATTCCGCCTGGATAAATCCAAGGCTATGGGCACTATCCGAAGTAACAGTCACCTTTAATGAACGAATTTGTTTAGCGCAGTCAAGAATGCAGTGAGCAACTTGACAGTGCATCCCATCAGCCAGTAAGAACGTGCCAAGCCACTTACAGTTTCACAAAGTTATTTGGTGTTTGTTTGGTAAAGCCGATCTTCTTCCATAGTTTATATCCAAACTGTCGGTATGACGGTCCCGTTCGGAGAAGATATTTAATTCCACATGGATCTTATGCAAAATAGGAATTACACTGGACGCACATGAGCAAAAATTAAAGACTTCTGATAATACCTAGAACCTTCGGAGTCCTCTAAAGTCCAATGAAATGGAAAGTTTGTCAGTTATTACGGAATTCCCGGATGATAAAAAGAAAATATCGCCCCATTGTACCTATATCTCATGCTATTTTTCCAAAAAAACATAGAAAATAAAAAATACATGAATCACTGATGTACAAGTCTATCTACTGAGATACAGGTATAAGAAATGAAGTTCCGCCATTTCAGGCTACTCTAGTTCTTCTCCAACCACATTTTAAATGTGCAATATTCACGTACTATTATTATCAGTAATACAGTAGATACAATGCATAGTAAAAGGAGGATCGGTTTTAGGAGCACTGTTCATTGCTACGGTGTGAGGAGTTGGTTGGCTGCCATTTGTGGATAAATGTACGCAGTGGTAGCTGCCCTTCAGTTGGAGACGCTGATCAAAGACTAAGATCAGTTAAAATCCAGTTAGTAATTTTGCTGCCCGTATGTTCTTCGAGAGCCGGGACAGCGTAGTGAGTATAGCTCCTCGCTACGGGATGGATGGTGTAGGGATCGAACCCAGATGGGGCGAGATTTTTCGTACCCGTCCAGACTGGCCCTGGGGCCCACCCAGCCTCTAATACAGTGCATATCGGTTCGCTTTTCTGGGGGTAAAGCGTCCGGGACGTGACGTTTACCACCCACCCCATCTAGCGCCGAGGTTAAAGAAAGAGTATAGCTAATACCCCTATTTCCCCTCTGTGTCTTCATGGCGTGATATATGGTAAAATTTACATTTTTTTGTATTCTTGGAATTAAAACCTAGTTCAAATTATGATCAAAGATTATTATTATAAGTTAGCTGTGCTTGGCAGAGATCAAATGATTGGTATTGTACACTCGAACTGTGAATGTCTGGCTGTGAGGTATTAGAGTACAATCCTCATACCGGAACTTATTAAAGCATAATATTTACATATGTAAGCTACAGTAAACACCCCTATCTTCTAAAATTGTCTGTGTGGTACTAGAAGTACATTCTTTTATATAAACGCACAAAATACAGATAAGCTGACACTGAAAATATTGGCAATTCAAGACTAGGAATTTAAATTATCTTCGCCAGGTGTGAATGGACCAATAGTTTTAATTTTAAAGACGGTGATGGGGCACGTGCAGTCTGGAACGGAGCAATACTCGTTCCTTAGAAATAAAGGAAGCAAAGAAGAAAGAAGAGTGAACGCAGAAAATAGTTTGATTAAAAAAACCGGTGAGTCTCCTAGAAGCATTAGTTGTTGGTTAGACTGACTACATGACAAGAAGGCCCCGCCCTGCCGCCTGAGGGCGCATTATCATTCTCAGTGCAGGTTAGAGCTAAATTAATAAAAAAAGAAAATAGAGAGCAGTGAGCTGCACCATCCCCGCTTACTCATGTTAGAGTAAATAAAGGTAAAGGTAAAGTGATCCCGTTACAGGCCCGGTGTGGCCCAGAGGGTGGTTAGAGGTATAGCTCTACTCTTCCATGACCGCTGCACTAGAAGGGGGTGAGTGGTCAGCAGCACGCCCTGGCCGCACTTTACCCCCGAGAAAGACCCGGTACCCATTGTACAGGAGGCTGGGTGGGCCCCAGGGCCGGTCTGGACGGGCGGTAAATCTCGTCCCAAATGGGATTGGATCCCTGACCCTCCAGCCCGTAGTCAGTCGCTATACCGACTGAGCTACCCGGTCCACTGCTAGAGTAAATACGTTTTAATAATAATTAGTTCAAGTGTACCCGGATCATAATTTTTTATTATGAAATTCGGTGCCGCTTTTTAAAAAATAGTAATAACAAATAAGCAGAGCAAACTAAAACTTCTCAATGTCGTCTTTCATTTAGTAAAAATGATTTAAGTCTTAAAAATTAATTATGCTTGATTTTCATAATAACATTACCAACATTTATTTAGCATTGTTTTTAGTCTCTTAATCATTGAACATAGGGTATTTTTGCTTAAAAAATGAGGCTTTTGTGTTTACAATTGGTTTGCAGCTCGCGCAGTATTTGGAAATATCCAATTGAACCTTGCGCAATACAAGGTTGCCCTGAACTGGTTTAAGTGATTGTTTAGCTCACACGGATAGACATCCTTTAAATATATTTCACCGCTTTTCTTTTTGTATGTTTGGCTTTCATGTCTGTTGCTCTGGCACGCCACAAACGGAACATTGTTATCTACTTATTACGTAGCTGCGGGCTAATCGCAGCCATGACCTTAACTGTACACGACTGGTGGAGTAGAATAAGTGACGCGTTCGTGGATCTGCTGTCGTAACATCAGTTGTAGAATCGTCATTATTATGTCCCTTTAAACACGACCCATTGTTTAACTTAAACTATTAAATTATAGACAAAAATAACTGCCTCAGTGGAGCAGAGTCCTTCTTAAGAAGCTATCAAGTCCTCAGCTAGTCAAGAGATTCTCCGCATTTCACAGACACAGGGATTTCGTTACTTCATTTAAAAGGATCCGCCACCTGTCCCTATCCTAACCCAGATCAAACCAGTCCACGCCCCCATCCCACTTCTTGAAGATCAATTTTAATATTATCTCCATTTCTACGCCTAGGTCTTCCATTTGGTCTCTTTCCGTCAGGCTTCCCCACCAAAACCCTCTATGCACCTCTCCTCTCCCCCATACCTGCCAAACCACTCTTCTTGATGTGTTTACCCATATAGTGTTTAATGAGGACTACATATCATAAAGCTCCTCGTTATGTAGTCCACTCCACTCCCCTGTTACCTCAGCACCATAATTTTCTTCAGCACCCTATTTTCAAACACCGTCAGCCCCCTATGTTTTTCATTCCGTGCATTATGAAATATCAAAACACCGGTAACACAAAAAAATGCACAATTCTACAATCTGTCTATTCTTTCTATTACTTAGCTCTTACATGTTTCGTCATTGTCGCCATCCGGAGCTTACACCAAGATATCATTCTAACATACAGATATAAATAATTTACAATAAACATTTGTTTTGATATCAGTAGCGCTACTGACATCAACACAAATGTATGTTGATTGTAAATTATGTATTGCTGTATGCTATAATAAAATTTTGGTATAAGCTCCCTGAGAATGGCGACAATGCCGCAACATGTAGCTCTAAGTAACAGAAAGAATACACAGACTGTAGAATTGTGCATTTGTTGGTGTTACCGGAGTTTTAATACCCTACCTGTATTCCTCCCTCAATGAGAGTGACTCGTTTCACAATCATGTAGCAAACTGGAAGACATAATACTAAGTTGTATTTATTTTAGAATTCCGTATGTTAATGCAGTTGATGGATAATTGTCATACGAAACGTCATAATAGTAGCAATAAAAATACACGACTTTTTTTAAGATTTTGGAAAGATTCGTTGCAATTTGTAATAAGTAAAAAGAATGGACCTCTAGCAGTATTGGACTGTCACCGAATATATGACTTTGCGCATTCGTATTTGTGACAGGAAAAGAAATATTTGCTAACTGTGGTCACATTCCCAGTTCCTTTTACTTCCCCCCCCCCCCCCCCTCCCCCCCCCCCTTTTTTTTTTTTTCTTTTTTTTTTTTAACAATTGGGTTTTTGGGGGGGGGGGGGGGGGAAGTCACCGAATACAGAATGTGTGTTTTGATTTTCTCTA
>Ga0123354_10001848_pt1 | contig 26761 bp, 22 predicted proteins | sample TergutLab28metaG_2_FD_97872 | JGI IMG/M metagenome (GOLD analysis project Ga0123354, IMG submission 97872) | Labiotermes labralis P4 segment gut microbial communities from Petit-Saut dam, French Guiana - Lab288 P4 | ecosystem: Host-associated > Arthropoda: Insects > Digestive system > Gut ...
AGTAAAGGAAACAGAAATTTTTGCATATTCCATACAATTTTTTGTCTATTCATTAACGAAAATTATTACTGATTTCTTGAAAACACGCAGATATGGCTCTGACTTATTTCCCAAAAAAATGCCATTTAATCCATTATTAAATCTTTTTTGGTTCCTGAAATAATAAAGTTTTTTGTAAACCATGTACAAAAATTTAAATGCCAAGCGAAAATAATGTCGTACGCAAAGGTTGACTGTAGCCAATTTAAATACCGTTGCGTAAAGGTTAAGAAACAATGTTGAAGTAGCTACTTTACAGATTAATGACCGCAAACACATATCTATTCATACAGTTTATATAGAAGAATGCATAACATGACATCATGGAAGATTAAAAAGTTATATAACGTTGGTCCTATGTGATAGTGCTATCAGTGTTTAGTGTGTATAGAGCTACATAAATGGAGAAGCTATTTTCAAAGACTGTGGGGGGCAGATGTATAGTAATGTGTGCCAGTGCAAGAAATATTTTATGTATGTCCTTACGAACCTTAGGAATTTTAATTGATCAAATTTCATCAAAATTATTTGAGTGCCATGAGAAATTCTATTTTAGTGCAGGATTGTTACAGAGAAATTTAAAGCTCAAAACAAATGAGATTATTGGTTGGATGGTTGAAATGAAGGCAGAATTATTGCTTGGGTCTCTGTTTACTTGCCTTCCAATGTTAGTAGTAGGACCAGGTTTTTATCAGTACATGTGCTGTACTGTTTATCTTATAGCATGTATTCTCTGTATATAACATTGTACTTTAATGTAAAGTAATGTCTACAATAAAATATTTACCATGCCCTCTTTTCCTCATCCCATGGAACTCGCAACTTTTTGTACCCCCCCCCTCTTTCTCTCTCTCTCTCTCTTTAATAAAAGTTTGCTATATGGGGGAAGGAAGGGTTGGATGGGCAGAGGATGCAGGCCAGACAGGGACAACCATGCTTCACCTTTATTTTAGTAACCTACCATTCTTACACCATGCTGATAAAACTAAGTATGTGGTCATGTCTCGAGATACAACGCAGGACGAAGTCACATTATAAAGATTGATAGTAGTTCCTTTGAAAGGGTGGAAGAATTCATATCTTTGGAAACAACCATAACAAATCAGAATTCTTCTCAGGAAGAAATGAAGAGCAGATTGAAGTCAGGGGATGCTTGCTATCATTCGAAGCAGAATCTTTTGTCTTCCAGTTTGCTATCCAAAAATTTAAAGATTAAGATATACAGAATATGATTCTGCCTGTTTTGTATGGGTGTGAAATTTGGTTGCTCACACTTCACATTGAGGGAGGAATGTAGGCTGAGGGTATTTGAGAATAGGGTGCTCAGGAGAATATTTTGGCCAAAGAGGTATGAGGTAACAAGGGAGTGAAGAAACTACATAATGAGGAGCTTAATGATCTGTACTCTTCATCCAGTATTGTTCAGGTGATAAAACTGAGAAGAATGAGATGAGTGGGGCATGTTGCATGTATAGGGTAGAGGAGAGGCATATACAGGGTTTTGGTGGGGAAACCTGAGGGTAAGAGAGCACTTGGGAGAGACAGGCATAGGTGGGAGGAAAGTATTAAGTTGAATCTTCAGAATGTGGAATGTGGGCATATGGAGTAGAGTTTGTTACAGAGTATCTGCCCTGGTTGGAGTTTAATTCCCCAGCTGAAGAAACTGAGGTTAGATGTTTTCTTCTAAAAGTTTACTTACTGTCTTGAAGTTTCTCATGTTATGATTCTTTGTGAAATTCTTTGATTTTCAATGATGCATGCTGGTTGCCATTTTTTAAATTGTCTTCTGTTTATTACACATCTTGGTTGTTTTTTCCTTGCTTCTACACTTGGTTAGTAACTTCTGAGTGTGATAAGAAATGGTGGTCAAAGAACAGTGACAATAATATGGGAAATAAGTCCTGAAGTCTAGGGGATTTTAATATTTGCTTTGCAACCAAAAGGAAATGCTACATTATTGTTTTGGAGTTCTCAGGATAATCAAACTATGTACAAATACATGTTGATGCTGAAGTTTCCATCTACATGTGAGTTAATGAAGTTAATTTATGTGGTGAGATATGAGAATAAATTGGACTTGACGCTTTTCATAAACTGGAAAATAAATCCTGTTACAAGCAGCTGCAGGTGATGCAATTGTTGAGAAGGATGCTGTGAGTGTCTGACCATACAGAGGAGAAGACAAATTTCACAGAGTACTGTTAGCTTGGAGAGGAGTCCCTAGCCACGTATAAGAAATCACCTGTTTGTTTCTTTTCACCAAAGTTTCTGGACAATATTTCAACTAGGCAGGTTCTCCACAGCAGAATGTTGTGTTGGAGTCAATGCAAACTGCTCATTGCACAGAATAAGAGTACAAATTAACCTCAATACTTATCTGATTTATGGAAAATCAGACCTATGAACATGAGACCTGTACACTGGGCCAAAATGCTGCTAAACATACGACTAGTGTCAGGGCAATATCCCAGAAGAAAGAAGGTACCCATTATAAATTCAGTGGTTCAAAACTGATGTTATACGTGTCTAGTGGGCAGTGAATTCATTATTAAATGGCTCGTGCTTTTCTCACGGATTAACCTACGTTTGTTTTTATCATATTACGTTAGTACCCGTGCCAACAGGGCACAGAACTTATATCAACTGGATGAGTAGAGGTCGGAAGTACCGTGGATTTTCTCTCTGGATGTTACATGCCAGAACTATTTTTCTAATATTCACATTGGCAGTCATGACCATGGATCTGTAACCTTTGATTCCGAACGGAACGAAATTTGTAATCAATGACTACGAAGCAGTAATCTTTGAACGTGTGTAGAGCAGAGTATAAAATTGAGGAGATAATTGTTTAACAAACATAATACACTATAGCAGGTAGTACCACTTTTGTGATAAACAAGCTGTTTAAACCGTGTCAATGAGCAAAAGGAAGAGGAAGGCTCCAACCTATGAAGATAATCTAAATCATGATTTATGTGACATGCTGACAGGTCAGTTAATAGCGTGAGTAGTTGTATATTACTGTTACGGTTGGTAGTTCGTTTAAGTTGGTCGAAGAGGGATTCTTGTACTATGGTTGTTTTAAATTGTTTTGTAATATGTGAATGTGTGTATGTATGGATTTTGTGATGTGTGGGTGTTTTGGTAATATGTGTATTTCTTGAAGTGAGAGAGAAAACCAACAAGATGCAACAGTTAGATGTTTATTATCAACATGTTTCGGGCATCATTATGCCCATCTTCAGGAGACCAAGACGTCTGTTACTGCATGTGGTGTGCTGCGCTGGTTCTGCTGGATGTGGTTGGTAGCGGTTGTGGGGCGCTGCGTTGTAGGGTGCGAGCACTGTGAAGGTTACTGTTCTCACTTCACGATTTGCTCATGATGCACGGTCACAGAAACCTAAAAAATGTGTGTTTCTATGTACTGTGTTATTGTATTGCTTCGCTTATGTATATTTATTCTTATTTGTTACTAGTGTAAGGACTACTGCCACCGAATGAAAACTCAGTTTCAGTAAATAATAATAGTAATAATATTATTAGAATACAGGTTAAGAAGAAACTTAAAATAGTCAAATCCAAACATTTTTATTGACTTTAGTAACTTACAGCTCCAGAGTAGTGAATCGCTTTTCTATTTGTAAAGTCGTACGCTTTACATTAGTGTGAGAACATGTAATCGGTGTAAGAAAATCGTAATATACCTAACCTTGTAGAAGCAGTGTTGCCAGAACCGAAATGGGCTGCGAGTGCCATTACGATACCTAGAAGACTTAGTACATACGTGTATTGCCAATGTTTGTGACAAAATGAAAACTTATAATGTAAATGAAATGTGGACTGGTTGTATCTGTCTGGGAACAGGAAATAGTGGTGTGTTCTTGTGTATGTAGTAGTTGTATCTGGTAGAGAACAGGAGCGAGAGGTGATCTCTTGTGGACATTAGTAGTTGTATCTGGCTGAGAACAGGAACTGGTGTTTGCTCTTGTGGGCATTAGTAATTGTTGCCCATTTTGCAGTTGCCCCATATTTTCCTGAGGTGGCTTAAAGAAATTTTGAAAGTGTCATGTAAATCAGTCTCTGAACTGAGTTTTGAGTTCTGAATGTGAAACGAGACTCTACATCAATGCATATAGTTTGAAGTCATTTGAAATGGCTCTTCAATTTCTTGTCTAGCTGCATAATCACATTCATTTAACTTAAATTTCTACGTACACACAGCCCAATATGTTTTGTAATTGATAATTTTCACTTTCTGTCAGTCAGTTTCTTCTCATTCCACTTCAAGGAAAAGGTCGCAATAAAACAGTGCCAGTGGATTTGTGTTTCCATTTGCATCATCGTATGTTGCCTCAATCTGAAGGATAAGTGACAGTTTTATGAATGATATTTGTCATTACAGAAAATAACATTGTAGGTTTTTCCTTCTTGTATTATTGTGCAGTGCTGTATGATTTATGCATGGATTCAAAGTAATTATTAAACTTAAGGGTGTTGTGCTTATCACTATAGTAGCAATGACCAAACCGTGAAACTTTGATCCAAATCAACACAGTCATTTCTAAATTGTAAGTGTCCACACACTTTATTGTGGATGTCAGTTAACTTGGTCTTTGAGTAGTCACTGAACAGCTGAGGAGAATTAAATGATGTGCTAGGAATAATTTCATCACTTCACTAGTGAAATAGAATCCATAGTAAAATTTTATTTAGCCATTTCTTCTTACTTATTTCCAGCCCAAGACAAGCTGAATGTGCATGGTGTTAAGACTCTCATATGTCTGTTTACAAGGGCAGAGGGTGAGGGGATGGATGGGGGTAGGTGGTTAATCTCAACATGCAAATTTATACTAATCGTATAGTAGGAAAATGCTTGCTTCACTGCTATGCTTTGTATGATGGGGTGAATTTGTCCTTTAGCATTTCTCTGCCTGAAAAAGCAGGATGTTTCTTGGGTAGCAAAGTTGTTAGAGTGACTAGGCTGTGGGTTGGACATTTGAGGAAGTGGGGTTTGATTATGATTTTTATATGACACAAATTTACTTGGTTGATAGAACTATCTTGATGTGTATATGTTACTGTATTACTTGAAAACATTCCTTAATATTTTTAATCTCTCATTCTTTACAGAGCTGGCAGACTATGAACGAAATGTTAATCGTAATATTTACAAGTATAATGCTTACCGCAATGCAGCAACTGCATTAGCCGCCCACCCTACACGAATTCAGTCTGGAGAAGAGGCTCGGAAGCTAAATGGTGTTGGAGCCAAAATTTCAAAAAAAATTGACGAAATTCTTGAAACAGGAAAATTGCAGAAACTAGAAAAGGTATGCTGTAGTTATGAATTAAAAACAGACATTATTGTATTCATAGGTGGCTAATGGCTTCAGATTGATGGATTCTGCATGCTGTAAAAATTTAATGTGATTGATTTTGAAGGAGCTTCTTGGTACAGGAGTAACGACCCCACTGTTCATACTAGTTAATAAAGTAATATGCACTTCATAGGTCATGATCTTGAGGATATGGAATAAATTTAATGCACCTAAGAAAAGAGAATTACGAACACTTGAAGCTGCGGTGTGGACCTAGTGGTGGTGTAAGTGCATGATGCAACTGGTAGGCTGCTAACTGCATTCTTAAACATAATGCAAGCTACCATAATAAACCACACTTACAAATAAAATTCAATTCAAGGTACAATAAATGTAAGGATAAACATTTGTATACAGCAAGTAACATATATAACAATATAGGCAATGTTCTTATAATGTCCCATTGTGTTTGTATAATGTTGATACTTACTTGGTGATCATAACACTCGAATTCATGTTGCCGGCAACATTGAGTTCTTATTATCATTGTTGAACTAAATATTGTTGCCATGGAAACTAGGAAATGCGTCTCCTTTGAACTGTGGACTTACACTTGTTGCTGTCAACAATGGAATGCATCACATAGAAATGCAACAGTGCCTTTTGTTTAGTACTGTTGAGATTAAAACATTTCCTAATGTTTGTACCTGCTCAGCTGTTCAAACAGCCTGATACCATTTTACTCAGGGAGAGTTCTTATATGATGATTGTAACCAGCAGCAAGAAAATGCACTCAGGTCTCTATGTATAGCACCTGATATTTTTGTCTCATTTCAACCAAATCTGGAATTTCTCAGCAGATTTTCATGAAGGCCTCAGTATAAAATTTCATGGAGATTTGATAAGTAAGGGCTGAGTTGATACATGTGGACAGACAGACGAAAAATACCAGAACTAATAGGAACTTTTTGTGACTAATGTGAATGCATGTAAAAATTAGAATAAGTATATTTATAGGGAGATAAAAATTTACATTTACAGCACACACAACATTTTTTATATTCTCAATGGTTATCGTACCTAAAAAATTATGGTATTTGCCTTATTATGAGGTGACTGTGCTTATAAGATGAATACGGTGTCACAATCTTCAATTTTCAGGAGAACACATGCACAGAACATGTTTAACTTTGTGTACGATTATTAGGAGGCCTCCATATTTTTCAGATGAAGAGTTAGGAAATATTCTTGTCATATATTGGGAAAATACAATATGTGCTGTAGTGGTGTTCTGTTGTATTGATTTGTTTGTGTCTTATTGTGAGGGTTGAACATAATACATATGTTTCCATCCTTGCCCATCTAGCTATCATTTGTCTTTTTGTTGATCCCCCCCCCCCAATATAATTTGTGACCTCGCTTGATCCATCCACTGTCTTCTCAGGCTTCCCACACCTGGTTTCTACATAGACACATGAGAGTGTATTTTTTCTGTGTCTTACAACTAACAAGTAATTTAACTTTTTTCAAGATTCGAGATGATGATACCAGCACAGCCATCAATCTGCTAACACGTGTGTCAGGAATTGGACCAGCTAAAGCAAAACAGCTTGTAGATGCTGGTGTTAAAACCATTGAAGACCTCCACAGGCATGGAGATAAGTTGAACAGTCATCAGCTTATAGGACTTAAGTATGTATTATATGTCTTAAAATGGTGTATTGAATTGTGTGACTTGTAAATTATTTTCTACCTAGTTGTCATGAAGAGTAATTTCTCACAACAGTTTTGATGGAATTCATCTTATGCCATAACAGATTAGTAGTACACACTAGTTTTATTTCCAGCTACAGCACAAAAGTCTGTTTTTGTGCTGCTATTTGTATTAACTACATATTGTAGCCATCATCAGGGAGCTATAGTATTATAAAGATGCAAGCAACCTATATGTTAGAAAATGGTAAATATATTTATATATGTGTGTATATATATAAACAACACAATGCACATCAATGTTTATGGTGTATTTTATTCATTATGTTCTCACCATCACTCCATAACAATGACAAATTATTATAATTTCAGTTGAAATTATATAAGTAATATAAATATAGGTTCAAAATGGGTAATGATTAAAATCTTGGGAGTTAAAATTGTTTGGTCATTACCCATTTTTAGCCTAAATTTATATTACTTATGTAATTTTAATGGAAATTATAATACAAACACACACACACACACATATATTATATAATTGTTATACATACATACAGACATACATAAATAAATACGTACATACACACATACATTATATGATTGTTATGCGTACATACACACACACACACACATACATATACATTGTATAATTGTTATACATACATACGTACCTACATACACACATACATAGTCATACATACATATGTACATAAATAAATAAATACATACCTACACACACACACACACACATATACATTATATAATTGTTATACATACGTACGTACGTACCTACATACATACAGACATACCTACATACATACACATACATATACATTATATAATTGTTATATATACATACATAAATAAATACATATATACACACACACATACATATACATTATATAATTGTTATACATACATACACACGTACCTACATACGCACAGACACACACATGACACATTAGAAAAAAACATTCACAAGATAAAAGAGTAAAACAAAGAGAACAACACAAAAGTGACAGTGACACAGCCAACCACATTTGTACCTTTGCATGCTTTTATTAATAATATCACCCTGAAGATGGCCGCAGTAGCAGCCAAAACATTTTGGTGAGAACATAATGAACAAAATACATCATAAACATTGAAGTGCATTTTGTTGGTTATTTATATATTGTGGATCTGATTAATGCACCAAAGATGAAACATATTAAAATGTATATGGTATTATACAACAGTCAGTTGATGTACAGTATTATTAAAAATTATTCAGTTTAAAATACACCTGAAGTGTTAAAATGTAAAATGTGAAGCAGGGTGTCTCTAAACATCTTGTAGTATTAAGTATCTCCTCTTTTTGTTGGAGTGGAGATTCAAGGTGTAGATACACAGCATACACTCCGTGAGTGATCATGCTGGAAATGAAACTAGCGTGTAGAAGACGAGTGCACAGAATATGTAAAACATGAAATTAGTAGTAATTTATGTATTGCCATCAGACAACAAATTTATTAAATCTGTCATTACATGCTACATGTTTTGGTTGTCCTTTACCATCCTTGGGCATGAAAATATGAAAGCATGTCTACTTCGGTTTTAAATTATTTATTTTGATGCCTGAAGGTGGTCACGATGATTGAAAGTGTAGCATGTAATGTCATATTTAATAAATTCCTTATGTTTGATGGCAGTATATAAATTACTATCGATTCCTCATAAAATTGGATAAGCTTTTCTGTCTTACTGATTAAAGTAAATACCTGTTCCCTCACTTCTTTTTTTATGCCATCAGTTGTAAATCTGTTCCCTCCCAGACGTTGCTTTATGGCTCAGAATACTTGACAATCTTTGGTGAGGCTGCAGTGGCAGAGTGCAGTAATGCTTTGAAGAAGCCTGAACATTTGTGTCTGTGTTATCATATGTGACAGTGTTGCAGTGTTTCTTCCACCAGGTGGTAATGAATATTAGCTTCTGTACATCTTGTGGTCAAAAAGTGAGTAATTGGAAGGATACGTTGTGACAGTAGACTCACCAGTTTGAAATAATGCTTGCAGACCTTGCTCACATGTTGGTGAAAATGTATTTTAGCATTAATTATTGGGTGTTTGATGTACAAACTATGCACCTCATAAATCCTTTTTGATTGTGCAATGTATGTGGTGAATTATCCCATATTGTATGTGTTCTTATAGGTGCCTGTGTAGGTGCATATTTGACTATATTTTAGCAGCCACAGTTCATTTAATTTAAGAAATGTATTCAGGCTTTTTCTGAACAAGGATGATGGGCATTTCTGACATCAACCAGAATGACTCAGGCTGATTCCTCTTCTGGTCCGGAGTGGATCAGAAACAATTTTTGCCGCTGGTAGAGGCTTACAGAACATGAAGTTAGACACTGTATCTATATTTCACAGTGAGCCTAGTAATGCTTATAGGCTTACCTCCACACTCCATACCCCAGAATTATTATGTTAAACACAGGCATAACTCCACCTTCACCTTTTCTGTTAGTGAGTACATAATATTTTTCATGCGTTAGCATAATTCCAGATTATACCTGATTCAGTAACTTATTACAGATATTTTGAAGATTTTGAAAGGAAAATTCCAAGGCATGAAATTGAACAAATAGAAGAAATCATTAAGAAGGAAATACATGAACTTGATCCTGAATATTTGGTCACAATTTGTGGCAGTTACAGGTATGTCAAACTGATTGTCAGCTTTACCATTGTTGACGATTTTTGTGGCAGTTACTGATATGTCATACTGATGTTTCACCATTGTCTAGTCATGATTTTGGCAGTTATGCATGTCACACTGCTTGTCAGTTTTACTCTTGTTTGGTCACAATTTTTTGCAGTGATGAGCCTGTCATATGACAGGCTCATCACTGCAACTTTTACCACCGTTTCCACTTGATAATGCCATAGTAACTCCTTATGTTTGAATAATGAGCCTGATTTCAGCCACAGTGAAAAGTTGATTGAGTTACTGAAGTTTTTGAGCCTTTTCCAAAGCCAAATACTCTACATTTTACAAAGGATATTGAGTTACTGAAGTTTTTGAGCCTTTTCCAAAGCCAAATACTGTGCATTTTACAAAGGATATTGAGTTACTGAAGTTTTTGAGCCTTTTCCAAAGCCAAATACTCTACATTTTACAAAGAATATTGAGTTACTGAAGTTTTTGAGCCTTTACCAAAGCCAAATACTCTGCATTTTACAAAGGATAGAAGAAGCTATGGGCATGTAATGGGTATTTGTTGTAATCAGTTTTTCATATTCATGTAATGGTGTGTATAATGTTTACAACTTACAGGCGTGGAAAATTGGAAAGTGGGGACATAGATGTGCTTTTAACACATCCTTCATACACATCTACAGATGGAAATGCAAAAAAATCTCAACTTCTGAAGGAAGTAGTCAATTCACTGGTATCAAAGAAACTCATTATTGATACTATTTCCTTGGGGGATGTGAAGTTCATGGTAAGTCTATTTTGGCAGTGAGGCAGACAATATTACTGTTCACTTTCCAAACTGTTAAATTATCTGCCACATCAACAAAAGGTATGTCCATGGCAGCAATTCACGGTAGCTAGTTATTCAGGTGAAGAATGCAACATAGGATTGAAACAGCTTCAAATACTAGATCGAGTACTTTACTGTCAATAAATGTAGAAAATCAGTTTCACATCTTTCGTGTTGAATGTATTTAATTTGGAAATTCATGTGGCTAGAAAATTTCAGTTTACTTGAAACGTCTTTAATAACTTATGGAATTTGTGTTTATTATGAAACTTAGTATGGATGTCATGCCATTGTTGAGTATCCTGATTGTATATACAGTACTTTATCTCCATATGGTTCGTGGAAGTGGTGAAAGAATTTTAGCATATACTGTAGGTTCCTGAAAGTTTGTAAAAACATGGTTTTTTAAATAACTGCATCTTGTGTAAAGGGTGACTTAACCAGAAGTTGAAATAACTTGTTAAACTCCCAGTGTGGCAAAAATTGGTGCACTCTTCTAAGAAGATAATGAAATGTGGGAGTGTAGCTTGTTTGGATTGGAAATTCAGGTCCGCTGGGTTGCTAGACTCTGTCAGCTGGTAAATAGATACCAACATTTCAGGGGAACAGTGCCTTCATCTTCAGGGCCAAGCAGTCCAGTTCCAGTTTTAGCATTTATGATAAATATAGGTCTGCATGGTCAGGTGCTTTTGGACATTACTAAACTATTACTATCAGCCTATAGAACTGCTTTGTATGGGCAGAAAGTTGACGTATCCAACCAATCTATCTTTATATTTTAGTACTTACTTTCAGCATTCCTTAAAATATGACAGTGTTGTACAGTTTCTGCATGCTCTAATGAATGCTTCAGTAATGTTTTACAGTATGGTATTGGCTGTGCCTTGGTTGAGTTAGTCACCAGTCTCCCACTGTGGAGGGCTAGGTTTATTGTTTGTGCATCTAGAATATGTAATTTTATGTTCTTCTAAACAGTGTTAATAGATATGCGGTGCAGTCTAATTATTTTCCGCCTGGCTGTGAGATGATGCTACTGCTCCTGACTGGAACTTCTCCTGCTAGGTGTTCATACTTGGAATTAGGCTGTAACTTGTTATTATTGAGTAATGCCCTGTTAGGTCCATGTGTATGTTGTTCCATCTGGGGTTTTTGTATACAAAGAAAATGGCAGACATGAAGGAACAGCATGCCTGCATCAAATTCTGCTTTACAATGGGGAGAAATGCTATGGGAAAATATGAACTGTTATACCTTTTGGGAAAGTGGGCAGTTGGGAGAACACAAGTTTTTGTATTGTTTTCCAAGATCAAAAGCAGTGTGTCTGTTGAAGATGACAAGCAAAACAGATAAAAATGTGAATTGAGTGAAAGAACTTGCTCTCACAAATAGAAGAATCACTATCTGTAAAGTTGCTGTGAATTTCATTGGGTCATTTCAGAGTATTTGGACAGACAATCTGAACATGCATCAGAATTCTGCCAAATTCATGTTCTGCCTGCTGAGTGAGGAGCAGAATACCAATCATGTAACATATAAATTTTCAGGTTACAAACAAAATGTCATTCCACACCCTCCGTAATCACCAGATTTAGTGCCATGGGACTTATTCCTTTACCCAAAACTCAAGATGGTGTTAGAGGGAAGGAATTTTAATGATATCACCAAGATTCAAGCAAAATTGTTTGGGGGCAATTGCCAAGTTGCAAGCAGTGAACTTCAAAGTGCTTGGTTGTGTGGTATGATTAGTGGGTTCACTGTATAAAGACATCTTTGAATGGAAAGCATTGTTTAGCAAGTAAGTGTTGTTATGTAGAAATAAATTTGGTCCAGAAACTGTTTGATTCCACCATGCATTATTTTCAAGGAATCAAATATTGGAACACCTTTATGTGAAACATGCTTGAAGGTCATTTTTTTCAGTATCTTTTTGATCAGGCAAGATGCTTTGTATAATATAACATTATTTCCATTCTAAACGTAATGGTAAGCTGTCTTTCTTTACATTCATCAGGGAGTGTGTAGCCTGGATAAAGTGAAAAGAGATGCTAAACATGTCCATGCACGTCATTTGGACATCCGGCTTACCCCACATGACCAGTACTATTGCAGCATTCTTTATTTCACTGGTTCTGATCTGTTTAATAAAAATATGAGGGCCTACGCTCTTCAAAATGGTTTCACCCTCAATGAGTATACATTACGGCCCATAGGCTCCACAGGTATGTACTGTTGTCATAACTTAACTAACTGTATGGTGCATAAGCCTTGTTAGGAAACTAAGAAGTCCTCAGTTAGTCAAGTAATTTTGTAGATTTTATGAAAGGAAATTATTCATTACTGTGTTTACAAGAGACCAACCCATGTACACATGAGACATCCAAGTGGTCTCCTTCCTTCAAATTTCTTCCCAGAATCCTATATGCATTTCTCTTCTTCCCCATATGTGCCACATGCTCCACCGATCTCTTTCTGATTTAAGTGCCATAAGTGTTTGGTGAGGAGTATAAATCGTGAAGCTCCTCATTATGTGATTCTCTCCAGCCTCCTCTACCTCATTAGTCCAAATACCTTATTCAGCACCTTGTTCCCAAACATTGTCAGCCTATATTTTTCCCTTAATGCAAAACACTGAGTTTCATATTCAGGTAAAACAGTTGGCAGGATTGTGTTCTGTATATTTTAATTTGTATGTTTGTGGATGGCATGTCAAAGATGAAAGGTGGAATGTTGCCGTGTTAATGTCTATGTTTGTGTATGTTATCAAGCTGTTCACATAGTTTGATGTCTGAAGACTGTTAGTCTAAGGTGGTGGTTAGTAGACATTGTTTGCTTCATTGTTTTTGGTGGTTTTTGTTGTTGCAGTTTTCAGAAGGTACATTACATACTTCACAGCTGTCTTCGGCTTCCATTCACAAGTGTACATAGATGTTTTGTCATAACTGCCATATTTTCCTCAATATGACACCCTCCTCGGCCCTTTTCAGGATAACCATACTGAAATTGTTTAACTTGGCAATTATAAAGCAATCTGCCATTCTTTAAATGATGAACCAGGAAAAAAAAAAAAATCATATCTTGTGATGTGTAAATACAATAAGCATTTAATTTTCTGTCACACAATATGATTTGTACATAATGTCTTGATTTGACTGAACTCAGTTTGCCACCTTCAGTTCTGGTCTTTAAATTCTTAGCTTTACATACCTCAGAAGTCACTGTCACCAGCTTTGGACATTAGGAATTGTCATAATTTGTTGACTTCCTTGTAGGACATTTCATGCAAGATGACTCAGTCACTAGCATGTGATTTGTAGTATATGGCCATTTCTTAAATTTATATTATATTAATTTTGTGTAAATAATGGTGTGTCATTACATTTTTTGCCCATTGGTGGTCTGTAGTCCTTATTACAGAAAAATTATAATTTTATGTGACATTCCTGCGGATGTGATACACGTATGCCCGTGTATATATTCAGTTTCATCCTGCTTCCAGTAGTGGATATGACGCTTGGATGAAGACTGGTATCTCACTTCATATGTATATTCATCAGTGACATAATGAAGAGCAGTATAATACCAAGCTTTTGATCCTGCCATTGTGTTTTCTCCAACATGGTTTATACTTAAGTGTAGATTTTTTACTTCTACAGATTGGAAGTTCAGTCACTTTTTTACCATTGTTTTAGGTATTCCAGGAGAACCTGTAGTTGTAACATCAGAGGAAGATATCTTTGAATATATTGGATATCCATACAAGAAGCCAAGTGAAAGAGATTAGTATGAATCAATGTTCATATGATTTGGTATGCCATTTCAATTTTAGATGTAAAATTATTCAGCAGCACACATGAAGAGTGCACCCATGCTAAGGCATATAGATCTGATTCAGTACAACAGCATCCCTCATATTGAGAGATTGTAAATTTTTATGTTAAACTCTGTTTGAAATGTATATATTTTTTCTGCACTTATTTACTCTGTTATGTATCTTAACCACACAGTCGTATTCATTGCTTTGTTCTTCCAGAACTTCTGATCAGTTCCTCAGTCCATTTTATTCTTCACTAACTTTATATCCACTTTACCATCGTCAATTCCAGGATGATTTGGAGTCTTCTGATATGATTTAATCCTTTGGTACCAGAGCAGAACATTTAGATTTCAGGTCACCATTTCTGTAAAATATGAATATTGTATGAACCAAAAATTTGCATTATGTAATATGTGGTATGTTGTGGAGAAAGAACTGTGACTGCTGCATGTCTCAGAAACTTAAGTACGTAAATTCGTTGACTAAATACGTAAAATGCCGTCTCTGAAGGTAGCAGTATGCCCATCATATGCACAGGATACATGGGGTAAAGGTTAAAATTGTTTGTATGGAACCTGTCCAGGTGAACACACCCACATAATTCAAACCTTACATATTGGAGATTCAGTTGACCACTTTTGTGTTCTCATTGATGCTTCTCGTCATGCATTTTAGCATAATCTTTTTGATTGCATTTCTTTTTATTCTTGATACCACGGGCCAAAACTCAGTATGTGACATGTTGGTAATGAAATGTAAATATCTCACATGGCAAGTAAAGAAGAAGAATCAAGTTTTATGTGGTTAAATTATGTCATTGTGGTACATCAAGGGTTGGTTTGGGGAGGGGGGTGCTCCATGCATACTTAACTTTGAGAGTAGGCTGAGGGTCTTCAACTTCATGACCCATCCACATTAACACTGGCAAAAGAAACCTTGTCCTGAACAGGAGGTTGGCTTGATCCTAGTGTCATTTTGGTGTGTTATGATGGAGTTGTAAAAGCTCTTGCATCAGCCCATACCTTGTACTTGCTTACATATTCTCGCGCTTCGTGAAGGAAAATGAATCGTTATAAATTGATAATAATGACACCGTGCTTAATAAAGGAATGTGTATAGTCAAGTGACAAAGTATGGAACTGTACTCAATTTGACACAGGCGTCACTATTGCATGAAATGGAAAATGCAAAGAGAAATTGTTACTCTTTATTTAGGCCATTAGCTTAGTATTATGTATTGCTCTGCACTGCCTCACAGACTTACGGAGGATAACATGGTTATTAATTTTGAATGCACTGTATTTGCATCTGCTACATGCATGTGGCCAACGATGTTCCAGTCTGCCAAGTGTGGCGCTAGTGTTGTACTGGTCGCCAACTCTGCGTCCGGTGTGCCGTCACGGACAAAAATCAGAAATTCGAGACGGACTTAGGATCCCGATTGGCTAACTCTCCGTTATAGTGAGTGGTCACTTTTTGAAACGAGGTAGCCATACCACTAAACCAAAGATACACCGTTACATTAATCTTCACAAATTTTTCGTACAGTGTCGATCAGTACTACAGTAGAGGTTTTTAAAATATCATAGAAAATAATGATAGTATATTCTCGGCAGAGGCTGCTACTGAAGTCCTAGAGAACATGATCGCAAAGTATCGTACCGGTCGACAGTGTGAGAAAATTTTGCGTAGATTAATGTATCGCGGTATCATTCTGTCAGAGGCATCGTTTCCTCGTTTCAAAGAGTCACCACTGCCTGTAAGAGAGTGATGGCCTAAACGGGAACGTAAGTTCGTCTCGAATGTCTACTTCACGTCCGTCTCGGCACAATAAACACACGGAGGATGTCGACCAGTACTAAGAGTAGTACCACACTAGGAAGATTACAACGTAGGTGGCCACACGCAAAAGGCAGATCCCATTATTTTTCAGAAAAAGAAAAGACTGGGATCGGACAGTTGTTGAAGGCCGTTAGAACATGTAATTTGAATCTACGATCTACCGACATCGATAAACATAACTTTATTGATACATGCCAACCCAATTCGTTGCCTACTAAACACTAGCATTTACCTTCCACCGTTTTGTAGGACAAAGTGGTCTGTGGCATTTTGGATGTCTGTGGTGGCACCGGATCGTAGATTGTGCTAACATACCGCGTTTACATCTGATCCGTGGAAATCAGTGTGTAGGGTAGCACAATCATCGCTGTGTAGTTTATCCCTGGCGATATTAGTGTCCAGTGGTTGTTGTGTCCTCGAAGTAACGTTTGTTTAGTTCTCGAATTCCTGGACATCTGGCACAAAAAGTATGGCCAAAACAGTGGATTTGGAATTGAAAAAGGTAATGTCATGTTAAAATAGCCGAACTTAGAAATGCTGTATTTGGAATTGAGAAATATATTGACTGTCGTAATGGTGTTTATTTGACAGTAAGTTCATAAATTTGTGTTTCTAATTTGACTTGGATGATGTTGATTTTAAGTTGTTCACATTTTAGTAGGCCACATTACATACTTCTGTTCATAGTCTTCCAAGCGCTTTGAAGGACGGCATTCCTTCGCTAATATTTTGTTTTTGTAGGCTTTTGCAGAGCTGCACCAGAAACTGACAGACACAACACACAAAATGAAACTTGCAGATGAAGAGATTAGTTGCCTGAAAATGTCTATGCATCATGCTCGACTAACTGATTCAGAAATTACCGTAAGTATATGTTTACTAGAGTAAACATTTAATTTCCATCAAATGATCGAAGATCTTATAATTGCATCATTTCTTATGAAATTAAATATCTTTTTCTTTGTACGGTGGAAAGACTAAGCTATTGGCTGGACAACTGAGGAATCATTGTTTAATTCCCAGCAGGTGCAATAGATTGTTTTCTGAACTGCCCATTCTGGGTCTGGTACGCATGCAGTCTTCCGTTTGTTGCATACTTGTAGGTCTTCCCCAGGGGTAAAGCAGCCGAACCCTGTGGCTGAATAGTCACCTCAATCTAGTGCCAAAATTAAGAATGACTGGAGCCACACATCTGTTCTCCATTGTGTCTTCATGAAATGCATACATGCACATTTAATTTACAATGGAAAAGGAAATGCGCCACATAAGCTGATGTCTGTACATGCAGATACAGTTTGCAGTGCTTAACAGAGTATTCTGTTTGGAGCATGACATTCTGAATATAATAGCATGGTCCCTAAACCAGAGAATTTTGTTACATACTTTCACTAATGAATTTCAGTATTGTTTCTTTTCTTTCTTTCTTTTTTTTCGGTAACTGAAATGTGTGCAGGTATACACCAACAGATTTTATTAATACCTGAAGGGCAGAGGTTGAAATTTGCACACTTTTGTGTTGATGACATGGAATTATCTTTCCTGATTTTGGGGGGAGGATTAGGAAATGAAAACCTTCAAATCTAGGGACTGATGCCCTGCACCAAAACCTGTAACACTGAATTTCTGAACTGTATAGTGATTCATATTGTTTTATTTTTACCAGTTTAAATAAAAACTCTTTTAAATTAGTGTTTTCTTTGTGTTTAGAGGCTAAATCCTGACACAAAAGTATATGAGAGTGTTGGGCGAATGTTCTTGCTGACCGATATTCCAAATGTACGAAACCATCTTCAAAACAAATTACAAACTTGTTCTGAAAAAATTAATGTGCTTGAGGTAAGTTTACTTATTTTACAGGCTTTTTTCATTTATATGATAAATGTTGCCACAGATCATTTTGTTGTTTCAGTAGGCAGTGTTTCACTGCTGTTCCAGTTTGGTATGAGTAGGGGCCCACACACTAATTCAGGGTATTGCACTTTATATTAGGTTTGAACTCATTATGTGCAAAGTTGCTGGAAATATTTTCCTTTCGCTTGCGAAAGTGCATCACTTCTAAAAAAACTGTTCGTTGCATGTCAAAATTCTTAAACTTCAAGCTGATAGGAAGTGTCTAGTGACAGGTTTTAGATACATAATGTACCTGTGTAATCACATTATGAATCATGCCAAAAGTCTGCGAACAGATCCCAGGATATGTACGTAATTTTTTATTTGGAAGTGTGCATTTTAATTCAGGGTTGGTTTGTTTTACTTCTAGAATAACAAGAGTTACCTGGAGAGAAGTCAGAAAGACAGTGAGAATAACATTCGTGAAATGATTCAGCAGCGGAGAGAGAAGGCTCAAGAAACTAACTAGTACCCACTGTCATGTATAAGTGTAAAAAGCCTTACTACAGTTTTCCATTTTACTGCTTAAAAGACTGTTACTAACCTAGAAATTTCATTATTCTCTTCACATAACAGTGTACTACTGGCCACTATTTATGTACTTTATTTATTGATGTATTAAATTCTATAATTTGATTTTTTAATTGGAATGTTTTTATTCAGTTTTGTGTGCTGGAGCTGTAATATGACCAAACAAGTATGTAAACATTTGGGCACCATTTTGCGAATGCAGTTGTAAATTAAACTGTCAATAATATTGTACCCATAAGGTTGAATTTCTTCAGGAACCTAAGCACTATACTGTTAAATCATGGAGTATGGCGACCATAGACTTTATCATCATCATCCAATCACATGTACCAAAAGAAGAGAGCCATTGTAAGTTGAGTGGGCCACAAATACAATGTGGGATGTGATAAGAGAACAGAACTTCTCATGTCTAGTCAACAGTCAGTCAGTTTACTTAATACTGTCTCCATTTTTTATCCAAATAGGACTCCAGAAACATAATAAATCCACTTGCCCATAATCTCACAACTTGCTTTACACATACATTTTTATAGGAGACATATAAGAACAAAGATGGGGGAGGGGGGGGAGGAGGGGAGTTCCTACCCTTATTAAACATCACATCACACAGAGACCAGTCACAAAATGGAGGCGCCTCACTCAAATATTTTTATAGCAGGAAGTGGTGGTGGTGGTTTTATCCCAAGGGAGAAAGCCTCCATCACCGACTGAAAAGATGCAAACCAGAGCTGGTCTGGTTATGGTGAATAGAACAATGTCTGCCAGAAGTGTGGCTCAAAGCCTTATCACCACACTGACCCAGACAGGCTAACCATTCCAAAATGTTTATTATTAAGATCTGAGACCAACAATAACTGTGCAGCCTGAAAATTCATGTCTTCTTGGATATGACACCATGTTGGTGATGAGCAATTCATGATTTTTCAAAGAATGGTAGTGACCTCGTCTATCAACCATACCTATGTAACACGTGTTTGTAATTGTTGTTCTTGGACTGCTTGACCCCATACATGAAGGCAGTAGTCTTTTGAAACATCAGAAGTACTTGCCCAGTGACACATCATTACATTGCATACGACTTTTTAAACCTTCAGGAACACCGCTGTCAAACCTCAAAAATCACAAAAGTTCATCTTGCATATCACACATTACGTATGGTAATAAAGTATCAAATTTTTTATGCACAGAGACTCAACTGAAAGCTGTCATGTTTGGAGAGCTAACTGCTCAGCTGCCAAAGAAATTCTGTAGCTTTTATGGAACTCCATTTCCAAGTTCACAAATCCCTGCTACTAGTTCAATATTTGAGGCTAATCAAGTCCATAACACTCCATCAGTTTCAACAAGATCCATTTTAATATCATTCTCCCATATACTGCTAGGTTTCCTAGTGGTGTCGACCCTTCAGGATAACTAATCAAAATTTTTATCTTACTTCTCTCTCCCATGCATGATATGCATTGGCTCTCCTTAACTTGGCCTTCTAGACACATGGTTATAAACAAACTAAAATGAAATGCATTATCTAGACTGGCCATAAAATGTAGTTTTCAGTTTTTTAGTGGTCTATTTACTGCAGATTTGCCTAACCTGCTGCAGAACACCAGCATTTGTTTGACACTTGATACCGATATCATTCAATAGTTACAGCTTAAACAATACACACTGTCCATCATACAAAATCAATGAAACTGGTGAGGTTGTTCAATGAAGCCATTAAATGACAGCATTGACTTTATGCACATACCGTTACACACCTAATTTCCAACATACTCGCAACAGTTTATTAAGGAAATGAACTTTATGTCCCTATTATACATCATCATAGTCCAAATGCAATTTTATATGGCAGCACATTCGGATAAAATGTGTATTTATACGTGACACCATAAATACCTCGATCATGCCCATCAGCAGATTCTTATTTTACTGTGCCTGCCATTTGCACTGATACTGCTGGTTGTGTTTATGGACACATTCTGGGTACTTCTGTCATATGGAAAGTATGTAAATTCATTTTTTTACATGTGGTGTTTCCCAGTTGAATGTACTTCGACCACTTTACTTTTTACAATATAGTCATCTAAGGTTATTTAGAGCATTCACTTAGGGGATTGTAATGAAAAGTTTGGCAATGACTCTCATGTAACATAACAGAAATTACTTTTTTAAAACTCTGATTCAGTTGCACACACGAAGCAGAGCGTAATTCAGGAAAAGACTGTAGCAATACTTGTTTATAAGTAGGAATATTTAGTGTTGCAATGGATGTTGCCAGAAAATATGACAGAAAATTCCTACATAGTCTTGATACTTGATTTCCCAAACATCTGGCTGTTGACAGCCAGCTGTGAAAATTGTTGTACTACAGAGATCCACATATTTTCCAAAAATGTAGGAGTTACCCCCAAATTCTACGTACCAGAAAGGTGAAGAGAAGTGAATCCAAAAATAAGAACTGGACAGTTCTGGACTGACCTGTGGGCCTCACTGTAACTTGGCAATTTCTGCCCTCTGCATGTGAATTGATATACATTTTTGTGTGTCACGAGTGAAAAAAATGCAAAACTTACACTGAAAATATGAAGTGCCACTGCACAAAATTTAATCACCTAATTTAACAGATAACACCTTGGATTTGTACACCCCTGGAGCAACATGGATTTGTTTGGTTCAAGCATTAGTCCACAGAGTTGTTCTGAATGGAAGAGAACTGAATATACATGTCTGAGCAGGTTCTAAGAGCACCATCTCCATATTAGTGGTGTCATGTTCAATTGAAAAATGTCTGAACATTCTGGCTACTACAATTTGCACTCCTCACATGTAATATGAAACCCGAAATAATACACCACAAAATTTTGTTTTTAAATGCTGCATTTGTTGATATTACTGTTTTATAGATGTCTACATTCAGTAACGTTTATTTTAATTCTAAACTCTAACCTCCAGATCTTTCTTTGCATGAGCAGTTTTTCCTCCTGGTTGCCTTAGTCATTTCATAATTACTTACTACTTCCACAGTCAACTCTGTTTCTATTAATGATCATTATCAATACAATAAATCTGTAATGTCATTTTCTCAATTCCTTCTGGAAAGCAACTACATTTCAACAAAGAACTGACTTTATTATTCAAACATATGTAAGAAAAACAACTGCTTTTACTACAAATCCACAGAAAAAAAAATGCAATTGAATTACATAAGCTGCAATTCCTTTAAAGGCTCCCAAAGTAATACCACAAAAGAGAAATCATGTTTTTGTTATACACGAGGCAAGCCAGCTGAAATTGAAGATTCAATTCCACACTCATCTTTGCCTTGCAGAATACGGAAATATCCATTATCACCCCAATCAGAATTCCAAGAGTTGGCAATAAGCCAGTAGGGGGTACCATTTTCTATACCCCAACCCAGAATCCTAATGGCATGACCACCAACTTCTGAGCCAGTAACATGCTGGTACACACCTGTAAAAACCAGATTACTCTGATAATATTCAAGTAACATAGTTACATAACACGCAGTATGTAGGCACAGAAACAACTTTATCTTAAATGTAAGAAGAAATTCAGCATAATGTAATCATTCTTAAATGTTATTTTCCGTCGTTATAACTATACATCATATGCAGTCATAGAAATAAATAACAAGACTAATACAAAACCACCTTTCTGACATGGAGAATTTTCAAAATAAAATCATTTCACAAAAAAGGCATATGAAGACATTAAAAATATTCTGCTCAAACTCAATGGCACATGTAACTGCAGAAATTACATTGGGAGGTGAGGTGATACTTCTACCCTTAACCTTTTAGTAGCCAAATATGTTACTAATGTAATAATATGCATGTGGTTCAAATGGCCAAGTACTGCATTGTTTCAACATCAATCCTGCTCACCACTACCTCCAGTGAAAAGACAGCCATCATCCCCTGAATACCTGAAGATTTCCAGCTTACATACATTTTTTCATGGGGACTACAGAGGTGGATAGTGGGAGGAGAAGGTCTTATCTACTTGATGGTTCCCTAACCAGACTAGGAAGAACTACACCCATACCCTCAGCCAGAACAGTCTTCTCCAGCTACACTCCGAACTCCCAAGTAAAGTTAGGCATGTTATCCAGAGTCCATGGTAGAACGACTCACCTTGGCCCTCCAAAGATATTTGGCTCAAATTTCTTCCAATAGCCGTAGCCCACAAGTTTGCATTATATTCCAAAACAGTACCTCATCTGAAGAGGCTACAGTTCTCTTGCTTTTCGAACCTTTAATTTCCTCCTGTGGAGGTGGGTTTTGGTGCATAACATTACAGTGCTGTGAGCAACTTGAGATTACATGCAGCAGAATGTTAGGATTGCAATGAATTGGGAAGGATATGGAAGGAAGCATTCACAGCATAAGTGAGGCAATATCCCAGCATTTTGCTGTAGCAAAAAAATGGAAAAACCCAAGTTAAGGTACTTAATGACATGGCTAAGATTGAAACCAGGCATTTCATTATTACAAGTTAGAGAATCACTTCTATGTTAATCTATTTTATCTTCCTGTTAAGAGCAGTACCTCCTGTATTACAACTGTACGCTACTAAAACTGATCTCTGTAACACTTTAATCTCTGTTGGCCTTAAATGTATACAACTACACATGATGTTGGAATCGCTGGTTCAGAGAATATATGGTAAAGAGAAGATGCTCACATACTACATTATACAGTCCTGCCATAAGTTCTGTTACAACTTTCATGTTGTCCAAAGCTGGAGACAATGAGGTGGGAGAGTGGTAAGGATGGCTGTTTTTGAACTACTGTCCATTCAGGTACTTGTGCCAAGGCAATTTGCTCTCGTCTCTCACATCGTCAGCATGGAGTGGGGTGTCAAGTAAAATCACGTGGCTGTGACTGCCCTTCACAATTGTAGAAAATCCTATTTTCAAACTACTTAAACCATTGAAAACTTCATGAATGTTTGTCTATCGGGCAATTAAATATTATAAGGAACTCTTGAGGGTTGAAGACAGGGCTTGGGCAGAACGCCTGAAAAGTGAGGGCTGAAGCCGCTATCAAAAAAGCACGGGAGCAGATTCGCCGAAATCCACTCTGGCAACAGAAGATCATGTCCCGAAAGCTGGACATATTGACCCAATCAAGTCAAGCCTCATCAGGGATGATCTACACACAAGAACACACCTCTGTTCAAAGGGACACCTTACTCCTGTTTCGAAGGAGATCCGATGGACAAGAGCAGAGCATCTCGTCCAGTGGCACGCCGAGAACGGGCACAAAAACATTCTTGTCACGGACAAGATAATTTTCACCATCGAGGAGCAGTATAACAACCAGAACAACAAGTTTTATGCTCAAACATCCCTTGAGGTGCGTTCTGAGGGTCCAGAGATGCCATCACCTTTCCTACATCATGGTTTGGAGGCAGGTGTCCCATCAGGGGATGGCACAACTTCATTTTTGCAAAAAAGGGGTGAAACTGGTGTCCGAGTGTATCAAGAGGATGTGCTACAAGGAGTTGTGAAACATCTTAACATGACCCTCTTCAGTGGTCAGGAATGAGTCTTCCAGCAGGACTCAGTTCCTGCCCAAAAGGCCAAGACTAAGGAGTGGCTGCAGAGGATCGTTCTAGCCTTTATTGGCGCCCAGGATTGGCCCTCGGGGAGTCCAGACCTCAACCCCCTGGACTACAAACTATGGGCTGTTCTGGAGGACATGGCTTGCTGATAGGGTCACAACAACCTGGACAGCCTGATGAGATCCCCAATGAAAGCAGTGGCAGAGATCCGCCTGAAGAAGGTGCATGCCGCAATAGCAGAGTGGCTGAAGCGTCTTGAGGTTTGCGTTGGGGCAGAAGGCGACCATTTTGAGTGACATTATTATAAATAAAAACTTAAAAACTATGCTTAATAAATTATTTGGCTCAAAAAGTGGATGTTCCGTTTCATTTTCCTTCTAGGCCACAAAATCCTGGTAACAGAACTTATGGCAAGATTATGTACATATATGTAAGCAAATCATTATGTATATAATAGTACCTGATTTGTATTGTAGAAAATCCTCAAATACAGTGAATGCACCTTCGACAGGGCCATTAGTCATTATCTCATGTTTAATCTTCTCAACATTATTTCCAATACTATATGCATCACTACCTGAAATTTTCAAGACAGACGCACTGTAAAAACACCCATAAAAGAACAATATAATAAAAATAAAAAAAGTTGTTAATAATCACGTACATGCCAAGAAAAGCTGTCTCTTGAGCACATTACACAAACTAATACAAGACAATTTTTAATACTAAAAGTTATAGTTGTCATGCCACACAATCAGTAAAGACAACTCTCAATTGCATTTTGTTTCCTGCAGAAGTGCCAATAAAAATATGTTTGTCAGCCAAATGTTTTCCCACAGGTAAGCCCTTGTATAACTCTTTAGCATGATGCTCATTTTAGTAAGATGAGTAATGTTTTCACAGGAGAAGGTGATCCTTCTCAGATCTCCTTGGGATCACGCTGAAGATGTATGAAGAATGCTCCTCTGAAATGCCAGTACCTACATACCATTTTCCATATTGTCATATGCCAGAAGACAGGAATCTTCAGTGCAATTTTTGTCCACCTTGACTGTTACATTTATAACAAACACATTACTGTTTATTATCTGTACAATGAAACTTACCAAAGTGCTTGTCTTTTTTGTAAGGCACATCATAACCTTCCTCACATTGTTTCACACAGCGTGGAGTACCATGTCCCCCTTCACATGGGATTCGAGAGCCATTAACGTGATGTTCACATGGAGCAATGGCATATGGTTGGCATCCCTGGATAAAAATGTAAAATACTATGACATTTACTGTCAAGACATACACAAAACTGTAACTGTGAAAGGGGTTCTATATGCTGCGCAATAGTCTTGTTGAAAGAACATAAATATTTCGTCCCAAAAGGGATAAAAAATATCACACAACAGAAAACTTCATAATTTATAATCAGGTCACTTAATGTTGTCATGATGGAGAAACATGAAATTATGGAAGTCCTAGGAAAGTACCTAAGGTGGGTGAATAACGAATTTATACAAAATCTGTTGGAGCAGAAATATTCTCATCAGAATATTTATTCCCGGTCATTTGTTCAGAGTGCCAGACAAAATTTCACATTCATAAAACACAACATGTAACAGACTTCAGTATTCCCATTGGTATCATTTCACCAATGGTCTGTAACCATGTAACATGGATGCTATATAATCTCAGCAACTGCCAGTGTTCACGCAAAGGACAAATTTTGTGTAACCATTTGTATTAATCATTACATTCAATTCTAAATTCATGTGCGCCGAAGATTGTACAATATTATAATAAAGCATGGGCTTGAGATTAAAGGCGCGAAAATGACGTCATTGGCGTCTGTCCTGTGTGTTATTCGTGGCGTGGGACCAGTTCAACGCATAACTCCGAGCCACAGGGGTGCACAGTGAACGTTAGCAAGTGCATGTGTAACTCTGAACCACAAACGACATATAGTTAACACCGTAGATTCTGTATTTGCAACATAAACCACTACAATCATATTTCAAGGGGCAATTACAATTGTGTTACCATAAGGGTGATAACAGAACAATCCACAAGTCAGTGTTAATAGGTCAAGTGAATAGTGTAGCAAGTTCATCTGTAACTCCTAGCCTATGGCACATATAAGGTTGTGTTATGCAGGAGGCAAAACACCTTCTCCTACTACATTATTACAATATAGCTAACAGTGTGAACTAATTACAAGAAACATTAACCAGTTCTAGTGTACAAAATTACATTATTAGTGCTTGCTTGCTTACTTACTCCATGGTGCAGAGTCCTTCTTGAGAAGCTAACTGGTCTGCAGCTAGTCAAGAAATTGCCCGTATTTCACAGAACCCGAAGGTTCATTACCGCACTCACAAGCGTCCGCCATCTATCTCTATCCTGGGCCAGCCCAATCCAGTCCATATACCCACATCCCACATCCTGGAGATCCATCCTAATATTATCCACCCATCTATGCCTAGGTCTCCCCAGTGGTCTC
>Ga0123354_10001849_pt1 | contig 26761 bp, 15 predicted proteins | sample TergutLab28metaG_2_FD_97872 | JGI IMG/M metagenome (GOLD analysis project Ga0123354, IMG submission 97872) | Labiotermes labralis P4 segment gut microbial communities from Petit-Saut dam, French Guiana - Lab288 P4 | ecosystem: Host-associated > Arthropoda: Insects > Digestive system > Gut ...
AACAGTGCAGCACATTATTTGCTGTTGCGAGGCATTGGCTCGTCAGCGCTATAATGTCTTTGGGAGGCCGACTGTAGAACCAAAAGACATTAGCACAGCCTCAACAAGGGACCTTTGCCTCTTCATATGAGGTGCAGGGCTATTGCAGCTGTGCTGAATGAAATATTAGGGCTGCACAACAAGCCTAAGGCTGCGGTGCATTCGGTGCATTAAACTGATGGGCCCTAAGAAGAAGAAGAAGAAGAAGAAGAAGAAGAAGAAGATCTCGCCACATTCGCTCTGTGGAGGCCCTTGGGTGAACGTCTACAAGAGTGTGCGTCACATTTCACGATGGAGGAGAAAGTGCAGCAGTGTGTGTGCATTGATTTCTGTTTCCATCCGGGGAAAACTGGTGCTGAAACATACCAAATGCTGCAAGCAGCTTTTGGAGAGTCCTGCCTAAGTCAATCGAAGACATTTGAGTGGTATTCCCATTTCAAAAGTGGACGCCGATCCTTTGAAGACGACCCCCGCCCAGGCAGGCCTTCCACCTCCCACACCGAGGAGACCATGGCACATGTCCGAGAAATCATTCATGCTGACAGATGTCTGACTATCAGAGAGGTTGCAGAGGAAGTTAGAATAACATTCGGTACGTCCCAGAAAATTCTAACTGAAGATATGTGAATGAGACGTGTGACAGCAAAATTTGTGCCCCGTCTCCTAACAGCGGAACAGAAGGACGATCGCGTGTCAATTTGCACTTATCTCTGTGATCGAGCCCAAAATGATCCCAACTTCATGTCCTCGGTAATCACTGGTGACGAATGCTGGGTTTACAGGTATGACCCGGAAACAAAGCAAATGTCCTCCCAGTGGAGCACATCTCCTCGACCGAAGAAAGCGTGGCAGGTGAAGTCAAATATCATGACCACGTTGATTGCGTTCTTCGACACTGATGGGCTGGTTCATCATGAGTTCGTCCCTACAGGACAGACGGTAAATAAGGAATTCTACAAAACAGTCCTGCAAGGCCTCCACAATGCTGTGCGCAGACATCGCCCTGAGAAGTGGTGCTCCGGCAACTGGATCCTATGTTTCAAAATTTGAGAAGGGGTAGACAGATAAATTCTTAAAACAGCACTTTCTATTTGAAAGTTTTTATGTTTAAAAATGTATGAAATATAATAGATAGTATCAGCAGGTACAGAAATGGACATAAAACCTGGCCATTAGTAGCTATGTTGGAATTCAAAGATCCTAGAAGATAAAGGTTAGATATGACACTGGAAGGGGTACAGAACAATGTATCAGTGAAATTAGGCATCTCCTGAGTGTGTGCAGTGTTACAGGTAAACTCAGTGATGACAAGAAATGAATGTGCACTGAAGACTGCCAGAAAAACGCAACTCTTTTTGCATAAAGCCCCAAATTATTATTGTTTATAATGATCTGTGATCAGACATGCTGATCCTGAATGAAGACAGCAATTAAGTGTTTGGAAGCAAAAGGCTTGCCGCCACAGAAAAAATTCACACTGCCCTCAACAGAAAAGCGATGCTATTTTTTGACTCCAATGGCATTATTCTTAAAAAATGGGTCCCTGTGAAGCAAGCTGTAAATGGTGAGTACTATGCAAAGACTGCTTTGTGGAATGCAATTTGGGGAAAGTGAGGGGGTGAGAAACCAGTGCTTCTGAAGAGACACTAGTTTTAGCTTCAAAACAAGTCTTAATTTCCATGGGACACCTGTAGCACACCCACACTACAGTCCCTACTTTTCTCCATGTGATTTCTAGGTCTTGCCACCACCTGAACATGAGCTATAGAAATTTGGCTGTAACCATGAGGTTATGCAAGCCTCTACCACAACCCTAGATAAGATGTCAAAAAAGTCTTCCTATACTGTCTGGGAAGTGCATAGTGCACTGCAAAAAAGTATAGATTTTTTCACATCTTCCATTCTGTCAATTACTAATAATTTATGCCAACAATTGCGCACATAATTCATAACTGTGTGCAACTCCTGGCTTAAATTATGGCAAATGTATAGCCTGTAAACACCATTACTTCAGATAGGAAACTATGCCAAATCTCTGGATGACTAAGATACACGGTAGTGTCAGTAGTCTCATTAATTTTGAAACACCACTTGTAGAATGAACTGATTCCTCAAATTGCTTTTTCAGGAGCTTTGAACTTGAAAGCAATGACATGTCTCAGAGTATGGTGTGAGTTCTTATGAGACTTACATTGCGATAGTGGGTTTGATGGCTGCATGAGAACAAAACTACATCATCCCTTCAGTAATACAGACATTAACTTCCCATTACAGGGCCCAGAGAGAAAAGGACAAAAAAATTGTCTGGTGTCAGCATCCAGAATTCCACCATGACACAATCTCAAGAAATACTTCACAGGTTTCAGTATCCAATCCAAGAAGGGGAGGGGAAAACAAACAAATAAACAAACAAACATAAAGTCTTACAATTTCAATTCATGTCTTCTGGTATGTTATGCTGTGTCAACTGTTAAACAGTTGCCAATATTTCACAGCAGAGTACTGCCACCCCCTTCAGGGACCAAAGATGGATGCATTTCACTCCTCCAAAATGTAACTATTTGTAAGGAGTACATCCTCCCATCCCAGTTTACACTCTGTCAACAGTGCTAATGAGAACCCCAAATGTCCTAAGTCCTACATATCAATTGGGTGGGTGGAAATATATCTTAGAAAGCCTTAATCCATTCCCTTTAAAAAAAAAAAGCATTAGATAGCCTTCAAGAACAAAAGAGTTTCACTCCTAAACCTGCAAAATAAAAATCATTTTGAGACGAATAGAGAAAAAGATTGACGAAACCAAGTCCTACATATGAATTGGGTGGGTGTAAGTATATCTTAGAAAACCTTAATCCATTCCCTAAAAAAAAGGGCAGCAGATAGTCTTCAAGAACAAAAGAGCTTCAATCCTATACCTGCATAATAAAAATCATCTTGGGACAACAGAGAAAGAGATTGATAAAAATCTAGCAGAAGACCAATTTGGCTTTCGAAAGAATAGAGGCACATGAGAAGCTATTTTGTGTTGCGAAACACTGTACAGAAAAGTTTTAAAGTAGACAAAAAGGTATATATTGCCTTTGTAGACTTCCTGAAAGCTTTTGACAATGTAAATTGGAACATAATGATTAAGATACTAAAGATGATAAAAATAGACTAAAAAGATACAAGAATTATTGGAGAATTATACAAACATCAAAAGACATCTATAAAAATAAAAGAAAGTAAAAGAGAAGCTGCAATTAGAAAAGGAGTGAGGCAAGGCTGCAGCTTATTGCCATTGTTATTTAATATATATAACAAACTATAAATGAATGCAAAGAATATTGCACTGGAATTAAGGTGAATGGAATGAGCATACAGATGCTAAGGTTTGCAGATGATATAGCGATTGTAGCGCAATATGAAATAAGTTTAAAAAGAGCATTAGAAAGCCTAGGTGACATCTTAAAAAGTAACCACAAAATGAAAATTAACAGGAAAAAAAAACAGCAATTATGGTTTGCTCCAAAGATTTTGAAAATATTAATATTAAAATGGATGACAATGCCCTAAAGCAAGTACCAAAATTTAAGTACCTAGGTAGTATAATTACAAAAGATGGGAAAAATAAAGATGATATAATACAATGAAATAAAGAAACTAAAGTTATGTTTAATAATAAAAAGCAACTACCATGTTTGCATAACCTTAGTTTGGAAATGAAAAGGAAACTTATAAAAATATGTATTTGGAGTGTTGCTCTTTACGGATCAGAAACATGGACCTTAAAAAAAATGAAGAAAGGATCATAAATGCATTCGAAACATGGTGCTGGAGAAGAATGTTAAAAATAAAATGGAGAGACAGAATAATGAATGATGAAGTTTTTCAAAGGGTGAAAGAAGAAAGATTACATTTAAAAATTTAAAAAAATAGATGCCACTCATGGATAGGGCACACAATTAGGCATAACAAGTTTGTAGCAAACATCCTTGAAAGAGCAATATTCAGGAAAAGGGCTGTGGGAAGACCTAAACTACAATACATAAAGCAAGCCACCAGAAACACAGGAGCTGACAGTTATACAGCAATGAAAAGAAAGACTTGCAACAAATCCAGATGGAAAGCTGCCAACCAATCAAAAGGTTGAGGGATAAGACCTGCATAATATCACTGTCACCACATATATTGACTGATTTGCACACCTGCCAACTGGGGGCCCTAAAAGAGGGAAGTTCACAAGATTACCACACACATCTCTCAACTTGCACATTCCCCACTGTTGACCCTTGAAGAGCCTGTTCTCAAGCATGCCACTCACATCTGTCTACTTGAAAACTTAAGCCCACTGGTTTGTTACTAGCCCTATCATCTCCCCCTTCCATAGCTCTGATTGACCAGCTATCCTCCAACTTTCAACTATAACAGATACACTCCTTTCCTCCTATCCACGTCAGTATCCATGTGATCCAGAATGTTGCACTGAAGACAGAGAATATTCTTCTGATATGTTGGAACACACATTTACCACACAGTGTACATCCAACAGAAGATCACCAAATGAAATCCTATACTTTTAGTGAGATTCAACTGAAGGCCTTTATCACAGGAATAACCTCCAATGGCCTCCATAGTCACACAAGCTGAAGATGGACCACAACTGTAGGACAGTAACACTGAGATAAACAACCAAAGTGTCAAGACCTTAACAGATAAGGAAAATATAATCCCACAAGAAGAAAAATAACCACCCTGGTAATGTAACAAACCCAGGAATTAACACAATATGGTGCCCAAGCCAGGCACTTTACATATAATGTAACACTGAAGTGTGTTTGTATAACCACTCTTGTCATGGAAAAGCAATAAGTATTACATATTATGAGTGTGTTTTAGTACCCTTAGTTAGCCGGCTTGCAGAGCACTGCGTTGTAGTACATCGTCTATGGATTGTCAAGCTGTACCACATTTTTACAAATAATCTTATAAATGGCACAAATTTTGGAAAAGAGTTATTGAACACAAAATGTGTGCTTTTATTTCATCTGCAATTTTTGTCTGCAATATTTCTCATTCTAAGAAGAATTAAGCAGGGTAGTATCATGAATGTACATAGGTCTTGATGTAAAGTACCAGTTTTCTCGTCAGACTTTAGTCAAATTTTAATTTTCGAAAAAAGTTTTCAGAAAATAAACAAATATCAAATATCATAAAAATCCATCAAATGGCAGATCAGTTGTCCCGTGCTGATGGACGAACAGAAGTGATGAAGCTAACAGTTGCTTTTAAAAATTCTTCAGATGCACCTAAAAAAAGGGATAATGTTGCAGGTATATGACATACAGAGGGGGGTCAGAAATTTAGACATCAAGTTCAGCTAATCAAAACTCAAGATTTGGTAAACACAGTTGACATTTATAATAAGGGAATTTATAATGTTCTTCAGTATTTTGGTTTACTGTGCAGGTTTCCAGGGCTAGGACCTGACAATGATTATTAAGAACATTGTCTTTTGGGGTGTAATTCCCTGTAGTCTGGAGAAAATCTACTGATGTTTTGTTTGAACCTACTGCCTCCACTTTATAGCTGATCACCCACGAACAAATACAATTATACTATTTCCAAAAATTCATATCTTCTGAAATATTACATTGACTGTGAATTAAATCAGTTTTTTACATGGCTAATAATCAAACAACAAAGCTTCAAAAGTAACTGGAAAATTTTTCAGATATCTCCACCTGCAAACACACTGACTGTTAAACAGCATTTTCTATAATTAGTTAATATGTAACACATTCATCATTAATGTGCATAAATTCAGAAATATAGGAATTACACATTAAGGATTATACATGAAAAAAATTAGCTTACTGTAGCCTGCTTCTTTTTCCCAGTGACCTTAGCTGCTATTTCACGTAGCTCATTGCAAACATTGATAGTCTCATCAAGAGGTGAGGCTGGAGGAGGAGGAACTCCTGGAGAAGGTGGTGGTGGAATTGAAGAGCCCTTAAAAGATCTCAGAACTGCATCCATTTCATCTAGCAGACTTGGACCAAAGTCAAATGTTTTCTGTAAACACAGAACCAGGATTTATTAGTGCAAACATCATGAATTTGGACAGCCTATCAGAGGGCCTCATAAAGACCAATATTAAAAATCATTGCAACATTTTGGTTCTGAACAGAACATCAGTGCAGTTAATTTGATTTTATGCAAACTGCCTCAATAAGTGAAATTCCTCCTCTTACATCAAGTACATTTACAGAGAAAAGATTCAAATTTTCAATGTAACAACTACAAAATAGTAACTTTAAGGAGTGTCATCCCGTTGTGTTAGTTAAAACATAAGGAAACAATTATGCACGGAGATGACCATCATAACACAAATATTGTCAGTTATACATAACATGTCAACTATATATTTCGGCCAATATTAATTTTGGCCATCATCAGGTTGGATACAATTACCAGAGAAAACTACACAATATATAATAGATACAGTATAACCATCAGTGTTGGTGTAAGTAGAGGGAGACGAGATCAATGGGGTGTCATCTACGACACCCCATTGATACCTCCAGCAATAATGACGAACTTCATGAAATCACAGACGTAACATGACACGTATACATCTACATATTAAACCTTCTGCACACACACCCTCCAACTCTTTTGTAAACAAGATATCATCCCCCTCAACCAACACTGATAGTTATACTGTATCGTATTATATATTGTGTAGTTTTCTCCGATAATTGTATCCAACCTGATGATGGCCAAAAACAGTATTGGCCGAAACATGTAGTTGACATGTTATGTATAACTGGCAATATAGTTGTGTTATAACGGTCATGTTCTTGCATAATTGTTTCCTTATGTACAAACTAGTACATTAATATATGATATTTAATACCAACTTGTTGCACAATGTTTTTATTTGTTAATTACTACTTTAACATGTTTTGGCCTCAGTTCTTAGCCATCTTCAGGGAGCTCGTAAATTTTTCGAAGTCTGCAGCTTGTGTGTCAACTTATTTGGCAGAAGTTTTACATGTATGATTAAAATTACAGATAAAATTAAGATATTAAAATCCTTAAAATCAGTTTATACAATACAAAATTATTTTAAGTACATACTATTGTAATTTTTGTGTCCAAAACATCTGTGTTTAGCTTTTCTTCAAATGAAATAATCTCAGAATCAAGTTTCAGATACTTCATGTTACAGGTATGACTGAATGATATTATATATGCAATATAGTTGCATAGAAAATGTACAATATTAAATCAGTACAATTACCTTCTACATTTTCATGGTGGTTGAAAACCACCCAAGTTCACTGATCATATACATCAATCATATACGTTTACTTTCAAAAGCCTTATTCCAAAACATGTTCTCTTTACTTTATCTTTATTAATATGTGACCAATATTACTTGGATGTTATAATCATCACATTCACCAACAAATGAATGCAATAAGAATATATAATTACATACATTTTAAAAACTCCTACATGTTTCAGCGCTGAAGTCCAATCTTCAAGCTTTCTCAAATACAAAAGAGTATAAGCACCAATACATCAGTCTGGGATATACATTGCCCAGTATTATTATTACCATTTAATAAGGATCCCAATTAATCTTAAATTCATTCACCTTAAACAGTATTTGAAATAAATTTGTCCTACCTTATTTTCCAAAAATCTTAACATATACACAGGACTTGATCCTCTTGGATCGCACAAAATGACTTAGATGTTTGAATGCATACACAGCACATAATGTAAGAGACACTGGACTTTGGCCTGACACTTGTCAGAATTATGACAAACATAATGCCAATAACACTGTAATTTTATACTGACTATTTTATATTTTATCATTTGAACATTTTTATTTTAATACTCGGCACACTATTTTCAAATTGATGTATTGGTTATTGTACTCCTTTGTATCTGAGACTTCCTGAAGGTGGTGCCTCAACACTAAAATATGTAGAAGTTTTTGGGGTGCCTCAACACTAAAATATGTAGAATTTTTTAAGACTTATGCACAATTTGTAATCCTACTGTGCACATTTATTGGTGAATATGATCGACTGCAAGAATAATCCACAAAATAAATAATATAAAATTTGAATGTTTTGTATCCTAAAATTAGACAACAAATGACTTACACTACTGATGTCACTAATTCCTACTCAAGCTCTTAAAAACTTAAAAAATGACAATTAACAATTACTAGCAAATTCAAATAACAGAAGGAAATTACCTCAAATCGAGGACTCTCAGTAGCTCCTTCTTCATCACTTATCTCATGGTATTCATGATCAAGCAGAAACTTGGGTCCTCCAGCTTTCCCATTTCCTCCTGCTGCTGTTTGTGAAATACTTATGTCACTGACAGCAGCTGACAATGTTGCATCTGAAGTTAAAAATACAAATTCAATGACATTCACTTTACAGTTAATTCCTTGAATAAGGTGGCTGTGAAGATACCCATATTTTCCTACATTAAACTTCAGGCATCAAAGAAGAGACACTTCTCCTACAGGTGATATATAAACGCTGGACATTAGTCCAGTGTGTGGAATATTCACTGACAACTGTGACAGATAATGGAAGTGCATACTTGGCAAAAACATCTGCATACCACATGGTTTAATCACCTATTAATCGGCTTCAAACATTTGTACGTGTATATATGCCACAAAATTATGACATTTGCATTTTGGTGCTCTCTCAGCAGCACCACTGTCTACAGTGCCTATTTTGTTCTATATATGTGTGTGTGTGTGGCAAAAACTGTTGATTTACTGGAAATTGCAGTGCTCCCTATGCGAATAAATGAAATATACGGTGGAAAACTGAAGTTATGCAACATATTATGACCTTTAAAACCTGCCCTAATTGGTCTATCTCACATCTTACTAGACACACTGTTCACACTATCAACAGTGCCTACTTACAAAACCTCATGCACGCCTTTACTATTGCGTCTTCAGTAGCTCACCATCAAAATTTTTCCACTGTTCACAGTGGTAATACAGAAATCAACACACTATTCCATGTGCCTTGTAATGTATTGTAAGATGTCCACAGCAAGGTCAATGGCCTGCAACATATTTTTTTATCACCACAAGAAGACAACAAACATACAATAGTGTGCTGACATATGTATCATTACTGAAAATAGTAAATGATGATCCATGACAAGGTACCAGAATTTGTTAAGTAGACAACACAGACAATGTGGATAACATGTGTAATCAACATGTGCAATACATCAAACAAGGGTACCTTCCAATAAACCAGTAAGAACACTGTATACTGGACTTATGATAATATGAATTTTATACATTTTTTTAATACAAGGATTCAAAAATTCCAGGCAATAGAGATGGAATGAAACAGGGTACGTGGCCCAGCATTAATTTTGTTTGTATTCTTAATGTTGAATACAAACAATGTTCAATATGAGACTTTATTTCAATGATTTTGAATACTGCATTTTGGTTTAACATGCTGTTTAAGGTCTTTCTAATTACAGAGACTGTCAAAGCAGTGTATTTTGGACAAATATTCTCAACCTGTACGAATATTTTGTGATTTATTAGACACACACATGCGCACCCACACCCACAGAATATGAGCAACAGCAATAGGACAAAGCTTAAGTCTGCTGGTAATTGTGACAAATGCACAGAAGAATAAATAAAGTATCACATTTCTGATCTTTTCAACCAGCATGTACATTAAAAGAAAATCTGTCATGTCCACTTTTAACAGGGTTTAATGGCAGTAACAGTATGTCATAGTTTTAATTTCACCATCACACTTCAGTCGTTCACATCAGTGACAAAACCAGCTTTTTCTGTCAGATAAATGTAGATAAAAATCAAACATTGAACATTCTAAAGATTATGCTCAGAAAGCAATGAAACATGTATGTCACATAGTTTTGTGCCATATACAAGTGTATGAAGTTTGATGGAGACTTCTTAAGAAATTATGTTTAATCATCCATAAGAGTTCCCAATTACCCATATTTTATTTTGACTTGACATTCACACATGATAGTCAGACATATCCCTAAGGCATCATTCAAAAGGTCTATAACAGTTGTTTACTAGGAATGCATTGTTTCTTTATGTTTCCATCTTCTGATACGCATTCCCTCCAACAACAAAAAAATTTGGAGATTCAAGAGCCATCCTGTTGATTTAGAAAAATACTTGGCATGCAGCAGCAGGCCATTTAAAAGACTACACACATGGGACAATGATTAAAGTCTACAGTACAGCATGAGAAACAAAATATGTAACAGTCAAAACACAGTTATATTTAGACAACAGATTTTAGGTGTCTCAATGAGTGACATTTTTCAGCGTATAGGTACAAGGGTCATTTTCAAGCTCACTCAATTCCAAAAGGTAACATATAAGTATTTGGAAAATTTTAAAATATAACGCTAACAACAACACAACACAGGCTAGAAGGATTGATATGAACATGTCAAAACTAATACTTGCATATGATCTTAGTAGGGGTTTTTAGAATTGTGTTAGCTTGATAATTAACAATATATGTAGGTCAAAACAAGTCACTCTTCTAAACTTGTGTGTGTGTGTGTGTGTGTGCACATGTGAGTGTGTCTATACAAGGGACAGTCAATATATAACCTTAAAGCCTATATATTAAAATTTTATTAATCAATATTGCTATTACAGCTGTATTATTCTTCAACAAAGTCCCCAACACATTCAATACATTTGTTCCAGCACTTTACTAAAGCCCGAATCCCTCTTGAAAAAAAAAATTAGGTTGCTTGCACAGCCAGGCATGCACTGCCTCTTGAACTTCTTTATCAGACCTGAACTTGCTTCCAACAGTTCCTTGTTTAGGGCCCCAAACAAATGAAAATCTGAAGGTGCAATGTCTGTTGAGTATGGTGGATGAGGGAGACACTCAAAATGGAGGTCTCTGAATTCAGCAACCATTGCATAGGCCGTACGTGACCGAGCATTGTCATGAAGCAGCAAAACACCAGTAGTGAGTAGCCATTGACACTTAGACCAAATTTCTGGTTTCTGATGGTCCACTAACAGGCCACAATATGATGGGTGTTTGTGGTTACCTAATATTGTAATGCTCCAAAATCGGCCCCTTACTGTCCCAGAACAATGCAACATCACTCTACCCAATGAAAGTTGAGCACAAAATTTTTTGGGTTTCAGTGAATTTGGATGTTGCCACTCTTGGCTCGATCTCTTTGTTTCTGGCTGGAAAAAATGGGCCCAGCTTTCATCACCAGTCACTATGCACTGAAGACAAACATCCCCTTCAGTTTGACAATGCCCCAAATGTTCTTTACAGGTATTCATATGCTGTACCTTCAGTTCTGATGTGAGTTGTCTTGGAACTCCTCTGGCACACACTTTGTGGTACTAAAGTACATCATCCACAATATGGTGAGCACAGCCATGGTTAATACCAAGTTGCAAGGCAACCTCAACAGTTGTAAAAAGATGATTTTCCCATATCACTTGTTCAACATGCTCCACTGTCTCTGGTGCAGAGGCAATGTAAGGGCAACCTGTGCGTTCAGCATCATGTACACTTGACACAAATTCTTAAACTTCCTGTCCCACTCATACATTTGTTGCAGCAATAAACAAGCATCTCCAAATTGTGTTTTCATTCTTCTATGAATTTCAATTGGTTTTACTCCTTCACTGCTCAAAAACTGGATTATAGAATGCTGTTCCTCTCTGGTGCATGTCTCTAGTGGAACCACCATCTTTAACTGCCCCAGTGACATCAAACACCCAGTACAGCCAACTTTCTTATTTACAGGTCACTAGTACAAACACAGAATTAAAACATACTCAGATTACAGCACTATATAATTTACACTCACATTATCATAGACTTTTAAGGTTATTTATTGACTCTTCCTCATATACATAAACTTAAGTATACAGATAACAATACAAGATTAGCTTCATTAGATGTGAAAAACATGTACACTAATATTCCAACTAATAAACTGATGGAAATTATTAATTTAGCATTAAACAATAATTATACAGACTCTTGTGTAAAGTGGGGAGCCACAGAAATTTCTTGTGTTATATGTAATGAAATTTATTTTCACTATGCAGGAAAATTCTATACACAAAAAATGGGCTATGGGTGCACCTACCTCCTCAATTATGTACAAGATACTTTTACAGTACCTATAACATACATGTGCTGTTGATAAATTAATAAGATATGGAATAAATGGTTACTTTCAGTACACTGATGATATTCTAATAGTATACAGCTTAACAAACACACATGCTAAAAAAAATTTTGGATGAATTCAATAGCATTTCCCCAAACCTAGAGTTCACACTGGAACAAGTACAGAATAATATTCTTAATGTCTTAGATATTACAATAAAATGATGTAATGCAGAAACAGAATGGCAGTTTATATTTTCTATATACAGAAAACCAAAAACTACAGACTGTATAATTCCCAACGATTCATGTCATCCAATAGACCACAGATTGGCTTGTTTCAGATTTCTCTGTAATCAGTTATATACAAAATTTTTACTTCCCAAAGATAAAGAAATTGAGACCCAGATTATTTCTATCATCATTTTTAAGAACCATTTTAACTTAAATATTTTGGACCATGTAAATTATAGGAACAAAAAACATAGGAAAAAAGAAGAAAGCAGTATGTACAATAATTGAAATGGATATCTTTCAATTATATGGGAAAAGGAACAAAATTTATAACAAAATTGTTTAGAAATACCAATATCAATATATCTTACAAGACTAAAAACACTTCTTGCATACAAACAACAGGACTGTACCAACAAATATAATGGGAATATCATGTAACCACCAAAATGCAAAGATTGTGGAAAGTGTTATCTGGATTAAATTGGAATTTCCTTTAAAACTAGATTTAAAGAATATCTGCAATCTTATAAACACCAAAATTAAAATTCTATATTTGCACATCATCTTCAGGAGTATCATCACTCTTTTGGACCTATGGGGGATGTTACGGAAATAGTGCAAGTTGTCTGGAAAGGACACTTTATGAATGTTATGGAAAAATTTTTAAATACATAGAAACTCATTTAAATAACCAATTGAATGATAAATCTACAATTGCCTATAAGCAAATTTTTCGAATCTATAGTTCAACATGGGTACACCAAATAGTGTCGTGTCCACGTCCTTGCTAGCCCTATGCAACTCACACTGCAGTAGTGGTTTGACTATGTAACAATATACAACTGGTTTACTATACAAGTTATATTTCATTTTCATATATAAGTAATATCTCTTTGAGAATCAGCTTAATTGTATCATATTTTAACTTCTTTTACTGTCAAAGGTTCTTACATCTAAAACCAAAATTAATTATGAATACATGTTTGTATAGCACCCGGTTGGAAGATACGCTGTATAGGTATACACACAACAGAAAGTAAGTCATTACCACTCCCTCGTGATGTCATAGGGCGGTAAAAAGAAATATAAAATGAACAATACTGTACAAGGAACGCTTAATTCAACTATATATTTGGAAACCGAGTTTAACACATAATAGGTCAAACTTGTAATATTTAGTTAACATAGCCAGGAAATTTAATTAATATAATTAACTCAATTTAATTATTATTTTACAGATTTTCTACATGTGTATATCTGTAGATGGCTATGTAGGATTTTACCACTACTCATATTTTTATGCACACATTTTACCTACTGATACACTACAATATTTTAATACTTCAATGTTTCTTGTAAAAATATAATTATTTCAAGTGTGAATAATATTGTAAAAGGGAGCCCTCTTCCTCAGTTTTATCAGTTTTACCTTTTATATTTCTGTAATATCACCTGATGATGGCTGAGATTGTTGGCCACAACATGTCATGTACATGAGAAATAAACGATTATCAGAACTTTCATGCTGTTGTATTAGTCAGATAACTACAGAAGACATTAATGTCACTCTATTAGACACACAAAATCTATTGTCTAAATACAGTTGTGTTTTGACTGATAAATATTTTGTACATTATATGTTATCATAACAAACAGGATGTCATGTATAAGGATGTACAGTACAGTGTACAACTTTTACAAACATGTATTTAACGAAATAATGTATGGATTTTGGAGGGTACTGACTGCACTGAAATTTTTCTGAAATAAGAATCTTGGGAAGCAATGACTAAATTAATTATCTGTACAATATACATATATTTACAACAGAGATACAGCATACCAAAATTAGCAATTAAAGAATGATACTGCACACACAGTAAACATAAAATTTCTTGTGAAAATGATGAAAAGTCCTTAAATGAGAAATAGTGTGGTGTTTGAATAGTATAAGAGATTTTCATAAGGAAGAGATGATGAGGAAGACAAATGACTGGCAACATAGCAGGGATGAAAACTGATGAAGTGTAGAAAAGGGCATGACTTTAATGAGATCACAGTTTAGGCACCATAATTGAAATTTTAATAAACTTACAAGACAGAATTCATTAAAAAAAAAGTTGAAGTGTATTACAAACTGATACACTAACTCACCACTAGGTAAGTTGAGCTTAACTGGTTCTGCTCCCTTAAGAAGTGGAGCACGATCAGAACCATCTGAAGCAGTTCTTCCAAGTGGATGGTGCTCAGAATCATCTTGTGGCTTGTAAGGTGTCACAACTTGGTGAGGCAGATGATGATACTGTAACAGTTTACAGTATGAAAAATTTCACACAGCCAAAAACAAGTAACATGGGCATGGTTCAAGCCACAGTGATTTTTTCCATTCATTACAAAATCAAATTTCTGTATTAATTAAGAAACTAGCATCTCAATTCTAGGGGCACCTGATGGATTTTGGTCAATACTGACAAAGGGGGTCCACACTAAAAGTTGCAATTCAAATTTAATTTTGGTAAACGCAATACAACTGCCATATTTCTTCTTCTTCTCCTCCTCCTCCTCCTTCTTCTTGCATTATAGTCTGAAGTGAACCTTAGCCTCTTTATCTTATTTCCTACCATAAATTATGCAATAATACTTTTTAAACATGATATTAAAAAAAGTACTTTCATTTTAAACTCTCAGAAAGAAATTTTTGAATATAACATATACAAGCATAAGAACTAATTAATTTTTAAAAATGTATGTATTAAGACTTTTACTAGAATAAATCCTCACATAATGTTGTGAGAGTACATACTATAATTCTTCTGTGATTTTGCATATTTTACTAGGTGTGGCATGGTCTTATGGTACATGAGACCATGCCACACCAAGGAAAATACATTAATGAGAATTATAACTGCACTATATTTTACCTTATTTTTGATAAGTTCTTTGTAATAGTGGCCTGATGACGGTCTATGTAGACCAAAACATGTAGTCATGTTTAGGCAAAAATAAATGTGGTGGTGTTTGACAGATTGTGACAGATTGCTCTGAAAGCCTTATACTCACAGTGGAACGTCCTCTGTGAAATTAAAGATTCTGTTCTGAAAGTCAACATTCCAGGGGTTGAAAAAAGTTGTGTTCTGACCATTCATAATTCAATTTGTGTTTTTCGCATGATTCACACTGAAAACAGCCTCAAATGGCATGCAATCGTTTATATACAATCTTAATCAGTATCCTGATATGTCCTTACAACTGCCACACTTCTTTAACAGTATACGAATGAGATGGCATATTAGGTGAACATTAAGGTTACTACATATCCATCAGAAGAAAAAGGACGAAGTATACATCACTAAAAAAGGAGGTTACAAGACAGGAAAATTAATAGTTACAATGTTAAGACGAATGTTCAGAAATGATTTGGACTACAGTCACTTGTAGCAGTTTTATTATCTTTAGGCTGCCACACCAACATATTCTCCTCCTATGTTATATATCACTGCCATCTCCTTGTGAGCTACTAAACGGCTGCAAGGAACTATTCTTTAGGAGGGTTGCAATACCACTCATAGACAGCTGTCTGTGCAGTTTCCTCGCCACTCTTCAGGCTCCGTTTGAACACAGTGCTGCAGGCAGGTGCTATTTCTCAACAAACTGCAGATACGATGAATATCCGACAGTTCAACGCCTTCTTTATGCAGAAACCACATGGTCCAACTCTGCCCATGATAATGACCTTCCATTTTGAGATTTTTGTCCATGTGCGCTTTGACCACTAGACTTAGTAATGATGCATCAGGTTTTCAGAGGCATGCACGGCTAGAACATTTGGTGGTAGAATCTTGTACTAAAACTGCATTACCTGATGACACTTCACACAATCTCAGGGCTTGTTATTTGCCAAAACAGCAGTCCCTGTACAAATCATTGCTGAATGCCCTTTGTATTCAATAAAATTAACACTGTCATGTCAAAGACAACAAAAAAAAAAACCCCAAAAAGAAAAATCACTCAATTTTGCATACAAAATACACACACCCACTTATTAGTTCACACACAACATATAGCCAGTCACCAGTTCTCTAGCCATCTTCGTTCTTATATGACTAATCATATTATTCTGGAGATTGTATTTTTTTTTTTTGTAGTTGTACACTGTGCTTCAAGAAAGCACGGAAATCTGCACAAGAAATTCCTTTGAAATTGTGCTGTAGGAATAACCTCTTAACTATGCATGACGTATATGTATGTAGTCATATTGTGTTATTTGAATGGGTATGACATAATACTACGTCCTCGATCTTTCGCTCCTAATATCTCCTGGGTATGACGAGATATGACTTAAGTATTAGTACTGTTAAATAGTCTACAGTTTTTCCTCTATGAGGCACCACCATCCGCCTTCTTCTTTGCAGCCAACGCCCTCCATGATAATTATTTGACACACTGTACACTCTATGGTCTAGAGTGATAAAAATGGCAGCATCAAGTAACAAGACAGACAAGGATATCTCCAACGTTTTAGACAAAGAAGACGAAAGTGATGTATTGTCTGAGGAATCTGATGATTTTTTATTTGATACAAGTGAGGAAGATTCAGACAGTGAGTTGGATCCAAGCAATGTTGTGCACAAAAGTGAACCGTATGAAGAACTGTCATAATTTTCGCATCCTTTTGTACCTCACAGTGTGGTGCATCCAAGATTTGGTGTAAGTGGAATGAATGTAGTTTCTGGAACGTTTTCAGAAATTTATTGATGAAGATATGTGGCAGTTGTTTGCTGAACAAACAAATATATACAAAAACCAATTTTTTGCAGCAAATCCTAATTTGAAACCACGATCCCGATCTAGAAGTTGGGTGGATACAAACCCAAATGGAAATGAAAACCCAAACTGGACTTCTCAGGGACATCAAAGAAGAAGCCTGCCAGGAGATGTGTAGCCTGCTGGGCCAATGGTAAGAGGAAATAGTCATCATAATGATGTCCTGACTGTGAGAAGGCCCTATGTGTAGTACAATGTTTTCAACTCTACAACACAGATAAAATTAAAAAAAAAAAAAACTTACAAGAATTGTGAATAAAAGCCGCATTTCATCATTACATCTGTTTTTCATTACATATTGAGAGAAAACCCCATTATGTTTGCACCATTCCTCTTGCTTTACAGAAACAAGGAACAAGCATTTAAATACCCAGGGCAGGTTACATCAGCAGCCCAGAAAAGACCCAGTTAAGAAAGCCCTCAACATGATCATTTCTTTTATCCCCTCGGCTTGCAACAATAAGGAAACTGATTCCATGTTGGCTTTGTGAAGGAAAATGGCAAACAGCTGGGAAATGTTCAACAATTTTCAGTGGCACTAGTCACTTAATGAGTTTTCAAATATTTGGTCCACTTTTGATGTGCTACTAAACAGGTGAACACCTCACCACTAAAAGTACAAATTTCTGTGTTATTTTTTTAGATGACTAAGTAGGTCAAAACACTTTATGTTATCAATTGGCACTATATTATTTATAAGGAATTTGACAGAAACTTCTACATCATTCTAATTAGGTGTCTCATTTAGTTTCATCCATGTGAAACAAGGAAAATTGTCTACAGGCATCATTCACTTGTCCAAACATTCTACACAGGTGCTGTACACACAATGCATTCCAATACAGAATTTGTCACACTCTTTATCATGTCCTTCTCAGTGTTTCTCTGCTAGTAGTTCTTTAACTTTCACGCACATTAAATTCTGAGTGTGATGTTCTTTGCCAAAGTTGTCCAAGACATTCCAACAGCCAACTGCTAAACTTGTATATTTTTATTTCTTTGATCATATTATAATTATGTGCTTCTTAAAAAGTAGCAGAAATATTCTTTTTGTATTTTTAGTACCACTGAATTATGCAAATGCTGTAAGAACTAACAAATAGTTAAAAACCCAGACATTTCTACAAATTCACAAAATTTGCTTGGATAAAAACTTTTGATTACGAAAAGAGAGCATGCCTTAGGAAAAGAGGATGTATGGTAGCCCTAGTCAACATATTTCAGATGCAAAACACAGACAAACATTTTTGGGAGGGCACATTTATCGTGACACTGCTCTGGCACAGGAGATACACTGGGAAATGAATAAGAATACCTATTCAATTAATAACATGCCATTCAAAACAAGATCTATTTCCACAAAACACTAAATACTTGATTTTGATCACTTTGGTTGCCTTTCTGTTATAATGGAATCTCAGTGTTTCCTTTACACTCCTTGCATATGTAGTGTACATAGATATCTTGCACCTCACTAATCACAATTAACATATATAGTTTAATTTGCATAAACAACAATTCTTGTAATTAATATAATGTTAATAATACTGCCTTATGCAGATTGATAGTATGCTGTTACTAATGCTGCTTATGCAGGCTAAATAAAACACTTATTTCACAACTAGGTTTTTCACTTTGAACACTAATCACTTGATAGATCACTGTAAGCGCAGCAACTCGTAAACTGTAAGAATAACACCCCTTTGGTAATACAGACACGATAACCCTTTGTTACGAGTGGGACTAACATGGCGAAATGTGTTGCTTGTCGAGCTTCCCTCTGAAGACTGACACTACTAAAATGAAGGAAGACGCTGGTCCCGCACACCGCACGACACTAAGCGAGTACCACGTGAACCTGAGTCAGCATTGCCATGGACTGTGTCATGTAGAACACTGAAAGTGCTAACAACATAAGAGTTCAAAATTCTACAGAAATTTTTACACAAAATTTGTCCTAGCCCGAACAGCATGTCTGGGGAAAAGAGGATGCATGGTAGCCCCAGTCATCATGCTTGACATGAACCACACAGGAATTCTCAGTGTGAAAACTGAGAACTATAAAGATAGATTCTCTTTTACACAAGGTTATCTTGTACTCAGATATATACAGTAATTCATTGACTCACACCCACTCTGTCACTAGTTCAACATGACTCCAAAAGTAGAGGTTTTATTGTGGATGCAATAATAATGTTGCCTAATTCAAGTCTGGCTATAAAAAGTATGTGTTATTACAAAAAGATTGTAATGACGTTTCTAACTCTCGCAAACACACACTTTCTCTGAGCTGCTGCAGGGCACTGTCAGTAACGTGCTACTACCATTACACTCCAACTACCTCTTTCATACCTCCTTGAACAGACCCTGCCAGCATAGCTTCAGGAATGTGACATGACCAGACCACACATTCAACTGTGTATGTCTCATGAATCATACATAACCACTGAACTCAAAAAGAGTGAACAAGGGCAAAACTTATAGGAAACCAGAACCAAGTGGAAGCAGGAAACAAAGCTGTCATATAAATAACCTGGTTGTGTGTGTGTGTGTGTGTGTGTGTGTGTGTGTGTGTGTGGAACAATCTTACATGTTGGGTGCTTTACTTGTGGAATGGACTAGACTGCATAAAATCATGCATATTCACTTATCCTGTTAACCTGGTTTAGATGAGTTCAGTAGCCTTGTGCAACGACTGTATGGATCTGCTCAGTCAGTCAGATGTACTGAACAAAACCATGCTGATCAGAATCATACCCTGTCTTTGGACACCTGGCAAGGAGCGATGTTCGACTGATGTACATTATAGTGTGAAACGTGGAGTGGATCAGATTACCACACACCACAGTACTCATCATTTATATGCTGCTAAACGGTGGCCTATTTAAAATTAAACAAAGCCAGCGGCCTTGATAACTTACCACCAGAAATTTTTAAAAGCTATCCGCATACTACAGCTAACATCTTGGAACCACTGCTAAAAAAATTATGGGATTCTGAACAAATCCCAAATGAATAATGGAAACAAGGGCCCATCACAAAAATCCCAAAGAAGGGTGACCTAACTGAGTGTCACAATTAGAGAGGAACAACTCCACTGAATACAGTATGTAAGATACTGGCAACTATTATCTATAATGGACTTAAAGAAGAACTTGAACCCAAGATGAGGCCAGAACAAGCCTGATTCCAGCCAAATAAATCATGTGCTGACCATATCAACACACTCTGAATAATCGTCCAACAGTCAATAGAGTTTCATTCACCCCTTCAATCGGTTTTCATAGATTTCCAACAGGCCTTTGATAACTTGGCGCACAACACAATCTGGCAGGCTGTGAAGGAAAAAGGTGTACTGAAAAACTAGTTGATATTATAAAAGCTATATATGACCAGTGAGTGTGCAATGTTCTACACAAAAACCAGGTATCAGAACCTATTCCAGAGCTGAATGGAGTAAAACAAGGTTGTGTGCTCTCAACCCTGTTGTTTAACGTCACTCTGAACTATGTCATGTCCAAAGTAAGCACAATTTCTGCAGGCATAAAATGAGGACTATGTGGCAAACTCACAGACTTGGACTACGCTGACAAAATATGCCTGTTAGCCCACTCTACATAAGCAACGCAAATAATGCTCGAGAGATTAGAAAATGAAGCCGCCAAAGTGGGCTTAAAGATTAATGTAAATAAGTCTAAGGAGATGCGTATTGCCATGAATAATAATTAGACTCTGCATATACTGTGAAACTATTGAAAGAGTGATACAATATGCATATCTGGGGTGCATTATCGATAACAGAGGTGGTATGGAGGCTGATATCACGGCCCGCATACGAAAGGCCCCGATAGCATTCAGTGCATTAAACAAGAATTAGCACTCAATGGCATACTGAATGCAAACCAAACTTCGCATCTTCAATACAAACGTGACAGCAGTCCTACTCTATGGTTGTGAGACATGGAAAAATACAAAATGTATAACAGCCAAGCTGAAAGTCTTTATTAATAAATGCCTCAGGAAAATATTGAGAATTTTTTGGCCGGACCAGATAACGAATGAAGAGTTGTGGAAATGCATGAAGCAACCTAGAATAGATTTGCAGATCAGGAAATGCAAGTGGGGATGGCTGGGCCATACAGTGCACAAACCATCCAATGATATAGCCAGGCAAGCCCTAGAGTGGAACCCCCAAGGTAAATGGGGCAGGAGGAGACTGAGGAATACATGGCAGTAAACGGTGCTTGAAGAGGCCAAAAGAGTTAAGAAGACCTGGATGGAGATCAAAACCGATGCCAAGAATAAAGCGAGATGGAGGATTCTTGTGGAAGCCCTATGTTCCGTGGCGGAATGATAGGGGTGTTATATATATATATATAAAAGGTGACCCTAGACGGCGTACTTATAGCGGGAGGGCAAGGTAGTAGGGTTGCAATCTTTAGTACAAAGAGGTAGATTTTGTTTTTCTTCTAAATATCATGCCTGTCGGTTTATACCTAACTAGACAAGAAAAACTTGTTACCCAGCATCGCAGCAGAGAAAACCATTATTTAGAATGCATCGGTATAAACTTGTACGAATGTGATGTTTATGGTACACCTACATAGACGTACACAGTCAAATGTACATAACTAGTTCCATTGCAGTAGGTAGGGGACATACTGTAGTAAACTGATGTCTTGCAGCATCAGGAAGTCTTTGTTTCTGTGTGCAAAGGTACACCCTAGTAAGCCAACATTCCTAGTTCCCATTCTAATGCAGCTGAGACTCTGGGATTCACACACAGGCACTCCTTATAATCATTTGCCTTTATATGCTTCCACAGGGCAAGTTAGTGTTATCCACCATGCGTTGGCACTAGTCACAAGAACACCCATTAAATAGGTCTGGATGGTAGGGGCAATAACTTGCCAGTGGTTTGAACTACATGAATTCCACCAGGGCAATTTAAATACAAAGTGGTAGCAGCACCTGAAGAGTATATGAATGAACGCACCATTAGGCGAGAGGTCCAGTTGCTACAGTCCAGAGAGCTACTGAAGAACTGAGGAACTAGTGAATCATTCATGGTCCACAACTGTTTGATGGAGATCAGGGAATGACCTTCCCCAAATTCTTACACTGCTGACATGTAATAGGAGGTGTAGGGAAGTTTCACCCTACCTGCATTCTACATAAGAATTACACTGTTTTTTTTTTTACAGTCAAGGAGTTTATATCAATCACAACAAGATATGAAAGTGTGTCCAATAAGGGAAAATATAAACTCTGTGTTCATTAAAGTACACTGTTGTTACAGAACCTTTTTCTCAGTATTAAATTACTAACTACCACTGAAAGGAGTCCTTCTTTAGCAGCCACAAGTGAAGTGATTCCCAACAATTTATGGAACCCAACATTTCATTACCATGTTCATACAGCCTGCCTCTTAACAGTGTCCTGAGCTAGTTGAATACATTCCACATCCTCCTATCCCATTTCTTCATAATCCATTTTAATGTTATCCTCCCACCTATGCCTACGTCTTCCAAGCATTCTCTTGCACTCACATTTTGCCAACAAACTCCTGTATGTATGTCTTTTCTCCCCCATGCATGCCATACATCCAACCCATTTCATATTTGATTTCATCATCTAAATAACTTGTGGCAAAGAGCACAAATCATAAAGTTCTCCATTATGCAATTAATTCCAGCCTCATGTTATTTTTCTCTATTTGGCTGAATTATCTACCCCAGTACCCAGTTCTCATCAAAAACCTTCAGATGTTCCTTCCTACAACGTGGCAAACACAAATCAAATAACAAGCATTTTTAATAATACAGCCATAAAATAATATATAAAATTATGGTCCAAAAACAGTATTATTCACACATTACAGACACCACAAATATCAGATGCAAGTTTTTGTCTATAAACATGTCAATACAACATAACCCTCACTGCAGAAACCCAAAGTCAATTATACAACTTTTCTCAAAATGATCATACAAAGACTTGGTACACACTACACAACAAAAAAACTCATTCTAAACCACCACTTCTATTCCACAAACTCTTCAATACAGCAAGCACTCAACAAACCACAAAGAAAATATCTGACTCTTTGGCATGACATCTGGTGTGCAATCAGTTATGCTACAGTGAGTTTGTATCTATAGCAAATAAAATTCAAAGACAGTAAAAATAATATAGCAAAAGCACATTCATGAAATATATCTATGCCATTCAAATACAAATCTTTGTGCTCAACCATTGTTTCATTTGAGTAGTTTGTAGGAACCATACCTTGCCACCAAGAAAAGAAATATCACCAAAATAAGCACCATCTAATCCAACATGACTCGTGTGTTTGAAATCTCCCTGAGGGGATGAAATCATATCAGGACGTAAACGACGACGAGATGAGTAGGTATTTTTGCCATCTGAAAATCAATATGCGAAATCAGTACCTTAGATAAAAGGACTGAACTGTATTGCAGATTTTACAATGTTAATTGCAACAACTGCCAATAGTTCGACACAAAAATATACATACAACTGTACAGCAAGCCCCCTTCATCACTTGGCCTTTATCGGCCATCAGGGAGGTATTAAAAAAAAACCCCATGGGTGACGAACTGTGGAGTTAACACCCAGATTTTAAAATTGTATAAAAATGATTATAAGGTATAAGGCAAATTGCATTAAAGTATATCATAAAATTCATAAACTGAATGTAAGCAAACATCTATTGTAGAATATCATCTTCATTTTCAGGTATTTGTACCTGTATCTTCTGTGGGTGTTTATATCCCCATTGATAGATATGCGATATTATTCAAATTACACTTGTATGATATACACAATTTACACTATACTTTTTAATCATTTTTACACAGTTTTACCACCTATTTTTAACTATCCAATTGCACATTTGTGTTATTATTATCCATAGTTTTGTTCCTCTTTTCCTTTGTTCAGTACCTCCCTGATGATGGCTGAAAAAGGCTGAAACATGTAGGAGGCTTGCTGTACAAGTGTATATATTTTTGTATTGAACTAATGTGCAGTTGTTGGAATCGACAATGTAAAATAATCTTACTGGATGGAATGCAGATAATATTAAAATCATAGCAAAATTTTATTTCAATCCACTGTCAGCCACTAGTTAAGAGAACAACTGTTCAGACTTACAAAACATAACCTGCCAGACTTACTGTCGGATCTGATGATAATTTCTCTCTGTCTCTGCTGCAATAACATTTTAACTTCAAATATGCTTTGCAGTTGGATGTGCTGTGTAATATATAATCATACAATAGATTTAATTATCTGTGATTAAACTTAAAACAGCTCTGTATTCACATACCAACATTCACACTTGAGAGTACAGTTATCACCAGTTACTATTAACGACACTATATTCCTGCAGAAGTTTTAATAACCTCTAAGAACTGTAATAATTTTATATAGGCATTCTGAGAGTTCCAAAATTGCTTTCAAAAACTGTAACAAGCAGGCAAGATGAAACAATTTTCTTGCCAATCATTTTGTATGGCTATTACACATGGTTTATTAATGTGATGGATGCATGAAGAGCATAATTACAAGAGTCTGAAAGCAAAGCAATTGCGAAAAAATTTGTAACTGGACCAATGACGGATAAGGTAAGAAACAAATTACAGTTCTGGTATTAAAAACAATGAAGAATTCTCCACCTACACAAGTCACGTGTCAAGAGGATGAATAGTCAAGCTGATGATAAAGCATTGCTTAATTACAGCTAGTCATAAAAAAACCCTTATTCAAAATTACATAAGCATGAAAAAATTAGGCAGGTAATTCCTGTATTTCCCACCTCAAAAGATGCACCCTATAACCAATACCAGTGATCATTACACAGATGTAGATCAGAGGTATTACCATTTTATAATTAGCTGAGAGACTTAGTTTGGGACTGACAGAATTTACATGCAGTGAAGGGACACAGAATATGCATTATTTTGTCATCATTAACAGTATTTATGTAAAAAACAAAAGACTATTACTTTATATTTGCAGATGCTGGAAGATACATCATTGTTGTTGTTGTTGTTGTTAATTAACAGATGAAGATCAGTAACCAAACTAGAGATCAGAACTGCAAAAATTCAAAATTTCAACCTACGATATTTGGGAAGCTTTGTTAAGTAGCCAAATGGAATATTAATTTATTTTACAAGATTTTAAATTATGGAATTCCTAACGATGCACAGATTGTGGATGCTAATTACTGGCAGTTAGGTTTTTAAGCAGTTCAAATGTGTTCCACACTCCATACATTTCAAACTTAAGTCACAAGTGCTAGAAGATCAGTAACTTAACTTAAACATACAAACTTCTCTATTGCTTAAAATATCATATGACTTGCCTTAAAGTTTCAAATTCATTCATTCTGTCAATGCATCCTTTGAGGCACAGGCCCCTGATATAGACAAACTCTGTCTTATCCACTTATACATACCACCTCTGATGAACTCCGTCTTGTTTGATGGTAAATTGGAACCCAAGTATGCAACTGTGTATGCAGGATTAAAAAACCCACTCTTTCCATTGTTCAGAACACCTTTCCAGATGTTACCCACATTTGGGAATGGTCTGTCAAACAAAGAATTACAAACTTGACATACTCATTCATCAAACAAGAATGTACAGTTTATAGATACAGTGCTTGCTGTATGTAATTCCATATGAATAATGTGCAACAAATATCTCAAGTAAAACATTTTCCTGACTTATAAATACACCTTTTCTCACTTTCAAAAAATTTTTTTCATTTCATAAGTATGAAAGTGTGATACTATCAGTGACCTGGTTGGGAAAGACAAGAAGAGAGCAAGAAAACCATGGATTACAAAGGAAATGATCAGTAAAATGGATGAAAGAAGGAAATGGAAGAAGGTCAACACTGAAGAAGGCAGGAAGAACTACATGAGGCAGAAGAATGAATTGTAAAGAGCCACAGATAATGCCAAAAAGGAATATTTTGAGAACATATGTGACGAGATTATGGAATTTCAAAGAACAGGGCATTATGATTTGATGTACATGAAGACAAAAGAACCAGGCTGGAAGGAGACCCAAGGGATTCAAAATATTGGCATCAAAAACTCCCAAAGGAACAGAATAGTAGGGCAAAGTCAAGTGCTGCAAATTTGGGAGAATTATATTACAGAACTATACAATCAATCTAATTGACCAGAAACCCTAGGAGTCGAACCTGCAGAGAAAGTAGATACAGACAAGAAAGGCCCACATATTTTGCAAAGTGAAGTGGAAAAAGCCATCAAGGAAATGAGGAATAAGAAGGCTACAGGAGATGATGATGATGTACCTGGAGATGTGCTCAAATTATTGGGAGAAGGTGGTTTGAAAATAATGATGAAATTGATCAACACCATTTATGAAACTGGAGAGTGGCCCAA